>Ga0209454_1000038_pt1 | contig 110011 bp, 78 predicted proteins | sample WorMetHERISLAND1_2_FD_187400 | JGI IMG/M metagenome (GOLD analysis project Ga0209454, IMG submission 187400) | Marine gutless worms symbiont microbial communities from Max Planck institute for Marine Microbiology, Germany - Olavius geniculatus... | ecosystem: Host-associated > Annelida >... | reverse complement strand
GCCCTCCGCTCCCCGCCCTCCGCCCTCTGTATCAATAAAGATGACAAGCCACCTCGTGACCGAAAGTTACCTGAACCGTGGGTGGCTCCTTTATTTTGCAGATATCCATCACTTCGGGGCAGCGGGTATGGAAGGGACAGCCGGCGGGTGGATTGATCAGACTGGGGACTTCGCCGGATAGCGCCAGCCGCTCTTTTCTTTTTTGAGGATTGGGAATCAGAATGGAATTGAAAAGCGCCTGGGTGTATGGATGACGCGGTGTTGTATAGATCCGGCGGGTTGTGCCTTCCTCGACAATTTTTCCCAGATACATTACCGAAACATCGTGGCTCATGTAACGCACCACACTCAAATCGTGAGAAATAAAGGCGTAGCTGATATCTCTTTGGGACTGAATATTTTTCAGCAGCATTAATATCTGGGCCTGCAGTGATACATCCAAAGCGGTAACGGGTTCATCGGCAACTATCAGCTCCGGATTCAATGCCAGCGCCCGCGCCACCGCGATGCGCTGCCGCTGTCCGCCGGACAGTTCATGCGGATATTTGTCGGCAAAGGCCGGTTTCAGCCCCACATCCTCCAGTTGCTTGGCCACCACATCCCCGATTTCGCGGCCCCGGGCGATATGATGGATTTCAAGGGCCCTGCCGATAATTTTTTTGACTTTCATGCGGGGGTCCAAAGAAGAAAACGGATCTTGAAAGATGATCTGAATCCGTCTTCTGTAATCCATCATGGCTTTTCGGTCCAATTCCACTATCGACCGGCCCTGATAGCGAATATCGCCGGCCGTGGGCTTGAGCAACCGTATCATACACTTGCCCAGGGTCGTTTTGCCGCATCCGCTTTCTCCGACGATGCCGCGCGTTTTGCCTTTTTCGATTTGCAGCGAAACATTGTCCAAGGCTTTGAGCCAGGTTTTTTTCCCGGAGAATAGAAATCCTTCCTTGATTTCAAAGTATTTTTTCAGATTTTCGACTTCGATCAGCGGCATGCGGCCTCGCATCTTAACATCCTGCCAGGGTTGTAAAAAGACAGGACTCTAGATGAGCGAAACGGGTTCATATATATTATTCGAACCTCGTTAATCGTGATTAGAATTGGTTGAAAGCATGATCTTATTTTTCTACCATCTGGGAGATTTAAAATCAGATTTCATTTCTTTTTAACCAATAACGAATAACTGATAATTTCTAATATGTTCTCAACCCAATTGTGATGGGAACAAGAGTTAAAGGTTGTTTTGCGGCAGTATTTGGTCATTCAAGGCTTCATCGGCATAAAGATAACATCTCACGCGATGGTCACCGGATACTGCGTACAGTTCGGGCAACTGATGATCACAGGGGTCGAATTTATACGGGCAGCGGGGCGCAAATCGGCACCCGTCGGGCAGAGACGTCAAATCGGGCATTTCTCCTTTAATCGGCTGAATATTTTGCTCGTCTGAATCAACACGGGGGATACATTTCAGCAGGGCCTGGGTATAGGGATGCAGCGGGCGTTCGAATAGATCCTGCACGGTTGCATCCTCGCACACACTGCCGGCATACATGACGTAAACGCGGTCACAGATTTCCGATATGACAGACAAATCGTGGGTGATCAACAGCACCGACATGCCCAGTTCCCGGCTCAGTTCCCTTAGCAATTGGAGAATTTGAGCCTGAACGGTGACATCCAAAGCGGTGGTGGGCTCATCGGCAATCAGCAGATCCGGCTGGGCCGACAATGCCATGGCAATCATGACGCGCTGCCGCATACCCCCGGAAAACTCATGGGGATAGGAATCGTATCGCTTGTCGGCGTCCGGGATGCCGACTTTCTTCATGTTTTCAACTGCAATTTGTCTGGCGATTTTATTTTTCTTACGAGACGCCAGGAGCCGGTGGAATAGAGAATCTTTTTCACTTTCCAAAGAATGCAGCTTGATCAGTTCGCTGATCTGATCGCCGATTTTGAGCCGTGGATTTAAAGAAGTCATCGGATCCTGAAAGATCATCGAAATTCTTTTACCCCTGATCTTGCGCATTTCCTTGATTTCTTTGTTAACCAGGTTTTCATTCCCGAGCCAGATTTGACCGGAAACGATTTTGCCCGGCGGTCGGATGAGTTTCATGATCGACAGGGCCGAAACGCTTTTTCCGGATCCGCTCTCTCCCACAATCCCGACAATTTCACCCTTGTTGATGGATAGATTGACCTTGTCGGCGGCTTTGATAATGCCTTCATCGACGAAAAAAAAGCTTTGAAGGTCTTTGACATTGATCAGTTCGGTCATTGAATTCTCTGCGGTTCGTAGTAGAAGTATCCTGGAAACCGGCGTACGGCGTCGATATCAATCGTTACGGTTGCAGTTTCTTCTTCCTCTCCCAGGACGGTTGCAAAATCCTTCATCGAGTCGATGCCGCCCTGTTTGGTTCTAAACCAATGGCCCAGCTCCTTCAGGTTGGTCACGGACGGCGGAATCGTTATGGTCGTGTGACCGCCGGCCGGCGGAAACCCATGCGGCACCTGATCCCATTGCGGGAAAGCGAACCGGGCCCAGTTGAGTCCGATAAACGGGCGGCCGAATTCCAAATGGCGGGAAATAATGGTGGCCGGGTAAGCATCGCTCAAGGCAAACCAGCGGGACAAATTGAAAATGACATCGGCCTTCTGGTCGATAAGCGCGCGCCAATCCGTAAAAAACGGCAAGTCGGCGCAGATCACCATGCCGATTCGAACCTGCTCAACGTCAAAAACCTCATACGATTTTCCGGCCGAAATCCCTGCCCGCTCAATCTCGCCGGCAGTGGGATATTTTTTTCTTTGCCGGCCGATAATACTTCCGTCTCTGCCAAATAGCGTCGCTGTGTTATAGCAGCCCGTCGGCGTTTGCTCCACGATTCCCGCAACCAGACCGATGCCTAGCGCACGTGCGCTTTGTCCAAGCTCTTTTTCACCGGTCCAGGGATACATCTCCGGAAAGCAGACCAAGTCCGCCTGGCCTTCAAATCGCGACAGAAGCTCACAAGCATGATCAACATCGCCGCCGTTGCGGAAGTCCTCGTAGGATGTTGAAACGGGATGCGGTTGGACAACGCCGATTCGAAATGTCTTATGTGCCATCCTCATCCACCCTTGTTGGAGATGTAGGCCTGGTTCCTGGGATCGAGCAGATCCCGCAGTCCGTCGCCCAAAAAGTTGAATGCCAATACGGTGAAGGAAATCGCAAGTCCCGGAAAAATGGTGATCCAGGGCGAGGTATGAATGTGAAGTCTTCCGGCGCTAAGCATTTCGCCCCAGCTCGGAGTGGGCGGCTGAACACCCAACCCCAGGAAGCTCAAGCCGGCTTCGGCCAGCACCGAATACGCCAAAAACACGGTGGCCTGAACGATAATGGTGGACGATATATTCGGCAGGATGTTTTCTTTAATGATCATGTAGTCCGCAAAACCCAGAGCTTTGGAAGCCTCGACAAAATCCTCTTCCTTCACCGACAGAACGGAGCTCCTCACCACTCTGGCAAAACCGCCCGTATATACGATGCCGATGGCGATCATCAAATTGATCAAACCGGGACCCAATATGGCCACAATGGACAATGCCAGAAGGATGGCGGGAAACGAAAGCATACTGTCGACAATTCTCATCAGAACGGCATCCAACCTCCCCCCATAGTAGCCCGCCACGGCGCCTAATATGACTCCCAGAACGGTTGCAATTCCGACCGCGACCACTCCGACCACCAGGGAGATTCGCGTGCCATAGATAACCCGGGACAGAATGTCTCGGCCGAATTCGTCGGTTCCGAATAAATGGATGCGGGAAGGCGGTGTCAGTCGATTCTTGATGTCCGAATCATAGGGGGAATACGGCGCAATGATATTGGAGAAAAGTGCGCAGATGAGAATGGTTGCAAACATCAGGAGACCCACAACCAAAAAGGTATTTTTTTTGATATTTCTAATTTCGTGCCAGAAAATCAATCCCATGTTCGTTTCATCGGCGCCTGCCGCCCCTGAGCCTGCTGCCCGAATTGAGTGAAATAAATTGCACGCCCAATTCGGGGTTATGTATTTGCGTACAACATACAGTTATTATCTTCAGATAATCCCTGTACCTGAATAAGTCAATAATCCATCCTTTGTCATCCGGCAACGCAAGGTACCCATCGGCAGGGCGCCGTTTGGGTTCATCCTTTCAAAAACTGTTGCTAACAACCATTGAAATACTGCCGGAAGATCTTATTTTATATGATGCGCCAGTCAGGCAATGACCGATTGGGCGCTGATTGTTTTTTCGTTGCTGCCCCACTGAACCCCCAAGTTGCCGAAACAACCGGTTTTGACAACGCCGGGGTGAATCCCAATACCTGATACCGCTTACCGAGCTCCAGCACCACCTAATTGAGGCCCACGCAATTAGGAAATCTTAGCGGGAAAACCGTCGTTGCAGATGCAAGACGGGACCCCCAACGAAAGGAGGATCTACCATGAAGCAAATTTCGGAGAGTCGGAAAACGATAATTGGCCGGAGGAATACCCCGGGCGAAACCGTTCGGGATGCGGATGGGACAACCCTTAACGACGATACGGTTTATTCGAGGCGCCATTTTTTTAGGATTGCCGGAACCGGAATGGCGGTATTGTGTTTGGGCGGCATCGCCGGTCGCATCAGCCCGGCCGAAGCCGGTGAGAGCGGTACACCGGTATTTGGCGGGACTTTGAAAGCCGGTATGACGGCCGATGTGGTGGGATTGGATCCGCACATATCCACGGCCCAGTCTTCACACATTGTACTTCACCACGTATGCGACAGCTTGTTGGCGATCGACGCAGCGGTCGATCCCAAACCCAACCTGGCCGAGAGATGGGAAGTTTTGGACGGCGGGATGCGCTACCGTTTCTACCTGAAAAAGGGTGTCACCTTCCACAACGGCCGCCAGATGACCGCCCAAGATGTCAAGTATTCCTTGCAGCGAGCGGCCAATCCGGACATTGCACCGGTATCGTCATCCCATTTAAAAGCCATGGATACCGTGACCGTGCTCGATGATTTTACCGTAGAAGTCAAGATGAAGCAATTATTTGCACCCTTTTTGAACGTGTTGGCCAACGAGCTCATGGGCCCCTATATCATCCCCGAAGGTGAAGGCGAAAGACAAGGCGGAAAAATTACCGCTCCGGTTGGGACCGGACCATTTCAATTTGTCGAACATAAACCCGATCGGTTCGTTATCCTGCGCAAGTTTGAAGGCTACCGGCCGCTCAATGACGGTGAACCTTCCGGTCTCTACGGCAAAAAAACAGCCTATGTCGATGAAATCCGCTTTATGCCGATTACCGAGCCTTCGGTCCGGGTGGATGCGCTGATCGTCGGAGACATCGATTTCTGCTACACGGTACCCGGCAAGGATATCCCCCGTCTGAAAAATGCCAAAGGGGTGACCGTTCAGCGTTCGCCGGGATTCGGGTTTGCCACCATTAACTTTAACTGCTCCAGGCCGCCCTTCAACAACAAGAAATTGCGGCAGGCCATCGCCTACGCCATCAACAAGGATGAAATCATTGCCGTCGCCCAGGACGGATTTGCCGTCAAGGGCACCGATCCCATTCCGGCCGGACACCGCTGGCGCACGCCGAATATGGGCCGAACCGCCGAACATGATTTGGAAAAAGCCAAACGCTTGTTGAAGGAAAGTGGATATGCGGGCGAAACTCTCGTGATGAAATCCACCAAGGCTTACCGCTTCATGGACAAGACGGCCGAAATGGTTCAGATTCAGCTCCAGAAAATAGGGGTATCCTTGAAAGTCCAATACCTGGACTGGGGGACCATGCTGCCGGATTTCATCAAGGGCAACTATGAGTGCATGGCTTTTGGCTATACTGCCAAGCAGGATCCCAACACGGTGGCCTCGGAAAACTATTGGAGCAAGGGCCTGGATCTCAACCGCTACGCCCATTCTGAACTCGATGCCCTGGTCGAAGCCGGCATGAATACGGTCGAATTCGAAAAGCGCCGGGAGATCTACGACAAAATTCATATGTACACCATGGGGCCGGACGGTGATTATCCCATGATCGTCACCATGCACAATGATATCGTGGACGGCACCGGGGGCCGGGTCAACGGCTACAAGGTGTGGCCCATGAATTTTCCGACGTTCTATAATGTCTGGCTGAAAAAGTAACGAGATGCGGCGGCTGCCATGAGCGGATTCAAACGATATGCACTTAAAAGGAGCGCGCAGGCTATTCCGGTAGTCCTTCTGATCATGACCTTCGTGTTCCTGATGATCCATCTCATTCCCGGCAATCCGGTCTATGTCATCCTGGGGGCGCAGGCATCTGAAGAACAGGTTCAGGTTTTGGAAAGAAAGCTGGGGCTCGATAAACCGGTTTACCTCCAATATCTGGCGTGGATGGGCAAAGTCCTGCGAGGCGATTTCGGTGTCTCCATTATTACCGATAAGCCGATCGGCGATGAATTGCTGGAACGTTTTCCGATCACGCTGAGCCTGGTGGTGTATTCGCTTGTGATTGCCGTGCTGTTATCTTATCCGCTGGGAATAGCGGCGGCCGTCCACCGGGGCACCATCAAGGAGTATGTTGTCTTATTCTTTTCTCTCGTCGGATTATCCGTTCCCATCTTTTTTTCATCCCTCATTTTGCTGCTGATCTTCGGGGTGTGGCTCCGGCTTTTTACGGTGGTGGGCTTTGTGTCCGTGTTCGACAATTTCTGGGCCGGCCTGAAATATCTGACCCTGCCGGCGCTGGCGCTGGGGACTGCGCTGGCAGCGGTCAATACCAGACAGATCCGCTCCAATATGCTGGATGTACTGAGTTCGGATTATATTGTGACCGCCTACGCCAAAGGGCTTTCGGAAAGATCGATCTTGCTGAAGCACGCCCTGAAAAATGCCGTCATACCCAGCCTGACGATTCTGGGTGTGCAGTTCGGGACCCTGCTGGGCGGTACGGTGCTGCTGGAGGTGGTTTTCACCATTCCCGGCATGGGTCGCTGGGTTGTGTTTTCCATCTTTTCCAGAGACTATCCGGTGGTACAGGCCTGTGTTCTGGTGATCGCCATTTTTGTGGTCTTCACCAATCTTGCGGTAGATTTGTTGTATGGTTTTATCGACCCCAAAATAACGTATGGAGATTCAACATGAACGAAATCACAATCGCTGCGATTCAACCGCAGCCGGTTTCCGAAACGTTTGACGATTTTCGTGCGGGCGAAGATATTCCCCATGCGCTTGAGCTGCTGGATCGGGCGTCAGAAGGTGAGATCGACCTGGCTTGCTTTTCGGAACTGTATCCCATGGTCGGAGAAAAAGAACTTTCTGAAAAGGCCAAAGAACTGGGAATTTACGTCATCGCCGGACTGGTGGAAGAAGTCGACGACGGTTGGTATAATACGGGTACGATTATATCCCCAGAGGGAGAAATTTTCGGCCGGCAGCGCAAGAGCTTTCCGACCAGTTTGGAAACGGACATGGGATGCCTGAAATGGGATCAAACCTACGAAGTATTTCAGACTGAATTGGCCAATCTGGGGATCATTATTTGTTCGGATTTTTCTTTTTTTGATGCGGGTGTCAAACAACTGGTCGCCGACAACGTCGACATCATTTTCAATCCATCCTTTTGGTTTGCCATCGGGCAGGCCTACCCGGCAACCATCATCGGCCGGCACCTGGAATACAGCGTTCCGGTTATCGGTGTGGATGTGGCCAAGTACGCCCTCAAATCCGTGTCGGACGACGAAGTCGTAGCATTTCCGGCCGCCGGAGGCTATACCACCGTGACCATTCCGCCCAAGGTGACCGCCCTCGAGGAACTGGCCGGTTGGTTTCACTCAATGCCCGGCGGTTCGAATTCCATGGCGGGTTTTGTCTGGAGCCTGGGAGAAGCGGAGGGGATTCTCACCCGGACAATCGATGTCGATGCGGTCAGAAAGTTTCCCGGCTATTTCTACACGGAGACCGGTTAGCGATGACCGAATTTGCCTGAATGCACCATTGCACAAAAAAAAACAATGTTGACAATCAAGCCTGATTTCAATATCCGGATTAATATGGGGTCCGTCCGAGATGATGGAAATCATTCAAAACATGGCTTTAACTTTCATCCGGTTTTTATTCGGTTAAACTAACTATTGAAAGCAATTTTAGATTTCGGATTTTGGATTGCGGATTTGTTGTATCGCTACGCCCTACCAGAATCCCAACGCCCCAACCTGTCTACTAAGCCGGGGTAACGCCATTAATTCGTGCGCCGGGATCCCAGTCTCGGGCATCAGGGGGGTATCGTGAAACGTCGTACCCGCTGGTTCCAGGTGGCCTGCTGGCTGGTCGCGTGCGGACTTATGGCCGCCGCGGCGGATGGCGCCGAGCGCTCGATTTGCCCGACCGCGCTTACTGAAGAGAGCCTTGCTCAGTTGTTCGAGCAGGCACACGCGCTGCTGGCGTCGAACGAGCCCGCCGATCGCTCTGGTGTGACGGCCGGCGCGCCGTCGTGCATTGTTTTCCTGACATCGAGCGACGCCGGTCGCGGCTTCACCACCCTGGGTCGCGGGCAGACAGCCCAGGAGGCTGTGGCGCAGGCGGCACTCGAGCAGGCATCGCGACCCCACGCGTCCATCCGCCGGCTGCGGCTCGACTTCGTAGCGGCTTGGCAGCCTGAACCGGTGCCTGCCGGGGCCGCGATCGGTTCCATCGACTCGCTCGATCAACTCGGCGTGGTCGGCGTCGCCAGTTCTCCGGCGTTCGAGGCGGCGCTGCATCCCGAGGAGATTCTGGCCTACCGGATGGTCGACGATCGGGGGGCGCTGCGGGCCGGTCGGGTGCGCAAGTTCTTCGACCGTTTTCCCCACCGCGCCCCGCCACTCAAACCCAGCCGCAAACCGACGCGGGGCGAATCAGCGGTCAAGCCGGGCCGGCCGGCTAGGCTGCCGGTACGCTTCACCGTGCGATTTTTCCAGGAGATGGAAACCGTCGCGAAAGGCCGGAACGTGGCGCAACTTTATCGGGGCAACCGCCTGCCGGGCTGGTGGCGCACCGCGAGTGCCGCCGACCAGCTCCGTGCAAGCGCTGTCGCCGCCGGTGACTACCTCGCACGCAACGTCGCTGCCGACGGTCGCTTTGGCTACAAATACCGTCCCAAGTCGAACCGCTTCGCCGACGACTACAACATCCTGCGCCACGCCGGCACGGTCTACTCGTTGTTCGAGCTGTACGGAGCCACTCGAACCCCCGGGTTCCTCAACGCCGCCGAATTGGGCCTTGCCTACCTGCGGCGGCAGCTCCGCAGCTGCCCGCAAGCGCCCGAGGCGCTCTGTCTGGTCGAGCAGGGCGAGATCAAGCTCGGCGGTAACGCCCTGGCCGTCCTTGCGCTGCTCGAGCATCCCGATCTCGAAGACCGCCCCGAGCTGCTGGCCGACGCGAGACGCCTGGGCTCCGGTATCGTCGCGCTGCAGGCCGCGGATGGTCGCTTTGATCCGCACAAACTGTCGTGGCCCGAGGGCCAACCGATCGCGCTGGAGTCGATCTACTATCCCGGCGAGGCCTGCTTCGCCCTGGCGCGCCTTGCGGCGCGCACCGGCAACCAACACTGGCTGACCGCGGCGGCCCGCGGTGCCGCGTATCTGATTGAAATCCGCGACGGCAAACTCGCCGACCCCGACCTCCCGCACGATCATTGGCTCGGTTACGCCCTGCGGGAGATCGACCGGTTGGATCGGACCCAGAACACGTCCGCCAGTCGTGCGCGCAGGCTTTACGCGCGCCGCATGGCCGGCGCGATCGCCGCGGCGCAGAATCGGCGTGGGTCGGTCTCCCAACCCGATTGGGTGGGCGGATTCTATCTTCCGCCCCGCTCGGCGCCGACGTCGACTCGCATGGAAGGCCTGGTCGCCGTGTTGGAGGTGCTGGCCGCAAGCGCCCCGAGCCGACGGGAATCGGAGCTCGAGCAGGCGTTGTGCTCGGCCGCTGACTATCTCCTCTCCACGCAATTCCAGCCCGGCTCCGCCCTCTTTCTCGCCGAGCCCAAGCGGGTGCTCGGCGGATTCCGGCGCAGCCTGACCGAATTCGATTTGCGCATCGACACCTCGCAGCACGCGATCTCCGCGTTGTTGGGCCTTGCCCGCCTGCACGATATCGGCCGAATCTCCTGCGCCAATCGCTAGTAGATGGCCGAAGCGCCCGCCGCTCACACCCGTGACGAGGAGGCCCCTGAGGGGCCCCTGGGAGGCGCAGACCGGTTCGTGGATCGGCACTAAATGCATTGACAATGCCGTCCGGAGGTACGAACCTTGGCTGCTTGAGGCGACTGTTTACCGCCGACCGCCAAGCGTGCTAGGAGCAGTCATCCTTACGGCACGGCTCGTCGTCGTCGTCATCATCATCATCGTCATCGTCATCATCATCGTCGTCGTCGCCGATGGCTTCGCACACCTGGTTTTCGCCTGCCACCGCGACTTCGAAGGTCACATCGGCCGATGCCGGCTTCGTGACCCCGTCGTCGTCAATGTCGTATCCGTGGCCATGCCGGCCTTTGGTCCGTTTGGGGCACTTCGCCTTTTCGAAGCGCGAGCTTGCGGAGCTATCGTATACAATGGTGCCCTCGGCGCCCGTGAACTGATCGCAAATGAAGTCGCCCGTGCCATACGGGTTGTTCGGGTGGGTCGGACCGCTATACGCGCCCCAGTAGTTGCCCTTCGCCGAAATCACCGCCCCAACCGTCTCGTTGATCGCCCCGGCGGCCGAGTTGCGCTTGAAGTCACTGCGGGAGACCGTGACCGGCTGTGCAGCCGCGTTCGTCAGCGCCAGACCGTAGCGGTTTCTCAGTGCGACCGATGAGTCGATCGATACGGCTCCGCCGTGATCCCTCGCCACGATCCCGTCGCTCGTATTGTCGGTCGCGCAGACGTCGAACATTTTGATCGTCCCCGAAGCTTCGGTGTCGACCCCGTCGTCCATGTTACCGACCGCGCTGATGCGCCGCAGCGAAACGCTCCTGGCCGGACCGTTTTCGGAGTCCATCGGCGACGAGACGTCGAGTCCGTTCTCACCGTTGCCGCGGACGTCGCAATCCGAAATCCTCACGTCTCCCAGCGCAGTGTCGGCGTCGAAGCCGTCACCGCTATTCCCGTTCAGGTCGCAGTATCTCACGAAGACATTTAGCCGTCTGAGGTTTCCGTCCGCATCCCTTCCCTGGTCGATCTGCAAACCTTCTTTGTTGTCTTGGGATTCATTGAAGCCGTTGCCGGTCGCCGTGATACGAAACGCGATGACCCGTTTGATGGCCTCGAGGTCGATGCCTTCGCCGGCGTTGTCGTTCGCGCTGAGGCGATAGGCGGTGATCGTCCGCCAGTCGGGTTCGTCGGCATTGGCTTCGAGGCCGTCGCGGGTCCCGGAGATGAAGCCGTTGCGGTCGGCACGGATATCGGCCAGCAATAGATGGCCGACGCCTTGCACCTCGATGCCGTCCGCGCCGTTGTCATTGGTGCGGATCTGGACCATGGTAACGTCCTTCACCCGCTGCTGTTTGAAATCGCGACCCTCCATCTGGATTCCGTCACCTTCGTTGTCGCTGGCGATGATGTCCCAGAAGATGGCGTTAGCCGGTTGTTCAGTCGCTGGGTCAAAATTGTCAGGTCTGGGGTCACCTGTCTTGATGTCGATGCCTTCGCCGTTTCCTTCGTCGGTTTGATCACCGAAGCCGTTACGGTTCGCGCGGGTGCGGAGGATTTTGACCAGGGGCAGGGGACCACTCCCCACCACGTCGTTCCAGACGGCGTTGACTTCGATGCCGTCACCGCCGTTGTCGCTGGCGACGACGCCTTTGAAAGTGACATTGACGATCGGCAGCTCATCATCGGGGTCACATTCCGGGCCCTGCGGGCTCGTGCCGCAGGTGTCTTCAACCTGGAAACCGTCCTGGTCGTTGAATAATGCCTTTGAGTTGAACACGTTAACTGACGGGATCTTGCCGCCGGGCAGGGCTCGAAACTCAAAACCACTCCCTCCGTTGCGATTGGCGTGGGAGCGGACGACCTTGATGCTGCCGTCGAGCAGATGCATCTGGAAGCCGTCGTCGTCGCCGACGTCGTTGATCCCCGTGCCGTTGTCGTGCGCTTCGCAGTCGTAGATAAACAGGTCCCCTGTGCCCTCGATCTCGATCTGGAAGCCGTCATTGCCGTTATTGTTAGAGACGACACGCTTGAGCGTGACGTCGCGATCCGAGCGCACGTCGATCCCGTCGTACACGGCGCCCGTTGCCCTGACGTCGACGATCCGCACCGGGCCGCGCGAGCCCTCGATGTCGATCGCGTCCGTCGTCGCGGAGGTCACGTTGAACCCGCGGATCTCGATGCCGAACGGAAACGGCGTCACCGAGTTAAAAAATGACTCGCCCGCCGCCGGATTGACGCTCGCGGTCCCCGGGGTCGGCACCCCAAACTTGTTGACCGTAACGAGCGCGATGTCGTTCGGGGTCCCGTTCGAGGTTCCCATCATGCTCAAGTCGACGCTTTCCCCATAATCCCCGGGATACACGAAGACGGTGGATGGGCCGCCGCCCGCCGCGTCAACACCATCCTGGATCGTCATAAAGCACGGCAGGTTGAAAGCGCATACCCCGTCGTCATCCACGTGTACGGTCGTCGCTGCAAAGACCCATGTCGGAAGTACCACGGCGATGGTCAAGGCCATTAGTGCCGTACGAAGGCGCAAGGGGCTTGCTGCGGTGTCGGGACAAAACGAAGCGGTAAATCGGAAGCGTCGCAAAGCGCGAGCCATACCGGAATCTTTTCTTTGGAAGGAACCTGTGCTTTTTCTCAATATTGACAGAGAAATTTTTTCTCTCAAACTGAACTTTTTCATTTGGCTTCCTCCTCCTGGTCCATCATTTTGGACCTAACTATTTCGAGACGCAACAATCGATTTTTATCCAACAGGTCATCCATCCATATCGGCACCACCCCCTTCATGCTTCGCTTTTATGGTCCAAAGCCGTCTATCTTCCACTTTTAAATGTGAATCAAGGCACTAGCGGCTGAGGCCTGATTGCGCCCTCGATTCCTCGTCGTCGGCATCTTTTCAGATCATTGAAGTTGCCAGGTATATTTAAACAAGTCACTTGGCTTACGGAAAAAAGCCGGCCCGATGATCAAGTTGCAGCCTTGACTGAATCTTTGAGTTCAGCTTAAGAATTCCGCAGAAAACGGGTTCGATTTTGCAATCTTGAGATCGGTACTTTTTAGATCAGCCCACGATGGATGCGCTCCGATCAGGTTGGTTCTGCTCAGATCCTTGTCCTTCAAATGGATGCACGTCAAAGCGGTTTCCGGTAGGTTGGCGCCGGTTAAGTCAGCGTCTGCTAGGTCAGTCGTAAGATAGAAAAGTATGAAGTTGTTTTTTCGAAGCGGATTAGTCGAAGGTGGAAAATTTCGTAGCGGAATCAGCTGCAGCTCATTAGATTAATATGCCCATTCGCTAAAACAACACCTGTTAACTAACCATCGCAGGTTTTGTTGTCAAGATTAATTTTTTTGGAGTTCCCCCCCATTTTTTCATTTTAGACAGTTACCAACTTAGTATTGCGCAAATTGTGCAAAACATTTGAGGTGATGAGGACTCACATTAGATGATGAAGGTTTCGGTCCGCATCCGGCGGATTGGTGCGTGGTGCGCGCAGAGGGTTTACGCCCGACTTGCCATCCCGCTTGGGGATCCGATTTTTTAGGCTTGTTTTTTTTTTGTTTTCCTTATAGATAAATTTTCATTCCATTCTCGTAATCCTCAGTCTCCTGAATGTGGAATTTTTACGGTTCCCGGCCAAACGCCGGCGAATCGAGAAAATAATTCTGTAGCTAACCTCTAAATGTCAGGCGGCCAAAATGAAACCCTTTGAACAATTCCCTTCTGACCTCAGCAAGCACATTCGCTATATCCTGACCGACATCGACGACACCCTCACCGTAAACGGACGCCTGCCCGCCGTGGTTTTCGTCGCTATGGAACGGCTGCAGGAAGCCAAGATCCGCAGCATTCCGATTACCGGCAGACCGGCCGGCTGGTGCGACCACATTGCCCGGATGTGGCCGGTGGACGGCCTGGTGGGTGAAAACGGCGCCTTTTACTTCCGCTATGACGATTCGGCGCGCAAAATGCTGCGCCGATATTTCAAATCCGAAAAAGAGCGACAGGCCGATCGCCGGAAACTGGCAGATTTGAAGCTGGAAATTCTGAAAAAAGTGCCCGGGGCCGGCCTTTCGGCCGATCAGCCTTACCGCGAGGCGGATCTCGCAATAGACTATTGTGAAGATATCCAGCCGCTGCCCGCCGAAGCGGTCGATCAGATCGTCGATTTATTCGAAAAAGCCGGCGCCGTGGCCAAAGCCAGTTCCATCCATGTCAACGGCTGGTTCGGCGAATATGACAAATTGACGATGACCCGTTTTTTATTCGAAGAAGTTTTCCATGAGAATTTGGAAGCCGTCAAGGAGGATGTCATCTATATCGGAGACTCCCCCAATGACGCTCCGATGTTTGCCTACTTTCCCCACTCAGTCGGCGTGGCCAATGTCTTGCAATTTGAGGGCCGCATGCCCTGTAATCCGGCCTGGATTACCCGCAAGGAGGGCGGGTACGGATTCGCCGAGATGGTGGATAAACTGCTTACCGCTTAGTTCAATGGCCAGATCTTGGTCTTAGGGACAGGTGGCAACTAATCCACCGGCTGATGAATAGTTTTGAGCCGGAGTACTGGAGTATTGGAGTGGTGGGTAAACACCGGACACAGGAGCAGAAGACATATTTTTGAGTTTATCGCAAAATGACCTTTAGCTCGATGAAAATGATTGGGTAAAACTAAATTCAGGAAGTCTGTGCCAATTATTTTGATGAATCTGATACTCCTGGAAATGGTTATTCCAGTACTCCAGTACTCCAACACTCCAATACTCCTTTAACTTGAATCCGGGATTCTTTGGGGGACACACTAAACCCAGGCAGGCTATCTAAGAACGGCTTTCTTGTTTATTGGGGTTTCAACCACAAGAAAGGAGGGTCAAAATGAGCAACAGCATCGAAGAAAAAGGAACGCTGGTAAAAACCTTCGAGAAACCGCTGACGCGACGTTCATTCATCAAAAAAAGCACCACGTGTGCTGCAGCGGCCTTTACCGCAGCCAGCATGGGCCCCTGGGTTCGCACCTCGAACGCTGCTAAGCTGGAGCTGCGTTGGCTGGGCTGGGAGCACTACAATGTCAAGAAGCTGACCGCCAAATTCGAAAAGGAGAATAACTGCAAGGTCAGTGCCGGGTTTTTCGACGGGAACTCCGAGGCCTACAACAAACTGCGGGGCGGCGGTGTGAAAGACTTCGATCTGGTCATGGCCGATGGTTTCTGGCCGCGGCTGTATGCCAAACAGGGGCTCACCCAGGCGGTTGACTACGGCAAGATTTCGAACATGCAGCATGTGTTTCCGGTTTTCATGCCCCCCAATTACATGCTGCTCAAAGAGGAGACCGGCGAAAACATGATCGCCGCCCCGAACTGCTGGGGTGGATACGGCATCACCATCAACCTGGACAAGGTGGCCGAAGAGGACTCCGATTCCATTTATCTTTTGTACAACCCGAAGTACAAAGGGCATCTTTGCGTCAGTGCCCGTTTCGAGGAAAATATCGCCCTGACCGGTATCCTGGTTTGCCACCGCATGGGAACCAAGGACAAAGCGCGACCGGACGGCAAACCGTTCAACCCCTACGTGCTGTATGACAACGAGCTGGAGGAATGTAAAAAACTGTTGATCGAGCAGAAAAAATATCTGCTGACCCGGTGGAACGACGAGGCGACCCTGGAAAGACTGCTGCGTGCCCAGGCGGTTTGGGCGGCGCCCGAGTGGTCCGGTGTCTACCGTTTAATTCACTTCGACTATTTGGACGGCAAGTCCAAACTGCGCATGAAGCATTTGCTGCATCCCAAAGAAGGCGGACTGGGGTGGGTGGACACCTGGTGCATGACTTCCGGTGTCAAAGACAGTGATAAAAGAGAGCTGGTCCACAAGTGGATCAACTTCCGGTTGAAACCCGAAAACATGGTGATTGTGGCGGAAGAGATCGGCTGGGCGCCCACGGTGGATGTGCGCAAAATGATCCCGCAGCGCTACGTGGACACCCTCTTTCTGAACAACACGGATGCCATCAAGGGCCTGTATCAATTCGACGCCCCGTCATCGCCGGAAAAATGGGAACGCATCTGGTCGGATGTTGAGGCAGCCTAGATTATAAGTTGGTAGGTCAGTGTTGAAATTCTTAGACAGCTTTTATGTAATTACTATGAAGGATTCAGGTGTCAGACAGGAAAGCTCAGAGCTCAAAGGAGGGAAGCTCAAAGCTCAAAGCTCAAAGCTGAAAGGGGGGGAAGCTCAAGGCTCAAAGCTGAAAGCTGAAAGGGGGGGAAGCTCAAGGCTCAAAGCTGAAAGCTGAAAGGGGGGAAGCTCAAAGCTCGAAGCTGAAAGGCAAAAAACAGGTCTGAGTGACGAGGACTAAGTAGCAAGGACCGAGCGATGTGGACTGTGGACTGAGTGGTGAGGACTGAACTACGAGGACCAAATTGAATAAAATAAAAAGAATTCCTTGATTCGACATTCGACATATGTTGCGCTGGAGTTTCTTTATCGATCAAACTGGCCGTTTCGTGGCATGCGGCTGGGCTGACACCTGAAACCTTGTCTGAAACTTCATTAAAAGCGAACCGCAGAACCGCAGAATATCGAATATCGAATGTCGAAGGGCGGAATCGCTTCAGGCTTGGGGCTTCGCTCTTCGAGCTACGACCCCACACGTCGCCTTCGGCTTGGGGCTTCGCCCTTCGGGCTACGACCCCACAAGACGACACGACACGTCGCTCAGTCGTTTCAAAAATAGACCGTTCGACAAAAGACTCACGACAGGCAGAATACATTATTCGATGTTCGATGTTGGACGTTCGATGTTCGACGTTCATTAGTATCTTTCTTGATTAATCTGGCTGTTATATGGCAAGCGGCTGGGCTGACACCTGACACCCGACACCTGAAACCTGAAACCAAATAAATCGGCAGAACGCTGCGTATGTATTTACCATGACTTAAATCGTTATTGATATCAATTTGGGAATCAACCATGACCGAACCTGCTTTAAAATTGGAACAAGTTGAAAAGATGTTCGGCAACGTGCGTGCCGTCGATCAGGTCAGCCTCGATGTCGGTCAAAGTGAGTTTTTCGCGCTTCTTGGTCCGAGCGGGTCCGGCAAAACCACGCTGCTGCGAGTGATCGCCGGCCTGGAAACACCGGGCAACGGCACGGTTCATATTGGCGGCCGGGACGTCACCCGGCTGCCGCCCTATGCCCGGGGCATCGGCATGGTATTTCAGGACTTTTTGCTCTTCCCCCATAAAATCGTGGCCGAAAATATCACCTTTCCCCTGAAGATGCAGAAACTGCCGGCGAGCCGACAAAAAGAACAGCTCGATTGGGTGCTGGCGCTGGTCAGGATGGAAGGGTTCGAGACTCGATACCCCCATCAGCTGTCGGGCGGACAAAAACAGCGCGTGGCCCTGGCCCGGGGATTGGTGGCCAGGCCCGATATCCTGCTGCTGGATGAACCTCTGGCCAATCTCGACCTGGAACTGCGCAAAGAGATGGAAGTGGAAATGCGGCGCTTCCAGGCCGAACTGGAAATACCTTTTATCTATGTCACCCACAATCAGGAGGAGGCCTTGACGCTGAGCTCACGCATGGCTGTGATGCAAAATGGCAAGTTCGAGCAGGTCGGGGCCAAACTCGACCTTTACAACAACCCGCAAACCCGCTTCGTGGCCGCTTTTCTGGGATCACCCAACCATATCCAGGGGCAATTGACTATGGTCCGGAACGATATCGCCATCCTCGATTGGAAAGGGCTTGAACTGCAGGTTCCGGCACCGGCCAATGCCGGGCCCGGTGATGAAATCGATTATTTTCTGAAACATGAAAGAGTCCTGATTCGGCCACCCCGGACCGGCGAATCCGGGCCGGGGGAAAATCGGATTGAGGGTGCCCTGAGGGATATCATCTTCAAAGGACAGCATTCAGATTACTTCGTCGTTTTGGAAAACGGTGAAGAACTGGTCGGCAGCGCGGCGGTCGAACCGGAGTCTTTGCAAATTCGTTCCACCGTTGAGGTCTTCTGGCCGGCCCAAGCCGGTGATGCGTTCCGGGCGGGGGACCATTGAAATGAATTCCTTTGCGAAATGGCGCCAGAGCAAAAACGTTCGCTTTGCATTGCTGACGTTGCCGGGAGCCCTGTTTTTACTTGTTTTTTTAGTTCTGCCCCTGATCTCCATTCTGGTCTTCAGCTTCTGGCGAACCGAGAGCTACGAACTGATTGCCGACTGGAATATTGAAAACTACAAAACCATCCTGGGCGAGAAGACCTATTTGACCTTTATCTGGCGTTCCCTGGTCATGGCGGTATCCGTATCGCTGGTGTGCCTGATCTATGCCTATCCGGTGGCTTATCTGGTTGCCAAGCGCGGCGGCCGCTATCGGTTGATTCTGGTGCTGTTGACGGCCGCCCCTTTTTTTACCGGTATCATTTTACGGGTGACGGCGATTCAGCAGATCCTGGGCCCCATCGGTCTGTTGAACATGGCGCTCCAGACATTCGGATTCGAGCCGATCCGAATCCTGATGTATTCCAATGTCGCATCCGCCATCGGGCTGGTCTATCTCTGGATCCCGTTTATGGTTTTGGCCATCTACCTTTCGCTGCTCAATTTCAATTTCAACCTGCTGGAGGTGGCCTATGTCAACGGCGCCAAGCCCTGGCGGGCCTTCGTGGAAATCACCTGGCCCCTGAACTGGATCGGTACCGCCATCGGCATCGTGCTGGTCTTTATTCCGACCTTCGCGGCTTTCGTAACACCTCGTTTTCTCGGCGGCGTCAATGGGGCGCTTTACGGCAATATCCTCGAACATCAGTTCGGGGCCACCGGCACCTGGGCCCTGGGTTCGGCCATGGGGGTCGTATTATTTGTCATCTGCCTGATATTTATTCTGATCATCAGGCGCACGATAAACCTGCAACGCAGCGGTTATACCGGGGAGGATTTTTAAGATGGCGGCTGCCGGACCCAGAGAACGCGCCGTTGTGGCAACCCAAACGGGTCTGCTCATGTTTCTGTATGTCTTTTTGTATTTGCCCATTTTCTTCATTATCTACGTCTCTTTCGTGGACAATACCGTCTGGCCTTTTCCGCCGGAGTTTACCTGGGAATGGTATGAGCGCTTGTGGATCATGAGCGATTTTCATCTGGGGCTGTTCAACAGCTTTTTAATCGGCGCCGGGACCGGGGCGCTGGCATGCATCTTCGCTGCGTCAGCGGCAATCGGGCTGTTAAAATATCAGTCACGCCTGCGGGGTCTTTTCGCCGTGCTTTACCTGTCGCCGCTTTTCGTGGCCGGTATCCTGATCGGGATTTCATCGCTGATGTTCCACCGCAACATATTGGGATTGCCCGGCAATCTTTTTTCGGCAGTTTTGGCCAACACCACCCAGGCGCTGTCGTTTGCTTTTCTGGTGATTTTGGCGCAGCTCACCCGTTATGACTGGCGGATGGATGAAGCCGCCATGGTCTTCGGCGCCCGTCCGGCGCGCTGCTTTTGGGAGGTTACGCTGCCCACCATCTGGCCGTCGATTCTGGGTGCATTCCTGGTAAGCTTCATTTTGGCCTTTAACAATCTCGACATCACATTTTACAGCATTGGGGCGATTCCGACCCTGCCCACCATTGCCTGGGGCACCCTGCGGCACGGCATTGAACCGGAATTGTATTCCCTAGCGGCGGTTATTAACGGTTTGGTTTTTATTATCCTGATCATTCTCTTTTTTCTTATCCGCCTGGGGCTGGTGCGGCTGGGATACCGGGGAGAGTGATTCGATTGCGGATTTGGGATTGCGGTTTTTTGATTGCGGAATGCGGATTGCGGATTGCGGATTGAGAACCTTATGGAGTACTGGAGTAGTGGAGTGTTGGAGTAGTGGAGTGATGGAGTACTGGAGTATTGGATAGAATGTCTCGAAAGCTCTACGATTTATTGAAAACTTTTTGTGTTCTTTCACATTGGAAAAACATATTGAATGATGGAATATTGGAAAGTTGGAATGCTGGGTTTAGCAGTATGGGATCTGTTTTTAAAAGAACGGTACGAGCCGAAATATAAAATCAGACCATCCTCCGCTTTTGATTCCCAATATTCCATTGTTCCACTATTCCAGCATTCCTTTTGGGACGAAGCAACTAGCATGTTGCCTGTGATCTGAAGATTAATAGTAATATTATTAAAGATTTGTATATGAACCAACGCATCCTTGCCATTGATCAGGGCACGACCGCCACCAAGACCTACACGCTGGACAGCGAGGGGCATTTTGAATTCTGCCGGGCGGTGGAACACCCTCAATTATATCCGCAGCCCGGTTGGGTGGAGCATGATCCGGCGACTCTGCTGTCCAACGTTCAACAGTCCATCGAGGTGGCCGGCGATGTCGGCGCCGTCGGCATCGACAACCAGGGCGAAACGGTCATTGCCTGGGACGGCACAAGCGGTCAACCGGTTTACAATGGCATTGTCTGGCAGGACCAGCGCACGACCGAGTTTACCGAAGCGCTCAAAACCCAGGGCGCCGAGCAACTGACCCTCGAGCGCGCCGGGCTGCCGCTGGACCCTTATTTTTCGGCGTCAAAGCTGCGTTGGATCATAAAAAACGTGCCCCGGGCCGCCAAGCTGCTCAAAAAAGGACAACTGAAGCTGGGTACGTCCGACAGTTTTTTTATCCACCGGCTGACCGGCGAATATGCCACGGATGTCACAACGGCTTCACGCACCAGTTTAATGAATCTCGCAACCTGCAACTGGGATACGGATTTGTGTGAGCTTTTCGAAATCCCGCCTGAAGCGCTGCCGGAAATCAGACCCACCACCGGTGATTTCGGTGTTGTCACAGCCGCGGGACGCGAGATTCCCATAACCGCCAGTGTCGTGGACCAGCAGGCGGCCTTGGTGGGTCATGGCTGCTATGCATCGGGCCAAATCAAGGCCACCTTCGGCACCGGGGTTTTTGCCCTGGCCAATGTCGGTGAGAGTGTTCGAAGCGATCACGGGCGGGGTATTTTGTCAACGGTGGCCTGGCAACTGGCCGGAAGCAAGCCGGTTTATGCCGTCGATGCCGGCGTTTATAACGCCGGGTCTGCTGTTAACTGGGCCAGGAATCTAGGTCTTTTCTCAGAATTCGGCGACATCGATCAGTTCGATAAACCGAATGCGATTTCCAGGAGACTCGTCTTCGTGCCGGCCTTGTCCGGACTGGCCTGCCCGTATTGGGACCGGTCGGCGGCGGGCCTTTGGCTGGGGATGAGCCTGGAGACGACCAGAGAAGATTTGTGTCAGGCCGTCCTGGAGGGAATCGCCCTGCGCACGGCCCAATTGCTGGATGCCATTTTCCACCTGACCGGACAACAGGAGAGCCTTTCGGTGGATGGCGGCCTGATCAGCAACACCTATTTTTGTCAATTTTTGGCTGACGTCACCCAGTGCGAAATTGTCGTGCCGGTGTCACCGGACATTACGGCTTACGGTACCGGCCGCCTGGCTTTGATTGGCAGCGGAATTGAAAAAAGTCTCACCGATTTGGCTCCGGCTCCCAAACCCCAAAAGACCATCGCGCCGCGCAAGGATTTAACCTACCTCAAACCGCGCTTTGACGATGCCGTATCCCGTTGCAGAAATTGGCGTTAACTGGTGGCAATTTTTTTTGAATAAATGTACCGAATCTTTGACCCGACAATTAAAAGACCTGATTACCAAAAAGCTAGGAATCTGCAGCACCTGCGCGCAATACAATTTCATTTGCGTGAAATAGATCCTGAATCTTCAAATATAGATAAAAACCAATTTGCCATATTCTCTAATTGGATAAATGAGTTAGTTGAAAGATTATACGCTAATTTGGAATTTGAAGATTAAGCTATACGGGATGTTCTTCGGATCTATGGTTTACGGTGTTCGATATAATTGATGCCTGTTTACCACGCCCCGCCAAAGCCCGTATAGACCGGTGCGGCGTGGCTTCAGCGAAGACGTAAGACCCTTCAAGCCGCACCATGTCATTGTGAGGGAAATTGATCGAAAAAGCTGAGTATCGCCTCCTCGACGGTAAGCTATTCGGAAAGTTCAATTCTCAAGTAGGGTACTTGGCCAGCCGATTGCATTCAGAAGGCGCTCTTTATGGTTCCGCCGTCTACTCGCAAGGCGGCTCCCGTTGTGGCCGATGCCAGCGGGCTAGCAAGATACGCAACCAGCGTGGCAACTTCCTTGGTTGTTGCAAAGCGCTTTAGTAGTGACGTGGGGCGCACCTTCTCGAAAAATTCCTTTTCGAACTCCTCAAATGATTTACCGTCCTGCTTCGCAAGCTCGCCGACAAAATCATTGACCCCCCGCGACCGGGTCGGTCCCGGTAACACACTGTTGACCGTGATTCCAGTGCCGGCAGTGGCTTCGGCAAGTCCGCGTGCGATGGCGATCTGAGCGGTTTTGGTCATGCCGTAGTGAATCATTTCGGATGGTATTTGAACGCCGCTTTCGCTGGAGATATAAATGATGCGACCCCAGTTGCGCTTTTTCATGGCTGGCAGATAGAGGCGACTGAGGCGTACGCCGCTCAGGACGTTCACTTCGAAAAAGCGCCGCCAGTCTTCATCGGAAATACCTTCAAACTCCACGGGCTCAAAAATTCCCAGGTTGTTCACCAGGATTTCGACTTCCGGGTACTGCTGTACCAGGCGTTCGGCGGCTTCGGCCTTCGAAAGATCCCCGGCGAACCCCTTGACTTCGGCCTCTGCTCCGGCAGCTAACTCGGTGGCGGCTTTTTCGACGGATTCGTTCGAGCGGCCATTGATAATGACCCGAGCCCCTTCGGCAACGAGGGCTTCGGCAATCGAATATCCAATACCGGCGGTGCTGCCGGTGACAAGTGTCAATTTGTTTCTTATTTCCAGATCCATCGTAGAATTCTCCAATGCGCAGAATTTGGGTTTATATTTCTATGTTTTTATCGGTATTGGAATAGTAAACACGGACACGGGACGTGACAAGTTTTCTTGGAAAGAATGAATTTTACTTGCAGAATTCAAATAATAAAAATGATAGAGCAGCAGGCGGTGCAAGCGCCTGCGCTGCGCGAGCAATACGACAAATCCGAAATCCAGAATAGCCTTTATAATCAGCCTTTCTGGTCAAGTATCTTGCCAGTGGGTGTCATCACTTTAGCTGCGGATCAATTCCACCCGGTCCACCGTCAACGTGATGGCCCCCCAATCCTCATCGACTTTGCCCGTAAGCAGAAAAGGCCGGTTGTGATCGAACATATGGCAGAAGCGGAGCTAGGTTTTGGGGAAAAAAGTGTTCTCGCCGATGCCGGTCTCGTCCTCGAAGGTTAAAAACTCCATGGGTCCCCGTGCTTGGTGGTGACCACCTTGGCGGTGATCAGCCAACCGGCTATGCGTACACGGTGGTAGGGATGCCACCGGAAGGACGCGGAGGGCGGTATTTTTTTCGTGATCAAAGTACCACCAAAATTGATACGTTGATCTGCTCGAGTCATTCTTTTGAGCCTTTCCTGACAGCGTTTTAATTATAGTGCCCTTGTTTGGTGCTTTGGAATTGGATGTGATTTTGGCTGGGTATTAAATGAAATATGCGGCCAAAACAGACTTATTTTCTGACTTTTGGCTTGATATAAAAACTATATCGAGCCAAAATAATGCCGCCATGAGTGAAGAACGTATTATTGGACGCCAAAAAGAGAAGGCGATTTTAGAACTGGCATCGAGATCACCCGAATCCGAATTCGTCGCGGTTTTCGGACGGCGGCGCGTGGGCAAAACCCACACCTGGTTAGAGAATACTTTGGTGATGCGATCTGTTTCGAAATCATCGGGAAACATGGCGTCACCCTGAAAGAACAGCTGGACAACTTTGCCCAAGCCCTTTAAAAAGCATAGGGGTCTTCATTCTTGATATACGTGAAGAATGAAGACGCGATCCCTATGTTTTCACTATCCGAAAAAACGTGAATCCAAAATTCTATTTTAGATCGGCGACCGCCGGCAGAGCGTTGCGTTGGTCCTTGCAAGGGGCCTATCTCGCGCTCCCTTCACTGCGGTAGGTTATTGATTAGCCGTCTAGGCCTTGTTTTTCCGGCAAGTAGCGCCAGAATCGGCGCGGTAGTTGGCGCAGGTGCAGTTTGGGATTATTGCGCGCGGCAATATTGACGGCGGCAAAGTACCGTTGCCAGAGGCTTTGACAGAGCTGCTCTCCGGCCGATGTCGTGTAGCAGAAGGTTTTCAGGTCTCCGGCATCGAGTCGAATCTCCCGGCACAGGTTGCCCGTGCAGCAAAGACCATAATTTCTCGTCGTATCATAGATGATCCAGTTCTGATCCGCAAAACGCGTTTCAAAATGATGCCGGATTAGGGGCAATACATCGTATCGCGGTGCAACCAGGGCCAGATAGTGGTCATCATCCGTTTTCTGGAATCGAATGAATCCTTTCAGGCGATGGGCTTCGCGGCGCACTTTCTGAGAAAGTTTTTCGATATGAAGCTGTGCATCCAGATCCGCCCGGGGCTGTCGACTGCCGCGGGCGGGCAATCTTCCCCACACGTAGCGAAAAATAAAGGTCGCCACGTCCGGGTCGGCCGACGAAAAAGCTTCAAACAACATGCGGCGCCGTCTCGCCCCCAGGTGCTTGCGAAGCCCTTGCCAGACTCGCTCGGCCTTGGCGGGTTCGGTTGCAATCTTAACGCGTCGTTCAAACAGGCCCGGCTGCCTGCGGCCGGCCGTCTCGATGACATCCGGCCGCTGCCGGGCCTGATAGGCGTTGAAAATGGCGCTTAGCAAACCATCGAAAGTGTCCTCGACCATATAAACCAGCCGTGGATCAGCAGCGGACTCGGGCTTTCGGACGATCTGTGTTTTTGCAGAATAACTCGAACCGGTTCCGGGCGTCCATTGAGTGACCGGCAGACCGTCACACCGGATAAACGGCCGGGCACGCGACAGGACAACTCCCATTTGTTTCAAATGCTCGTACCGGATGCGTCCGCGCCGGCGCAGCCTGACAATCCGGTCGGCGGATTTCAATCCAATCCCGGGTACCTTGAGGATCATTTCACGATCGGCGGCATTGACATCGATGGGGAACAGGGCCGGACGACGGTTGGCGAAAGCCTGCTTGGGATCGGTCTTTAAGTCAAGATACGGCGTTTCGCGGTCGATCACGTCGTTCAGATCAAAACCGTACAGTCGAATCAGCCAGTCCCGTTTGAGCGCCTGTTGCAGGTAAAGGCGATTGGCCAGATTCAGTATTTCCAGGTCGGATTCCGGACTGGCTCCGATAATTAATTGGGTGCTCTGCCCAGCCGGGACAAATCGCGGCGTGTGGCGTAGAGTTTTTCGATTTTCCCTTGTTTCAGCGATGGTGTCGCGAATGACTCCCATCGGTTCCAGAACCGAGCGATAGGTTTTATCCCGGGTCAGTAGTTTAAGGCTTTTTTCGGACGGCAACTCGATATTGACGCTGAGACGGTCGGCATAAAGCCCGGCCTGCTCGATCAGATAACGGCTCGCAAATGGGACGCATTTCAAATGGATGTAGCCGTTGAATCCCTGCTCTCGAAGCAGCCGTATCGTCCTGACCAGCCGCTCCATCGTGTTGTCCGGACTCTGTATGATCCCGGAGCTCAAAAACAGCCCCTCGATGTAATTGCGCCGGTAAAAATCGATGGTCAGCGACACGACTTCGGCCGATGTAAAGGCCGCTCGGGGAACATCGATACTGCAGCGGCTGACGCAGTAGGCACAATCATAAATGCAGTAATTGGAGAATAGGATTTTCAGCAGCGACACACAGCGGCCGTCCTCGGTATACGTGTGGCAGATTCCAGAAGCCGCAGTGTTGCCAAGCTGACGCCCGTTGTTGCGCCTGCGGCTGCCGCTCGATGCACAGGATACATCATATTTGGCGGCATCTGCCAATATAGTCAGTTTATCTTCTATCTGCAATTTGAAACTCCGCACCGGTTTTCGTCAAATGACCCACTTGGAATCGAAAAATAGTAACTGTCACGGAAACGGGCAACCCCGGGGCTGAAACTCAGCTGAGACGTCCCCAAGTTTCATTTTTCGAGACCACCCACAGTGCCGTTTCGCTTTTCGGCCTATAATTTAACAGGACAAGCAAAGCGATACATCAAATCCGCAATCCGAAATAAAAAATAGCCTCCATAATCTGCCTATCGGTTCAAGCATCCCGGCGGGGATTGTCATCACTTTAGCTGCGAATCAATTCCACCCGATCCACCGTCAACGTGATGGTCCCCCAATCCTCGTCCACTTTGCCGGTGAGCAGATAGGGCCGGTTGCGGTCGATCATGTGGCAGAAGCGGTGGTAGGTTTTTGGGAAAAAAGTGGTCTCGACGATGCCGGTTTCGTCCTCGAAGGTCAAAAACTCCATGGGGTCGCCGTGCTTGGTGGTGACCACCTTGCCGGTGATCAGCCAGCCGGCCAGGCGCACGCGCCGGCCGATGTGACGCGGCAGGTCGACGGCCTTGACGGCGCGTAATTTCTGCAGGGCGCCGGCATACAACTCCATGGGATGCCGGTCGCACAGAAAACCGAGAATGGCAAATTCGCGCCGCAGCCGCTCACGGTGGTCCTCCGGTGGCAGGGGCGGCGGCGGAAGATCGCCTTCGGCCTGATCGTTGCGGCCGAAAAGCGACCGATTACGGGGAGTTGCTTTGCTCAAACGGGCTTTGAGCCGGCAGGCCAGCTGCCACATCAAGGCTGCCCGGTTGCCGGAAGGATTCAATCCATCCAGGGCGCCGCAGTGGATCAGGGCCCGGGCCTCGTCTTCGGCCGGAGCCACGCGTTCCAATAGATCGTGAAAATTGCGATAGCGGCCCTGCCGGCGGCCAGCGACGATGCGCTCTTGGGTTTGGGTCGCAAGCCCTTTGATGGAGAGCAACCCGACCCGAACGGCGCGGTCCCGGCCGGTCCAGCGAATTTCGCTGGCGTTGACGTCCGGCGGCAGAATGGTCAGCCCCAGGCGGCGGGTTTCGGAGACATAGGCAAAGGCGCTGTAAAAGCCACCCTGGTTGCTGATGACGGCAGCCATGAATTCGGCCGGATGGTGGAGCTTGAGGTACGCGGCCTGGAAGGACACCCGCGCATAGGATGCGCTGTGGGGCTTGCAAAAGGAATAACCGCTGAAACTCATCATCATGTCCCAGACGGCAGCCACCTGTTCTTCCGAGACCTGGCGCCGGCGGGCCCCGGCATAAAAGCGTCTTTTGAAATCCTGCAGCTGATGCTGCCGGTCTTTTTTGGTCATTACCTTGCGCAGGCTGTCGGCTTCGGCATGGGAAAAGCCGGCCAGGGCCAGGGCCGTGCGAGACACGTCTTCCTGGTAGACCATGATGCCGAAGGTCTCTTCCAACACCTCGGTCAGCAAGGGGTGGATCGGTTCCCAGGGCCCGCCGTGCAGGCGTCGGATGTACTCGCGGATAAACTCGTTGGCGGCCGGGCGAATGATGCTGCTGTGGATCACCAGGTGTTCGAAATCGCCGACCTTGGATTTTTGCTGCAGCAGCCGCATGGCCGGACTTTCGATATAGAAGCAGCCCATGGTGCGGCCCTGGGCCAGGGACTCCTGGGTGGGCAGATCATCTTCGGGCTCCCAGTGGAAATCATCGAATGCGACCCCGTTGGCCTGCAGGTTGCCGACGGCGTCCCGAATGACGCCCAGGCTGCGGTTGCCCAGCAGATCGATTTTGACCAGGCCGGCATCTTCGGTGGCATCTTTTTCCCACTGGATGATGGGCACGCCCTTGGGCGCCCGCTGCAGGGGCACGTACTCGTCGATCGGCCGCGGGGTGATCACCACGCCGCCGGGATGCACGGACAGGTAGCGGGGGGTGCCGATAATGCGCTGGGCCAATGACAGGATCTCCGGCCAGGGTGCCGGAAATTCGAGGGCCCGGGACTCCGGGCGCTTTTTGATGCCCCCCAGCAGCTCAAGGTCCGACTCCTTGGCGCGCCAGAAGCGCGGCAGGCGTTTGGATACCCGGCCGATTTCAGCGTCTGTCAACCCATAGACTTTGGCCACTTCGCGAATGGCCATGCGGGGCTGAAACAGCACGTGGTTGCAAACCATGGCGGCATGCCCCCGGTGGCGCTCGAGCACCGCATCCAGAACGTCGTCGCGTTCGTCCCAGGCGAAATCGACATCGATGTCGGGCGGATCCGTGCGCCCCGGATTCAAAAAGCGCTCGAAATACAGGTTGTGCTTGAGGGGGCAGACGTTGGTGATGCCCAGGCAATAGGCCACCAGGGAGGCGGCGCCCGAGCCGCGGCCGCAGGTGCGTGGGCTGTGCTTGACTATATCGCGCACGATCAGAAAGTAGGCGGCGAACCCCATGCCCGTGATGCTGCGCAGCTCGTGCTCCAGCCGGTCGACCACCACTTCAGACAGCTCCCGGCCGTAGCGCCGGCGGGCACCGGCATAGGCGGCATCGCGCAGGCGCCGGCCCGGATCGCCGCCGTTGCGGTTTTGCAAAGGCGGCATGACGATGCCGAACTGCGGACCGCTGAACGTCAGGCGTTCGGCAATTTCATGGGTGTTCCGCACGGCCTCCGGGCAGATGGCAAACCGGCGTTCATACTCGGCGGGCGGGGCCAGCCAGGCGTCGACCGGGGCGACATCGTCGCCTGCCAGGCGGGATAAAGCGGTGTTGCGGTCGATGGCCCGCAACAGGCGGTGGACGGCCGCATCCCGGGGCTGCAAAAAGAAACTGCCCGGGGTGGCCGCCAGCGGCACGCCGATGTGCCTGGCCATGCGGCGCAGGCCATGGTCGGCCGGCAGGGGCCTGCGCGGCATGGCGGCGGCTACTGCCACTCCGGCTCCATGCCAGGCGTGCAGCAGATCGGCGCGCTGGGTCAGCACCACCAGGCCGGCGGCGTAGTGGGGCAGGATTGCTGCCAGTTCGAAATCATCATCCATATGGCGGCGGGTGAGCAGGCGGCAGAGATTGCGATAGCCGTTGTCGTCTTCCACCAGGCATACGGCCCGCTGTTTGCGGTTGGGATCCGTAACTTCGGCGCCGACGATCGGGATCAGGCCTTCCTCCCGGCAGGTGCGCAAGAATGGCCACAAACCATAAAGGTTGTCGGTGTCGGTCAGCGCCAGGCTGTCATAGCCCAGGCGTTTGGCCGCCCGGCAGACCTGTTTGACGTAGGCCGTGCCCCACATGAGGGAGTAGCTGGATCGAACAGTCAAGGGTATCATGCGTTGTTTTACTCCGTAAAAGAGCACTGTGGTGAAGGAGCGCTTCGCTGGATGAGCGCTTCGCTTGAGGAGCGCTTCGCAAAAACGAGTGAACGAGCGCTTCGCTTAAGGAGCGTTTCACTCGAGGAGCGCTTCGCTTGAGGCATTCATCTGTTGCCGCAATCATCGAGGCCGCAGGCCGCTCATCAAACGGAGCGCAGGAACTGCGCGCAGTGCTCTTCAAGCGCAGCGCTCCTCAAGCGCAGTGCTCTTCAAGCGCAGCGCTCCTCAAGCGCAGTGCTCTTCAAGCGCAGCGCTCCTCAAGCGCAGTGCTCTTCAAGCGCAGCGCTCCTCAAACGCAGTGCTCCTCAAGCGCAGTGCTCCTCAAGCGCAGCACTCCTCAAGCGCAGCGCTCCTCAAGCGCAGCGCTCCTCAAGCGCAGCGCTCCCTATGCTGCTAATGTTCTTCCCAGTCGAATTGCCTCTCCTCCATAGCGTTGCCGGATGCGGTCGATGGCGTTGATCAGGTTGTCGCGCTGTTCGGTTTGTTTCTGGTCTTCGGCAAACAACGGTCGCTGGGCCGGGGGGAAGATCAGCCGGTCGCAGATCAGGCGCACATGCCGGATGCGGATGCGCCGGGTCCAGGCCAGTTTCAGGGTGCGCCGGGCCAGTTCGAAAAGGGTGAGATCGTTGGCCGTGCCCGGTTTGGCAGCCAGCTGACGGGCGCAGCGCAAGCCGTCCGAGTAGTCGAGGATGACGGCCACCCGGCGGGCGGCCCGCCGGCGACGGCGCAGTTGATCACCGGCCTGTTCGACGAGGCAGTACAAGGCGCTTTCCAGGGAGGGCTTGTCGTTGGTGTCATCGCCGAACTCGTGATCGACAACTATTCTCGGCGGTTTCTGTCCTATCGGCAGGACGGGAGACGGATCGATGCCGCGTGCGGCTTCATACAGAAACCGGGCGCGGGCGCCGAAGGGGATCTGCAATTGTTCCAGGTTCAGGGACGTGAGATGCGACACCCGGCGGAGGTTGAATTCCTGCAGCCGCAGCAGATCATTGCGTTCAATGCCCGGGACCAGGCCGAGCGGCAGGGGCGCCAGCAGCGCTTCTTCTTCGCCGGCGCCCACAATGTACTCCCCGTCGGGCTTGACCAGGCGCGTGGCGACTTTGGCCACCAGCTTGTTGGTGGCCACCGACCAGATCGGATCCAGGCCGAGATCCTTTCTGACCTGCCGGCGCAGCCGCCAGGCAACATCGATGGGGGGGCCGAAAAGACGGGCGGTGCCGGTGACGTCCACAAACAGGTGCCCGTCGGTTTCACCGTTTTCGATGAGGGGTGAATACGGCAGCGCCTGCTTGAGCAGCGCGCCCATGGTATGTTCGTACCGGTCCGGGTGTGGGGGCAGGATTCGGGCGTCTTTGCACAAGCGGGCGGCCCGGCGCAGCGCCATACCCTTGCGGATGCCGCATAGATAAGCTTCCTGGCTCATATCATAAACCGCCGCCCGGGCGGCACCCTCGGGTGCGATGATCACCGGCCGGTCCCTGAGGCGGCCGTCCACCGCCCGTTCCACCGCCACGGCGAAGTCGGCGACATTTAAGTGAATGATTGAACGTTCACGACCGTTCATAGGTTCAAGGTTCATAGGTTTAAGGTTCAGAGGTTCAGAGGATCAGGGTTCATAGGTTCAGTGGCTCGAGGTTTAGCGCTGCCTCTGGTCGCGAGCGTCCAGTCGAATCGAAAAAGAAACGAATGAACATCCAACATCGAACATTGAACGTCGAACATCGAATAATGTATTCTGTCATTTTACGAAGAGATTGAGCGAGCAGCTTCGCCAAAAAGGCTACGAAGTTGAAAAACAGGGCCACCCTTCGAAAATATGCCGATCGCTTGTTCTAAAATAGATAAAGCGTAGCGCCATCAATATTGGATGTTCGATGTTGGACGTTCAATCTTCGACGTTCGATCTTTTCAGAATTTACAATTTAGCCGATTAAATCGGCCGTCAGCCTCGAACCTTTGAAGCTTGAACCCTGAACCTCTAAACCTTGACTTCCATCAGCCCCCGTTCGATTATAAGATTAATGAGCCGCGCCGCATTGCGTGGCGCTTGGGCCCGGACGTGGTTGTTGAAGAAAACGACGCCGGCGGCGGCCTGCCGAGCCATTTTGTCAATTCGGACATCGACCCATTGGCGCAGCTCCGCATCCCCATAATCATAATCAAATTGCTTTTGCATATTGCCCGAGCGCCAGCCTTTGGCGTTGCGGCCGTGAAAGCGGATGTAGAAAAGCGCAGGATTGGTCACGATATCGAGTGTCGGAAACAGACCGGGCAGATCCGGCTCATCCACCGCCACCAGTGTGGTGCGGCGGCGCTCAAATTCGGCGAAAACCCGGTCCGTGGCCCAGGAGGCGTGGCGAAACTCTACCGCCAGGGGCAGGCCCTCCAGCTCATCCAGCAGTTCGGCCAGATACCGGCGGTTTTGGGGGGCTCGCACAAAAGACGGCGGAAACTGCAGCAGAACCGCCATCAACTTGCGGGCCTGCAAAAGCGGTGCGATGCCGTCCCGGTAGCGGGCGGCCTGCCCGCGCCACTGGCCGGGATCGATCTCATGAGTTAAGGTTCGGGTCAGTTTGGCGGCAAAACGAAAACCGGGCGGTGCCTGCCGGTGCATGCGCTCGAGGGTGTGCGCTTTGGGCATTTGATACCAGGTGAAGTTCAATTCGGTGATGGGAAAGTGTTGGGCGTATATGGGCAGCATGTTGCCGGATCTGGTGCCCGGTGGATAAAACCCGGCATCGGTCCATTCCGCATACGAATAGCCGCTGGTGCCGACGAGGAGCCGGCAGGCGTTATGTGTTGTTTGGGTGCTCATGTTATTGCATTGTGGTGGTAGTTGTCTGTGCTGATAATATACCGGGCTGCCGGCGAGCGCTGCGCTGGAAGAGCGCTACGCTTAAGGAGCGTTTCACTTGATGAGCACTACGCGCAGTTCCTGCGCTTCGTTTGATGAGCGCTTCGCTTGAAAGGTTCGTTTTCGCTACTACCCTCGAGGCCGTAGGCCGCTCCTCAAGCGCAGCGCTCCTCAAACGCAGCGCTCCTCAAACGCAGTGCTCCTCAAGCGCAGCGCTCCTCAAGCGAAGCGCTCCCCAAGCGAAGCGCTCCTCAAGCGAAGCGCTCCCCAAACGCAGTGCTCCTCAAGCGCAGCGCTCATTTTATCCCCTCCGGCCCCCGCTGGATGCCGATGACTTTGCCTTGTATCAGCACTTCACTGAAATCGTAGCGCTGGGGTTTGTATCGGGCATTGGCCGGGCGCAGCTCGACATATTTTTTGCGCAGGTAAAAACGCTTGACGGTGGCTTCCTCGTTGCCGATGAGCGCCACCACAATTTCACCGTTCTGGGCGTACTGACGCGGCTCGCAGATCGCCAAATCGCCGTCCAGGATTCCGACATCCTTCATCGAATGGCCCTTGATCCGCAAGGCAAAGAGATTTTGGCCGCGAAAGACGGCGGCATCCAGCACCGTGCTGCCGTCCCAATCCGTCTGGGCGTACATCGGCAGACCGGCCATGACCCGGCCGATGATGGGAATCTCCCGCCAGCGCTGGGCCGCCGAAGGCTCGCTGGCGCGGTTCAAAAGATAGACCGTCCGGCTGTAGCGCCCCTCCCGCTTCAGGTAACCTTTTTGCTCCAGGGCTTTGATGATTTGAGCGATGGCGGCGTGGCTGACCCCGATATCGGCCGCCGCCTGGCGCAGGCTGGGAGCCTGTCCGCTGCTTGCGATTTCGTTCTGCAGATAGTCTAAAACACGCTGCTGTTTTTGGGTTAGGGCAGGCTGCATGGAAACCTCCAATTTGATTGCGGATTCAATTTGATTGCGGATTTCAGATTGCGGAATGCGGATTTGTGAAAAAGTGCAAATCCAATTTTCCTCCCCCCGATATTCCTGATCTGTCTCTCTGGGTCTAATATAATCGATCAATATGTAAATGTCAATGTAAAATTTAAGGTTAGATAAGTGTAGAATATGTAAAGTTTTTCAAGGTTCAGAGGTTCAGGGTTCAGAGGTTCAGAGGTTCAGAGGTTCAGAGGTTCAGGGTTCAGAGGTTCAGAGGTTCAGAGGTTCAGGGTTCAGGGTTCAGAGGTTCATAGGTTCAGGGTTCAGGGTTCAGGGTTCGGAGGTTCAGAGGTTCATGGTTCAGAGGTTCAGGGGTTCTGGGTTCAAGGTTCAGGGGTTCAGGGGTTTAGGGTTCAGAGGTTCAGGGGTTCAGAGGTTTGGGGTTCGAGGTTCAGGGTACAGGGGTTCAAAGGTCAAAGCTTTCATTCTTTGCTAAAGCTTCGGCGGGGACAGGACGCAGGAGGAGTTTCATTCATGTAATTGATCAGACTTGACACGTTGGGGTCTCGATATGGACTGATATATCAAAAAAAAGGAGATGATCATTAGTGGAAACCACCGCCACATTGTTTACAAATCCAAAACTATCAGCAGAAGGCTGGGCAATGGATTCCGGCGGGTAGCCACAAATAGCGACACCTATGTAAATCCTCTGGTGTTTGGTGCAGCGAAAACCCTTATCTGTGGTCTGAATCACCAGCCTCGCCGATGATGGGACGGTTTCAGCGAGGCTGGCAGGATTTACGCTATAAGCAAATCAGTGCATGCGAAAACTTATACCTGCATCGTAAAGCCGCCGAGATGGTTGACGGCGTTTCAAAAGTCATCAAACTCATCAATTTCTGCCGGTGTTATCTTATTGCCTGCCGGTGGCGAGGTTGATTTCAACGTACTTGCTGCGGAGTCAGTTAAAGGTCTGCGAAGTCCCGATTTGGGAATTTCGGCCAAATTTTTAGACCGTGTCCCTCGAGGCGTTTGGCTTACAGACCCCTCAACCAGCGTGACCAATTGACCGACGATGCTCTCCATATTATCCGCTTCGGAGTTCATTTCCTGCGATGACCCGGCGGATTCCTGCGCATTGGCTGCAGTTTGCTGGATCACTTTGTCCATATCGGCGATCGCTGTGCTGACCTGCACGATACCCTGGGCTTGCTCCTTGGAAGCCGCTGCAATCTCGGCCACCAACTCGCCGACTTTGGCGGCGCTGTCCGTGACCATTTGAAACGATTCATTGGTGGCTGACAGAAAGTTGGTACCGGTTTTGACTTTTTGGGTCGTGTCGTCGATCAGGCTTGTTGTGTTTTTGGCTGCATCTGCCGCTCGCATGGCAAGATTGCGTACTTCATCCGCCACCACAGCGAAACCGGCCCCGGCTTCGCCTGCCCGAGCTGCCTCGACCGCGGCATTTAAAGCAAGCAGATTGGTTTGAAACGCAATCTCATCGATGGTTTTGATGATCTTGGCCGTTTCTTCTCCGGCTTTGGAAATCTGATCCATTGAATTCGTTAAATCTGCCATGGATGTGTTGGCCTGGGTCACGACATCCGTTGCCTCTTGCATCAGATTATCCGCCTGGCCGGCATTTTCGGCGTTTTGTCTGGTCATGGAAGACATCTCTTCTAATGAGGCAGAAGTCTCTTCAATGGAAGCAGCCTGCTGCGCAGATCCATCAGCCAGAGATTGGCTGGAGGATGAAATCTGATTGGATGCCGACGCTACCCGACTTGCACCACTGGTAAGACTTTCGACGATTTGATTGATCGGCTTCACAATCAGCTGCTTAAGGATAAAATAAACGGTCAAGCAAAGAAGCACAATGCCGACGACTGCCGAGATACCGGTATTGATAATGGACGTTTTTTGAGCTTCATCCCGGGCATGGCCGGTTTTCTTAATAACCGCATCGATGCGCCCGCTTAGTTCGGCCATGTTTTGATTAATCGATTCATGGCTGAGACCTATTTTTAAATAGCCGACCAGATCTCCATCATAATTGATCTCATGCGTTTTGATCTCAATTCCTTCCTGAAGGTTTTCCACTTCTTCGGTGAGCGGCTTATTTTCCGCGTCATAGAAGGTGATGTGAGCCACATCCCGGTCAGAAGCGCCACTTTCCGCGAGCTGTGCCAGGGTATCGAAATCATAAGCAGCAATCAGTTCGGAGGCTGTCTGTGAAATCAGCGTCGTCAGGACAGCGGCTTTTTGCATCAAGGCCTGTTCCAGCAGCTGCTTTTCCTTTTCCTGTTCTTGTCTCAAAGAGGCAATAAATGCGTCGGCCTGCTGCGACTGGGACCGGTTGGCGGTTGCGATGTTAACCACTGCCATGATTGTAACGAGCACCATGGTCAGTACCGAAGTGATCGAAATGAATTTTATCGCTATGCTACTTTTTTTCCACATCATCGTCATCCTGGTTTCAGTTTGGATTGGAATTGAATCTGCTGAGTTGCGAATTCCGTCAACATGGGGTCCGGCACGGATTCTCCGGTTACTCGGTTTGATGCAACTTGAGTGGTACCGACATGTCCGAGACCAAGTGGCGGATAAAATCCGTCCGGACCACTGCGATATCTTTTCTTATGTAAAGTTATTTATATTTCTGGGTTTTCAGAACTGAGGTGGCACCGCCCTTGAGAAAGCTGAAGTTCTGATAACCGTTGTCGACCAGATAGTACTCCAACCAACGAACCTGCTTGCCGACCTGATCAAATATGTAAAGGTGCTTGTCCTGGTTTACTTTCTTTTCGACAAAGTTCGGGATGAAGTTATCCAGGGGGATGGTTTTGGCTTTTTTGAGGCCCGGCAGTTTTTTGGAGCGTTGGATGTGATCGCGAACATCGATCACCATGCTGCCGTTTGAGGCGGCCTTGGTTTTGAATTCTTCAAATGGCAGACACTTTTTCTTGAATTCGGATTTGGGAATAATTTGCTTCTCCGCATCGACGACCTCTTTGCCCAGCAAAAGCGTCTTTTCCGGAAACATGGCGGCCCATTCCGGAATCCCGGCATCATAGGCATAGACATTTTCAATCCCGGCTTTCATGGCTTTTTGGGTGGCCTTGTAGGATTTCAGGCATGTAATCCCATTGCAGTAGAATACGAGTTTTTTGCCGTCGCTCTGTTTCGCCAAACTGGCCACCTTCTTAGCAAATTTTACATTGGCGACGGGTATATGTACGGCGCCTACGGGGTGAATGACGTTATATTCGATTTTCGAACGCACGTCGACGATGATGGCTTTTCCCGCATCATAATCTTTCTTTAGCTCATCGGAATTGATGGGCTTGACGGTTGGAAAATCCTTGCGATGGGGAAATTTGCTGGCAATTCCGGTTGACACGAATCCCAGGATAACCAGAAATGCGGTTACAGCTACGATAACTTTCAAAGCTCTTGGTTGATTTGAGTTCTGCATGAAGAAAATCATTGATACCTCCTAGTTTTAGATTCTTACGCAATAAAAAATTTTTGGTTTGCAGGTGGCCTGGTCAGCTAGATCAGTTGCGGCTATCCCTCCTGATAATATTTGACGTTAAAGAGCATATCGGAGTATTTCCAGAAATCTTGAGCAAATTACTTGGGAATCGTCACTTTTTTGTTCTTCAAAGCCGGAAACAAACCCAACTAGAAGCGTAACTTCGACAGGCGGGAGGCACCGAAGCCCATGGGCAGGATGACTGCGAAGACACTGAAAGCTATGACGGCACTGAAAGATCCGATGATCCAAAGCCAGATTGCCGGTGTGAGAACTTCCCCACGGATGTCAGCCATAAAGAGGTTGTACACCGGGCCGGCCTCAAGCAGAATGATGGCACCAATATAACCGGCGCCCACAATCATGAAAACCAGTCCGCCGAAACTGGTAACGGACTGGGTCGGATTTTCAGCCTTGAAATTCGGGTAGGCCGCGCCAAACCCGATGCCCATGGCCACGATGCCGGGGACCAGCAAAAAAACGGTAATGGTGGACAAGGCCATCATGAAAGGGGTGACATTCAGCAGAAGGTTCGTTGAGATAATTAGAATCTCGGTAAGTATCAGCAGCGGCAGGTAGTAGATAAAAAACTTGATCCACAAAAAGGCTTTCAAAGACAGGGGCGATGACTTGACCAGCCAGAAAGCCTCTCTTTCCATGCTGACGGCCGGATAGGCGAAGCGGGCCGTGATGGCGGTCAGCACGAACAGCGCCAGTCCCATGTTCAGAAATGAAAATAAGTTTTGCAGGTAAACGGTTTTGATCGGGGATTTATCAATGGGAAGCACTTTGAAATTGTAAACATAGATCACAACCAGGGCTGCAATCAAAAAGAGCTGCGACCATTGGGTCTGGTCGCGCAAAAAGGTTTTTATTTCTTTGATGGTAAAAGATTTGACCGGACCCGGCAGAAAATTGAGAAAAGACCAGTTCGTGGTCCGGTTTCTGAATACGCGAACAGCGGCGGCCTGGGTCTTGGAAAATCCTTTGAAATAAAGGGCATCGGACACCACTGTTAGAATGAAAATCATGGTGCCGGCAAAACACCAGGCAAGGGCCGTGTTAAACAGGGCGCTGCCGATCCCGCCCGACAGCGCCGCCCGGAAACTGTCATAGGCCCAGGTACTGGGCAGGATCGGTGACGACGGTGTCTGCAACGAGGTGATATACACCATGGCGCTGTCAAAGACTTCCGGGTCTACGAGAAGTTCCGGCCGTGACAGCCGTATCGCCAGGTATAGCACCACAAATAAAAGAATTCCCAGTAGTATAAAAATGCTTTTCAAGCGGTTGGCGGGAACGATAATGACCGCCACCATAACCATCAGGGTGCTGATGGTCGATGCATTAATGGCAAGCGGCACCAGGACCAGCAGCATGTTGGCATAGTAAAACGCACCGGCCCGGTATACAATTCCGTAAGATAGAAAAATCGGCAGTGTAAAAATGACAACCATCCAGGCGCTTTCCACGGTGCTGTCAATCCAGCGCGAGATAAATACTTTATGGCTTGAAACCGGCATAGAATGGACCAGTAAAAGGTCCCGTGACAGGTAAAGTTTGGACAGCGCCGTCAAAATACTGCTGAAAACCAGCAGCGAAAAGGAGACAATCAAGATCATCGACAACAGTTTGTAGCCCAGTATATCTCCGATTTCCTCGATTCCCTTGAAGTAAGTCAGAACACGGATGGCAACGGCAAATATACCGCCCCAGAAGAAAAAGCCGATCAGGCCGAAAAGGCTCAATTTCGCGATGCTGCCGGCCTGGCCCTTGCGGACCCTGTAATTCGTGATTGGCCAGATGCGGGGTTTAAGCAGTGTTAAGATGTCGTTCATGATTTTACGCGTTACGGGTTACGGGTTACGAGTTCCGGCATTCGGCGAAAACCATTGGGTGTACGCCACAAAACGGTATATGGTTTAGGGTATAAGGTATAAGGCTGAGCGTCTCAGCCCTTCATTTCTTGTCTTACGACTTCCAAATTCTACTGTCTGCCTTCTGTTTTCTGTCATATGTTTTCCGACTTTGTCCCGCCTGAGCTCGTCGAAGGCCGCATTCCGACTTCCGCATTCCGACTTCCCAATTCAATTTCCTCTGTCTTCTGTCATCTGTCCTTCGCTAATTCGCGGTATTCGTCAGATTCAAAAAGACCTTCTCGAGATCGGCATCGGTCACATCGGTTTCGCGCTGCAGGTCGGCGGTTGTGCCGCTGGCGATCAGGCGCCCGCGATGGATAATTCCGATCCGATCACAGACATCCTCGGCCACGGACAACGTGTGCGTAGACATGAACACGGAAACACCGCTGCGGGCCAGGCTTTGAAAAAGGTCTTTGACCATGATTATCGCCGCCGGATCGAGACCGACCATGGGTTCATCCACAATGATGATTTCCGGCTCATGCATTAATGCGGCCGACATGATCAGCCTTTGCTTCATGCCGTGGGAATACGATTCGATCAATTCATCGGACCAATCCGACAGGGAGAACATGGCCAGGTTTTTGTCGGCATTTCGGCGGAAAACCTTTCCCGGAACGTCATAAAGATCGGCGGTGAATTTTAAAAACTCCATGCCGGTCAGTTTTTCGTAGAGGTACGGTCGATCCGGAATATACCCGATCTTGTGCTTGGCGGCCTCCGGCTGTTTAAACATATCAATGCCACTGACGGTAATCGTGCCGGCCGAAGGTTCGAGAATTCCGGCGACCATTTTTATGGTCGTGGTCTTGCCGGCCCCGTTGGGTCCCAGAAAACCGAATGTTTCTCCGTGCGCCACCGTCAGGCTCAGATTGTCAACAGCACAAAAGTCACCGTATTTTTTAGCAATGTTTTTAAGTTCGATCATAATATGTCAGGTTATGCAGTTTTTGATTTATCATACTATACCAAGCCGGGTTACTGATTTTTTGGAGATCTATGATAATGTCAGTTGTTAGTTGTCCGTTGGTACATGAATTTCATCCGAAAACTTCGTTTAAAATTTTGTAAATTCTGCAGTGCAAGATTGAGATAATAAAAACAATAAAATAAATTCGCAGCAAAATGTAATTAATCCGTCAGACTTAATTCAGACCACATTCTTCCGGTTTCAGAGAATTACATACCGAGCTGAATGTGGGATTTCAAAGCGGATTAATTACCTTTAACTCTAATTTGCCGATGATGCCCATTAAGTCCAGTTGCTTGCTGGGAGAGCCGGTGACGAGCCTGATGTGGCTGACATCCGCCGGGACCTGGTCGAAAACGGCATCCACAGTTATCCAGCGCCCCAGATACACGAGGTTCCAGGCGTGATAGTAAAACCGCCCCTCTAAGTAGACCAGCCCGGCTTCGACACGGCAGGGAATTCCGGCGGCCCTTGCCAGAGCTGCCAGCAAAACTGCATGTTCATTGCAGTCACCCACGCGATTTTCCAGCGTGGAAAGGGCGTCGGGCAGCGACAGCACCGGACGCTTGTCAATATGCTCATGCACCCATGCCACCAACCTGCGGACTTTGTCCACGGCTGCGGTTTGGTCGCCGGTAATCTCCTGCGCCAAGGTTTGAATCTTGACATCATCGGACTGAATAAAGGGTCCCGGCTTTAGAAATATTTTTTCAAGATTCTGCAGGTCCCCCTCCCGAATATCCGCTGTTAAATTGGTCAAGGCCTCCTTTTCAACCGTCAGGATATTGGATTGCAAGGCCTGGCGACCACCGTTTAGTTGAACCATTTGCAAGGGGATACCGCTGATTTCAACCCGCAGGGTAGAAAGATGAGCAAGATCTTCCAACATCACATTGGATGCCACCGAAGCGGTGCGGGTCAAATCCGCGCTGGCTGCGGCGGCCAGATCCTGCAATGCATCTTCCCGGGTGGTTTTCTCCATTTGGATTCCCAGGATGCCTTTTTCTTTTAATATCTGGCCATTATCCCCGATCCAGGCGAACTGGGAGTTGCCTTTAAAATTCAACGCAATTTTGGTGGCTGATTGAATTTTTCCCATGACCGGCAGATCCTCCCGCCCGATGACATCCGCCGTCACCGAAGCCTGCCCCATGGTGGCCGGATCAAATATATCAAAGCTGTAATGGTCGCCGGGTTTAAGTTCGACGGCCGACATGGCCGCCCTGATCCCAGGCAACAGATAGGGTTTGGCTTCCAAGGTAATCCTGGCTGTACGGCTGGCGCCGGCACTGTGCGTTTGGACCGTCAGCTTGTCACCGGATACCGAACCGTTTACGTTAAAACTGAAGGAACCCGATTTTATGGTGAAATCAAAATCCGCCAGGCTGAAGTCACGATTTAGCCGTCCGACCGTCTCCAGATTGATGTCCTGGACCATCCCCATGGTATTGATGCGCATGCGCACGTTTTCCTGGAAACGATATCCGATTCCCTCTGCAGCAATCCTCGAATGCGAGAATCCGATTTTGCGGCTACTCTGCATAATGTTCATCCAGGTTTCCTGGTCACCGGATGACTTCATGGCAGAAATTGCCAGGGTTTGGGGCCGAAAAAAATACTTCTGGATAAAATCGAGCCGAATCATAAATAGCGTTATGAATCCCAGCAGAAAAACAGAACCCAAAACCCAGAACGATTTTTTTTCATATAATGACATGGCCTTCCCTTCGTTAATTTCATATCGGCCATTTGAGAAAAAAAATGATCTAAATTCCTAAAATATGTGCTCGAATTCAAAAAAAGCGGACTGATAACAAATAAATAGTGGATTTTAAGATTGCAGGAAGCTTTTGAGAGATTTGGACCCAGGAGTATTGGAGTGTTGGAGTACTGCATGAAATGACGAATGTCGAATGACGATTGACGAATGGTGGAATCGCTTCAGGCTTGGGGCTTCGCTCTTTGGGCTTCGCTTTCAGCTGCGACCCAACACGTCGAGCTACGATCCCACACGTCGCTCAGTCGTTTTAAAATAGACCGTTCGACAAAAGACTCACGACAGGCAGAATACATCATTCGATGTTCGATGTTGGACGTTCGATGTTCGACGTTCATTAGTTTCTTTTCTTTGATCAGACAGGCAATTTTTTGGCCAGAGGCAGCGCTCCTATGAAACATGAAAGTTTCAAAAGCTGGAGTTGATTGCATCTTAGGCTACGTTGCCATTGTAGGTTGGGTTGAGCCAACTCCCACCTTTGTTGGGTTTCGTTGCACTCTACCCAACCTACATTTTTCCGGTGTCATCATGAAATGCGAAACCCAACAACGGCCGAATTTGGAACCGAATCACAACAGTTTTTTATATCAGACTGGCCGTTTTTTGGCCAGCGTCCGCCGCTCGTATGAAACATCTATATTAAATGTAGGAAATGGCAAATGAGTTCATCGGAAATTGATATTGCATTGATCTGGCGCAGTTTCTTTTCTTAGATCAGACTGAACGCAGGCGGCCAGTTTCGGTGCTTATACGGTTAACGCGCTCACTTGAAATCACTGCGGTGGTTGCGGGCACGGCGTCACTCCGTACCATCGTTGGCGGTGAGAGGGGAATAGCCAAAAGATGTTCAAGACTACTTGGCCAAGGGAATCCAGAATTTAATTACCTTGCTCAGTTTGCCCGTCTCATTGAAGGATCGCAAAAAGTTATTGGCCCTTTCCAACAATCCGGTATTATCTTTTCTAATCCCCCATGCTAAATATTCTCTCGTCAGCGGGGTGAACAAGGCCGTCAAACCTTTGTTCTCATTTTCAGAGGCCAAATAAAGTACCATGGGACCATCATAGATAAACATGTCGATGTTCTTATTGATCAGGTCCTTCACGGCAGCGCCTGTATTGCTGTACAGCTTTCTTTTAATGCTGCTGAATTGGGTTTCCACGAAGAATTCACCGGTCGTGTCTTTAATGGCCCCCATGGCCGAACTGGTTGCGAAAGAAAACAAGCCCGTGCTATAGCGGGCGGCGTCTCTTCTGCGAATCAATGCCATCTGGCCACTTTCAAAATAAGGAATCGCAAAGGCGATTCTTACTTCTCTGAGCGTGGTAATTGTCATCCCGGACATGATAATATCAATCCGGTTTTGCAGCAGGGCCGGAATCTGGTTTTCCCATTTAAGCTCGACAAAGCGTAACTCTCGGCGCAGGTACGCTGCCAACTCCCTTGCAAGGTCTGCTTCCAAGCCGACTATTTTGCCGCCCTGCCTGAAAATAAGCGGCGGTGAACCGGTCGATACGCCAACCCGCAAAATATTTTCATCAGGTGGAATGAAGCCGGGGTCGGGCTTCTGCTGACCGGTTGGCGCACAAGACGCAGCCATTGATAGCGTCGATATTATGAAAAACAACACGGTTATGCGACAGATGCATCTTTTTTTGCCCATGCTTGAATCCTTCCAATATCTAAAACGGTTCCCACCGCGTCCTGTCCGGAGCCGGACCTGAGGGGCACCATATCGTGGTTTTCGACTGTGGATGCCATCATATGAAAATTTTTTATAATTGGCAAACTTAAATTACTGCAAACTTTTCCCTGTTTTTAAAGGCAATCGGCCATTCTTGAAATTAAGGGTCATGCCGAAATACTTGACGCGACGAACTACCCGCTGGGTCGCTATTCAGGAGATAATATAGTAATTTTATCTTGACACTCTTCAGTTTATTCGCGATATAATGTCTATTACAATTAACCAAGGGGATCGGACGGTTCCAATCCCCTAAACTGCCCCAGGCTGATAATTATTGCCGGATCCTTAAAATTGTTTAGCAAACCATAATTTTCATATAGGCTTTTCAGGCAGAGTCAATAAAGACCCTGCCTTTTTTAGGAATAGGTGCCAGGCCGAGAGTATTTTTCAAAAGAAGTCTTTTAGGAGTTATGAGTCATGCCTCAGGGAACAGTCAAGTGGTTCAATAACAAGAGGGGTTGGGGGTTTATCGTTAAAGAAGACGGGGAAGATATTTTTGTACATTACTCCGCCATCAAGGGAGAGGGTTTTAAATCCCTGGATGAAGGGCAGCGTGTGCAATTTGAGATCGAAGAGGGCGCTAAAGGTCCTGCAGCCGCGAGTGTTGAGCCGGTCTAGACGGCATCGCTCATATTTCAAAGTTAGCTAAGCAAGATTCAGTGGAGATTGGTTTTCCTATGGTGAAATCCGCCGGCCTTCCGTTTGCCGGGGACCCTTCGTCTGCTGCAATGCTGGTTTTTACTGATCAAAAACACTTTTCAGACGCTGCATCTCCATTTCAGCCTGGTTGACCATCTCCTCCATGATGACTTGAAGCGGTTGCACTTTATCCACAAGTCCCACCGATTGTCCGGCCATGAGAGAGCCCCGATCGGTATCGCCGTCGATCACCGCATTGCGCAACGCACCAGCCCAGAACTCTTCCACCATGTACTGGGCTTCGAGTTTGTCCAGCTGATTGTTGTCCAATTTATTCAGCAGCTCCAGCTGAAGCTTGGCAAACTCGATGGATCCTTCATTCTTAAGGGCCCGCACAGGGATGACCGGAAGCCGGCTGTCAAACTGCGGGGTGGCGATGGCGTCTTTGGCTTTGGCCTTGCGAAAGGCTTCCTTGAATTTTGGATGGGCGAGGCTCTCCTCTGCCATTATAAAGCGGGTTCCCATCTGGATTCCTGCCGCCCCCATCATCAACAGATGCGCCATCATCCGTCCCGTGGCGATTCCTCCGGCGATGAAGATCGGTACTGAGTTGACCTTGAAGAGGATTTGTTGAATCAGCACCGATAACGCGACCGGCCCTATGTGGCCGCCGGCCTCCGAACCCTCGAGAATTAAAGCATCGGCTCCACGATCGATCAACTGGTGAGCCAGGGGCGCTGTCGAAGCAAAACATACTACCCTGGCCCCATGTACTTTGGCTTTTTCGATTTCGGCTTTTTTGGGGATGCCGCCGGCAAATACAACCAACGGGCTGCCCAGTCGGCAGACCATTTCAAGCTGTTCTTTATAAACGGGCGCCAGGGTAATGAGATTGATGCCAAATGGTTTTTCAGTCAATTCAGCGGTCTCTATAATTTGCTTTTCGAGAACATCTCCCGGCGTGTTGCCGCCGGCCAGCAATCCAAAGCCGCCGGCATTGCCGATGGCACTCACCAGCTCGGGATCGCTGACCCATGTCATTGCACCGCACATGATGGGATATTTGCATCCTAAAAAGCGACGCCCCCTTTGGAAAAACTTGTCGATCAGCATGACTACATCCTTTGCATTGGGAGTCTAGTGATATTATGTCGACCATCTTTTTGGCAATGTTACCACGTGTATTGGTATTCAAAGGTGTCAGGTGTCAGTGTTCAGCGCTGCCGCTGGCCGCTAGCGTCCAGTCTGATCGAGGACAGAAACAATGTCCTCATATGTTAAAGTAGGATCGGCCACCGTGCCGACTGTGTTTGGCGGGCACGGTGGCCCGCCCTACGTCACTTCTTTTCGTTCTCGTACTCGTCCTCGTGCTCGTCCCTGTCCTCGAAGCTTTTAAGCCGCTTTCAAATCCGAGGACGAGCACGATTTAAATTCCCTTTCTTGGGGTTAATATAGGCGTAGTTTCATAAGAGGTGTCAGGATCCGTCTCATAGGTTCCATGACAACTGAAACATAGAACCGATAATTGGCGCCAAAGATATCCCTTTGGAGCCACTCTTTTCAGCCGTAGTTGCGGGGAAACGTCTAGTTACTTCTCCAGCAGCTCCCGGGCATGTTCCAGGGTCGTTGCGGTGATGTCTTCACCGCCCAGCATCCTGGCAATTTCCCGGTGGCGATCTTCTTCGTTCAGCGGTTGGATGACTGTCTGGGTCCTGCCATTTTTAACATGCTTTGAGATGCTCAGGTGATGCCGACCGAACTTGGCAATTTGCGGCAGATGCGTGATACAGATAACCTGGTGGTACTTTGCCAGCTCCGCCAACCGGCGGCCCACGACTTCGGCTGTTCCGCCGCCGATACCGGCATCGACTTCATCAAAAATCACGGTTTCGACCGAGTCGGTCTCCGCCAGAATGGCCTTCAGGCCCAGAACGACCCGGGACAGCTCGCCGCCCGAAGCAATCGTTGCCAGCGGCTTCAATTCCTCACCAAGGTTTGGCGCAATCATAAATGTAACCCGGTCGATGCCGGTCTCCGCAAGGGCATATTCATCGATTTTCAAAAATTCATTGGTCTTTTGATTCCCGGAAATGGTATTCAGTTCCACCCTGAAGCTGGTATCATCCATCTTCAGTGAAGCAAGTGCTTCGATGATTTTTAAGGACAGTTTTTTTGCTGCCTTTTTTCGGTTTTTCGAAAGCTTCAGGGCCGACGCTCTGCATCGGTCATGCAGCCCACCAATCCTTTTTTTTACTTCCTTTACTTTTTCGCCGATGTTTTCAACCTTCAGAAGTTCCTGCTCAATGGCTTCACGGTGCGACTGCACAGCTTCTAAAGAACCGCCGTATTTTCGTTTTAGCTTGTTCAGCTCATCCAACCGCTCTTCCACTGCTTCAAGCCGGCGTTCATCTATTTCTATCAATTTCAGATAGGATCTGAGTTCTTCTATCAGATCTTCGATGATATAGGCCGATTCCTCCAACCTGTCTGCTCCTGGGTTTAGCGTTGAATTAATTTCTCCGCCCCGTTCAAGATTCTTCTTTACTTCCAGCAAACGCTCGCTGACCGAGCCCGGTGCGGCGTAAAGTTCATCAATGCTGCCGTGAACGATCCCATACAGGGATTCGGCGTTTTTCAGGCGTAATCGCTCCCGCTCCAGCTCAGTGTCTTCATCGACCGCAAATGCCGCATCGGAGATTTCTTTTTTTTGAAATTGAAGCAGCTCCAAATGCTCTGCCTGGCGGGCACGAATTTTTTTTAATTTAGCCAGCTCTTCGATTAGGGGAAGTATTTGGTGATAGTAGTTATATATTTTTTGCCGCTGGGTCATCAGACCGCCGAATTGGTCCAGAATCAGCAGGTGCTCATCCTCCTTTAACAGCCCCTGATGAGCATGCTGGCCTGAGATGCTGGCCAGATTCTCGGTGATCGTGTTCAAAATCTGGATGGTCGCCAGCCTGCCATTTATATACACCCGGTTGCTGTCCGACCGGGCGATAATGCGGCGTATCAATAGCCCCTGGGTAGGATCGTAGCCCAGATCGGTCATGATATCGGCGACGTTGCTTTCAGCGGAAATATGAAACAAGGCTTCGAGTTCGGCAGAAGCGGCTCCGGTGCGCACCAGGTCGGCCGATGCTCGACTACCCAGCAGCAGGTTCACTGCGTTGAGAATGATTGATTTTCCGGCGCCGGTCTCGCCGCTTAATATCGTGAGACCGTCTGAGAAGTTGATTTGCAGGTCATCGATTATGGCAAAGTTTCGGATGGATAGTTCTTTAAGCATTCTGAACTTCGTTCCATTTTATCTCAACAGTTTCCTACGGCAAATTAAAGCCCTGAATGGGACAGTTTGCGGATCGGATTAATCAGGAAAATATATCGCATAACGTTGAATTTTTGTAAAGATCTTGTTTTTTGCAGATGCGGTGTTGGAAATAAAAACAATAAGATATGCCCGGCAGGCTGTCTCTATCGAAGATTCAAGCGCAAGGGGTCATAGCGCCGGCCGATAAGAGATGCATGCCGGGGGGAGGCCGCCTTAGACTCCGGCGGAATGCCGGCAATTTGAACGTCTCTGATTATCGCGTGCTTCACGCGAAGATGAACATCGTCCTCGACCTTATTGATCTTGATTTTGTGACTCACCGTAAATTCGGGAGAGCGGCCGATGTTCCAACTCCACGAGCGGTATTTATCATCTGCCAGCCGGTAAACCTTGTCCCAGTCAGAAGCCGGCAGCCGGTAATCAGACAGTTCACCAAATTTTTGGGACAAGCTTAAAATCAGCTCGGCGATAAAGGCATCCATATCAATGGGATCTGACAAATAATCTGAAATATTTGTGACGCTGCTTGGGATGGATGCAATGGCACGGGATTGAATTATTGCCAGGTTTGTCTGCAGCACCCGGCGCAACGTCTCCAAATCGGCATCGAACAGCAAGGTACCGTGGCTAAGCATGCGGCGCATATTCGCATGCTGTGAGTTGCCCGATACCTTGTGGTTATTGACGACGATGTTGTTTTTGCCGGTGATCCGGGCCGGCACGCCCAGCCGTTTTAACGTTTCAATAACGGGTTGCAGCAGTTCTTTGAAATAATCCAGTTTTTTTTCACCGAACGCGGTGATGAAGCTGAAATTTAAATTGCCCATGTCATGATATACCGCACCGCCGCCGGATATGCGGCGGATCGGCCGGATTTGCCGCTGGGCTGCCAGATCCATATCCATTTCCTGGAACGGGCATTGATGATTGCCGATAATAATCGACGGGCGGTTGATATAAATCATCACATATTCATGGCGGGGGTCCAGGTTGCGATAGCCGTGCTCTTCCAGGGCCAGATTGATGGCAGGATCGGTATGGTTGTTGTTGTCAATTAGTAACATGGTTTTGTTGTTCATGTCCAATGGGCATATCGCGAAATGCAGATAGATAAAGAATACAATTTCATCCAAATACTCCACAAATAAATTCCAAATATCAAATCCCAAATTCCAAATAAATCTCAAATTCTAATATTCAAATTCGAAACATCGACAGCAGTTTATCAAATCGATTTTGGATTTTCCATCAAATTACGTTCTTATTTAAGTCGGATCCAAGGACGCTTTTGGTGGGCATGATCTCGTTTTGATCATTGGAGCTTGGGATTTGGAATTTGTTTGTGATTTGTTATTTGTAATTTGTGATTTTTTTAAATATCAGGTTTTTGAATATCCTGTTAGATTTAACAAAACGATCCTGAGATACCATTCCAGGCCTCACGTCATTCCTTTTCCGCCAGTTCAACCAGCGCAGCGCCCGTCAGCCGATACAAAATCCAGTCGCGCATGGGTTTGGCGTTTAACTTGTCATAGGTGCGAATGGCGGGTGTGTTCCAGTCCAATACCGACCATTCGAATCGGCCGCAATTACGCTCTAACGCCAGGCGGGCAATGTAAACCAGCATCTGACGGCCAAATCCCCGGCCGCGAAACTCCGGTCTGACATAGAGGTCTTCCAGGTAAATTCCCGGCTTTCCGATAAACGTTGAAAAATTGTAAAAATATAATGCAAAACTGATTGGAGTTTTTTCATACTCACCGATCAACGCTTCGGCAAAGGGGCGGTCATTAAACAGTGAACTTCGAATGTCATCTTCAGTCGCTACGACTTCGTGGGTCAGGCGTTCATATTCGGCCAGCTCTCTTATCAGCGAGAAGATCGTGGCAACGTCTCTTTCGGCAGCCGGTCTAATCAAAAAGTTCGATGCAGCTGTCATTGGTTTCTCCTTTACTATGGCCATTGACGGCTGTTTCCGCCGGGTTTAACCGCCTCGACTTCAAGTCTGACCAATTCTTTTTTATTCATCGTAGGCTGCCTTTCGTTTGGTGGTTTAATCGTCATTTTCGGAGCACAGCGCACATTAGGTCGAACACATATTCAAATTCAGCCGGATTATTTTCACGCAGATCCGTGAATACAAAATGGGACGCTTCCGGTGCGATATACAGATTGCGCTCGGACGCCTTGAGGGCCGAATCGTAGATTCTTTGAATGACATCCGACGGGATAACCCGGTCATTTTCGGCGCCGACAATCAGCAGTCGGCCCGTAAAGCCGGCCAACAGGCGCCACGCGTCCGATTGAACCCAACTTTGCGGCTGCCGAATGAGGTCGCCAAATTCCTGATCGAACGGTACTGTATAGGCCTGCCGGGTATACATGGCCGGCACCAGGAGGATCAAGCTTTCCATTTGAAAATGCTCCAGCAGTTTGACCGCGGTGTAGGCCGACATGCTGGCGCCGATCACGGAGAACGGCTGCTGCATATTCAGTGCTTCGACGACCCGGCAGGCCTGCCGGGTGCGGCTGCAGAGGCTGGTCCTGTTCAGGTCGCCCCCGGTGTCGCCATGGCCTATGAAATCAAAGGCAGCCGATGAGATCCCATTTGCGAGAAGTTCTTCTCTGAGAATTCGAAAACGACTCCGGTTGGATTTCCCGGCACCGTGCAAAACCAGCAGCCGGTTAGAGCTTTTGGGACCCAGAACGTCACCGATTAGGGTGCTATGTCCAAAGTTCATTTGAAAACCCTGTTGATCGGGTTTTTCTCCCATTAGAGCATTTGGCATTGCAGATTTTCAGCAGTCAGCAAAAAGATAAATAAAATTATAAACGCACGATCACAAAAATACCCAGCATGGTAAAGGCCAGCGCCAGTTTTGCCGCAACGCCCAGGGCCAAACCCAGGGTGGCACCGACTCCGGCCAGCCCGGCTGCCTTCAGATCCGGGTGATTGGATAGCTCGCCCAATACAGCCCCAATAAACGGACCCAAAAGAATACCCGGTATGCCAAAAAATATGCCGACGATTGCACCCAGCGTGGCCCCGACAACTGCCCGCCTGGATGCACCGAAGCGCTTGGCGCCAAAAGCGCCGGCCAAAAAATCAAGAACATAAGATAGCGCTGTCATAATCCCCAATATGATCAGCGTTTTTGAACCGACATACGCAAAGTCCTCGGCCCAGGCGGCCACAAAGAGCCCGGCATACAAAATGGGGACACCCGGAAGCACCGGGAAAACCAAGCCGACCAGGCCCCCGCAGACCAGGATGGTTGCTAATATCCAAAGCAATATGTCTATATACATTTACGGCTCTTTTCGAGACCTTGCCCCGTAATAGTAACACTTGCAGGCAGCAATGGTGTCGTTCGTTGGCTTCAGGTGTCAGGTGTCAGCACGGCATCCGTCTAAAGGACAGCCGGTATGATCGGTAAAGAAACTGCGCAAAATCAAGGCAGTTTCGATTACCTCATTTGCCGTTTCGTACTCGTCCTCGTGCTCGTGCCCGTCCTCGAAGCTTTTGAGCCCCTTTCAAACCCGAGTACGAGGACGAGCACGATTAAAATACCCTGTTTTGGGGTTAATATAGGCGTAGTTTCATACGAGCGCTGCCTCTGGCCAAAAAAACGGCCAATCTGATCAATGAAAAGAAACTAATGAACGTCGAACATCGAACGTCCAACATCGAACATCGAATAATGTATTCTGTCCATTTAAAAAGACTGAGCGAAGCGATTCCATCATTCGTCAGTCGACATTCGTCGTTCGTCATTTTAAGTAGTTTCATAAGAGGAAACCCAAGTACCCGGTCCTGACACCTGACCCCCGAAAACTATCAACGTGCAGCAACCTCGCCAATAAAATGTCAATGTGATGATGTCGCTAAGCACTTAAAAACAACTATAGCCGCCATCAATGACCACCGCATCACCGGAGTGATAGGCGCTGGCATCGCTGGCAAAATAGACGGCGATCGGGCCAAAATCAGCTGGGATTCCCCACCGCCTCTGCGGTATGCGAGGTATGACGTTCTTTTCAAACTTTTCGATACTAAAAAGCGGTGCCGTCATATCCGTTTCGATCCAGCCGGGTAAAATGGCGTTGGCCCGGATTTTATAACGGGCATACTCTACCGCCAGGGCCCGGATAATGGCAATGACGCCGGCTTTGGTGGCGGCGTAGTGCTCGCCGGCCGGCATACCGTAAATGGCCGAAAGGCTGCTGGTGACCACCAGGGAACCGCCCTGTCCCTGCTCCAGCATGTGGCGCACGGCCGATCTGAAGGTAAAGAAAACGCCCTCCATATTAATCCCGAATACCTGGCGCCATTCGCTGAGATCCATTTTATGAAACGGCGTCCCAAACCGTCCGACACCTGCATTGGCAAAGCAGGCATCCACGTTGCCCAATTTTTCTATGGTCCGGGCAAAATTCTCCTCAACCTGCTTTTCATTGGAAACATCGCATTTTAAGGCAATGGCCTGCCGCCCGTATGATTTCAGCTTTTCAACGGCGACCTTATTTTTGGCTTCGTTTTGACCCCAAATGCAGACGTCAGCGCCGGATTTGGCCAATTCTTCGGCCATGCCCAGGCCGATACCGCCGTTACCACCGGTGACGAGTGCAACCTTGCCGGTTAGATCAAAGGTAGAATTTGTCATGGTGTGCCCCCCTAATTAATCCGCTTTGATAAATGGAACTTTTTATCTTTTAATATTCTTTTTTTTTGGCTAAATGGAATTTATTAGACCTCATCGCCGGCGGATTAATTAGATATGCTGCGCATAGGTCTTTTTATTTCACAATTAGCGCCGCCATTGGCCGCAAGCGATCAGTATGATCGAATCGGAAATTTTGACTTTTTGCCGGCCTGTGGTCGGCCACCGTGACGAGCGTTTTTGGTGGGCACGCCGGCTTGTCTACTTTGCCCAATTTTTAAAGACAAAATCAGCCATTTCTAATAACGACTAACAAATAACCAATAACACTAAATTGAGCGCTTGCCGCTCAATTCAATTCATGGATGATGCCCCCGGGTCCGGCATTGATCACGGTTGTTTCAGCCAGGCGGCGTGCCTGTCCCGCGCTGCCGTGAATATGCCCGCAGACAACCAGAGACGGCTGTATGCGTTCGATGGTTTCCCTGACAGCCAGGCTGCCCAGGCTCCGGCCGTCGGATGATTGATCCACGACTCCTTTGGGCGGGGAATGGCTGACCAGGATGCAGCCGCTGGGGCAATCACGCAGTAAATCGCGGGCTTCGGCTTCGGAAAAATCATAACTCCAGGAGCCGAATGGCGTTATCGGGATTCCGCCGCCGATGCCAAAAAATACCGTTTTGTCGATGCGGACCTGGCTGCCATGCAGGACATGGCTCCTTTCCCAGGCCTGACAAGCCTTGTTCAACTCTTCCTCCGATTCGCTGTTGCCGGGCACCAATACCGATGGTTTATTTATTCGGGCCAGAGCGTCGATAATTTTTTTCAATCCCCGGCGACCGATGCAAAAATCCCCAGCCCCGACGACGATGTCGACCTGACTGGAAAGCGCGACCAGTTTGGATGCCGTTCGAAAGTCACTGTGTAGATCACTGAACAATAGCAGCTTCATGGGCTACCCCGGATGATAGTGATTAGTGTAAATATATTTCATTTTAACCAAGTATTCTTGCAGATGGTAGGCAGTGGTTGGATTTTAGATTTTGGATTGCGGATTTTAGATTGAAGGCATTCTGCCATTTTATAAATGAAAGAGCGACACGCGGCGCAAGCGCCTGCGCTGCGCGAGCGACACCACCAATCCAAAAGCCGAAGTCTAAAATCCAATATAGTAAATAATTTCTATCGATTAACCCATTCCATTTTGACGAGCGCTGCCTCTGGCCAAAAAAACGGCCAGTCTGATCGGAAAAGAAACTTCAAAAACCAAATTTTGGATTTTGGAATGCGGATTTTGGATTTAAGGTATTCTGTCCAATTTAAAACGACTGAGCGACGTGTCGGGTCGTAGCCGAAGGCGACGTGTGGGGTCGTAGCTCGAAGAGCGAAGCCCCAAGCCTGAAGCGATTCCACCATTCGTCAATCGACATTCGACATTCGTCATTTCTTGAAGTTTCTTAATAGCCTTTAGACTGAATCACCCGCCCGCAGGAGGGGCCGGTTGAGTTCAGCCAGCGATATATTGTTTTCGTCCCCATACAGCCAGCGCTGCATATTGATTTTAATCCCGGGCCATTCAGAGTCCAGCATGGCAAACCAGGCGGTATCGCGGTTGCGCCTTTTGATGATGTAGTGCTGCCTGAAAATGCCTTCAAAACTGAACCCCAGCCGCAGTGCTGCAGCTCGCGAGCGCGCATTCAGCGCGTCACATTTCCACTCGACGCGCCTGTAATTTAGCTCATCAAATGCTTCGGACAACATGAGATAAATGGTCTCGGTGTTGACTTTGGTGTGATGGACGAGGGGCGAATACCAGATGTTGCCGAGCTCCAGACTTCGCATCGGCGGGATTATATTCAAGAAGCTGACGACTCCCACGTACCGGTTGTGATCCATCGACTTGACGGTTAAAAACAGCGGGTCCCGGGAAGCCCTGCAGTCATTCAGCCACTGCTGCATCGCCTTCTCATCCGCAAAAGGGCCGTAAGCCATATAGGTCCAGACTCTGTCTTTGGCCTCGCTGCCGTGCGAGTTTCGATACAGATCGGCCACATCGTTTTGCGGGTCGACCGGACGCAGGTCGACATATCGGCCCCGGTAAAGTTTGGCTGCGGGCGGCTGGGTGGGTTCATAATTTTCCAGCAACTCACCCAGCGGCAAATCTTCATTTGATTGAATGTCATATTTACGGCTCATGGCGGCTCACTGAAAATAGACCGGAATCGGACTCAAATTATTGTTTATATAACCACTAAAGCCGAGATCGGCAAGGTATTCCGCACCTGCCACCTTTTATCAACCCTGAGTCATTAGATTATTGAGATATTCGATCAGCAGCCACTCGGACATGTCATAGGGCAGTACTTCCATAATCTGATTTATCTTCTCCATCCTGTCCGGCAGGTCGGTACCCGTCAAGCCGGCCATGGCGGCCAGTTTAAAAAAGGTTTCTTCATCAAATTTAATGGAGAGTTTTTCTATTTCTGCCAGCAGGTTTTTAGCTTCATCGGTTGCTTCCTCCTGTTTGAGTTCTGTCACGGTTTCTCCAAAATCCTTTAGAAATTCTTTGGCTTGTTTTACGGTTGAGCGATTCATGGAAATATGAAGATTAGCCGGGGAATTTTCGCGTCTGAACTGGGGCTGGACAAACCAGTTCTTCTTTTTCAGCTCATCGGCCAAGCGGTAGACGTTAATTTTGTCGGAAGTAGAGGTAAATGAGAACATGCACATGTCCGGTTTGCCGAGTACGCGAACCCCGTGAATGCGATTGATGCCGTCGATGACTAAACGGGTGGCCTCCATGACCTCACGAACAATTTCCAGATAGCCTTCATCTCCCAGGTAATTCATCACGGCCCAGGCCGCGGCCATCGGCCCGCCGGTCTTACTGCTGGTAATCGCAGGATTGATAACGGTGTAGCCCGCCCAGCGTGAGCAGGCAAAGATCTGATGCTTGCGAAGCTCCTTGTTGCGGTACAGCACAACCGACGCCCCTTTGGCAGCGTAGCCGTATTTGTGAAGATCGGCCGAGATTGAGGTTACACCGGGCACTGTGAAATCAAAGGCCGGCATGGCAAATCCCGCTTTGCGCATATACGAAAGATGGATTCCGCCCACACAGCCGTCCACATGACATAACAAATTATTTTCAAGCGCCAGAGCGGCGATTTCTTCAATGGGATCGACGACACCATGAGCATAGCCGGGCGCCGATCCCACCAGCAGGATTGTATTGTCCGTGATCGCCGCCTGCATGGCACTGACATCCGCCAGAAACGAATCATCGTGAACCGATGTCACCACCGGTTTGACATCGAGGTAATGAGCCGCTTTATAAAATGACGCATGGGCGGTCACCGGCAAAACCATTTCCGGTTTTTTGATGTGGGGTTTGGTTGCCCGGGCATGATCTCTCGCAGTTTTTACCGCCAGAATCAGGCTTTCCGTTCCGCCGGAGGTGAAGTTGCCGACGACTTGCTCGTCGCCTTGCAGCAGATTGGCGATCATGCCGACGATTTCATTTTCCAGACGCAGGAGGCTCGGGAAAGTTGTCGGGTCCAGCGCATTTTCCGTCAAATACATGGTGTAGGCTTCATCGATGACATCCTGAGCCTTGTCGCCGGGGTAGTAGACATAGCCGAGCACGCGGCCGGACTTCCAGTCCAGATCTGCGCCTTTGTAGCTTTGCAGAGTCTGAAAGATTTTTTCTTTAGGCAAACCGTTTTGCGGTATTTTCATGCCGGATCCTCCGAATCAGATTAGATTGATTTTTCTTAATATTTGATTATCCATCCCAGTATAAACATGATGATGCCCCCAATGAAACTCAGAACGGTCAGAGACAAAATTCCCATAGTGTAATTTCCCGTGGCCGAAACCACACTCCCCACCACCACCGGACCGAGTCCGCCGCCAACCAGCATCGCCACTCCATTGTAAAAGCCGATTCCCGTCGCCACCCGATTGCGGGGCACAATGCGCTGGATGATGGCAAATTCGTTGGCGGCATAGGTTACCTTCAAAAAAATGGTCAGGGCAAATAGGGCCACCACCATATTGATGGTAGGCGCTGTCGCGGCAAAATAGGCACCGATGCCGGCGGCAAAAAAACCAAAACCGGCGACCATGGCGCGCCGGTTGGTTTTGTCTCCCAGAATTGACCACAACAGTACGCCGGCAACTGAAAATAAATAGGGGATGGAGGTTGCATAGGTCAATTCAGCGAACGGCAGCCCCCGGCCTTCGGTAAAGTAGGTTGGCAGCCAGTTAAGCAAGCCGAAGGCCACCATGTTATTGAAGACGCCACCCAACAGGGCGATCCAGTATTCTTTCTTTCCCGAAAAAGATTTGACGCTTTTCCAAAAGGCCTCCTCTTGCGGTTCATCTTTTTCAAGGCCCTCTTCAATGTAATGCTGTTCTTCGGTTTTGATCTTCGGATGTTCTTCGGGGGAGTTGTAGACGAATAAGTAGATCAACGGAACCGTTATCAGCATGCCGGCCAAGCCCAGGACGATGAACATGGCCCGCCAGCCCCAGTACTCGACGATCGGGACCACAATAAAGGGTGCCAGGATCATCGATAGAAACAATCCGCAGATCCAAATCCCATTGGCCCGGGACCTTTCATGCAAAGGAAACCATCTTTTGGTCAGGGTGTTCATCATGGGGAAATGGATCCCTTCGCTGATTCCGAGACAGATCCTGACAATAATCAAGGCGGTAAACATCAACCCGAAAGGCGCGCCTAATACTGTAAATATTGAAAATAGGATCACCACCACAACGAGGCTGTTGCGGGGTCCGAATTTCTCCCCGATAGGGCTCAACAATATATTGGCCAGTCCATAGCCGATATAGAAAATACTCATCAGAAACCCGCCGTATTTTCCGATTTCAGCAACCGTCCAGCCATAATCCTGGGCGATTTTGGGCAGGGCATAGGATATATTCATGCGGTCGAAATAGGCAACCAGAACCGAGACCAGCAATACCAGGGGCAGCTGCCAGCGCAGCCGCGGTATCGTTGTTTCAGTGCGATTTACGGGCAGTGTATTTACCATGTTTCCTCCCTGAATGGATGGTTATGTTATCCGGCTAATCCGGACTTTATTTCGGGTACCCGGTTATTTCCCGAATTCGCTCGTACAAAGGCTTCAGACGTTTATACATCTTCCGGTAAACATCATGATAAAGCGCGTCGTAGAGCCGGTGATTTTTCTGATCCGGTTCATAGACTTCGCCGACGTGTGTCATTGATTTCACCGCTGCCTTAAAGTCGGGATGCAATCCCAGGCCGACGGCGGCATCGATGGCGGCGCCGAGCCCTGAGGTTTCATAGACATGGGGTTTGGCGGTGGGCAGGCCGAAAATGTCGGCGGTGATCTGCATGGCATTGCGGCTCTGGCTGCCGCCGCCCGAAACGCGCAGGCTGGTAATCGGTTTGCGGCTGCGCTTTTCAATGCGTTCTTTGCCATCACGCAGGGCATATGCCAGGCCCTCTAAAATGGAACGGTACAAATGGGCCCGGGTATGCACGTCGCCAAAACCGATGACGGCCCCCTTGGCTTCCGGACCCGGTGTTTTGACACCGGGGGTCCAGTAAGGCTGAAGCATCAGGCCCATGGAGCCCGGTGTGATTTCATCCACCATTTTGTCAAAAAGCTGTTCCGGCGTCAGGCCCATTTTGGCTGCCTGCCGTTTTTCAAGATGACCGAATTCCTCCTTGAACCAGTTGACCATCCAGTAGCCCCGATACACCTGGACTTCAACGGTATGATACCCCGGAACGGCCGCCGGATAAGACGGTATCAGCGGTATGGGTTCGACGTATTTTTTGTGGGTTACATTGATGGTGGCCGTGGTACCGTAGCTGAGGCAGCCGATATTGGATGCGAGGCTGCCGGAGCCGATGACTTCACAGGCCTTGTCAGCCGCCGCCGCCACCAGAGGCAGGCCGGCCGGGATTCCCGTTGCTTCGGCCGCTTCAGGGGTTACCGTCCCCAGTACCTGTCCGGGTGGAATCAGCTCCGGCATAATGGACGGGTCGATGCCGGGCAGGAGCCGCCATTTCCAATCCCACCAGGCTGATGGGCGCAGACGCTTGTAGTCAAATGGAATATAGCCGACCTGACAGCCAATGGAATCCACGAATTTATCCACCAGGCGATGGGTCAGGTAGCCGGATAACAGAAGGTATTTATGGGTTTTTTGCCAGATTTCCGGCTGGTAGGTGCAGATCCAATTGGCTTCGGCTTCTGCCTGGAGGTAAGCCACCGTCTTTTTCAGGCCGGCCACACCGAAAATGAACCCCCACAAACCGCCCACCGGCGGCAGCCCATAGGTCTTGCGTTGATCAAGCCAGATCATGGCCGGCCGCAGGGGGGCGCCGTGTTTATCGACGTTGACCACCGTTGCGCGCTGGGTGGTCAGGGCCATGCCGGCAATGCGCTGCTTATCAACCGCTTCCTGCTGCCAAAGTCCCTGGCAGGCCCGGCAGAGAGACTGCCAAAAGACTTCCGGGTCCTGTTCGGCCCAAGCGGGTTTTTCTGAAAAATAAGGCCTGAACGGCACAAGCTCTTTCGCCAGTAGTTGACCCTCCAGGTCAAATATCAGGGCTTTCAGACTCTGAGTCCCATTGTCGATGGCCAGCAGGAGATTTTTATCCACTGTTTTAGATCCCTAATCCGGACAAGCCGGAATTGAAGATTGAAGATTGAAGATTTGTGGCATTCTATCTCTTTTAATTTATTGATTTTATCCTTTAATCCCTCAAGTCCTCAATTCCTCAATTCCTCAATCTACGCTGCTGAATTGCATTTTTGGGTCGGTCTCACTTTGTAAGACCCCGTTTGAGTAAAAAACCTATTGGGAGTTATTCGTTATCGGTTATTGGTTAATGGTTTGGAAGGAATGAAATCTTTTCTTATGTCTCACTGATATTAGAAATATTAAATCAGGTTCTTAACCGATACTAATAACGAATAACCAATAACTAATAACACCTCAATGAGCGATTCTGGCTCATTTAGGGTAATACACTCTACGCAACATTGTTTTCAACGTCCTGAAGGAGACTATTTTACGTTGGGCGAGAAATTCGGCACGCCTTACCGGCAGGTTATAGGCCTGATTCCATAATTCCATATACATGTTGATTTCTTCTTTCCAGCGCTGTCGATTCCAGGGTAAAACTTTTTTGCACAGCTTTTGAACACGTTTTAGATACGCTTTTCCACCATGCGGTGTCAACAACCCGATTCGAACCCGACGCAATAGTAGATCGCCAAGATGTCTGATTTTTTCATGCTCGGCCACATGGGGCAACTCCGCCCAGAGCGTATGCGTCCCCGGAATTTCGGAAAGGTCTTTAGGAGCGGCGCCTCGAACGATTGATTCTGCCGCAGCGCCGTAACGGCCATAAAGACGACGCCAAGTTGGCGGCGGCAATCCGCAATCGTCGGCCGGATTTTGCGGCACCGCACTAAAAGCCGGCGCTTTGCGATCGGCTTCCGTGTCAGTCGGCAAATACGGCCCGGCCGCTTTCAGGGTATCCCACGCGAGCCTTCGATAAGTAGTCAGCTTGCCTCCCGTGACGGTGATCAAACCCTGGGCGACCCACACAACGTGTTCGCGGGATTCGGCCGAAGGCTTGACTTTTCCTTCACTAAACACCGGTCGAATACCGGCGAAGGCGCAGATACAATCATTTAACGTTATGTTCAAGGACGGGAAAATGGCCAGAATTCCCTCCATGAGGTAGGTCACCTCATCTTCAGTGATGTTCGGCACCACAGATAGCTTTTCGGCATGGTCGAGGTCTGTTGTACCAACAAGAACTGCTCCTTCCCATGGGACGGCAAATGCAGCGCGTCCATCTCTGGGATGAATAAAACTGAATCCCTCTTTCAAAGGAAGCACTCCGGACGGAAATACCAGGTGGCTGCCGCGAAGAGGACGCAGATGCCGCTGGGATTCCGGCGACGGATGCAGTCTTTCAGCCCAGCAACCTGTCGCGTTGATGACGGCATTCGAAAATAGATTCACCACCTCACCCGACTCGACATCTTCGACTTCAACCCCGATAACTTTTCCTTCATCCGTTCGGATGATACTTTTTACGGCCGTATAATTCAACGCATGGGCGCCTGCGCCAATGGATTCGTTGATCAACCTTAAAACCATTCGCGAATCATCGACCTGAGCATCATAGTAGTGGAATCCGCCCTTGAGTCCCTCGGGATTGATGTAGGGCAGCTTTGCCAGAAATTCGTCAGTTTTTAGAAATCTGTGCTGTCTTTCACGGGCCATGATATCATAAATAGTCAGTCCCACTTTTAGGATTTTTCTTCCCGGGCTTTGCTCTTCGTAAACCGGCAGAAGAAAACCTAGCGGTTCGACCAAACCCGGCGCCTCGGCCAAAAGGCGGTCACGTTCTGTCACCGCGATTTTGGTCATCAGGAAGTGCCCTTCTTTAATATATCGCAAGCCGCCATGCACCAGCTTGGATGAGCGGCTGGAGGTGCCCCAGGCAAAATCCTGTTGTTCGATCAGAATGGTCCTGAGATCCATGCGCGCCGCCTCCCGCAGGATCCCGGCACCGGTGATACCGCCACCGATGACGATCAGGTCCCAGTTTTTTGGTAGTTTTGTTAGACTCATCGGCTTCCTCCTTTTGTTGGAAGACAGATGGCAGATGACAAAGTAAAGAAGGTGAGAAGGTAGGAAGGTGGGAAGGTGAGAAAACGACCAAAACGCATCTAAATTCATTTGACACCGTGCGGTCCGTTATGAATTCTGGAGCGATCATTTACCGGCAGCCAGCAGCCGGCACATTCTTTGACCTTTCTCCTTATACTTTATGTGAGGCAGAATACGCTGGGCGATGACAAGTTCTGTTCGCTACGCGCTGCCCTTTCTGCGCTCTGTCCGATCAATCCGCAATCGAATCATTCCTTCGTCGACCTTCTTACCTTCTTATCTTCTTACCTTCTTATCTTCTTATCTTCTTATCTTCTTTTTGTCCTTTCCGCCTTCCCATTTCCCACTTCTCTATTCCGCATTCCGCATTCCGACTTCCGACTTCACAGATCTGTCCTCCGCCTTCTGTTCTCTCCCTTTGCGCTCTGCGCCATGCCCTCTGCCCCTTGCCCATTCTTTCCGACTTTGTCTCGCCTGAGCTCGTCGAAGGCCGCATTCCGACTTCCGACTTCAATAATCTGTCCTCTGTCTTCTGTCATCTGAATTCTGTCTTCTGTCCTCTGTCCTCTGACATCTGTCCTCTGCCTTAAGGCAGCATCTTACCCGGATTCATGCGCCGGTCCGGGTCAAATTGTTTGAAAACTTTATGCAGCAATTCGATGCCAATATCGCCTTTTTCGGCCGCCAGGTAATCTCGATGATCCGACCCGACCCCGTGATGATGGGAAATGGTCCCGCCGGCGGACACGATTGTCCGGCTTGCCGCGAGTTTCAGGCGCTGCCATCTATCCAGGGTTTCGTGGGGGGTGTCGGACAACCGGAAAACAACTGTCGTATAGATACTGGAGCCGCTCGGGTAGACATGTGAAAGGTGAGAGAACACATGCCCGCTCTCACTGGAGGCTGCTAAAGAATCTTGGATCGATTTTTCGATGGCATTCAAGGTCGGTGTCACTTTGTCCCAGGTGACGGCCGTTTCCAGCGTATCAACCGCATAGCCCAGATCCCAGAGCGTGTTTCGCAGATAGGCGGAGCGGAAACGGTTTTTTTTCCAGGCCCGACCCATGGGTCGACCGATGTAAACGCCTTTATGACGGCGTACAATCGAAAAGGCCGCCCGTCGTGCGGCGGCGGTCGCTGGCCGAGAACCGGTAAAACCGAGCAAGCACATGCAGGTCGTATTGGCCGGAAGGCCGCGCAGGCGCAGGTAGCGCTTGACTAAGGAAATCAGCCCTTCATGTCCGGCTAGTGCCAAATTCGTGATGGTTTCCGATGGATTGCTCAATCTTGCCATTGAAAACCCACTGTCCGATTGGGCCAATGTTTGCACCGCTTTTTGACCTTGCTCCCACGATGGAAAGAAGACGCCGTAAACATCATCTTTTTCCGGCAAGCGCGAGATTCTGACAATGGCCTGACCCAACACACCCATTTTCCCTTCCGATCCCAGCAGTATCTGGCGCAAATCCGGCCCGGCAGCCGATGCCGGGAAAGGCGGCAGGTTTAAAGTGTCCCGGGGTGTGAGGATGGTTCCCCCGGCGAAAAGGTCCTCGATTCGGCCATAGTGCCTGGACAGCTGACCGCTGGAGCGGGTGGCTACCCATCCGCCAAGGGATGAATATTCGAAAGATTGGGGGTAGTGGCCCAGGGTAAAGCCTTTTGAATTAAGCTGCTGTTCGATTTGGGGTCCGCGGATCCCGGCTTCGAAGACCGCCAGACGGCTGTCGCTATCAATGCTGATCAGCCGATTGAGCCGCTCCAGGGCCAAGCTGAGAACCGGCTTGGCGGATAGCGGTACCGTCAGATGGCCGACGACGCTGGTGCCTCCCCCGAACGGGATAACTATTGCATCTTGCTCGTCGGCAAATTTCAGCAGCTCCCGGACTTCATCCAGGGTGGACGGCAGCGCGACGCCGTCCGGAAATCGCTGCAGGGTTCCCCAGCGCAGACCAACCCAATCCGGCAGGCTCTGGCCGTGGGCGTGTTTTAAGCGCACTGTCGCGTCAGAAGAGATCAAGGGATGTTCCGGCAGGCGTGATAGCGGTACGCGTTCCACAAGCTGTGCCAGCGGATAGTCCGGACGGGCCCGGCCCTGGCCGATCACATCCTGCAAAATCGCGCGGCCCGGCGACGGCAGATCCATCGTTATCGACTCATCACCCCAACCGTTCCAGCGTAGCATGGTATGGCTCCCAACCCGGACAAGCCGGAATTGAAAACTGAAGATTGAAAATTGAAGATTTGTGGTTCACCTCGACTCGAATGAGCTCGACGCAGTACTTTACCTAAATTATAATCAATATTCAGGCAATTTCCAATATTGTTCAGGTCGCTGGGATCATTGAGCATGCATAGGCCGCGTCTCGAGTGTCGCTGCCCTGGGGCGAGATCTTATCTTCTGGCGAATCGCGCCCTTTTTAAGGAATCTAAAATCTTTACAACCCCTAAAGCGTGATTAGTTTTAGCACTTAATTTGGTCCTAATCCTGCGAAATTCCGAGATGAAAGATTTATCCTTTACGAGGCATCCATGAACGAAATTATGACGCTGGTCATCGCCACCACCAACCCGGGGAAAACTGTTGAAATCCGCGAACTGCTCGAGGGGTTCCCGATCAACATTAAAAACCTGGGCGATTTCGGCCCGATTCCGCCGGTTGAGGAGGATGGCGACACCTTTGATGATAATGCCTACAAAAAAGCCAGCTTTGTCGCAAAAGTATTGGGCCTGCCGGCCTTGGCCGATGATTCCGGACTGGTGGTGGATGCGCTGGGCGGGGCGCCGGGTGTCTATTCGGCTCGCTATGCCGGTGAGAATGCCACGGACGAACAACGCTACACCAAACTGCTGCAGGAGATGAAAGGCCAAACCAATCGCAAAGCGACCTTTGAATGTGTGATATCGATAGCGGTTCCCCCCGGACCGGCCCTAACCTATGAAGCCTCCTGCGAGGGATTGATTACCGAGGCGCCGGCCGGCAACGGCGGGTTCGGCTATGATCCGGTTTTTTATTATCCGCCGCTAAAAAAGACTTTTGGCCAATTGACTCTGGAAGAGAAAGGCCGGGTGAGCCACCGCGGCAAAGCGCTGCAGGAACTCAGGGAAGAGTTTGACAAGGTATTGATCTGGATCGAGCAGCACATGCCGATTCAAGAGAGGCACGGGTGTCAGCATGGGAAATGCTAAGATTGTTTTTGACCCGAACACCTGATGATGATAGGCTAGAATGATTTGAACCTTTAGAGACGGCCAAAAACACTTCGGGAATATAAACCCTATAGTTGCATAAAATTTTGAAATCAATCTTAGCCGCTGCAATGAAAACCGCGCCAGTATCGACTGACCCTGGATTCTGGTTTCCAGTCTTCGCTCTTTCAGAGCTACGACCCGGCAGGCTGGATACTGGATGGTAGTGAAATTTTCCGATCGAGCTTTCTTCGTCATCCAGCATCAAGTATCCAGCATCCAGCATCTGCTCGTAATTAGCAACGGTCTCAAGTGCATCGGTCAGGCTTGATGACATGGATTACTGCAATCTTAGGGTAAAAGCAAATTATAGACTACCTTGTTCCGGACAGGACATAGAAAATTTTTCAACATACATTTATCATTCAATTTGAAAGGGAGAATTAGAAATGGGACCGAAAAAAGACGTTATTGACATCGTAACCGAGCTGGGCGGAATTCGAACGGCCGAAGCCGCCGACAAAGTGTTTGCGGAGCGGCTGGAGGCCGAACATCTGGCGAGACTGAACAAGGTAAAAAATGACGCTGTGCGGTTGAAAATAGCCAATGCCATCCTGCTCTGCGACCCGGATAAAGTATTTGTCAACACCGGTTCAGATGAAGATCGACAGTTTATCAGAGAGCTTTCCCTAGAAAAGGGCGAGGAGAAAACCCTGCCGATGGAAAATCATACCATCCATTTCGACCTGAAAGACGAGCAGGGGCGCATTATCGACCGTACATTTTATATTAGCAACAAGGGTGAGGAGGTCAGCTCTCTGGGCAATAGAATGGACCGTGCCGAGGCGTTCGAAGACATCAAAGATAAAATGAGCGGCATCATGAAGGGCAAACTGATGATGATCGGATTTTACCTGCGCGGTCCCGTAGGGGCACCGGCATCCAACCCGGCCGTTGAAATTTCGAGCTCGACCTATGTCCTTCATAGTGCCGATATCCTGTATCGTAATGTTTACGCGGACTTTGACGGGGAAGTCGAGAAATTGGGGCATTTCTTCACCAATATCCACAGTGAAGGGCTGAACCGGCCCGAGGATTTACCCAATGCCCGGGTATTCATGGATCGCAGCCATCTGACGACTTACAGCTTCAACTGTACCTATGCCGGCAACACCCTGCTGATGAAAAAGGGCAACCACCGGTTCGCAGTCGACCGTTCAGTCTATGAAAATTGGGGCGCACAGGTAGCCGAGCACATGTTCATTACCGGGATTGAAGGCCCCGGCGGCCGGGTCACCTGGATGATCGGCGCAGCGCCGAGCGGCTGCGGCAAGACGACTTCCGCCATGGCGGGTGATCATTTTGTGGGCGACGACCTGGCGCAGGCTTGGATTGCCGAAGACGGTACCATCCGATCCATCAACCCGGAGAAAGGAATATTCGGCATTGTGGAAGATGTGAACTGGGACGGAGATCCGGAACTGATGAAATGTCTGCGCGAGCCCGGCACCGAGGTCATCTGGTCCAATGTACTGATCGATGAAAGCGGCGTGCCCCAGTGGGTGGGCAACAACGAGGAGCCGCCGCCGCAGAAAGGCGTCAACTTCCAGGGTCCCTGGGAGCGAGGTATGGTCGACGACAACGGCAAAGAAATTCCCATGTCCCATCCCAACTCACGCTGCACATTGGACAACAGCGCATTGGGTAATTATTCCGCCGAAAATGAAAACGGCGCCGGCGTTGAAACCCGCATTGTAACCTACAGTGGACGTGACAGCGATACCATGCCGCCGGTGTGGGTTGCCAAAAACTCCGATGACGGCGTCGTGATCGGCGCCAGCATCGTGTCGGCGGCCACCGCGACTGAGGTCGGCGCCACCGGCGTCAGGCGCCAGCCCTGGGCCAATGCCCCGTTTACGCCCGGCCCCTTGGGAGATTATATGGCGGCCCAATTTGAGTTTTTCGGCAGTGACAAGGTCGCAGATGACAAACGGCCTATTTTGGCCGGCTTGAATTATTTTCTGACCCATGAAGCCCGGGGCGGAGAGGGCAGCAAGCTGCTGGGCGAGAAAAAAGACGTCAAAGCCTGGATGGCCTGGCTGGAGCGCCGTGCCCACAATGAGGTCGATGCCATCGATTCCCCCATCGGGTACCTACCGAAATATGCCGATCTAAAGGAATTGTTCAACTCCAAAATCGACAAGGAGTATCCCGAAGATCTCTACGAAAAGCAATTTTCATTGTACATCGACAATATCATCAGTCGGATCGACCTGCAGATCGAGGCGTATGGTAAAGAAGCCAATGTCCCACAAAAGCTGTTCGACATATTGAACCGGCAGCGGCAGGAGCTCACGGCCCTGAAAGAAAAATACGGCGCGATCGTAACGCCGAAGCAATTGGAAGAAGCTTAAAAGGCTGGGAGGCTTGGAGGCTGGGAGGCTAGGAAACTAAGAAGTCGAGCGGACCCTCTGTCTTCATGATCTTTTTCAGTGATCCATCAGCTCCTTGTTAATCACTAAGAAAAAACGCCGACAGGCGTTCGAGCCTCCCGGCTTCCCAGCATTCTGGCCTCCAAGCCTCCCAGCACTTTTTTTGCCATTTACGATAATCCCGCGGGGACTATTGCAGTCTGAAAATCGTAGAACCATCGTTCAAACCATCGTAAGCCGCCGCATGCTGGTGGCCATTGTGATGGGCTTTAGCAGTGGGCTGCCGCTCCTGCTGACAATGAGTGTTTTGCAGGCCTGGATGACAGACGCGGGCGTCGATCTGACCGTTATCGGATTGTTTGCGCTGGTCGGACTGCCTTATACACTCAAGTTTCTGTGGGCGCCATTCCTGGATCGTTTTACATTGCCCTTCTTGGGGCGCCGGCGCGGATGGCTGTTGGTCGCGCAAATCGCGCTGACGGCGTCCATCGCTGGTCTGGGGCAATCCGATCCGCTCCAAAATCCATGGCTGCTCGCCTTTGCCGCTTTTCTGGTTACCTTCTTCAGCGCATCCCAGGATATCGTGATAGACGCCTACCGCCGTGAGGACCTATCCGACGAAGAACTTGGGCTGGGGTCTTCGCTTTATATCAATGGCTACAGAGTGGGTATGCTGTTGGCTTCGGGCGGCGGCCTGATCATGGCCGACCACATGGATTTTTCAATGGTGTATTTGATCCTGGCCGGCTGCATGCTGCCGGGCATTGTCACCACGCTGCTGACACCGGAGCCTGCAACGCCGGCCGGCACGCCTCAGACCATGAGAGAGGCTGTGATCGATCCGTTGGTGGAATATTTCAGCCGCCATAGTGCCATCTGGATTCTGGTTTTTATTTTGCTATATAAAGTCGGCGACACCATGGCCAGTTCCATGACCACCCCCTTTTATCTTGATCTCGGATTCTCCAAATCCGAGATCGGTGCGGTCGTCAAATTATTCGGCTTCTGGGCCACCATTGCCGGGGGCCTGGCAGGGGGGATCTTGATGCTGCGGTTGGGGATCAATCGCAGTTTATGGGTTTTCGGTTTTTTCCAGGCTGTGTCAACCGCCGGATTCGCCCTGCTGGCCAATGTCGGCTACAGCGTACCTTTGCTGTCAGGGGTAATTGCATTTGAAAATTTAAGCAGCGGTATGGGCACCGCCGCTTATGCCGCTTTCATGGCCAGCATCACCAACAAAAAATTTACGGCAACCCAATACGCCCTGCTGACAAGCCTGATGGGGGTTCCGCGGGTGCTGGCATCGGCACCCACCGGTTTTTTAGCAAAAAATGTCGGTTGGGAAACTTTCTTTATCGCCTGTGCCCTGATCGCCATTCCCGGGATGCTGTTGCTGTTTAAATTCGCACCTTGGAACTCCAGGATGGCGGCCGAAGTTGGTTAGAAGCCGGGGACTATTTTTTCCGGCAGCATGATGTTAGATAAATAAAGGTTTCAGGTGTCAGGTTTCAGGTGTCAGCACCGCCAGCGGCCGAAATCGAGACCAGTTTAAGCGGAAAAGAAGCATCAAAAAATTATCATCCTTCGTTCAATTATAATAGGAGCGGTTTTTGCTTGTGCTTGCATCCCGATCTCCTGGAGGGCAACCACGTTTGATTCAGGCTGATATATAAAGATGAGTGTAGTTTTCCATGAGCAATTAGCACCTTGGTTTCCTGACCCCCGAAACCTTTTTTTACTTAATCTTCAATCTTCACTATTTTTTGGAGTCCCGGATGAACAATGAAAATAATATAACGGATGAAAAGGCCCTGGAGCGGATCCGAACACTGCGGGATAAACGTCAGCACCTTATGTCCCTCGCTCCCAAGGACGCCATGGAGCGCATTCTGCAGGATCCTCAATCCCTGCCCCTGGTGCACTCGTTTCCCGAACAGGATTTTTATTTCTTGATTCACGACATCGGTCCTGAAGACGCCGGCCCTCTGTTGACGCTGGCATCCAACCGCCAGTGGGAGCACCTGGTGGATCTGGAAACCTGGCAAAAAGATCAAATCGATTCCCGGGCCGTATCACGCTGGTTGGACTTACTGCTCAAAGCCGATCCTTCCCGTTTCGTAACATGGTTTCTGAACGAAAAGCTGGATTTCATCGAATTTTTCCTCTACCAAAATATCGAGGTCAGGGTCAGAGAACACGATCAGGATGCATCCGAATTCGGCAAGGATTTCTTTTCCCTGGACAACACGTATTTCATCCGGTTTATCGATCAGCCGGCCGGTGCGGCAGAGGATGAAATTGCCGAAGCCCAGCGCAAAAAATTTATTACCCGGCTGGCCGAAGCACTGTCCGACTTTGACCACCGGACCTATCAGGGCGTCCTGCTGGAGGCCACTCATGTTATTCCAGCAGAAACGGAAGAAGACTGTTATCGCTGGCGCAACGTACGTCTGGCCGACAAAGGCTTTTTGCCCTTTGACGAGGCCATCGGTATCTACCAGCCGCTCAAAGCCCGGGACCTTGCCGGGCAGAGTGCAAAGGTTATTCCGCCCGCGGATGACCCGGCGTCCCTTTTTCCCGTGCCGCAATATCCGGGCCGGCTGCTGAAGGAAGATGATCCCTTTACCAGAGCTTTGAGCATCATTGATCCGGAGAATGTCCTGGGTCATATTCAAACGGAATTTGCCAATCTGTGCAATCAGATCATCGTTGCCGATCACAAGACCATTCGCGAACGGGATCAATTGCGCGATATAGTCAAAAAGGCCTGCGGCTACGTCAGCATCGGGCTGCAGCAACTTTCCGAGAAGGGAATAGAATTTGATGCCGGTCAATCTGCGTCCCTGATTAAGCGACACCCGCTGACGCAAATTTTTAGAGTGGGATTCGGTGAAGCGCTGAAACTGAAATGGCGGGCCGAGAAATGGCTCGATCAGTGCTGGTATGCCCGCCGCGGGCTGCGACTGACTTTCTGGGGCGAACAATGGCTGGGCGTGCTGGGGGGGCTGTTGATCAAAAAGCCGCTGTTTTATGACAACTACAAAACCGGTGTCCTTTACCGTGAGTTCGAATCTCTGGCAGATGTCGACGCAACCGAAAACGCTTTCAACCAGATCAAAGCTGTCGATGATCTGCTGTCACTGATGTCCATCGATATCGAGCGGCCGTCAGCCTACGGATTTTTAACCTATAAGAATCTTATCCTGACCCTCTGGGCCCGGCAATTCCTTAAACTGTCCACCGAAAAGTTGAAAGCAATCAATCCAAATGATTTCATACCGTTTTTTGAGCAGCTGCTGCCGGAACTTCCTGCTGCCGGTCGAACTCAAAAACGAAAAATTCCCCAGGAAATGAAGCGAAATTTTCTGGACTGGCTGTCAGCCGGCACCGGGCTGAATGAATTGGAGATTACCGCGCGCGTGGGTCCATCCCTGGAAGATCTGTTTGAGGAAATCGAAAACGAAATGGACCGGGTGACCGGCAAAGACCTGGATCCCAGGTATGTGCAGCTGTTTTTGTTGGAAGATAACTAAAAGGTTCCGGGTTCAAGGTTCAAGGTTTAGGGTTCAGGTTTCCTGCTTCAAGGTGTCGGCCAGTGCGGGTAAAATTCTTACGATAAGAAAATTTCTCATCGTAGGGTGGGCTGTGCCCACCAAACATCGTTAAATTCATCTGTCTGTTAGTCGGTAAAAAGTGATTTTTAGTCATTTTAAATTTTAAATCAATTTAGTTCATTTTTCCTGCTCATCTGGTTTAAGTGTCTATTTATTGAAATCACATCATGTTTGCGCAGGATTTATGCTGTAGCCGGATTGAATGTTTTAAGAATACAATGAGATTAAATTTAAACGACAGAGCGAAGCGATACAACAAATCTTCAATCTTCAATCTTCAATTCCGGCTTGCCCGGGTTGGGTTTTAGAAAATAGAAATATGCGAGCCTATCATGACTAACGCTCCCCCCGATCGTCCCGGACGCGTCGAAATCGCCAGAAACTGGCTGCCGCGCTATACCGGTATGCCCCTGGATCAATTCGGCGACTACATTCTGTTGACCAATTTTCAGCACTACTTACGCAAATTCGCTGACATGTTTGACTGCGATATTTACGGTGATGACAAACCGATGCAGGCCATCACCAATAAAGACGGGCTGACGATCATCAACTTCGGCATCGGCTCGGTCAATGTAGCAACCATCATGGATCTGCTGACGGCCTGTCAGCCCAAGGGCGTTCTCTTTTTGGGAAAGTGCGGTGGTCTGAAAAAATCCACCGAGATCGGCAATTTCATTTTGCCGATTGCCGCCATTCGGGGTGAGGGCACCAGCGATGATTATCTGCCGCCGGAAGTCCCGGCCCTACCTTCCTTCAAACTCCATAAATTCGTCTCTCAAAAAATCATGGACCACGGTTATGAATATCGTACCGGTGTGGTTTACACCACCAACCGGCGCTTGTGGGAACATGATACCCAGTTCCTCGAGCGGCTGCAACAGATGACCTGCATCGCCATCGATATGGAGACGGCAACGATTTTTGTCGTAGGTCACTACAACGAGATTGCGCGGGGTGCCCTGCTGCTCGTCTCCGACACGCCGATCACACCCGAAGGGGTCAAAACAGAAGAATCGGATCAGCAGGTGACCAAAAACTGGACCGAGATACACCTGCAGATCGGCATCGAGGCCATGAAAGAAATCGGCAGCAAGGGCGAAAAGATCAAGCATTTCAGATACTGAACTTATCTCGCTCATATCCCAGAAGAACAAATCTCCTCTGTCCTCAGCTTGAAGTGGCGAACAACTGTCTCCGATCGGAACCGGCTCCCGCGGCAAGGTGGCCCGCCCGGAAAATGCGCCCTGCGTATTTGAAAAACCGGATCACGCATTTCTGTGAAAAATATGGGTATTACCACAATCGCTATCCTACGAAATCGGGATCGTCTTGAATTTACGTTTATCCTGGGATAATGATGATTGAAACTCACCCTTTTCCGTAACGAGAATTAATACATGTGTTTCGCACGTAGTTTTAATCAGCGGACGGGGAGTTTCGTCGGGTATAAGCTGTCATTCCTGCGAAGGCAGGAATCCAGAAGATATTATGATATAGCCGCTCGATGCCCGCCTCCGCGGGCATGACGAATAGAACACCCCGCCCATCGTTTAATACTGAGAGCAAAAATATGAATGATTTAGACAAATCAAAAGACCAACTCCTGAAAGATCAGATTGGGTTTGAACGGCTGATCACCGAGATTGCAGCCAACGTCGGGCAAACAGAGGCGGATAACTTAGAAAATACCATTGATTCGACACTTCAGACCCTCGGCCGGTTTTTCAAAACCCAGCGCGCATTCCTTGCACTGTTCACCCATGGCGGAAAAAGTTTGCATCACAGAAGGATTTGGGCGGCTGAGGGCATTGACGTTCCACCTTTCTTCTTCGAATTGGATATGGCCGCCGCATCACCGTGGTTCGCACAACAGATTCGGATGGGAAAGGTAATCAACACAGGCCCGGCGCTGATCAATCTGCCCGATGAATCAGGGGATCTGCGCCAACGGCTTAAGCGAGAAGGGATTAATTCGGGGGTTGTCGTGCCCGTCCGCGTCGAATGCAGATCCATTGGAGCACTTGGTTTGGACACCGTCAATCAACCGCGCGAATTCCCGCCTTCCATCGTGGACCGCTTGAAGATAGTCGCCGATACGGTCGGGTCGATGTTGCATCGTGTTCAGGTTCAGACGCGACTGCAGGAAAGTGAGAAGCGCTTCCGAGCCTTTATGGATAATCTGCCGGCCCACGCGTATATAAAAGACAACTCTGACCGGCATCTATTCGCCAACAAAACAACGCTTGCTTTTTTTGGAAAAAATATAGACGATTTTATCGGCTCAAAAAGCAATGACATCTGGCCTGAAGCGGTATCGGAAAAAATAAAGCACCTGGACCGGAAAGTTTTAAGCGGGGCCGAAGCAAGAGTCGTCGAGGAATGGAGCCACGACCACCTGGGAGAAACCCACTGGATTCGGGACATCAAATTCCCAATACTGCTTTCTGAGAATGAGAAGCTGCTGGGTGGTATTGGAATTGATATCACGGAAAGCAAGCGGGCGGAGGAAGAACTCGAGGCAGCGTTCTCCGAAATAAAACGCTTGAATACAAAATTGGAAGCTGAGAACGTGTATCTGCGTGAAGAGATCGAATTGCAGCATCGGCACGTTGAAATTGTCGGCACCAGTAAAGCAGTTAGAAAAATGCTCGGTCGGGCCGAGCAAGTTGCCGGTACCGATAGTACGGTTCTGATTCTGGGTGAGACCGGGACCGGCAAAGAATTGCTGGCCAGGGCCATTCACCGGATGAGCCCGCGAAGCAGCTTGCCGATGATCATCGTCAACTGCGCTGCGCTTCCGTCATCCTTGATCGAGAGCGAGATGTTCGGTCGTGACAAAGGGGCGTTCACCGGTGCGTTAACCGGCCGTGTCGGCCGATTTGAGATTGCAGACGGTTCAACGATATTCCTGGACGAAATCGGCGAATTGAAACCGGATGTCCAGATAAAATTGCTGCGGGTGTTGGAAAAAGGCCAATTCGAGCGCCTGGGAAGCAACAAGACGATTAAGGTTGATATTCGAATCATTGCTGCAACCAATCGGGATCTTGCCAAAGCGGTTCATGGAGGCGGTTTCCGCCGCGATCTATTTTACCGTTTGAATGTGTTTCCGATCCACGTGCCATCTCTGCAAGATCGCATAGAAGACTTGGAGTTGCTGGTATGGGCATTTGTCAAGGAATTCGGGGAGCGCATGGGCCAACGGATCGAAATAATTTCTCGGAAAAGCATCGAGGCACTAAAACGTTGTCCCTGGCCGGGCAATATTCGGGAACTGCGCAATGTGATCGAACAGTCCATGATTGTTACCCGGGGATCGACATTGAATGTTCAACTGCCGGGGCTTAAAGAAGCCGTCGACAGTCAGTCCTTGTTGTTGAAAGATGTCGAACGGAACCATATCCTCAAAATACTGAAGCAAACCGGCTGGCGCGTTCGCGGCAAAGCCGGGGCGGCCGAGATTTTGGGACTCAAGCCCACCACTCTGGATGCCCGCATGAAGAAGCTCGGAATCGTGCGACCGAAGTAAAGATCCGGGCCGAGAGGACCCGTCTTCGCTGCGCTACGCCGCGGCAGGTCTGATTATGATTTCACTCCAGAGGGGTAGAGTATACCGTAGGCTCCAGATGGAGTGATGGAGTAGTGGAGTATTGGAATTTTGGGAATCGAAAAAGGATAATGATCTGATTTAAATTTCTGATCCGTGCCATCATCACAAGATCAGATCTCATTCCGTTAAATCCATCTCTCTAACACTCCAATATTACATCATTCCGATAGGCAGGGTTACGGCACATCCGATTTTCTCTGACCTGGTCCTGAGGACCGGGTTTTCTGCGACAAAATAAAGGTTTCTTAGTTTGGGCTCCAAAATGTTGGAGCTTCACACCCCAGATCATACAATCGAATATCGCTTAATTGATCGACCTGTGAGGTCGTGGCGGGGTTTACAGCCTGTCCAACAACCTCTAATATTCCTTTTACTACTACCATATGTTGTGGTAGTAAATTAAAAATTAGCTATATATAGTATGTTGACTCAGCTTGTTGGAAGTTATTGGACAGCCTGTTTATGCCCATAAACGCTCAGTTACGAATGATCTTAAAAATTTTTCAATTTTTGTAGTGGCGGGGTTTATCCCCGCCTCCATAATTGGCCCGAAGCATCAATGACGCAGTGAGTCTCTGAACAAAATAGAGAAGTTTCCTCCCAAATATCGTAGAACACTCCAAAATATTGGACGCTCATAGCCACCCTCTTTGATGTCTCCTTCCGTCCAATCTTTTTAAATTTAAAATAATATTAGTGTGTTATATAAAATATTACCGGTTCAAACTTTCCTGGCACATTTCCTGATATTATTGATTTCAAGACGTCTCTCCGCAAGTGTTTCTCCCATTGATTATCTGCCATATGTTACGTGTTTTTACGGAGCATTAAAAATGGTCACTTCATTCTTGAGAATTAACGTGCCCCCTAACAAAAAGATAGATGCGATTCAAATGGTGCGTTCGATACTGGGTTGGACACGTGCTCAGCCGGGTTGCATTAGCATGGCATTCTACCAGGATACGAATCATCCCGATACCATGATGCTGTTGGAAGAATGGGAAGACTGGGGCAGTATCGAAAAACATATACAATCCGATTCCTACCGCAGCATTCTGGAACTCATTGAGCTTTCTTCGGAGCAACCCGAGATCAAATTTCGCAGTGTCTCAAGTGCAAAAGGTATAGAGTTTATAGAAAAGTTGAGAAGGTGATGCTTTTTGAGGGGAAGGCTGCAAGCCGACACTCCGTTCTATACAGAGAATACAATGACTTTTTTTACAATAAATAAGAGGAGGAAAAAATGAAACGAAAATTAGCCGCTCTTGAAATCTGTCTCGTAACCGTGACAGTATTTACGGTGGTATACACCGCTGGTTGGTTCAAGGGCCAGACCGGACAGGCCCTTGTTTATGTTAAGGAGGCGCAGGCCCAGCAGAAGGCGCAGAAGCCGCCGATGGACAACATCATCGACGGTATCATGTATCCCAAAGGCGATACGCCGCTTCCGATCAAGGACGGCGTGTACCCGGGCGTATACACGCCCAACACGGAGCAGTTGGGTCCCAATGAGATGCGCGTGACTGCGCTGGGCACCGGCATGCCGAATGTGATTTTGGCAAAGCAGAAGGCTTCCTGCTGGTTTGTGGAACTGGGCAACGGCGAAAAGCTTTTGTTCGACCTGGGCAGCGGATCCATGGAGAACCTGTCCAGGCTCCGTCCCGACTGGAACAAAGTCGACAAGGTATTCGCCAGCCATCTGCATTCGGACCACGTCGGCGGGTTTGCGGAGCTCTACATCGGCGGCTGGATGAACGGGCGCTACGTGCCGCTGCATTTTTACGGTCCCTCCGGCGCCGAGCCGCGCCTTGGCACCAAGGCGTTTGTCGAAAACCAGGTTAAATCCTGGGCCTGGGACGTGGAGGGCCGCCGCACGGGCTTCCCGATCAGCGGCGGCAAGGTGATCGTCCACGAATTTGATTTTCGCAACGAAGGGGTAATCTACGAGAAAAATGGCGTAAAAATCAGCTCGTTTCCCGCCATTCACGTTTTGGACGGATCCGTGAGCTTCCGGCTTGACTGGAAGGGGCGGAGCTTCGTGTTCGGCGGAGATTCCGCCCCGAACAAGTGGTTCATTAAATACGCCAAAGGGGCCGAACTGGTGGTGCACGAATGCTTCTTCACACCGAAACAGTTGGAAAAACTTCTTGGAACGCCTCCCGTGCAAGCCGTTCAGATCACCTCGTACCTCCATACGCCACCTGATGCCTTCGGCAAGATCATGTCGGCGGTGAAGCCGCGCCATGCCATCGGTTATCACTTCTGGATGTTGTTTGACATACTTCCGGAAGTTACAGCAAAAGTGCGTGAGACTTATGATGGACCGCTAACGTTGGCGCCTGATATGACCGTATGGAATGTGACCGATGAGCAGGTCGTGGTGCGCGAGGCGATCACCGACGAAAACGCCATGCCCTCCGGCACGACAACGGCGTATCGGCAAGCCAAGCGCGAGCCCCCGGAAGTGGCTGAGAATTGGATCTCACCAGACATCAGAGCCGGCAGGTGGGAGGGCTATACGCCTCCACCGCTGCCAAAGCAGTGAGAAGGGGTGAATTTAGGCGCTTAGCGGCATCATATCGACAATTTGTTATCGATTTTAAGAGCATGGCCTCCAGCTAAAGAACAGCCGGTCTGATCAAAGAATAGAAACTAATGAACGTCGAACATCGAACGTCCAACATCGAACATCGAATAATGTATTCTGTCTATTTAAAGCGGCTGAGCGAAGCGATTCCACTAGGGACTCCCCCTTTTCTAAAGGGGGCTGGGGGGATTATAAATTCTGCAGGTCGATTTTGATGTAGTTTCACATGAGAGTCATTGTGTTGAAAAAGTAACAATGCCGACTTCCTTTTTCGGAGTTTATATAACGGTTTGACCGGTATTGGTGGTGATAGCACTAATCTATGTATAATTGAAGGATTTGGATAGCGAAATGCAGAGAACGGATAGACAAATGTTGGCACAAGAGTTATGGGCTGTAAAAATGAGCATGGTCATGTTTTGGATGTGTAAATACTATTTTAAAAACGATCAGGTCGCGGTGTACCTTCGTGGTAAAAAAATACGACAAGCAAATCATTAAGAAACAGCAGATCATTGAAAACCAGCAGCAGTTTGAACAATTAATTACGGACATCGCATCTAAAATTGCACAAACAAAACCGGATCAATTCGAAGCATTAATTAATGAAGTGCTCCGAATCCTTGGTCAGTTTTTCCATGTTAGGCTGACTTTCTTAGCACAATTTTCAAAAAATTTTAATCAACTGCATTTCACGAATATTTGGGCAGCCGATGGCAAACATCCGTTTACCAGTACATTTGAAATCGATTCTGCAGCTGTATTACCCAACTCAGTACAACATGTTCAAGATGACGATTTGATTCGCTCGGATACTAATCTGAGCGGACTATCAAATGAAAAACCACTCTCTCAAATGCTGGAATCTTATGGAATCACCGATGGAATAGTCGTACCCATCTGCGTCGAAGGCAAAATCTTTGGGCTACTCGGTTTGGATGACTTCACCAGGCCATGCGAGTATCCTTTGGCTAATGCGGATCGATTGCAGATCATAGCAAACATGATTGGACCGATGCTAAGTCGTATTCAAAAAACGAACCGTTAGTACAATACGTCACCGTATTTACGAATAAGAGCACTTATTTGCTGGCTTTTAAAAATATCACAATTGGATGGCAAATTCAGATACTGAAATTTCGCGTTACTATTAAACCTGCGGTTAATTAGAGTATCTTTTTATAATCCTCCGGTCATTCCCGCGAAGGCGGGAATCCAGTAAATTGAGGTGGTTGCTGGATTCCGGCTCTCCGCTCCGCTGCGGCCGGAATGACGCAATTAGTCGCCGGGTTAATAAAATAGTCTAACAAATCCAGCATATCGAGGTAATGCGGATATGGCTGTCGCCCCGAAAATCCTAAAAGGGAAAGGAGAAAAAGATGAAACGACAATTAACTGTTTTAGCAATTGGCATTTTAGCCGTTGCTGCATTGACGGTGGTTTATACCGCGGTGTGGCTCAAGGGCCAGACCGGTCAAGGGACCGCTTTAGTAAAAGAGGCGCAGGCGGCCGGGGGCAAGGTGACATCAGCCACAGGCACCGCGCCAGACCGCTATGTCTACTATCCCGGTACCGAAAAGTTGGCAAAGGATGAGGTCCGCGTTATTGCCTGCGGCACCGGGATGCCCGACCAGCGACGGGGCCAGGCCTCGGCCTGCTTTCTCTTTGAATTCGGCAATGGCGAAAAGTTGATTTTCGATCTTGGTACCGGCGCGATGCGCAATATTTCATCGTTGATGATCCCGTATCAGTATCTCACCAAAGTATTCCTGAGCCATCTGCATACGGATCACTGGGGCGGCTTGTCGTCTCTGTGGGCAGGGGGCTGGACAGCCGGCAGGCCGGTACCGCTCGAGGTCTGGGGCCCCAGCGGTCAGACGCCGGAGATGGGCACCCAATATGCCGTGGAGCATTTTCTCAAAGCCAATAACTGGGATTACCAGACACGTGCCTTCAAGATTACACCGGTTCCGGGCCAGATCAAGGTCCACGAGTTTGACTATAAGGGAGAAAATGCAGTCGTCTATCAGGAAAACGGCATTACGGTGCGCTCCTGGCCGGCAATCCACGCGGGAGACGGACCCGTGAGTTTTGCAATCGAATACGCGGGGCTGAAGATGGTCTTCAGCGGCGACACAACCCCCAACAAGTGGTTTGTCAAGTACGCCAGAGATGCCGATTTCGTCATTCATGAAGTCTTTCCACCGCCGGAGATATGGGTTGCCTGGGGCAACCAACCGCCACAGCTTGGCTGGCGGGCATGTTGCGAATTCCACACCTCCGGGCAGGCTTTTGGCAAGGTCATGAGCGAAATCAAGCCACGTCATGCGGTGGGCTACCACTTCTTCAACGAAGAAGCCACTCGTTATGTGATCTATGATTCCATCCGCGAGACATACGACGGTCCGCTTTCCATGGCGACAGACATGATGATGTGGAATATCACCAAAGACAAGATTATCGAGCGCATGGCCGTTGCGCCGGACAAATCCTGGGCCGTGCCCGGGACGATGAGGCAGCCGCCTCCTGAAAAGGGTCGGGAGCCCGTTATGTCGGAGTTCATCAAATCCGGCGAGTGGGGACCGGCATTTAATGCCCAGAACAAGGTTCTTGATGAACATTCAAAGAAATACAACCTGCAGGATCAGGATTGGCGGAAACAGAAGCCCTGGTATAAGCCGACCAAATAGGTTTGAAACGGAAAAGCTGGGCAACATAGCCCGGCCTTGTCCCGATTGCCGTTTGGTGTCATTCTTCAATTTTTCTGGCCCCTGAAGAAAAGATAGGGAGGATAATATGACATTTCTTGATATATTTGCATTGTTAGTTTTAATTGTGCTTGCGGCGACCGTGGTCGGCATCTGGGTGATACTGGGAATGATGCCGGGAAAAATCGCCCGTCAACGCAACCATCCCCGGGCGGAGGCCATCAATGTCTGCGGCTGGTGGGATGTTATTACCCTGGGAATCTTGCTGCCACTGGCCTTCATATGGGCTTACACGAACCCATCGGGGCTCCGGGAAACAGATAAAGATGCGCATGAAGTCTCGGCAACCGGCAACGGAGTGGAGGTGGCGAGATGTTAATCTTTCTAACCCTTTGTTATGTTGCCGTCCTGGCGTTGCTGGTCAAACTTAAAATAATCCGGCTGACACTCTGGTGGAAGCTCTCTCCGGCGGTTTGGATGCTGCTGTTGTTCATCTTGCTTTTCATTCCAATGCAATGGGGTGCTCCCTCCGGCAACGTCACCCAATACCAGTTTGTGGTCGAGATCGTGCCGGATGTCAGCGGCACCATTTTTTGGCCGCATTCCCCAGGAAATCAAGGACAATCGCTATCCCCGGACATACTACCCGAATACGGAGAAACTGGCCAAAGATGAAATGCGTATTGTTGCACTGGGCACAGGCATGCCCAACCAGTCTCCCAGCAACGTCGCCGCCTGTTTTCTCGTTGAACTCGGAAACGGCGAATCGTTTTTGTTCGATTTGGGCACCGGTGCCACCGACCGGCTGGCCGGCCTCGAGGTCGACTATTCAACGTTGGACAAGGTCTTCGTCAGCCACCTGCATACCGATCATGCCGGCGATATTGCGGCTCTTTGGGTCGGCGGTTGGCTCAATGGCCGCTACACTCCGCTTCAGATTTATGGTCCGTCCGGTTCGAGTCCCGAGCTGGGCACCAAGGTGCACGTGGATCATATCCGGGCTGCCTAGGCCTGGGATGTGACCTCCCGGGCCGGCACCCTGCCGAATGCCGGCGGCGAAATCGTTGCCCACGAGTTCGATTACTCAAAAACTGCCGTCATTTACAACGAGAATGGTGTCAAAGTGACGAGTTTTCCGGCCATCCACATTCGGGACGGGTCGGTGAGCTTCCGTTTGGATTGGAATGGCTTGAGTTTCGTGTTTGGCGGTGACAGCGTTCCGAACAAGTGGTTTGTGAAAGAGGCCAAAGGCGCCGATGTGGTGGTGCATGAATGCTTTTTCACGCCCGAGCAGTGGATGGACATCGCCGGTTTCCCCTATGCGCAGGCCTACTGGGTGACGTCGGTGATCCACACGCCGCCCCAGGGTTTCGGCAAGCTGATGTCCATGGTGAAGCCCCGGCTGGCGGTGGCTTACCACTACTGGAATCACCGCGACCTTGAGCTCGAAATTTACGGCGGGGTCCGCGCCACTTACGACGGGCCGCTGGCCATGGCGGATGATCTAACCGTCATTAATCTCAAAAGAGATCATATCGAGGTTCGGGAGGTTACTTTCAATCATGAATCCTGGCCCCAGGGTACCAGCAAGGAGTGGGATACCGCCCCGCGCAGTGAGCCGGCCACCGGATTGATGACGGATTGGTTGAAAAAAGGTGAGCTCAAAGGATTGAATCCGGCACCAACGCAGCCGCTTGATTGATGGTGGCGGTCAGAATCCATCCGCCGGTCGAAGACGTCCGGTCTGATCAGAAAAGTAACTGTTGTTGATCGATTCCGAAATCGACGGTTGTCGGGTTTCGCATTTCATGATGACGTCGGAAAAATGTAGGTTGGGTAGAGTGCAACGAAACCCAACAAAGTCAGGAGTTGGCTCAACCCAACCTATAATAGCAACGTAGCCTAAAATGCAATCAACTCCAGCTTTTAAAATGTAGTTTCACACGAGCCCGGCCTCCGGCTAAAGGACAGCCGGTCTGGTCAAAGGAAAGAAACTAATGAACGTCGAACATTGAACGTCCAACATCGAACATCGAATAATGTATTCTGTCTATTTTAAAACGACCGAGCGACGTGTGGGGTCGTAGCTCGAAGAGCGAAGCCCCAAGCGATTCTATCATTCGTCATTCGTCAATCGACCTTCGTCATTCACCGAAGGTTTATAAGAGGATTGCTGGTTAGAAATTTAGCTAAAATAAAAAAAAGGGGGACAAACAGATGAAGAAACGAATTATCATTTCCTTTTTGCTTTTTCTATTTTTGATTATGCCCTCGGTTTCAGTCACAGGCGCCGAAGTGTCGGATGCATATTCATTGGCCTGGTCGGAATTCAGATTTAAAAACCAGAATCTGTGCAGAATTCAGGCACCGGATATCTTAGAACAGGCTGGCCACGAAAACCTGACCGGCAATGGCCAATTTCTGCTCGCCCAGAACCAAGCCTCTGAGAAAGATGATTCGGGTACGACTTCAGATGAGCCATCGGCATTTTCCAGTGCTGATGAAGCTGCGCGGCAGTCCAGCAATCCCCTGGGCGGACAGTTCATGATCCTGCTCAACCAATTCGACAACTATGCCATGCAGGGCGACATTACCGACAAGACCCGCTGGATAAACACCTGGGCCCTTCAGCCGGTGGTGCCGATTCCGATGGAAAAAGCCATCGGCAAAAACTGGATATGGGTCAACCGACCAACCTTTCCGTTCGTCCTTAATGCCGATCTTCCCGATATTGATCGTCCCGAAGGAGGCCTAGGCCCGGGCAATATACCCGGCTTGCCGGATGAACCTCCCGGCCGCATTCCGCCGGGCGGTGTTGACTTCGACAGTTACAGTGGATTCGGTGACATCATCTACTTTACCCTGCTCGGCCAGTCGCTGCCTCAGCAGCGCTGGGGCGGTGGAGACTTCGTTTGGGCGGCCGGTTTAACCACCCAGTGGCCCACGGCGTCCAGAGACGAATTCGGCACCGGGAAGTATTCCGTCGGACCGTCAGGCGTGCTGGCCTTTATCGGTCGCAAGTTCATCGTGGGCGGCTTGTACCAGCAGTGGTTGTCCTATGCTTCCGGGGGCAAGGGCGCTGACGAGGACGTCAACTTCAGCTGGCTGAACGTTTTCTACTTTTTGAATTTGGAAGACGGCTGGCAGGTGGGCGGTACTCCCATCATTACCGCCGACTGGGAAGCTGATAATAGCGATGATCGCTGGACCGTTCCAATTGGGCTCGGTGTCTACAAGACGCATTTCTTCGGCAAGATGCCCATGAAGCTGGGCGCTGAAATGCAATGGATGCCGATTAACCCGGATACCTTTGGCCAGGAATGGAATATTCGGCTGGTGATTGCGCCGATTGTTCCGTCTTTTTTTAAATAAACCCTGAATTGAGCGAATCGATCATCCTGGTAGGGCATTCAACATCGACGAATTGGATTTAAGCCTATACAACAAGATCGTTTTGAACTATGTTGTATTCTTTGTTAACGTAGATGCCTCATACAGGGGCCTTCAGATTGATGAGATGCAGCAATCGGCATAAGGCCATTAGATTCAGAGGAGTATAAAAATGAAACTTAAAGCGATATTATCGGTAGCGGCAGTCATTTTATTTTTTGAGATATCACCTCTCTGGGCTCAGGATCTGATCATCTACCCTGCCAAGGGGCAAGGCAACGATCAGATGGAAAAGGATAAATTCGAGTGCTACACCTGGGCCAAGGGGCAGACCGGCTTCGATCCCATGCAGATGCCGACCGCCTCGTCCCCGCCGCCGTCCCAGCAAAAGAAAAGTGTGGGCGGCAGTGCGGCCGTAGGCGGTATTCTGGGTGGCGCCGGCGGTGCGGTGATCGGGGGCATTGCCGGCGGCGGCAGCGGCGCCCGGAAAGGAGCGGCCATCGGAGGCATCAGCGGCGGTGTCTTGGGAGGCACGCGCAGCTCGCGACAAAACCGGCAGGCCGAACAGCAGCGCAAACAGTGGGAGCAGCAGCAAGCCAATCAATACATGCAACAGCGCAATGCCTACAACCGCGCCCATGCCGCCTGTCTTGAAGGTCGGGGGTACACGGTGAAGTAGAACCTCAATTGAGAGTTATAAGTTATTCGTTAATCGTTATTCCGCCCCGGCGGATTCGCATATAGAAATGGCTGAGAATCTGATTGGAAATTACTAACATCAGTGACACATGAAAATCGATTTGGTTCCTTTCAAACCAATAACCAATAACAAATAACGAATAACTATCCATTTTGAGCGGAGGATTCCATGAAAAGATTTATCTTGGTAGTTACCGCGATTTTGTGTTTCGTGATTACGTCTCCTGAAATTTGGGCCGGTGACTTCGATGGCAGCAAACCGCTGCTGATATCGGTCATCCGGGTCATCGAGTGCACACCGGATGGATCATGCCGGGAGGTCACGCCGGCCAGTGTTGAACTGCCCCAATTTTTGAAAATCGATTTTGCCGGCAAAACCATCCGCCCGGCGGCCGGCGACGACCAAACGCCGGCGACAACCATCGAACGCCAGGAGGTTGTGGACGGCAAACTCATTTTGCAGGGGGCCGAGGATGGTTATGAAAAGATGCGCGACGGCCTTGGGTGGACCATGGCCATTTCCGAAGACACCGGCCAGGTGGTTCTGACGGCTTCCGGTGAGCAGGTGGCCTTTGTAGTGTTTGGCGCGGCTCTGGCATTGTAACGGATTGAGTGGGTATCCCTACAAGGGAATTGTGAACAGCAAATGCTAAAACTTCGGATCAGCATCACCTTCCTCATTGTCATTCTTAATATTACACCGGGATTAGCGCGACCTGCTCGCGGCGCAGACTTCCAAACCTGGTCCGACCTCACCACGATATATCGATTCGCCGACGGATGGCGCTACGACGGCGACCAAGGGGTGCGGGGTGTGCTGAGCGACAGCGACTTTACCCTGCTGTTTTTTCGGCCCTCGGTCCGGTACCGGGTCAAACCCTGGTTCACGGTGCACGGCGGGATCAGATTTTTTAATACTTTTTTCGATGACGAGGATGATACTTTCGAAATCGGCCCCTGGCAGGGTCTGAGATTCGTGTGGCCCCAAATCGGAAACTACGCCATCAGCCACTACCTGCGCTTTGAAGAGCGAATGATCTGGCAGACCGAAGGCGAGAGCGACTTTGATTTTACCTTGCGCACCCGTTATCAATTGGGGGCCAGGTCACCGAATTACGACGTCCTGCTAAAAAACGGAATCTATTTAGTGGGTTCGATAGAGGCATTTTCGAATATCGAACAGCCAATCTTCGTCAATCGAGTTCGGTATGACCTCGGCACCGGCAGCCAAATATCCGACGCCTGGCGGGTTCAGCTGCATTATCTCATGCATCATGACAGACAGAGCGCCAGCGCTGCTTTCACCGCCACCGAGCACATTTTACGCCTGCGTCTTTTTTATACTTTTGAGTGATGTCAAAACTGACAATGTACAAAACGATGGATCGATCACGATAGAAGGACCGTGTCGTTGACGAAGAAAGGAGAACCAATCATGGAAACTACAAGTGCGAAGGAAGCACTCAAACGACTAAAGCAAGGAAACCAGCGTTTACTATCCGGAGAGACAAAAGGTCTGGGGTGGATTACGACGCAACGCCGTGAAGAGGTGACGGAAATGGTAAGGGCGGGCCAGACACCATTTGCCATTATTCTTAGCTGCGCGGACAGCCGTGTGCCGGTGGAGATTGTGTTCGATGCGGGGCCGGGTGAGCTGTTTGTCGTTCGCGTGGCAGGTAATGTCGCCAATCCTGCCAGTATCGCCAGCATCGAGTTTGCCGTTGCGCACCTCGGCGCCAAGCTCATTGTCGTCATGGCACACGAGAGTTGCGGGGCAGTGGCCGCAGCGATTGAGGGCGGCGACGCCGGCAAGAACCTCAATAGGCTGCTTGGCTTTATAGAGCCCGTGGTCGGCTCGGGTAAAGCCGCAGTTGATGAGGTTGCCAGGATAAATGCCAGGCAGAGCGCCGACAGCCTGCTAAAAGAGTCGGATATCATTCGGCCGGCGGTGGAATCAGGCGATGTCGAAATCGCGACCGCATTTTTTCATTTCGATGGTGAAGTCGAGTTCGAGTAGGACCCTACTTCAATAACGAAAGCCTGGTTATCTAAGTCAGTTCAGAGAGAATTGACTCAACCATTGGCTTATTAAGGTCCTGGTTTCAGGTTTCAGGTGTCAGCACTGCCGCTGGCCGCGAGCGTTCAGTCAAATCGAGAAAGAAACTGCATAGATTAAATGCGCTATTATAGATTGTGGGAGCGGTTTTTAACCGCGATTTCCCCGGTACGGGTAATCGTGGCCGGCCTGCGACGAGCTCAGTCGAATCGAGGCCACTCCCACCAACCATTTACTTCTACCTAAATTATTTTGAAATTATTGAATTTCATACAAATAAAATCGAATCATGAGTGTTGTCTGGGTTGAAATAGAAGACCCAACGCTCTTCGAACCCCAAAGCAGGACCATTTAATGAGCGACTCGGACCCTGCTGGATTACGTCGACTGCTGACACTTCGTGTGAACCTACATTTATATTTACCCCAAGATAGGGATTTTAAATCGTGCTCGTCCTCGTACTCGATACTGAAGGCGCTCAATAGCTTCTAGAACGAGCACGAGGACGAGGACGAGTACGAAACGGCAAATGAGTTCCAATGAAGCTGCATTGCTTTGCCGCAGTTTTTTTCGCGATCAGACTGGACGCTCGCGGCAAGCGGTAGCGCTGACACCTGAAACCTGACACCTGAAACCAGCTGTTAAATGTAGTCATTCAGATCTCCTCTCGGGACCAAAGCCAGATCCTCAAGGCTCGTTATTTATCTTGATGTTGCTTTTCCATAAGGATCGATGCGTTTTTCCTCCAGCAGATCTAGGCCCGTGATTTTCCAGCTGCCGTCCACAGGCTCCACCGTGATATTGGCTTCATATTGATTTTTGCGGGTGTGGATGTGGCCCCAGTGGCCCACGGTGCCCATGGCGGTCCACCGGGCTTTAAACAAAAGCCCCAGGGGCCGATCCGCGAGATGGTCGACCGCGACATCCAGGATTTCGACCTCCTTGACCCGGGCCCGGGCGCCGCCGGCCTGGATTACCACCATGGATTTGCGGTTTTGCAGGTAAATTTCCGACAGCAGGTCGCCGCTGACACTGGTGGCCAGACGATTGTAGACATCTTCTTCCTGCCGAAAATCAAAGGAACGGTATATGTTTTTGAGCAGACTGTCCAGGACGTTCACGGCCGTCTCATCGGTCATTTTCGGCGCCAGGGCCGCCGGTTTGGCAACGCCAACCTTTAAAAATGGATAGAGCAACACACTGGCGGCGATGAGCAATGCCGCCAATCCTGCATAGGGGCCGGCCGCTCGGAGGCTTTTGCCGCCTTTTTTGATGCGAAGCCCCAGGGGCAGCAGAGCCAGAAGGCACAAAACGCTGGCGAGCGGGATCTTTAATGTCGTCAGGGAATCGTCCACCTCAATTTCAGCCACGGTGGGCTTCCGGTAAGTTTTTAGAAAATTAGTCCAGGTGGATATGTTATCGTCGGGTGTGACATAGGAAGGCAAGCCGCCGGCCGGATCGATGGCATTGGTCGGAACCCTTTGGACCCGTTCGGACCACAGGTCCCACTCGGTCGTTACCTGCTGCGGCAGGTCTGGGGTCAGATAGGTGATGATCACACCGACCATGGCCGTATTGATCGGCAGCCTCTCAGGCTGAACCACGAAGGTGGAAGCCGTGGTGGAATACTTGACAAAAGAGACGCGGTCCAGAATCGGCCTTAGTTGCTGGCCGTCGATCCGGGTTTTGTCGCGCTTTAAAAAAAAGGCTCCCACGCGTTTTTTCAGAGGCTCGTTTTCATCGGCTTCAATGTGATCGTCACCCCGCAGACCGAGATCGATCCAGGCTGCCAGGTCCTTGACGCGTGCCAGTATCTCATGGCGTATTTCGTATGGTTCGATGTAAAGAAATGACATGACGCCGGCACGCTGCCAGCGCTGCAGGGCTCTATTTTCAAACTGCGAGTACCATGGATCGGCCCAATCCAACGCTGCCGTCGACGGTTCGGACAAATACCTGAAGTCGTGCAGCGGAGCGCCTTTGTGATAGGTCATGAAACCGATGGGCACCTTGCTGATGTTGCTATCCGGGTCCAGCGGCGGGACGATAGTCAGTGATTCAGGCTTGCGGGCGAAGGGGTAGATCAATTCGGCGTAGAGCACCCGTTTGTCTGCCGGTGGACCCGGTATGGGCTGGCCCGTGTAGGGATTGAACTTCCAGGCAATGGGTGCTGCGCGTTCACGGCGAAAGCGTGGTTCGATCAGCTTCAGCTCGGCCAGAAGGTGCTGCCCGCCGTCGGCAATGACCTGCAGATCCTGCTTGCTGAAATCCTGCAGGCGTTTTTCCAGCGGCTCCCGTTTAATCCCGGTGGCGGGAAAGAATTCTTCCGGTATGAGCCGGTCAAAGGTTACCAAGTCGTTGACAAAAATTTCCAGATCGATTCTGACCTGACTGTCCTCGATATGAATTTCAGCGATATTGGGGGCATTCTGGGCGCCGGATAGATTGATCCAGTCGGCATAAACCGGATTGCCGGCGTTCCAATACATGGTGCTCAGATACACCAGTAAGTGCAGAAAGTGATGGGTTTTGAAAAAGCGCATGAACAAGTTTGGTGCTTTACCTCAACTGGCTTGATGGAGTATCGCAGCTCCGCCTCTGGAGGAGTGGCCATTGAGGGGTTTGTACAGAGTCTTATCCCCGCCTATTCGGCGAATTCCGCCATGTTCCACAGGTGAATTAAACGGCCATGTATCCAAAACATGCGCCAAGTCCTGGGCGGGGATAAACTCCGCCGCTACTTTTATAGCGTGGTAATGCAATCAATGGCCATTTTGGGAAGACTCGCTTTTTGACTACCAGGTGATATTCAACCCCAAGGCAGGTCCATGCATGGTGGCATCGAAGGCAAACCGGTTGCTGCCTCTGCCGTCGGAATAGTCCTGATACAGCATACGGTAGCCGCCGAAAAAGCCGACATGCTCCCAGGGTTTGAAATCGATCAATCCTACGGCGTTCCAGGATATATCCGACCCGATACCGAAGCCGCCGAAATCGGTTCTTAACCTCAAGGCCCACTTTTGGCCGATCGGCCATCTCCAGCGCAAGCCGACATAGGGGTCGACCCAGTCTTTGCGCTGATCGAAGCCCGACAGCGGGCCGGGCGGGTCTACGTCGATATCCATTGAGGAGTAGCGCAACCCGCCAAACCCATCGATAACGACGTTGCCCTCGATCAGGCGATAAAACGCGGCCAGCTCAAACAGGATTTGAGTATATTCGACATCTACGGAATTATTCTCCGGATTTAAGACCACATAGTTCAGGTCGGTAAAAAACCCCCAGTTCTGCTTATGCACGCCCTCGAAATGAAAGGTCAACGCCCCGTTCAGATCGTCGAAAATGTCGCTGAAAGACACATCCATATCCACATCCTTGCCGTTGACCGTCGCATCGCCGGAGATGGAAATGGCCCACAGGTACATCGGGGCTAGTGCAAATTCCCAGTTTTTGGCTCCGCCTGCTTCGGAAGTATCCTGGGCAAGTGTTGTGGTGCCGAAAAAAGCCAAAATAATAAGTAGACCCAGAGCCGGTTTAAATTTCGTCATTTTGAGTTCTCCTCCATATGATTCACTTACTTATTTGAACGAAAATCGATTCTAAACTTTGCTTTAGTTCGAGATCAAACCATTCCGGTGGTCATAAATTGTTCCATGTGGTCTGGGTTGCGACCAGGGTGAGGTAGTATTGTATCGCGAAACAAGGATAAGCCGTGAATTATATGACGACCGCTATTTGGAAAAGTTCCAAGACCCGCTTGAAAAACGCTCTTCTGCGATTGACTTGCAGCGATGATGATTGCTATAAAACTCCGGTATTGTATGTCGAATCGGTTCATACTTTTGTTATCATTTTATTTTGTTATCGTCAATTAAGAGTCCATAATCAGTGATAAAAAATAGTTTTTTCGATATGGAAACAGCAAGTTGAATGAGGATGGAGATTAAAATGGTCAAAATTTCCGTTTGTTTTGGATTCGTCCTGGCATTTGCTCTGGCATTTCCTCAGATTAGATATGCCGTTGACATTACCAATATGGCGGATCAGTCGACGCTCAGGTGTCGGGGCGGCATTGTCGCTACCGGAGATTCTGAGAGAGCCGTCATGGATAAATGCGGCGACCCGCTGGAAGTTCAGCGTTTACAGGACGTGGGGACCGTCTGGATATATAATATCGGCCTGAGCAAATTCATGTATTACCTTGCCTTCCAAAACGGCAGATTGCAGCGAATCGTCAGCGCCCCCTGCGATTCCAACGATTACGAATGTTATGATTTGAGATAGATAAATATGGGTTGATCGGTTCAAGGTTGAAAAACTCCTAACCAGATCATGTTGAAAGGATTTTGAGTTTATCGTGTCCAGAGAGCAGTATCATCAATGATGCATTATTGAAGATTTGCCCATGGGTGTCTGGAATACTGTAGATCTGAGCTCAACTGATTTGGCACTGTTCTGTATATGGATGGTACAAATCGGAAATTAATAGTAGATCATCATCAGCTTTTTATTTTCAGTACTCCATCACTCCAGTACTCCAATCGTGCATTGAGGTAAAACATAATCTAACGTGTTGGAACCATGTCTGACCTTTCGGACGCGATTTCTGCCTCATCTCCTTACGGCTTGACTGATCACATCAATAGCCCGATCGACTTCGTCTGCAGTGGTATGCCGGCCCGTTGTCAGCCTCAGGGTTCCCTTGGCCCAGACTACGGGCACGTTCATGGCCTCCAGCACATGGGATACCTCCACCGTGTCCGAGTGGCAGGCGGCCCCGGCCGAAGCGGCAATCTCAGGACCTATTTTCTCCAATATACGATTGGCTTCCCGGTCATATAACGACAGGCTCAGAGTGTTCGGCAGCCGCTGCTGCGGGTGGCCATTCAATCGAACTTTTGCGCACTTTTCCTTCAAGCCTTCATACAGCCGATTACGCATGGCCTGCATATGATTTCCGTTTTCGACCAGATCCCGTTTGGCGATTTCAAAGGCTTTTCCCAAACCCACAATTTCAAGTACGTTTTCGGTGCCGGCCCGCCAACCGGATTCCTGCCCGGCACCGTGCATAAATTTGGTCAATTCGACCCCGCTCCGGATAAACAGGGCCCCAATGCCTTTGGGTGCGTATATTTTGTGTCCGGCCACCGAGAGTAAATCGACGCCGAGGGTGTCGACTTCAGCCGGTATTTTACCCACGGACTGGGCGGCGTCCGTGTGCAGCAGGATGTTGTGGTTTCGGGCCAGCTCCGATATTTCCGAGATGGGCTGTATAGTGCCGACTTCGTTATTGGCGTGCATGATTGTAATCAGGATCGTGGCGGGGGTTATAGCGGCGGCAACGTCAGCTGCACGCACCAGGCCCTGCTCGTCCACAGGCAGATAGGTGACGTCGAAACCGTCGCCTTCGAGATATCTGCAGACTTCCAGGATGGCGGGATGTTCGATTTGGCTGGTGATAATGTGACGGCCTTTATGCCGATATGCATACGCCACGCCCTTAACAGCATGGTTGTTGGACTCGGTGCCGCCGCTGGTAAAGACGATTTCTTCCGGCCGGCAACCGAGCAGTGCGGCTACCCGGCGGCGGGCTTGAATGACGGCTTCCCGGGGTTTGCTGCCGTACCAGTGGCCGCTCGATGGGTTGCCGAACGCCTCTTCCAGGTAGGGCCGCATGGCGGCGATGACTTCGGGTTCGTGGGGAGTCGTGGCGTTGTAGTCTAAATAGATAGGTCCGGGCATGATGACGATCTCCTTTGGGGTGCCGGGATACCGCGGCTTTGCGTTTCGGATAAGAATATAGCAGATTGGAACCTGGATTACCAGCATGCTATCGCAGTAGGTCGAGAAGGACCAATTTCAGTCTTTAATTAATTTAATTGTCCAAAAAAAGATATAATTCCGGCATTAAACCACTACTTCTATTGATGGACCCGAAAAGGTTTTACCGGTCCGGTGAGAATTAAACGAGATAGAATAAATACGAAACACGAATTTCGAAATCCGAAACAAATCCCAATTTCGAATGTCCAAATTTTCAAAACGACCAAAACAAAACGATGACACCAGTGAATAGAACTGATCAATTCGCTCAGCGTTAGATTGCGTGTTAGATCAGAACTTGTTTTTGTCATTGGGATTTATGTCATTCGAAATTGTTTCGTGTTTCGTGCTTCGGATTTCGGATTTACATCGTTGCACCGCGAGTGAAGGAATATCGGTCTGCCGTATCGAGAGGCGGTTTGTACGGTCACCGGTAATTTTACGATAACACATTAATATTTTTAGGGAAGATGCCGATAATGATCTCATGGATCGAATTACAGACAGAAATTTGGATAATACGACTCTGCGGTTCTGGATAAAGAACGCCATCCGCGTCGCTCTGTTTTTGCTTTTGGTTCTGTTTGCAATGCCCGCCTATGCCGCCGGCGGCTCCGGCAAAGAGATTTCCTGGTTTTTCCTGGTGGTCGGATTGGCAGGAGGGCTCGCCTTCTTTTTGTACGGCATGGAGAAGATGAGCGACGGAATGAAAAGATCCACCGGCGATAAAATGCGCGCCATACTGGCCGCGTTGACGCAAAATCGGGTAGTCGGTTTGATTGCCGGGGCTTTTGTCACCTGCGTGATCCAATCAAGCAGCGCGACAACCGTCATGCTGGTCAGCTTCGTACAGGCGGGCTTGATGAGTTTTGCCAACTCACTGGCAGTTATTTTGGGAGCCGACATCGGCACCACCATAACTGCGCAGCTAATCGCCTTCAAACTGACCGACTACGCCCTAATGATGATTGCCATCGGTTTCGGCATGCAAATGCTGTCCAAAAATGAAAATACAAGAAACATCGGCAATGTCATTCTGGGCTTCGGAATTCTCTTTTTCGGCATGAAGCTGATGAGCGATGCCATGAAACCCCTGCGAACCTACCCGGCCTTCATCCAGATGCTGGAAGGTCTGGAAAACCCGCTTTTGGGTATAATGGCCGGTGCCGTATTTACCGCTTTGGTCCAGAGCAGCAGTGCCTTCACCGGCGTGGTGATCGTTTTGGCCCAGCAAGGGCTGATAACGCTGGAAGCGGGTATCCCAATGATTTTTGGCGCCAATATCGGCACCTGTGTCACGGCCGGGATCGCCAGCATCGGCATGTCCCGGGAGGCAACGCGGGTGGCCCTGGCCCATGTGATATTTAAAATCGGCGGCGTATTGCTGTTTATATTCTGGATCCCGGTATTTGCCGATATGATCAGATTGATTGCGGACTATTTTGGCTCGGGAACCGCCCGTCAGGTTGCCAATGCCCACACAATTTTCAATGTGACACTGGCGCTTCTTTTTCTGCCTTTTACATCCATGTTCGGCAAATTAATTATCAAACTTTTTCCTGACAAACAGCAGGAAATAAAAATCAAACCGACGGTCACCTACCTGGACGACAACATGATTGAGACACCGGTGTTGGCCATTAACCTTGCACGGGCCGAGATCTCACGCATGGCAAAGCTGCTTGAGCGAATGCTCCGGGCAATCATTGTACCGTTCATGTCGGATCCCAAACTGATACGAAGGGAAAAATTACTGGAACCGGCTGAAAAGAAACTATTGTTGCAGGAAGTTCCCAGCAAAGATGAATACTTCCCACAGCTTACACTCATTGAAGGGCTGACCATGCGGGAAGAGAAAATTGACTACCTCCAGGCGAAGATAAAGGATTATCTGATCAATGTCAGCCGCCAGAACGTTTCCAGCAGGCAGGCCGGTGAAATTTTCGGTATGATGTCAATCGTCAAAGACATGGAAAGTATGGGAGATATCCTTCATCGCAACATGGTGCCGCTGATTGCCAAGAAGCAAGCCATCGAATTGGACTTCTCTGAGGAAGGCAAAGAAGAGTTGATGATTTACCACGAGAAAGTGTGCCGCCAGATCAGGCTGTTAAAGGAAGCTTTTGCCCAGAAGGACCTCGACATCGCCGATCAGATCATGAAATCAGAGAGAAAGTATCTCGATCTGGAGTCACAATACCGCGTCCGCCACCTCCAGCGCCTGCTTGACCAGCAGCATCAAACCGTCAAAACCCACGAGATTCACGTCGAGCTGATGGACCTGATGAAGCAGATCATCGTATATGCCTCCAACATCGCTGTGACGTTTACCGGATCAGTTGCCAGGAGGAAGGTCTGAGCCAGACATGACGCAATTAAAAGGGGCAGATCTTTGAATTTGGCAAATAACCGATTTGTGTCTCTACTTTATTTCCCTCCCTCCATCTCTCCCACCAGGGGAAGGAAGTGAAGCGTCGGTTTATGAAGCTTGGTAGATAACCTGGTTGATTTTTACGACCTGAGTCATTGCCGGTCCAACATCTAGCCAGCCGCAGGCCCCATGAAATGAATCTTGCGGGGTGCAACGATCCATATCCCGATGACTGAAATCACCTGGATTGCCAACATGCCTTGAAGGGCGGGCAAATAGGTGCCCAGGGTATCGTATACCAGACCCGTCAGCCAGGGTCCCAGAGCGGCTCCGATTCCGGTGGCAATTTGAATGACACCGAATATGAGGCCGAAATTTTTCCCTTGAAAGATATCGGCCTGGAGAGAAGAATAAATCGTTGATGTGCCTCCCGATCCAAGACCATAGAGAACGGCGAAAGCATAAATCAAGATAGGTAATTTTGTATCTAAGAATATCAGAACCGATGTGCCTGCAAACGTTAGGATACCGAAAACCGTGAAGGTGGATTCTTTGCCGAACCGATCGGAAAAAAATCCGCCGACAATCCCACCACCGGAATGGAAAATTGCAACCAGCCCCAGGATGGTGGCCACCAGAATAGTCGGATAGCCCACGTCATCCATGTAAACAGCCGCGTGAACAAATAGTCCGGAAAATCCGGCAGCTCTTATCATGCTGATAAAACCCAGGGACCAAAACCGATAAGTTCGGATCGCTTCAGGCAATGATGGGCCGCCATGCCCTTGCTGCATGCCTTCGTTTTTCGGCAAAGCGTGCGGGGCGCCTAACTGAGTCAATCCCTTTTCCCGGGGGCTGCCCCGCTGGAATACGGCAAGCAGCGGAAAAAGAACGATAAAAACAAACCCTCCCAGCAGCAGATATGCATTTCGCCACCCCACCGTCTGGATAGCATACTGTATGAGCGGAATGAGAATGAGCGTGCCTGCGCCTCGACCGGCGTGTGCGATGCCGAGGGCGAGAGCCCGATGCCGAAAAAACCAGTTCGATATGATAATTACATTCGGTATGAATCCGATATGCGTGATACCGGCCGCCATCAGGATGCCGTAACAGATGTAAAGGTGCCACAACGAGGAGATAAAGCTCGAACTCAGAATTCCAATTGTGAGAACGATAACCCCGAATGGCATGATCCTGCGTGCACCGAACCGGTCAAACAGCCAGCCGACCAGCGGGCCGCAGGCGCTGAACACAACCATGCTGAGGGAGAAGGCCACGGCCGTATCAGCTCTGGTCCAGTGAAATTCCTTTAAAATGGCAAGGTAAAAGATTGAAAACGATGCATTGGTGGATCCGCCGACAGCCAGGGTGAGAAAAGAAATGCCCACAACGATCCAACCATAGAAAAAGCGCGGTCTGCGAGGGGCTGCAATCGTTTCGTTCAAAGTAACCTCATCCGCGAAGCCGGAAATGAAGATTGAAAATTGAAAATTGAAGATTTATGGTTTCGCTTCAGGCTTGGGGCTTCGCTCTTTGGGCTTCGCTTTCAGCTACGACCCAACACGTCGAGCTACGACCCCACACGTCGCCTCCGGCTTGGGGCTTCGCCCTTCGGGCTACGACCCCACAAGACGACCCGACAGTTCGCTCTGTCTTATTAAATTAATTCCAAGCCAAACCACTTCTGATCTTCCAGTATTCGTCGGTCGACTCGGCCAGCGCTTTCAGCCGTGAGTCGGCTTCTTCGTCCCATTTTACCGCGACAGCCTTTAAATTGGACTGCAGGTGTTCGACGGTCGCGGCTCCGCTCAGCACGACATCTACCCACGGCTGTGAAAGCACGGCTGCCAGTGCCGCCCCATCCACCGTTGTGCGCAACCGCTGGGCCGCATGCTTTAAAATCTCCATTCGAGGTGCAAAAGCCGACTCCCGGTTGCGATCGGTTAGCCGCCCATTGGCAAGCGCCTCTTTGACGATTACCCCCACACCCATTTCACGGGCATTTGCCAGTGTTTTACCGGCTGACCTCTCCAACAAGTTCCAGGTGGCCTGCACGGCGTCGAACAACCGCGCGCCATCCACTTTCAATTTCAGGGCCTGCTCGATGACTTCCCTCTGGCGAGGTCCGCTTACTGAAAGACCAATCGCAGTTCCCTCGTTTTTAAGCTTTGCCAGTTCGCCCAACACTTCTTTATTTTGAAGCACCCCGCTTTCAAGGGTGGCCGAGTGTATTTGATAGAGGTCCAGGTTTGATCCAAGGTTCGATCTGCTCTCGAGCCACTGACGCTGAAGTACAGCCAGGGAATGCTCCTTCACTTCATGGTCTTCGGCATCGACTGTCCAGTCGGCCGTGTAGGTATAGCCCCATTTTGATCCGACGACAATGGATCCCGGTGCGTGCCTTCTCTGCCTCAACCAGGTGCCGAGAAACTCCTCCGCCCGACCGTAGGACCGGGCGGCATCGAAGTATCTTACGCCCTTCTCATAGGCCGCGTCCAAAACGGAATGCGCGCGGGCCTCCATTGCCGGGACGTCGTAGTTTTGGGCCAGATCATCTTCGTGTCCGATGTTGATATAGCCCGGCCGCCCTAAAGCCGCCAGACCAACCCCGATGGTTGAGACGCGATGGTGTGTCGTCCCGAGTGTCTTTAGTTTCATATTTCCCCCTCAAATCCACAATAGCCAAATTTCTAATCGATTACCTTTGAGAGCTAAGCTAAAGCAGAAAGAAAACAGAAGGTAATATAACAACTCTCTGTGCCCTTTGCACTGCTGCTTTAAAAAAATAGGCCTATCTTCCAAAATAAGGCAGTCTCAGTTGATCTGAATTTGGGCTTCATCAGTAGGTTGGGTTGAGATCCCCTAGTATTTGGTTGGGTTTCGTTCCTCTACCCAACCTACTAAAAACTGTCTGATGTTGTTATTTCGACGATGGGATCGAAACCCAACGCCTTTTATTCGATCAGTTCCATTTCATCCTTAAATTTGTATACAGATCCGAAAAAATACTTCCGAAATACGTTGCCGTATCTAAGGGGAAAACACTTTTAAACTCCGATTAGGGTACGCTGCGGTTTAGGAATGCCTGACCAGGCAGAACTCGTTGCCGTCCGGGTCGGCCATGACGGCCCAGGTGATGCCATACTCACTGATTTGGTCGAGCTTGGTCCCGCCAAGGTCCGTCACCCGCTGCACTGCCGCCTCCAGATCGGCAACATCCAGATCGAAGTGGGCCCGGTTCTTGCGTTCATGAGGCTCCGGTACCTTTTGAAGCAATAAAGAGGGCCGGTCTTCGCTGCCGCCGACCCGGCAGTAATTGTCTACTTTGAACGAAATTTCCTTGCCAAGGACGGCCGACCAGAAATCGGCACAGCTATCGAGATCATTGACGTCGAGTACGATGGCGAACAGGGTTCCGACGGGTTCCGATGCTTTTGTTTCGGTTGTCATAGTGTGTTCCTCCCAATTTAGAAATAATTGTTATTGGTTTCGGAAGAAAACTTAGTGCCGATCGATTAATATCACATCATGTTTGCGATGGATTTATCAAAATGAACTGCCCCGCGGCAAGCCGCGGAGTATCAGAGTACGATAAATTCTATTCAAACGCAGTCCCGCTGAACTGAAGCGGGGCGGGGAATTCTACCGGCAGATCTCGCTGTCGCCTTAACAGGTGTATTGAAATCTGTGTAATCTGCGAAATCCGTGGATTAAAGATTTTCGCCACCAAGACACCAAGGCACGAAGAGTGGCCAAAATTTCCGATTTATCCGGGTTGGGATTTCACAGACGGAAACAGGGTCCTGTCCGTGTGCGGAATAAATTTGGCCGCGCTGAAGCGGTTCATAAAATCCTGATTGACATTGAGCTCCAGGTAGGTGATTCGGTCGCGAATTCGGTCGATATCAGCCAGGCTGGCTTCTGATGTCAGGGCCAGGGTGGCGCCGCCCAGGGAACTGTTGCCCAGCGGGCGGTAGCTTTCCAAAGGCAGATCCGGCAGCATGCCGATGGTGATCGCCGATCGGGGGTCGATGATCGAACCGAAGGTTCCGGCCACGTAAAATGTGCCCAGATCTTTCAGCGCCATCCCGACGGTCAAGGTTATGGTCTCCAAAATCGTGTACATGGCGGCCTTGGACCGCACCAGGCTGTCCAGATCGGCCTGGCTGACTGTTAGATCGCAGCCGGTGGCGGATTGCTCGGCCGGTATTACGATCAAATGCGGCAGTCCGTCGACATCTTTCAGGCGCTCGCCGCACAAAGCCGGGACCAGCTTGCCGCGGAGGTCCAGCATGCCGGCCAAATACAGCTGGGCGGCCAGATCGATGACGCCGGAGCCGCAGATGCCCCGGGGCGGCTGATCTTCAATGGTGTGAAGGCTGAATTCCCGGGTTTGCGGATTGATGGCTATTTTATCGACTACGCCCGGGCCGGCCAGCATTCCCATTTTGGTGACGCCGCCTTCCAGGGCCGGCCCGGCGGCACCGGCACAAGCGATCAACCAGTTGTCGTTGCCGACGACCACTTCGGCGTTGGTCCCCACGTCAACCAATATGGTTGTTTCCGAGGCGCGATATATCTCTGTATAGAGAATCCCGGCGATCAGGTCGCCGCCGAAATAACTGCCGATATTCGGAAATAGATAAACCCGTGCCATGGAATTCACCCGCAAGCCGAGCTCGACCGCTTTGACAACCCCGGGCTTGTTCATTACCGGGATGTAGGGCTCGCGAATAGTCCAGCGGGGGTCGAATCCCATGAACAGATGGGTCATGGCCGTGTTGCCGGCTACAGCCAGGGCATACACATCTTGCGGTTCAATATTGTTGGATTGACACAAATCCTGTATGGCACTGTTCAGACCCGTTGCAATAAGATTGTGCAGCGTTTTCAAGCCGTCAGGTGATTCGGTAAAATGAATTCGGGCCATAATGTCGGGACCGATGGCCATCTGGGGATTGTCGAAGCCGGATTCGGCCAACGTCCGTCCGGCGGCAAGATCCAGCAGCCGTAGTGCAACCCGGGTGGTTCCAAGATCCACCGCCAGGCCGGCGACCGGTCGTATTTCGTCGGCCCCCTGAACCCCGACCACCAGCCACCGGTGGTTATCCTTAAATAATATGCAGCGAACGTTGAAGTTATTATGCCTTATGATGTCGGACAGTTCTCTTAGCAGGTCCAGATCGATTTGGATTGGATCATCCGTTTGCAAGGCGGTTTTCAGGGCGGTGATCAGCCTTTCGGCATCCGCGGTGTTATCCTGCAGGGAAGGCGGTGGCAGTGATACGGTTTTGATCCAGGGCGATGTGGCTTGTTTCATGGTTGGCTGATTTAAGGTTCTCAGTTTTTAGTCCTTTGACATCACGAGTGATAACTTGAGATTTTGGATTTTGGATTTCGGATTGGTGGAATCGCTTCAGGCTTGGGGCTTCGCTCTTCGAGCTACGACCCCACACGTCGCCTTCGGCTACGACCCGACAGGGCGCTCTTTCTGATATTAAAATGGACAAAATTTTTATAGGTTATAAGGTCTATAAGTCTTATTGGACCTATGATCGCTACGCTCTATATATTTTTAAAGGGACCGTTCGACACATAAGCTCACGACAGGCAGAATACATTAAATCCAAAATCCGAAATCCAAGATCTAAAATAGAGAAAGGCCTTTATGAAAACAAACAATGTTCACCTTTCCAGTATTACCGGCTTTCCAGTTGCGACATGATCCCGTTCATCACCTCGCCGGCTTGGCCCATTATCAGATAGTCACTGATTTCATGGGTTAGCGGAGTTCTTTCCGGATTGATTTCAATGATTTTGGCGCCGGATTCCTTGGCATATACCGGCATGAGGGCCGCCGGCTGTACCACGGCGGAAGTGCCGACCACCAGCATCAAATCACAGTCCGAGGCCGCCTGCCGCGAACGCCACATGGCATCCTGGGGAATCATTTCACCGAAAAAAACGGCGTCCGGCCTCAAAATTCCACCGCAGCTGCAGTTCGGTGGGATTTGCGAAATATCCACCTGGCTGGTCTCATATTTTCGGTTGCAGTCGATGCAGCGCTGCCAGGCAAAGCTGCCGTGAAATTCGATCACATCCGTATTGCCGGCGGCCTGGTGCAGCCCGTCGATATTCTGGGTGATCACGGTGGTTAATTTCCCCATCTCTTCCAGTTTAGCCAGCCCTTTGTGGCTGTCATTGGGGCTGGCCGTATCCAGCGCCTCTTTCAAATCCTTGACGAGCAGATTCCAAACCCGGGCCGGATCACGCATAAACGCATCGATATGGGCGACCTCCATGGGGTCGTATTTTTCCCAGAGCCCCCCTTTGCCACGAAAGGGCATAATTCCGCTCTCGACTGAAATACCGGCACCGGTCAGTGCCACCACGTTGCGGGCGGCCGCCAGATCGTCCGCTGCCTGCTTGATCAGGTCATCCATATTCACCTCGCAAAAGTTAAAAGGTTGTGTGGGATAATAACTAGACGGAAATATGCGGTTTACAATGGAATTAAATTTAGCTTTGAAATACGACACCATCTGACACCCGAAACCTCGTGTGAAATGTCAATGAATGACGAATGTCGAATGTCGATTGACGAATGATGGAATCGCTTCAGGCTTCGCCTTCGGCTACGACCCGACACGTCGCTCAGTCGCTTTAAAATAGATAGAATGCATTATTCGACGTTCGATGTTGGACGTTCGATGTTCGACGTTCATTAGTTTCTTTTCTTTGATCAGACTGGACGCTCGCGACCAGAGGCCATGCTCTTGTGAAACTACAGCAAATTCCAAACCATTCAGATATAAGCTAATGGTTTGTGGGAGTGGCCTCGATTCGACTGAGCTCATCGCAGGCCGTCCACGATTACCCGGGTGATCGCGGTTGGAAACCGCTCCCACGACCCATGAACGCATGATTTACGGATGAAGTTTCTTTTATTGATCTCACCGGCTATCCTTTAGCCGGAGGCCGCGCTCAAGTGAAGCTATATCTATATCAGCCCCCAAACAAGGAATTTAAATCGTGCTCGTCGTCGTCCTCGTCCTCGATACTGAGAGGCTCAGAAGCTTCGAGGACGAGCACGAGGACGAAACGGCAACTAAGTTCATGGGAAACTGCGTAGATTTGGCGCAGTTTCTTTTCCGGTCAGACTGGCCGTTTGTTTGGCCAGCGGTAAGGCTGACACCCGAAACCTGACACCTGACACCCGACACCCGAAACCTTCCCTATAATGTGAACTCCATATCGCCGGCTACCCCCACGCAGTCCAGGTTGCTTCCATTTGCGGCGATGCGCTTGTGGCAATCTTTGATAATGTCGTCCATTTCCCGGTCGGTGCGTTCCTGGTTCAGGTGAAACAGACCCAGCTTCTTGACCCCCGCCTGTTGAGCCAGGTTGAGGGTATCGGTATAGTCCGAGTGGCCCCAGTCAATGCAGGTTTTATATTCCTGGGGCGTGTACTCGGCATCGTGGATCAGAAGATCCGCACTTTTGCAGAATTTCCGATAGTCTTCGAAAGACAGGCCACTGGGGTGAATAAATCCCAATTCATTGTCGGTTAAAAATACGAACGTCTTGCCGTCTTCGATAAATTTATAGCCATTACCGCCGTTGGGATGGCTGAGGGCGATGGGGACGACGCTGACCGAGCCGATTTCGAAATTAGCCGGGCAGGCATCCGGGTAAGATATTTGAGCCGTGATTTCCGAGAATTTAACCGGAAAATTGGGTGGCTCCATGACCTTAGACAGGATGGTTTCGACAAAATTTTTGTTGAACGGGCAGCGGTGTAATTTTATTGTGGATTTTTTGAAATAGAGCGGTTTGAAATAAGGAAAACCCATCAGGTGATCCCAGTGAGCGTGGGTGAAAATGAAATTGAAGTCCCTGCAATTCTCATCAGCCAGCTGATTGCCGAGCCTGCGAATACCGGTTCCCGCATCAATAATAATGATATCGCCGCTATTGGTTCGAATTTCTACGCAGGTGGTGTCGCCGCCGTATTTTACATAATCCTTGCCGGAAACCGGAATCGACCCTCTTGAACCCCAGACTTTAATAATCATGTGTAACCTTAGAATCGCTGCGGAATTTAGTAATGCTGCATCTCATTAGTTTCCTATAATATTAAATTACAAATAACAAATAACAAATCTCAAATAAATCTCAATAACCAAAATTCAAAAACCCAAACCTGTCTGTGCTAGTGATTATAACTATGACTTATTGTGTTTTGGTTATTGTGCATTGTGATTTGAAATTTATTTGTTATTTGGTACTTGAAATTTGGGATTTAAAATATGTTCTTCACTGGTTATTAAAATTTATAGGTTGCTGAGAATTCTAAAATCCGTCTGGCTCCCGCTGACCATAGATTGTATGCCAAATACCGTCCTGCATCCATTGTTTGAGTATTTTGACCGGATATCTCTGAAGGGTGTCGAGTACATGTCTTGCTTCGCTGCGCATCAGACCGGAAAGAATAAAGCGCTTCCGGGCGAGAAATCCGCGGTTCTGAATCAGGCAGTGCATGACATCGTAGTGGATGTTCGCTATCACAAGATCAGCCGGACAAAAAATCATATCTTCAGCCCGGCCTTGAACAATCACCATCCGATCTTCCAGCCCATTGAGCAGCACATTGTGCCTGGCAGTCCTGGCCGCCAGATGATTCAAATCTATTCCGACGATCCGATCGCCACCCAATCGGGCGGCAGCCAATGCCAGCAGTCCGGTTCCGGTTCCCAGATCCAACACGGTCGATATTGGGGTGGACCCGGCGGCTAATTCAAGCGCCTCCAAACAGTCACGGGTCGTCGGGTGCGTCCCGGTGCCGAAAACCAGCCCGGGGTCCAGGATAATCGGAAGCTTGTCTGCCCCGGGATTTGCGCTGTCCTCAGCGAGTTCCCAGGGCGGCATTATCCGAAAGGCGCCGTGCTCGAAAGTGGTAAATTTTTCCCCCAGCCACTGGCTGTAGGGCATTCGATAACGATCGATAAACTTTAAATGGGGCTGACCACGCAAGAGCCGGTCAATTTGCCGGTCAGCCGAGCTGGAGAAGAATAGAATCGAATCGTCTGCTTCTTCCCAGTTGCCGATATAATTTTTCTTGAATAAGCGGTTGGACGGTTTCAGACGGCCTTTGAGATAGTATATAAACAGATCTTCATAGGGCGCGCTGCCGCGTTCCTCCCGGCTATTGCGATGCATCCGTCGGGGTTTCATTTTTGGGCAACTGGTCAAGATACCAATCCATCGGATCCAGTAACGTCAATCCCAAATCCTGCAACTTTTTCTTCACGTGGGCCACGTTTTGAGTCAACAGATAGGTGAAAACGGCACGTTTGTCTTTATCCCAGTACCGGGCCACCAATACGCTGCCGAAGGAGATATTTTCTTCGGTGACTGCATCGACGATCTTTTTAAGCTGGCCAACCTTTTCTTCCACCAAAATACACAGCAGCGTACCGGGTTCACCGATGCCGAGAACATTGATAAAGGCCCTTAAAAGATCGCGAACCGAAATGATACCTTTGAGGCAGTTGTTATCATCAACTACCGGCAGGGCACCGACTTTCGCATTTTGGATCAGCAGCAGGGCATCCTGAATCGTATAGGTCGGAGAAATAGATATGGGATCTTTGGTCATGATATCTTTGACCTTAAGCCGGCTGATTTTTTCCCTTTCGTTTTGCGGCGTATCATGAAAGCGGTACGGCAGCGCACTTCTGATATCGCGGTCAGTAACAACCCCAATGAGCTGCTGATTATTGTCGATGATCGGCAGGTGGCGGATTTTGTTGTCCGCCATCATTTCCTGAGCATCAAGGATACCTGCTTCTTGATCCACCGTGATGACATTGCGGGTCATGGATCTGGATACGAACATGTTTATCTCCTGTATTACTTGATTGATTAAATTGCAGACTTCCTAATGGTCTCTGAGATACAGTCGATTATTAGCTCCAAATTGAGGGATTCAGGAATTGGGGAATTGAGGTATTAAATGATAACATCATTAAATAAAACAGATTGAAATCCTCAAATTCCTAAATCCCTAAATCTCTCAGTTCCTGAATTCGATTTGTATCCAATTTACATGCAAAATTCAGCTATCATCTCATGGAAGCGCCGCCGAAGTTCATGCGTTCAACAGAATCTCGACATGATTGGCGGCAAGCTCCGGCAGTCGCTGCAGTGAATAACCGCCTTCGAGAACCGATATGAGTCTTCCCGCGGCAGAATACCGGGCCAGTTCCATTATTCTATGCATAATCCATGAGAATCCGTCGGTTGACAATTTTATGTCGGACATATCATCGTCCTCGTGGGCGTCAAATCCGGCCGAGACCAGGATGAACTGGGGATTGAACTCCTGGAAGGCCGGCCACAATTCACTTTGGATCAGTTTTTTGTAATCCTCATCGCCCTGGCCCGGCAGAACCGGTGAGTTTTTGGTGTAGCCGTACCCGAAATCCTTGCCGTTCTCAAATTCACGACCGGTGCCGGGATAAGCGAAAGAGGGATGCTCATGGATGGAATAATAGAATACCGTGGAATCACCTTCGAAAATGTGCTGCGTTCCGTTGCCGTGATGGACGTCGAAATCGATGATTCCCACCCGCTGGACGTCGTACTGGTTTTGCAGATAGCGGGCGGCCACGGCCACATTGTTAAAGTAGCAAAATCCCATGGCTTTGTTCGTTTCGGCGTGGTGCCCCGGAGGCCTGACCGCACAAAAAGCGTTGTCCAATCGGCCTTCCATCACCTGATCGACAACATCCAGGATACCGCCCACCGCCAGCAGGGCGATGTCATAAGTTTGGGCGCACATCTGGTTGTCCGGACTGTCAAACACACTTTGGTTTGATCGGCAGGCGGCTGCCAGCCGGTCGATATACGGCCGATCGTGCACCAGCTCGATCCATTTGAGATCTGCGCGACTGGCCTTGAAGGGGATGAGCTTGGGAAGCAGGCCGGCATCCTTGATACCCTCGTATACCCGGGCAAGCCTGGCCGGAACTTCAGGATGGTATCGGCCGGTTTTGTGTTCCTGATATCGTTCGTCGTGTAAGAATCCTGTTTTGTTCATAAAATTGCCATTCGCAGCCTTTAAACGTATCGCTAAGCGCATGGAGCAATGCGCCTTGCGGCAGTTAAATGTTTCTAAGTAATAAATACCAAATTGCTTTACCAGGATCGTGTTCTATTAAACCGGCGCTCAATAGAGTATTTTTTTGTTATCCTGCGGTCATTCCCGCGAAGGCGGAAATCCATTAAAATTAGGGCTTTGGCTGGATTCCAGCACTCCGCTTCGCTGCGGCCGGAATGACGTAATTAGTCGCCGGGTTAATATGTTTGACGATTCGGCGCTTAATTCCCTGTCCCGGGGTATATTGACGCCATGCCCCATGCGCCATGCCCTTTGCCCCATGCCCCATGCTATTGGGCGACTATTTTCGAAAAAATTTCAAATGCGGCTTTGACCGAGGGGCTGTCTTCGGGCATTTCGATGGTCGCCTGTCCATTGAAATCATAATCATAGATCGTATCGTCATCGGGTACGGTCCCGGCCAGTTCAAGTCCGGCGGCTTTGATCATCTCAAGCGCTTTTTCCGAAAGCCCGTTTTTTACCTGATTGATGATCACATAACTCTTAGCGACGCCGATGTTCAAGCTGCGGGCCAATTCATCTATCCTCACGGCCGCCTGCAGTCCGCGCCGGGATGTGTCGGTTATAATCAACAGAATATCGACATCTTTGGTCGTCAAACGGCTGATATGCTCCATACCGGCTTCATTATCCATGACGACAAAAGGATAATTGCCGGCCAGCCGCTCCATAAACCCGGCCAACAGGGTATTGGCGGCGCAGTAGCAGCCGGCCCCTTCGGGCTGTCCCATCACGATCAGATCGTAGCCTTCCGCTTCCACCATGGCTTCTTCCAGCTTCATTTCCATGAAAATATCTTTGGTCATTCCGCCGGGAACGACTCCCTTTTTCATTTCTTCACGCGCGTTTCCGATCGTATCCTTGACTTCGAGTCCGAGGACTTCATTCAGGTTCGCGTTGCAGTCGGCATCGACCGCCAAAATCGGGGTTTTGCTTTCCTTGACCAAGTATTTGATCAACAGGCCGGCCATCGTGGTTTTCCCACTACCGCCTTTGCCTGCCAGGGCAATTGAGTATGGCATTGTATCTGTTTTCCTTTCGCATAATAAGTTTTGAAGGTTCTGGGTTCAGCGTTCAAGGTTATCCGATTTTGGGATTTGGATTGTTGATTTTGGATTTAAAAGACAAATTCTATCGATTGCGTCCTTTTGGGTCTCATTTCGAGTCATACATTCGTCAATCAAAAATGACGAGATCTCCAACCTCTGAACCGTGAACCTTTGAACCTTTTAACCTTTATAATGTAATAATTCGGATTTTCTCTGTCCACCACGGGACAGCCTAAAACAATTAGGTCAGATTGAGGCAACAGTCAAGAAACTTTTGGCTTCGGTCGACCGGTTGGCGGAAAATGGCCCGGTTCGAAGGCCGGGGGTTAAGCCTTAAAGCCCTTGCAATGGCCCATGGCATGTGCTAATCCCAACCAAAACAATACTATGCTTGAAAATATCGGTATCTTAACTTAGAATTAATGCTGGAGGAATTAGAATGGATTTTGAACTCACTAAATCGCAAAAAGAAATACAAAAGGCTGCCAAGGAATTCGCCAAAGGTGAATTCGACAAGGAACTGGCCCTGGAACTGGACCGAACCCATGAATTTCCCACCAAAATTTGGAAAAAAGCGGCTGATTTGGGATTCATCGGTGTCCACTACCCGGAAAAATATTCCGGTCAGGACCTCGGGGTGCTGGAAAACATCATCATCGCCGACGTTTTTTGCGCCCAGGACTCCGGCATCGGCAGTGCCATCGCCCTGGCAAATTTCGCCTCGGAGTGTGTCCTGCGCTTTGGCAGCGACGAATTGAAGCAAAAATTCCTCCCCCCAGTGGCTGAAGGCGAAATGCTCTCGGCCGGCGCCTTCACCGAACCGGATCACGGATCGGATATCACTTCCCTGGATACGACCGCCGAGCGCGATGGGGACGAATGGGTGATCAACGGGACCAAGACGTTCATCACCAATGGCGGGAAGGCCGGCTTCTATTGCACGCTGTGCCAAACGGACAGCGATGCCCAGCCGTCCTACCGGGGCATTAGTTTGATCCTGGTGGAGGCCGAGCGCGAGGGCATCACGGCCACCGATATCGGTGACAAAATGGGGATCCACATGATGGCCACCGCCGAGGTGAATTTCAAGGACGTGCGGGTGCCGGTCTCGAATACTATCGGGCAGGAAGGCCAGGGCTTTTATCACGTGCTGGAATTTTTCGACGAAAGCCGGATACTGGTCGCGGCCCAGGCTTTGGGCACGGCCCAGGGCGCCTACGACCGGGCCCTGGCTTATGTCAAGGAACGGGAGCAGTTCGGCCGCAAGATTGCCCAATTCCAGGTCACCCAGCACAAGCTGGCCGATATGGCGACCAAGATTGAACTGGCCCGGTTAATTACCTACAAGGCGGCCTGGAACTTTGACCAGGGTCGCATCGACCCGAAATTGACATCCATGGCCAAAATGTATGCCGCGCGCACGGCCGTCGAGGTGGCCGACGAGGCCATCCAGTTACTGGGCGGCTATGGCTACATGACCGAATATGAAGTCGAGCGCTTTTACCGGGATGCCAAGATTACCGAAATTTATGAGGGCACCAAGGAAATCCAGAAAAATACGATAGCCAGTGCGCTTCTTGGCAAACTAAGGTAATGGGCATGGCGCATGGCGCAAAGGGCATAGCGCAAGGAGCAGAGGGCAGGGAGCAAGGAGTAAAAGGCCGGGAGCGCGGGGCAATGGGGCTAAACGCTTAGTGGCATCACATCGACAGTATATGGGCGATGTCACTGCGTGCATTGGAAACTAAGAGGTTTCAGGTGTCAGTGTTCAGGTGTCAGGATTTAGCACCTCGGTTTCCCGCTGCCGATACCTGAAACCAAAATAGACGAACCGCTCCAAGGCTGCCCATTGGGGCCACATTCTCTAAGCCCAGTATAGGAAAAAGCATAGGTTCTTATTCTTAAAACGGTTGCTGAGTATAATCACAAACAAAAAAATGCGCAGCACAAAATAATTAATCCGCAGATGGCCGCGATAACGCCATGCCTCAGTTTTCATAGAGACCCTGACGATCTATTAATATACCAGTAGATTAGGCGGATTAATTAAGGGAAAGGAGCAAGACATGCCTGATCTAAAAGATACGCCGGAATTTTTAAAAAAGGCGATGCTAGCCGGCGTCGGCCTGGCGCTCAAAACCTGGGATGAGGTCGAAGATTTTACCAAAGAGATGGTCGAAAAAGGTAAAATGGGTGAAAAGGAAGGCAACAAGTTTTTGAAAGAGCTTCAAAGCCGTTATGACGACACCCAGAAAAAATTGGAGGCCCGAGTCGAAAAAACCGTGAAAGAGTTTTTGAAAAAGGCCAATGTGGTCACCAGCGATGAATTAAAGGCCGTCAAAAAAGAGATCAGAGAGTTGAAAAAGATGGTCAGCAGCGAGAAAGAAAAATCAAAACCGGCACCCTGAACCTGGCCCTATCAGTTACCATCTCAAAATGCTGTTGTTTCTGATGCATCGCTGAATTGATTGGAATGTTGGTATGTTGGAATGTTGGAATGCCGGATTACCGGGCTTGGCGGAATGAGTTCTTGTCTTATATATGCCGCACATACTGCAAATTAAAGAAAAGATAATCATCAATATACGCCCAATATTCCATTCTTCCAACATTCCATTATTCCGTTGACTATCTACCGGCAAACACTATCCTTAGGTGAAGTACCCAAATTCGGTCCTCCGGGACGGGGCGAATCGTTGATCCTATGCTCAGCATCAGAAAAATCGGTGTCATCGGCCGAACCTACCGGCACCTCAACCGCTACCGCCAGATTCTGACCATCCTGTTTAAATACGGCTTCGGCGATCTGCTGGAAATGCTCAAGATCGACCAGTACATCGAGGTCGGTCTTCAAATGATATCGAAAAAACGGGAAGTCCGAATCGAGCGCCTCACCAAACCGCAGGGCTTGCGGATGGCCTTCGAGGAGCTGGGTCCGACCTACATTAAACTCGGTCAAATCCTTTCCACCCGACCGGATCTCATCCCCATGGAGTTTATCCGGGAGCTGTCAAAGCTGCAGGATCATGTGCCGGCCTTCTCCTTTGATCGGGTTCGCAAGGTTGTCGATTCGGAGTTCGGCCGCCCCCTTGAAGACATTTTCGATCAGCTCGATGAAGAGCCGCTGGCCTCAGCCTCCATCGGGCAAGTGCACCGGGCGGTTTTGAAAGACGGCGAGGCCGTGGCGGTCAAATTCCAGCGGCCCGGCATCCGCAAGATAATTGAAGTCGATCTTGAAATCATGCTGCACCTGGCCACCCTGGCCGAACGTCATATCGAGGAGCTGGCCGTTCACCGACCGGTGAAAATCGTCGAGGAGTTCGCCCGGACCCTGGAAAAGGAAATCGATTATAAAAACGAGGCCACCAACATGGAGCGGGCGGCCCGCTATTTTCTGGATGATCCGAATGTGTATATCCCGAAGGTTTTCCGGGAGGCCACCACGTCGCGCATATTGACGACCGAATTTATCGACGGCATTAAGATTTCAGAAGTCGATGAGCTGGAGGCGGCCGGGCTCGATCGCAAGATAATCACCGCCCGGGGCGCCGACCTGGTGCTTGAACAGGTGTTCGAGCATTGTTTTTTCCATGCGGATCCGCATCCGGGCAATATATTCGTGCTGCCCGGCAACGTGATCTGCCTGCTGGATTTCGGAATGGCCGGCATTGTGGACCGACAGACGCGGGATGACTTCGTGGATCTGGTGGAAAGCATCGTCAATCAAAACGAGTCGCGGGCGACCCAGGTTCTTTTGAAGTTAACCTACCGGGACGAGGAACCGGACCGACGGCTGCTGGAACGGGAGGTGGCGGATTTTATGGGACGCCATCTCTACAAACCGCTCAGGGATATCGAGCTCGGCAAACTGCTGCACCAGCTGCTGGAGCTGGCGACGAGCTTCCGGCTGCGGATTCCGGCGGATATCTTTTTGATGATGAAGGCTCTGGGTACGGTCGAGGGGGTGGGACGCATGCTCGACCCCGATTTCGACATGATTGCCCGGGCGACCCCCTTTATCACCCGGATTAAGCTGGAACGATTCAAGCCCGAACGGATCGCGGAAGATGCGTATGATCTGGGTTCTCAGATACTGCAATTCGTGCGGCAATTTCCGAATCAACTGCTCGAGCTGGCCAGCCTGATTCGTCATGAAAAACTGCGCCTGCAAATCGAGCACCGCGGTCTTGAAAACATGCTGGCAACCCACGACCGGATTTCCAACCGGATTTCTTTTTCAATTCTGATTGCGGCCCTGATCATCGGATCGGCCCTGATCGTGATATCCAAAACCCCGCCCATGGTCTACGGAATTTCCCTGATCGGGATCCTGCTGTTTTTCGCCGCGGCCATTATGGGTATCTGGTTGCTGGTGGCCATACTCAGGAAGGGAAAGCTTTAGGATTGCGGAATGCGGATTTCGGATTGCGGATTTTTGAAATGACTAATGACCAATGCCAAATGAGAAATGACTAATGAATAATGACTAATGAAGGAATTCTATCGGTTATATTTTGTTTAACCGTCTGCCTGAAAAGAACAAATTACAAGATTTTAGGGAGCGGCTTGAAGCTGCGAAATTAAATGATCGCGTTACAAGCCGCTTTCGCCTTTTTGGAAACTGATATTGGGTAAACACTATAGAGTGTACGCATAAACTCAAATTGTCAGGCAATAAATTACAAAATTGTAATTTAAAAATTTTAAATTTAGTTGATATTCTTTGAAAATTTAGCTAATTCAGCAAGCTGCTTTACTTCAGGAGCAAA
>Ga0209454_1000037_pt1 | contig 111821 bp, 83 predicted proteins | sample WorMetHERISLAND1_2_FD_187400 | JGI IMG/M metagenome (GOLD analysis project Ga0209454, IMG submission 187400) | Marine gutless worms symbiont microbial communities from Max Planck institute for Marine Microbiology, Germany - Olavius geniculatus... | ecosystem: Host-associated > Annelida >... | reverse complement strand
CTGTCCAACAACCTCTAATATTCCTTTTACTACTACCATATGTTGTGGTAGTAAATTAAAAATTAGCTATATATAGTATGTTGACTCAGCTTGTTGGAGGTTATTGGACAGCCTGTTTATCCCCGCCCATCCCCCGCAAACCGCTGTTTTAGGGTTGTATCGTTGCTCTTGGGAAGGGGATAAACAGCCCAACCAACAACCTTTGAAATTCCGCTAATTCCTTCCCCCTTGACGGACTGCGACAAGCTCAGCCGAGCGGGGAGGGTCAGGGTGGGGGCGATAAAATGAAAATGGAATCAAAGTCTTATTTAATCACCCTCCCCTTAATCCCCTCCCGTCAAGGGAGGGGAAACGAGTTGTTGGACACGCTGTAAACCCCTCCCCTGCATGGTATTACCGGGATCAATTGAATTACTTCAGCTGTATTCTAGCGCCTTCTGCCGGCGCTTTGATCTTAGTCGAACCACTTTCATGAAGAATCTGTTGGACATGGTAGGCTGCGTAATCCAGCGCCACTTTAGGATCTTTAACCTGTCCGGACATGTAGGCGTGGAAGGCTTCCTGCTGTTTCGCCATCATGACCGAGTACATGGGGTGATGCCAGAAATCTCTACCTTTGGACGATGACAGCATCCACTTATAGCCGCGAAACCAGGGTTGGATGTCCTCGAATCCGGGTTTGTCCAGCACGGATTTGATCACCGGGTTGCCGCCCCGCCGGGCAAATTCCATTTGAACGTCTGCGGTGTACCACCATTCCATAAAGTCCTCGGCGACCTGCATTTTTTCCTTGTCGTTGAAGGAATTGATCACCCAGGGCTGACCGCCCATGGAATAAATCCGGTTCGCTTCTCCGTCACCGTTGATGAGGTGAGCCGGCGGCGGTACGATCATCGGTTGCCCGCCTTTGGGCTCCATCATGAATTTACCGACGGCGGCCCACATGACTGCGCAGAATACCTTGCCGCCGTTCCAGGCTTCCATGATTTCGGAATTCCCGTAATTTACCGCTCCGGGAGGTGCATAAGCCAGCGATTTCTTGTATGCTTCCATCGACCGGGCATTTTGCTCGGTGTTCAATACGCCCCAGACCTGGCCGGTTTTGTTGTCCCAGATTCGGCCGCCGCGCGACCAGATATAGTTGTGCGCAGCGGTGCAGACAAAGTCGTACACCTTGGAATAGTGCTGGGCCAATCCGTAGAAGTCCTGCTCCGGCCGGGTGAAGAACTCCAGCATTTTTTCAAAATCCGGATAGGTCAGCTTTTCGAAATCTTCGAAAGATTTGGGCATGTCGAAACCGTATTTGGCCTTGAAAGCATCTCTTTCGGCCGGATCGAGCAGTTTGTCCTTGCGCACGTACAGCACCATGGTATCGCCTTCCAGCGGAAAGCCCCAGTAATTCTCGGAGCCCAGCGGATAGCTCATGTAGGTGTCCACAACCACCTGATCGTACCATTCGATCGCTTTCAAATTCGGATTCTTGTCGATCATGTCGTTGAGTTTTACAATCCAGCCCGGCGCTGCGAAACCGCCCAGCCATTGGCTGTCGCTGACGATGATGTTGTAGTCATCGGACCGGGTGGCCAGACTGGCGGCAGCTTTTTGAAACAAACTGGTAAACGGCGCCTCCTCAAAAGTGAACCGTACTTCGTACCCGTAATTTTTCTCGGCATATTCAGCAAATGCGGGAGACATATCCACTCCCAGCTTGCTCGGATACCAGCCGGAAATGCCGAGGATCGACATGGTGATTTTTTCACCCTTCAAATCGACACGGCCCGCAAATGCGCCCGCGGGCAACAGCAGCCCTAGACAAATAACCAAGACAAATGCAACTTTAAACGACTTCTTCATATCTAGCCCCCTTATCCTGTTAAACTATTCAACACCCTGCTCGGCAGACGAAGTTCATGAAATTGGCCTGCCGCTACTAATTTCCGCCAGGTTGATTGGCGGAACCGAATACCATTAGCCTGACTTCCGGCAGCACCTCCTCTCTAAGTGGTTTTCAGTAAAAATCCGGGTCCAAAGGACCAGGTTTTGGATCATGGAATAAATCAGGCAGATCAACGGGGCAAAAAGCCTGATATCGTGTGACTGATACCTGATACAAAAGACGATTACATATGTCAAGACATTTGTTCTATTTTTGTTAGAACATATGTTCAAGGACGGGGTACGGTTTGCGAGTTGCGGGTTACGGGGTGCGGGTTACGGGGTGCGGGGCAGAGGGCATGAATCATGGGGTAGAAGGTATAAGGCGGAGGGTGGAGGGTGGAGGGTGAAAAACCGGCTTTCGGCTTTCGGTATTCGGTTTTCGGTAGGAGGGGCATGCCGCACGGAGCAGGGCGCGCTAACCAGGACGGTTTTAAGCTGGAAGATCTGTCTTCTGAATTCCGGCCCTTGCCCTTTGAATTCTGGCCACCAACCTCTGGCCTCCGGCCAATTGAAACCTCAATTAAATTTCTGCAGCGGTCGGAGGCGACGTCGTCGCCGACCGCTGCAGAAATTTACCGGCTTGTAAAATAGGGAGAATCACAAGGAAAATCCCAAAGCCTGAGCATCTCACGATCCATTCGGGCAATCAAAATCTGGAATCCCGCCTGTTCCTGGGTGGTAATATACTCGCCGATCAGACTGCGGGCGATTTTGATTTTCTTGGACTTGAGAATATGATGGATACGGCGAAAGACAATGAACTGTTCCATCAGCGTTGTGGCTCCGGCGCCGTTGATAATCACCAGCAGATCTTCACCGGATTCGACGGCCAGATCATCGAGCAGCATCCCAAGCATGTGATCGGTGGTTTCGTCCGCACTTTTCATCGGCAGCCGCTCGGTGCCGGCTTCCCCGTGCTGCCCCATGCCGATGCTCATCTCGTCTTCCGCCAGATCGAACATGGCATCTCCAGTGGCCGGATGGGTTGCCGGATTAAAGGCCACCGCCAGAGTTCGCATGGACGGGCCCATTCGTTCGGCAATGGCGACGATTTCATCGAGGGTTCGCCCCTCTTCAGCGGCCGCGCCGGCCACTTTGATCATCGGCAAAACGCCGACAAGTCCGCGGCGTTCCTCGGGCTTTTCGGGCGGTCCGGACGCAATGTCCTCATGGATCAAAATCATCCTGGCATTCAAACCCGCTTTCGCGACCATCTCCATGGTAATGTTGGCGGTGAGCAAATCCCCGGCATGATTGAGTACGATAAACAGCACCCCACCGCCACGGTCGGCCCGCTGAATCGCTTCGAAACATTTCTGGGGTCCCGGTGCCGCGAAAATCTCCCCCGGCACGCAGACGTCCAGCAGCCCCTGGCCGACAAATCCAATGAGCCCCGGTTCATGGCCGCAGCCCCCCAGGGTGACCAGCGCAACCTTGCCGGTCTCTTTGGGATAAGCCCGCAAGACGAGATCGTCGCCTTCCAGTTTTACCTTTTCAGGGAATGCCAGGGTGTATCCTTCAAGCAATTCACTAACCAGATTATCGGGATTGTTGATCAACTTTTTCATAGAGGCCCCACCCTTCTTTGTATATGCTCAGTGGTGCTCGATCAAAGATTGAGCTGTTTTGTCGTCCGTAATCATATGGGTGACCAGACCGGTCCTCAGGGTGCCGCGGATGGCATTGATTTTCTTGGCCCCGCCGCCGATCACAATCACCTTCTGGGCACGGCGCAGATCATCAAGCGATATGCGAATGACAATATCGTCTTTACTCTTGATCAGTTTTCCGTCACCGTCAAAATAATAGGTGGCCAGCATGCCGACCGCTTTTTTTTCGCGCAGCAGATTGCCGAATCGTGCCGCGGTGGCCTGATCCGGTACCGACGGGTAGGTGCCGATGCCCAGCATCACGATATCGAGGTCATGCCAAAATTTGGAAATTTCCTTATATTCTATGGTATTCTCGAACAGCTTCCTGTTTTTCATTGATACCGGAAAAGCCGGCGCATGCAGATAATATGGTGCATATCCGGTCTTTTGAGCAAAAGCCCTGGCAAGTTCATTCGTCTGGTACCATTTAATATCATTGGGTGCACTGCCGATGATCGGGCACACCTGGCCGCCGGCCAAGTCATTCACGGGCTGCTGTTTCAATTCATCGATAAAACGGCCCATGGTATCGCCCCACCCCAGACCGATTTTTTTAGCCCCGGGCAGCAGCTTTTCAAAATAGAGGGCCGCCTGGGAAATGAGCAGGGTCGTAATCAACTTTTCGTCAGCCGAACCGGAAGGAACGACCAGGCCGCCCTTCAGGCCGTATACGTCGCTCAATTCCCGCAGCAGCGGCTCGTCACTCATTAATGGGGATTTGATTTCAATCGTGACAATACCGCGGATTCGGGCTTCCGAAAGCAGTTTGCTGACCGCCGGGCGGGAGATGTTCATCCGTTTGGCGATATCAGCCTGGGTGAGATTTCTTTCATAATAGAGCCGGCTGATTTCGACGAGTTTGAGAATGTCGGCATGATTGTTCATAAGCTAGTCGGTCCCAATCGGTCATTTCCCCGATAGAATTACAGAGTTATCTTACGCAGAATTTAAAAAAAGTCAAATATGATAATATCATAATAGCAGGAAAACGTATATTCAAACGGCATAGTGAACACTCCTTGCGCTGAGCGGGGAGCCTCAGGAAGTTCCCTGGAAAAAGGCAAGGTCACCGGTATAACGATTTAAATCCGAAATCCGAAGCACGAAGCACGAAACAAATTCAAAAGTCATAAATACCAATGACAAAAACCATTTTGATCCAATGGCAAATCTGGCGATAGACGCGTTGAGCAATTTTTCTGAGTGCTTTGATCGTTTTGTTTTGACGGTTTGGAACATTTGGACATTTGTATTTGAGATTTGTTTCGGATTTCGAAATTCGAGTTTCGTTTTTTTTAACACGTCATTTGACCCTCACCGGATTGGTAGAACCTTTTCGGGTCCATTACTTGAAGCGGTGGTTTAATGCCGGAAGTATTGTCGCGGATGGCCGATCTCAGGCACAATATTTTTCTTGACATCCAAAATAACGGCATATACAAAAGAACCATCGTCAAATATTTGTTATAAAGTAATAACAGATAGTTAACGGATCTTTCCCACGTTAATTCATCTTTTGCCTACCTTAAGAAAGTAATCCGTCATCTCTTAACATCTAGCTTGGAGGTAAAGCATGGGCAAACCAAAAAAAATCATCAACGACCCCAAAGACGTTGTGGCGGAATTGTTGGACGGGCTGGTTCAGGCCTACCATGGAAAAATTATGAAATTGGAAAGTGTCAACGCCCTGATTAAAACAGATCTGCCGGCCGGCAAAGTCGGTTTATTGATTGGCGGCGGCAGCGGCCATGAGCCGCTGTTTCACGGCTTTATCGGCGACAACATGGCCGATGGCGCCGCGTGCGGCAACATTTTTGCCGCCCCGACGCCCGACGTCGTTTTCGAAGCGACCAAAGCTCTGGATCAGGGCAGCGGTGTGTTGTATCTGTACAACAACTACGCCGGCGACAACATGAACTTCGATATCGGTGCCGAGATGGCAGAGGATGAGGGCATTGTCGTCAAAACGGTCAGAATTCACGATGATGTTGCCTCGGCGCCCCCAGAGCAAAAGGAGGAGCGGCGGGGAATTGCCGGCGATGTCTTCATCATCAAAATTTCCGGCGGGGCCGCCGCCACGGTCAAAGATCTCAACGAAGTCGTCCGCATCACCGAAAAGGCCCGCGACAACACCCGTTCCATGGGCGTTGCGCTCTCGGCAGGCTCATTGCCCGAAACCGGGGAGCCGACTTTTGAACTGCCGGAAGATGAAATCGAAATCGGCATGGGACTCCATGGTGAACCCGGGGTCGCCCGGGGCAAGATGCTGCCGGCCAATGAGATGGTGGATGACATGATGGCACGGTTGTTGGCGGATCTGCCGTTTGAAAGCGGAGATGAAGTCTGTCTGCTAATCAACAACCTGGGCTCGACGACCATGATGGAGCTGCTGATCGTGAACAGCCGGATCAATCAAATTCTGAAAGAAAAGGCAATCACGATCCATGACACGGCCATGGGAAGCTTCTGCACCAGCCAGGAGATGGCGGGGTTTTCGATATCATTGACCAAACTGGATGATGAGCTCAAGAAGTACTATGACATGTCGGCCGATTCATTCGGGTATAAGAAGGTATAAGCGCTATGGGAAAAGCACAATTGACTGTCAATGAAGCTGAAGCAATGTTTGTCTACGTTGCCAACCGGATGACCGAGAGCAAAGATATGCTCACCCAGGCCGACAAAGCCATCGGCGACGGCGACCACGGCATCGGCATGGCCCGGGGATTTGAAGCTGTCGCTCAGAAGCTGGCAGACCAATCTTTTACTTCGATTGGCGAACTGTTCAAGTCCATCGGAATGACCCTGATGACTTCCATTGGGGGGGCTGCCGGAGCTGTTTTCGGAACCCTGTTTCGCGGTGCCGGTAAAAACACGGCCGATCAGTCCGAGTTGAACAGCCGGGTCCTTGGAATCGCCCTGCAGGACGGTCTGCAGGCGGTAAAAGATCGCGGCCGGGCCAAGCCGGGTGATAAAACCATGGTCGATGCCCTGGAGCCGGCAGCGGCAAAGGCGGTAGAAATGGGTAACAGGCCATTGGACCAGGCTTTGCAGGAAATCACGGAAGCCGCTCGCCAGGGGATGGAGCAAACGAAAAACATGGTCGCAACTCTGGGCAAGGCCAAGCCGTTGGGAGAGAGATCGTTGGGGCACGCCGACCCGGGATCCTTGTCGGTCTATCTGATTTTCAAATACATGCTGGAATTCGTGAGCGAAAAGTGAAATCCGGCAAAATCGCATTGAAAGCCTGGTTCTGTGTAGAGGATGCAGCATTTCGCTTCATAACCAGATGAGATAGAAAGGCTTCGATTTCCGGTTTTCCCATATCTTGCGGATGTCGTTTATCATGGAAAAGGATAAATCGTTTTATCCAGGATACATATGAGTTTTCTGTTCGGATGGAATATCCCTTTAGTCGAATGCACTGCCGGACTTTATCCAAAAGCTTCACTGGCGAATTGCCTATAATTTCTCCTTGATTTTAGATGGATGTTATATATAATCAACACAGCTATTTATAAGTAAGACTCAACTTGATTTCCGAAGCGTTCAAGATCATGCTGACGAATTCGACGGCCATCTGATTGAACTCCAGCAAGTCTTTAATGGAGGATTATTTCTGTTAAGTAATTATTAAATAATGTCAAGATTAGGTGTGATATCGTTGCGTGAAATCACCAAATTTTTCGATAGAATCATTGTTTCGCAAAAAAATGAAATGGAGAATTAATGGACCCCGAGAAAATAATAGTCGGATTGTCGAATGAATTAACTTCCGAATTGAAAGCAATGTCGAAAGCTAAAGACGTTAATGAGAAAGAAATTCATAGTCGAATTGTGAAAAATTTATGTGAATCATTGGGAGTCTTTTTTGATTTGGCAAGCGAAGTGATGTCTTTTGATTTTGATGATGATTCAGATAAAGAAGACATCCCTTTTTGAGGGATCGTTCGTACAGCTGAGTTGTTATAGATAAAATGCCGGCTGCGAACCATCCGGTTAAGCAGACCGTTGACATATCGCGGTTCACGGGAATTTGGTTCAGATTCGAACAACTGTAGCCGCCTGCCTACCTCACCGGCGGGCACAATGACATGGGATTTAGACGATCAAAAAAGAATCTCAAGAACGAAAAAGGTATCTCTTTTCCGAGCTTATTATATGCAATCACCATCTCATTGAGGGCGTCACGAAGCATGGACCGACAATCTTCGAGGTCTTTTCCCTCTGTGACGACTTCAGGCCATTCAACAAGCCGCCCCATGTATCCGCAGGCAATTTTCGTATATTTTGCGGTATAGTTTATCATGGTAAACCTCCAAATTATTGCAGCATTCTACGCATTATCGTGATCAGTTTCATACTTGAAAATTAAAACCTCCAAATAACTTGTAACAATCTGAAATAATGTGATATTATTAGAGAGTGTAACCTTATAACCATGCGTTAACACTCTGACCGGCTATATCGTGCGGCCTGCAACTTTGGTGGGCACATTGACTTCCAGCGACTTAGAAGCTGTCGGTTAAGCTCACCGCCGGCAGGTGAAACGCCCCGCTATAACTCAAAGAAACAATTGCCGTAAAAATGGATTTATTAGACAATAAAAAGCATTTAGTCATTTTGATACCTTTGTTCTTGTTTATGGCGTTAAGCCTTACCTTGTTTGATACATATTGGAAAATAGCAATTGTTTTAGCGATCGTTTCATTTACTGGGTGTATCCTTATAGGAAGTATAGTATTTATAAGGAATACCGACTCTGCAAGGCAGAATACCAGGCGCGGGTCTTTTAGATCTAGTCTGGAAACAGTTGCAGAATATAAAGCCGCAATCGGCTCGATATTTAGTAAGGTAGAAAAAATTCTGCTTTTTTACTGTCTAACCATAATTGCTGGCTTTTTCTTATCCATTCTTCTCTTTTTATTTATAAACCAGTGAGAAGATAATACCATTATAGCCAATCGGTTAACCTTACCGGGAAAATTATGCCGGTTTGCGTATAATTCAATGCAGTTTCAAATATCCAGCGCCGGTAGTTTAACTCACCGTTATTTAAGATGAACTAATGATCAAAAGTTCAGGAAAATTGATTGTCGGATATCTTGCGATTAGTATTTTCCTATGTGGACAAGGAATATAATCATGCGTTTGCACTCTGACCGGCTGTATCGTGCGGTTTACAGCATTGGTTGGGACATCGACTTTTTAGCCGTCTAAGAATAGGAGTTAAAGCGCACCGCCGGCAGGTGAGACGGCCCGTTGGGTAGTGAGGCACTGATTTAGGGAATCGTAAATGAAATACATGGTCATTGAAACATTTAAGCCGGGCATGGTGGATAAGGTCTATGAACGGTTCAATGAAAAAGGTCGCATGCTGCCTGACGGGGCATACTATCTTGACTCGTGGCTCTCAAATGATCGCACAAGATGTTTCCAACTCATGGAGGCAGATAGGTTTGAACTGATCGAAAAATGGACTGCCAAATGGAATGATCTCGTAGCATTTGAGATCGTTCCGGTGCAGGACTCACCAACCAAGTTGGCCCAACAAGGCGGATGCACCTGACAGGAAAAGCAATGCGGTTCTACAGTATTGCCGTGCAAGCTTGAAAGGCATGTGGCCGGGAGGTTAGGTCAAGCCGGTTGGGCTGAAAGCAAAATCTAGTGAAAATATCAGGTAGCTTTTACATACGCTCATGGATAAAAAACTCCTTGATGGCATTTGGAACAGGGTTAGTGGTGGGCTATTTCTCGACTATAATTATGGTCATATACGCGCCACCGATAAATAGCATAATTGGTTCATTCATCGCATTTGTAATCTATCAGTTTATATCGTTTGAAAGGATGTTAAACGAAGCGATATCGAAGAGACCAAATGATCTTATGGTATGCTATAGACTGGCAGTTTGTTGTGTACTGGATGGTCTAGTTGAAGATGCAATTCATTATTATAAATTAGCATCGAATAATCCATATCTGATTTCAACAGCACTTAGAAAATTTATAACGGCTCAGGTTGAACGAATTGAGCTGAAAGGACCGATGAATAGACCACCAGTTTTGGGGGCAAGATACCAGGCATGGTGATCTCGCCCAACCAACCGCTGACCATGATCGTAATAATGGCGCGGTTTTACGTAAAAGCCGTGCAGACTTGGCATTCATTTAGGCCGTAGCTCAATTCCTCGGCCTGAACCCAATACCGATATGCCATAACTACCGAGGATATTTTATGAAATTAAAAAAAATCGCTATTACAGTCATTTTTGTTGCACTGATATTGTCGCTATCAGTCAAGACCACTTTTGCTCAAAATGAGACAATAGAGGCTGCCGGAGAACTGATGACCTGGCAGTTTGAGGCAATTAAAGAAAAAGATTACAAAAAATTTATTGAACATGGAAATAGGGCGTTTAAAGAAATGATGGACGAATTCTCTTTTGATTCCATCGTAATGCAAAGAAGATCCAAAGTTACGTTGTCAATTTCTAAATTATTCTTGCAAAACCAAATCGATCGATTTATGGTATTACAATAATATTATCGATGGGGGTTCTGTATGGAATCTGTCAAGATTTCACCGAAATATCAAGTCGTCATACCAAAAAAGCTTAGAGAATCGCTTAATCTATCGCCAGGCCAAAAGGTCCAGATGGTGGCTTATGAGGATCGTATCGAAATGATCCCGGTCAGAAAAATCTCCGAAATGAAAGGATTTCTGAAAGGAATTGATACTACTGTTGTAAGGGAGAAAGACAGAATATGAACTTAGTAGATTCTTCGGGCTGGCTGGAGTTCTTTGCTGATGGGCCGAACGCATCTTTTTTTTCAACCCCTCTAAAAAATATCAATGAATTGGTTGTACCCACGATAAGTATCTATGAGGTGTTTAAAACTGTTTTAAGACAACGAGGTGAATCTGCAGGCTTTCAAGCAGTGGCTCTCATGAAACAGGGGCAGTTAATTGACCTTACCATCGACATTTCTATGAAAGCCGCCAAGCTCAGTCTTGAACACAATCTTCCTACGGCTGACAGCATAATACTGGCTACCGGTCGCCTTTATCAAGCAACCGTGTGGACCCAAGATGTCGACTTTAAAGGACTTAGCGGCGTTAAATATGTTCGGAAAAAGAAATGATGTGCGAGGAGTAACCAAGCCGGGGAGAAACAGCGGAGTCCCGCGCGAACGGTGATCGGAGTCAGTGAGCTTTCGAAACCCGGCGTCCTACTCACGATGAACCTAATCTTGGCTGCAAGCGAATAATTTATGAACGGATATGAACGATACACCGCCGTGCTCGAGGGCCGTCCGGTGGACTACTTGCCGAGGGTCCCCATACTGATGCAATATGCCGCCGAGTACATCGGCTCGGACTATGGCGCCTTTGCCTCCGATTACCGGGTACTCACCAACGCCAACGAAAATTGTGCGCAGGAATTCGGCATCGATCAGCTCAGCTGCATTTCCGATCCGTACAGGGAAACACATGGATTTGGCTCCGCCATCGAATATGTCAAGGACGGTCCGCCGCGCAGTTCCCATCCTCTTCAACACAGTAAAGATCTGTCCCTCCTGCTGAAACCGGATCCCCATAAGTCCGAACGCATGTTGGATCGGGTTAAGGCTGCCGAGGCGTATACGGAAAGGTTTCAGGGCGAATACTCGATCCTCGGCTGGATCGAGGGTCCGGCCGCAGAAGCCGCAAATTTGCGGGACGTCAATAACTTCATGATGGATCTGATCGGTGACGAAGACTTTGCCGCCGAATTGATGGATGTATGCGTGGAAGTCGGTATAGGATTCGTGCGCGCTCAGGTGAATGCAGGAGTTGATACCATCGGCATTGGTGATGCAGTTGCCAGCCTGGTCAGTCCTCGCACCTATGAAAGGCTGATACAGCCGAGAGAGAAGCAGCTCGTCAAAGCCATCAAATCCATGGGAGCTCACGTCAAACTGCATATTTGCGGCAATATCACCCATCTGCTGCCCGGCATCGCCGACCTCGGTATCGACATCCTCGATGTCGACCACATGGTCAAACTGTCAACCGTTCGCGATACCGTGGGGCATCAGGTAACGATAGCAGGCAACATGGACCCCGTTGCCTTGATTATGGGCGGGGAACCCGCCATGATCAGAGACGCGACGATAAAGGCATATGAGGACGTGGGCAATCCATATATGGTGAATGCCGGTTGCGAAATTCCTGCCAGGACACCGGCAGAGAACCTCCGGGCGCTGTGTGAACCGGTGCCATACCAGGCTTAGGTGTTATTCGTTATTTGTTATACGTTATTGGAACTGACCAAGATCGTGATTTTATATGACTACAATCAGTAATAATATGAAATCAGCCGAATTTGTTGGGTTTCGCCCTTTGCTATTGAATCGTGATTTGCGCCTGATTTTGGTAGGTTGGGTTGAGGCACGAAACCCAACATTTCCAGTCGGGCTCAATCCAACCTACAAAAAAACCGGACTTTTTGTTCAGACACCAACTAATAGCTCCCATTTGTTTTTTAAGAGGATGGGGGTGGGTGATATTGCCGGGTCGGTACCGATAAGCGGATCTATGCCGGATCGTCCGGGGACAGGATTATTGGTTTGCACAGCGCGGGGGCTAGATCAAATGATCGAGCACCATATGGGTGACCGTGCATACCAGGATCAGGGGAAACGCGACGATAAACAAAAATTTGCTGAATGGCTGGCCGAGTAAAAACACACCGACCAGCACCCCGATCAGCGCATAGAAGTCAATTTTAGCGAGCAATTTCTTGAGTGATTTTTTGTCCATAATATCAAAATCAATTCTGAGTTTATCTCTTAATCCCAGTTAGCGTATGAATAAAAATATAAAGATTTCGGATCTATCTACAATTTAAAGGATCGTATCATTTTATCCCCCTCCCTCGATCCCTCCCACCAGTGGAGGGAAGACTTCTCCTTCCCCTTGTCGAAGATCCGCCGCAGGCGTGGACGGACTGCGATAAGCTCAGCCGAGTGGGGAGGTCGGGTGGGGGTTAATTAAAAAAGATAATTACCCTTTCCTTATTATTGTAAATAGGCTCGAAAGATTTTACGGTTATCAGCTAAATGCTATCTACATTTGTCTATTGGACCAGCTTTCATTCTCGGGGCATCTGAAATATTGCTATCGATAGAATTCCCTGTTAACCATTAACGAATAACCAATAACGAATAACTATCCATTAGGATCAAAGTATGCGTTTGCCGCTGCTTTTGCTGAAAAGAAAAATATCTTCCCGGGCAAAATTAAAATCGACTTTCTCGCCGAAGCCCAGATTCACGACCTCATTGGTGATCAGCCGAATCGTCATTCCCTCAAAATCGATGTTGACGACCTTGTTGTAGCCCTGGTACTCGGTGTGCAAAACCGTTCCCGCAAAGTTCAGCCGGCCCGGTGTTTCACCCAGCTTGATGCTCTTTAGCTTGAGGCCGACCTGAAATTCCTTCTCAGCAGTGTGCGCTTTGACCTCGTCCAATTCCGCGGAAGTCAACTCGACCAGGGGCAGCTGATGATTGACTTGCAGCGCATGATCTTCCAACGCACAATCCATGATATTGATCGTCGGATAGTTGATCAGGGTCGCAACCGTGATGTGATTCGGATTTTCGATCAGATTGTCCGGTGTGTCGACCTGGTGGAGAACACCTTTATAAATGATGCCGATTCGATCAGCCACCGAAACCGCGCTGTCGTGATCGTGGGTGACATAAAAAATGGTCGAATGAAATTTCTTGTGGAGCTCTTTGAATTCAACCCGCAGCTCTTCCCGCAGCTTCAGGTCGAGATTGCTGAGCGGTTCGTCGAAAAGATTCAGACGCGCCTTGCGTACCAGCGCCCGGGCCAGTGCCACACGTTGGGTTTCACCGCCGCTGAGGGTGCCCGTCGGTCGATCCAGCAGGTGTTCGATGTGAAGCTCCCGGCTGAATTCGTGCACGCGTTTATCAATTTCAGCCTCGTCCACCTGCATCAGTTTCGATCTGAGGGCAAAAGCGATATTGTCATACACATTGTAGATGTGGAATAGATTATACCCTTCGAATACGAAAGAGATATCCCGAAAAGCAGGCGGTATCTCGGTTACATCTTTTTTGTCGATGTATACCTGCCCCGCGTCAGGCTTGATCAGCCCCGCCGCCATTTTGAGCGTCGTGGTTTTGCCGGCACCAGTCGGGCCGAGCAGGACAAAGATTTCCCGCTCCTTTATCTCCAATGATAGGTTGGAAACCGCCTGTACATCGCCGAAGGATTTTGAAACGTCTTTTAATTGGAGCATGTCACCCTGTCCTGGTTAATACATCTTGCCGCTTGCGGGGTTGTAAAAAAGGATCTTCTGGTCGTCGAATACGGCATAACCTTCGCGGCCGCCGAAATCCTCGCCGTTGCTGACAAAGCATTTGTAAAGCTTGTCGCCCAAGTAGAAATTACCGTAGTTGATTTCATGGATGCGTTCAACGTTGACGAGCTTGACCTTGAAATAATTCGCCTCGCCTTCCAATTTTTCTTTGAAGAAAAGGTACTCCGGCCGTATTCCGAAGACGAAGTCGGGCTTGTCAAAACCCAGGGCCTTGGCACGGTAGGCTTCGGAAAAGCTAATGTCTTCACCGCCACTGAGGGTTAGAGACCCGCTGCCGTTTTGAGCGCAATCGAAAAAGTTCATGCCGGGGCTGCCGATGAAATAGCCGGTAAACAAATTCCGGGGCTGCTCGTAGAGTTGTTGGGGATTTCCGGTTTCGACAATTTTGCCGTCATTCATGACAACGATTTTATCGGCCAGGATCATGGCCTCCCGCTGGTCGTGGGTGACATAAACCGTCGTTACCTGCAATGCTTTTTGAATTTTTAAAAATTCGATCCGCATCTGCTCCCGGAACACCTCATCCAGCGCACTGAGCGGTTCGTCCAGCAGCAGGACTTCGGGCGTTCGCACGATCGCCCGGGCCAGGGCGACTTTCTGCTTATCCCCATCAGGCAGCTCCGAGATTCGGCGGTTCAGCAGGTTCTCAATGCCGAGCAGTTCCGACACCTCTTTGACTTTTTTCTTTCTCTCGGCGGGCGGCATTTTCTCGGCCTTGAGCGGAAAGGTAATGTTGCGATGAACCTTTAGATGAGGGTAAAGCGCGTAGTGCTGAAATACCATGGCGATATTCCGGTCGGCCGGCTCGAGATCGTTTACCTGGCGTTCGTCGAAATAAATGTTGCCGCCGGTGACGGATTCAAGACCGGCAACGCAGCGCAACGTGGTTGTTTTGCCGCAGCCCGACGGTCCCAGAAACACAACGAACTCATTATCCTGGATGTCGAGGTTGATCTCGTCGACGGCTTTTACTTTGCCGTAATGCTTGCTGAGATTCTCTAGTCGAATTTGTGCCATCGATAGTCTTTCCGCGACCGAGCTATCTTTCAGAAAGATAATTCAGAAGCCTGATTAAAATCGAACTGAGCCCGATGATGATGACCAGCAAAATAAAGGCCCAGGCTGACCCCTCACCGGTATAAAAGTACTGAAAGGCCGTCTTGTACAACGTAAACGACACAGTTTGGGTCGCATCGCCCGGGCCGCCCCCGGTAAGGGTGTATATCAAATCGAATTGCTTCATTTCGTCCATCAGCCGGAATATGAGGGCCAGGACGAGAATCGGGGCCGACAGCGGCAGGGTGATGTTGGTAAATTTAAACCAGCCGCTGGCCCTGTCAACGCTGGCGGCTTCGTACAGGTGTTTGGGCACCGAGGAAAAAGCCGCACTTGCCAGCAAAATCATAAATGGTGTCCACATCCAGGTGTTGGCGATAATAGTGGCCCAGATGCTGTTTTGTTCCACACCCAGCCACTCGATGCGGGCAAAGCCCAAAATATTGTGCAGAAAATAATTTATGATCCCCCACTCCGTGTTGAACATGTAGCGCCAGAGCAACCCCACCACTATCGGGCACAGCATCATGGGCATCAGGACCACGGTGAACACGGCATCCTTGCCCCGAAAATTACGCTGCAGCAGCCAGGCGATCAGAATTCCCAAAACGAACTGGATCGAAACCGAAAGCCCGACGTACTTGAAGGTGAAGATAAAGCGCTCCCAGGTATAGGTGTCCGTCAAAATCAGCAGGTAGTTGGTGAGTCCGATGAATTTGGTATTGGCCTGTCGCAGAAATGAAAAATTAAAGAAGCTGTAGTAAATCAGCATGACGAACGGATAGGCGATCAGAAACAACAGGATCGCCAAGGAAGGCCATAAAAAAAGCAGTTTGATCAGCTTTTCGTTACGTAAATATTTTACATGATCATATTCTGACATCACTAAACCCTGTATCGAATTTACAGTCTGTTGCAGAAATTAAAATCGATAGAATACCTCGCCCGGACAGATCTAATTTGAAGATTGAAGATTGCAAATTGAAAATTTGTGGATGTCGTTTTGCTCCGTCATTTTTAAAATCGAGCCGCCGAAGGCGAACCTTAAATATTCAATATTCAATCGAAAATATTCAATAGTTACAAGCTATTTCCGCCCCAAAACCCCAAAAGTCATTCCCATCAATATGTATTTGCGAATCAGGACAAACAGGATAAATATGGGAATGATGAGAATAAACCCGGACGCCGCCACAATGCCCCATTCGAATCCCGATGAACCCATAAAGGAAACGATGCGGGGCGGCAGGGTCATGGCGTGACGCGTAGCGATAATCGATGCAAAGGTAAACTCGTTCCATGCAAAAATAAAGCAGAAACCGGCGGTGGCCGCGATACCACCTTTGACCATCGGCACCAGTACTTTAATAAATACCTGAAAGCGGGTATAGCCGTTAACAAAAGCGGCCTCTTCCACCTCCTGCGGAATATTGTCGAAAAATCCCTTCATGATCCAGGTGGCCAGCCCCAGTCCGATCATGGTGTACAGCAGGATCATACCCAGCCGGGTATCGGCCAGATGCAATTTTGCAAAAACGATATAAAGCGGCACAATGACGGCCACCGGCGGCAGCATGCGCGTGGACAGAACGAAAAACATGAAATCCTTTTTGCCCCGATATTCCATGCGCGAGTTTATGTAGCCGGCCATGGTGCCCAGGGTCACGGCCAGCAGGGTTCCGATGCCGGCCGTCAGGATGCTGTTCATTAGCCAGAAAAGATATCGAGTCTGCTCCTGCTCTTGGGTTTCCAAGGAGGTATAGATGAAGATCTTTTTAAAATGATCAAAGGTCGGCTCAAAAATGAATTTTGGCGGAATGGTAAAAAGATCGACCCTGGTTTTAAGGGAAGCTAAAAACAACCAGTAAAGCGGGAATACCGTATAGAACAGCAAAGCGATAACAAGTATTGCATAAATAGTGTTTCTGACTCTATTGCTTTTACCGATGGTACCTGCCATGGTGATGTCCAATCCAAGTAAAATGAAAATTTTCGCTAAATGAGAATAATTTTCGGGTTGCCCTTTTTTTTAATACTCTTGGCAAAGGAGTGATGGGGTATTGGAGTAATGGAGTATTGGAGTGTTGGAGTATTGAAACAAAAGCCATCCATCACTGAATGACAAATCCAGCGCACCGCTTCTACATTACTGCGATAATATTTTTAATTAGATGCCCCCTCAAAAGTATTAGACCGGCGGTCAAATCGAGTATCTTTTAGTTATCCACCGGTCATTCCCGCGAAGGCGTGAATCCAGTATATTTGAGGCGTTTGCTGGATTTCCCGTTGTCCTTTACGGGGAATGACGTAATTAGTCGCCGGGTTAATAGCTCCCCTTGTGTCTAAGAACAGATTTTATGGATCGCCCCTGTACCGAAAAAAAAGCGCCGGCACAGGGGCTGTTGTTATGGTTATCTGCCTTTACTGAACGTGAATCGGAATGACTTCCTTTTTGCCGCACGGGTTAGGACACACCGTATCCGGCACATCCACCTTGGCGGTGCGCTTGATCGTATACCCGGCTTTTTTCAACACCCTTTCCTGGCGGTCCGCGCAGTCGGCCATGGCCTTTTCCGGTGTTTTCTTGCCGGTGATGGCATTGTGGCTTTCCTCCTGCAGAACATCGAGCAGAATCGCGTACTCGGGCAGATGCCAGTAGTCATTCGTATACTTGAACGCCACCCGGAACAGCTTGTTGAAGTCATTGGCGTTCAACCACTCAGGATCATCGAGAACATCCTGACGTCCGGTCTGGCAAACGGCGCCGTAACGCTTCTGCTGCGGATTCATCTCATACCACTCGATGAAATCCCAGGCCGCCTGCACGTTCTTGGAGTACTTGGAGATGCCGATTCCCTGGCCGCCCATGCTGAACTCGCGCCGGAACATCCCGTCGCGACCGACAGCGCCCGGCAGAATGGCAAAGCCGGTTCGATCGGCGTAAGGATTCTGCTTGGGATCGGCCATGGCGCCGAAGAAATAGAACCAGTTGTGAGCCATAGCGATTTTGCCGGTCTGGAAGGCCGTGTTGACCTCATCCCAACCCCAGGTTGCCACACCCGGCGGACAGAACTTCATGAGTTCGATATAGAACTTCAGGCCGTCGACGGATGCCGGACTGTCGATGTAGCCCTTGATCTCGAAAGTGTCCGGATTCCAGAGTTCGCCACCGAAAGACCAGACGAGGCAGTTGGTAACGCTGGTCAGATAGTCATACTCGCGGCCGCCCATCATACCCAGGCCGTAAAGCTCCGGCGGACGGGTAAACCACTCGGCGATATCCCGCAGTTGGCGCCAGGTCTGGGGGATAGCCAGCTCATATCCGTACTTTTCCTTAAAACCGGATTTTTCCTTGGGATCTTCGAACAGATCCTTGCGGTAGTGCATTCCTTCGGCATCCGCGTTGATGGGCAGGGCATAGATTTTGCCGCTGGCATCGGGATACTCCCCATAGCGGGCCAGCATTTCCTTGGACCAATCCGTCATTTTGAGCTTGGTCGATTTCTCGATGTACGGATTGAGCAGCACGGTGTGCCCGCCGCCGGCAAATTCACCGATCGACTGGCTGTCCCAAGCCGCCAGGTCGAAACCCGAGCCCCGGGCCGCAAATTCGGAGGCGATTTTATCGTGCCATTGCGGTCCGTAGCCGACAAGAGCGCCTTCGACCTTGACGCCGCTCATTGCGGTCCAATCCTTGGCGATCTCCAGCAGCAAATTGGCACATACCCCACCATGCCATACGACCGTCAGGGTCTTGTCGGCTGCCGTGGCCGATTGCACCGTGATGCCTGCCGTCGCAAGCGCCGCCGTGAGCAACAGGGCCACCATAAAAACCTGCCATTTCCTCATTTTCATTGCAAACCTCCTTTCTTTAAAGTTACCCATTCATACCTGGTTAAGGGGTTAACAAAAGACTGCCTGGCCTTAGTCAACGCTGCGTGAATTGTTCTAACCACCTGGAATAACATTTGTCAAGACAAACGTTCAGCATCTCTCAATCAGGGACAGGGCCGTCTTTTCATCCGTGATCAGATAGTTGACCAGACCGGTTTTCAGAGTTGCCCGCACGGCGATTACTTTTTTAGGACCGCCGCCGATCAAAACAGCCTTGTCGATCCGTTGGAGAGCTTCCGGCGCGATGCGGATGACGATATCATCTTCACTGTTGATCAAGTTCCCGGCATCGTCAAAATAGTACGTGGCCAGCATGCCGACCGCTTTTTTCTCGCGCAGCAGATTGCCGAATCGCGCCGCGGTGGCCTGATCCGGGACGGATGGATAAGTGCCGACACCCAGGAGGACCATTTCAAGCTCCTGCCAATGTTTCGATATCTCCTGATATTCGGTGGTGTTTTCAAACAGTTTTTTGTTATCCATGGTCACGGGAAAAGCCGGCGCATGCAGATAATGCGGGGTGAAGCCGGTTTTCTCGGCAAATGTGCGGGTCAACTCGTTCGTCTGGTACCACTTGATATCATTGGGTGCGCTGCCGACAACCGGACAGACATAACCGGTACCGAAATCGACGGCCGCCCGGCTCGCCAACTCATCGACAAGTCTCCCGATGGTATCGCCCCACCCCAAACCGATCCGGCTGACCGTTGCCAGCAGCTTTTCTATATACAGCGCCGCCTGGGATATCGTCAGTTTGACCAGCAATTTCTCATCGGCCGATCCGGAAGGTATGACCAGCCCGCCCTTTAAACCGTAGACGCTGCACAATTGACTGAGCAGGCTTTCATCGCTCATGAGAGGGGTTTTGATATCAATCCTGACAATACCCCGCAGTCTGGCCTCGGATAAAAGTCTGCTCACCGCCGACCGCGATACGTTCATCCGCTTTGCTATTTGAGCCTGGGTCAACTCTCTATCATAATAAAGGCGGCTGACCTCGACCAGTTTCAGGATATCCGCGTTGTCATTGATATGATGGTTCACTGCAGCTCCATTGGTATGCCGGTTAAAGCATCCAAGGAAAATCAGTTCGTAGCTAAACTTGGATTTTTCATTCTACTAGTATAATTCGAAATATCATGTAGTCGCGTAGTAAAGATCTGAGCCCAGGGAGTAGGCTTTGTTACATCCCACAGGAGTGGGGTCTACCGTAGACACCGAATGGAATAATGGAACGGTGGAATAATGGAATATTGGGAATCGAAAGCGGATGGTGATCAGATTTTTAATTCTGAGCCGTGCTATTCTAAATTAATATAGATCCCATTCCGCTAACCCAGCATTCCAATATTCCAGTATTCCATCATTCCAGTCCCGCTTGCAGCAGGATTCACGGCATATCCGGATATTTCTGGCCCGGCCCAGAGAACCAAAATTCTGGCAACAAATTAAAGGACCAATCCACGGCGGCCAACACAACACACTTGACATATGTTCTGACATATGTCAAGTGTGTTTTCATGTTGAAAAACAAGTCCCTTCAACATACGCGCTTCATTTTATTGGGTGCGCTTTTTTTATCCGGTGCCAACGGATTGGTGATGGAAATTGTGTTCCGGCGCCAGTTGCTGTTGTCTTTGGGGGTAACCCATTACTCGGTCGGCACGGTTCTGACGGTGTTTATGGCCGGGCTGGCCCTCGGCAGCTTTTTGTTCGGACGGGTGGCGGATAAATCGAACTATCCCATTCGGGTCTATGGCGTTCTGGAAATCGGCGTCGGGCTGGCAGGGTTGATGCTCGTCTTGATTTTTCCGTATCTTGATCCGCTTTACGCGGCACTTCATCATGCTCTGGCAACTGAAGGATCACCCGGCATCCTGCTGAAGTCTTTAATGGCCGGGACGGTCCTGCTGGTACCGACGGTTTTCATGGGCGGTACCCTGCCCGTCCTGGCGAAAGCCTTTGTCCGCGAAGGCGAAGCCGCCGGGGCTCCCATAGGGCTTTTATACGGCGTCAATACGCTGGGCGGAGTTGCCGGAATCCTCGGGTCGACTTTTTGGCTGCTGGGAGCCACGGGTGCGAATATGACCCTGGTCTTGGTCGCGATGGCGAATCTGGCAATCGGTGTATTTTGCTTTATCGTGTTAGGGAAAAAGAGCTGCAGCCTGCCGCCGAATACCGCCCCTGCCGCTGTCAAATCCGACGCCGCAATTCAGCCTTCGAAGGTCAGACTGTCTGATGCCGCCGTCCTGCTCGTCTTTTTCATCTCCGGATTTGCCGCGCTCTCACTGGAAGTCAACTGGACCCGCGTCCTGGCCTACGTAGTGGGTAGTCACGGGTATGCATTCGGAATAATACTGGCAGCATTTCTGGCCGGAATTGCCGGGGGCAGCATACTGTTTTCACGATTTGCCGGCCGCCTGGCCCATCCTTTAAAGTGGTTGGGTATCGCCCAGCTGTTGATCGGCTTGACGGCGTTCGGTGTCAGCATCGTCTTGTTCAGCCTCCGCGGGTTGACCGACTGGTTGGCCCTGCAGGCCGGGGACTCGTGGAATTGGTTTATCACGATGGAAATGCTGATACTGTTCCTGCTGCTCGTGATCCCGACCTTTTGCATGGGAGCCGTCTTGCCCCTGGTCATGAGCGCCCTGATCAGAAGCTTCAAAAAATTGGGCCAAAACGTGGGGTTTGCCTATGCTGTGAATACCGTCGGGAGCATCGCCGGAGCGTTTTTAGCCGGATTTGTGCTGATCCCCTCCTTGGGAATTGCAGCCAGCATCAAAATTACCATTTTGGCTTCCATAGCTGCCGGCAGCCTCCTGCTGATGATCGTGCCCCAAAATAATATTTTCAAGAAAGCCGCACACCTGGCCCTGGGTCTCGGCCTGATCGCCGCTGTTTTATATTTCCGCCTAGGATACCCCCTTCAGCCTATATCGATCGATGAACGCCTGATCTTTTATGATGAATCCAGCTCATCCACCGTCGCGGTCCGTGAGGATGCCGACGGGTCCCGCATGCTGTCCATCAACGGCTTGGACGAGGTGCCGGTGGACCCGGCCTCGCTGCTGACCTTCAGGGTGTTGGCTCATCTGCCGCTGCTGATCCATCATGATCGTGCCCAGGTAATGGTTCTCTCCCTGGGCGGTGCCATTACGACCGGCAGTGTGGCCCGGCACCCAGTAGAACAAATCGACGCCATCGAATTGTGCCCGCCGGTGGCCCGGGCGGCGGCGCTTTTTGAGCGTTGGAACCATGGTGTCATGACTGACAAAAAATTGCACCTCATCATCCAGGACGGCCGCAACCACTTGCTGACGTCCCGCAAGAAATACGATGTCATTACCGCCGATGCCACGCACCCGTGGAGTGCCGACAGCTGGATCCTCTACACGCGGGAAATGTATCGACTCATCGTCTCCCGGTTAAGTAAAAACGGAATCTTTTGCCAGTGGATCCCCTTGCATTGGATGTCTGCGACAGATTTTAAATGTATCCTGCGTACCATGCGGACCGCATTCCCGCATTTGAATCTGTGGTACACGGGATCTTATGTTGTGGCGACCGGCTATGCGCATTCCCTCGGTCTCGATCCGTCCATTATTGAACGGCGCATGCAGTCGACCGCCATAAAACAGGATCTAGCAGAAGTCGGAATCCGCTCGGCCGCGTCCCTGTTGGGACTGCATTTGATTTCAGATACCGCAATTGACCGTTTCGTAGGGCAAGGCCCTTTGAACACCGATGACTTCGCATTTTTGGAGCACGCCGCCGCGCGCTCCTTCGGCCGGGAAACCACGCCGGAGAATCTGGCCGCATTGCAGCAGGCGCGCCAATTGCCGGAATGTCTTCCAGCTGACGAATTTGAGTATGCCATGGCCGGTTTTGACAACGACCTGCAACGCCTGTTCCGGGCCAGAGAAAAGACCATCAGCGGCAGATTGGCGACTTACACGGGAAACTTCGCCCAATCCGCCGCCGACTATCAGTCGGCCCTGGAGCAGGCTCCGGACGATGGGATTACAGCAATTTTGCTGGCAGACGCGCTGCGGACCTTGGCATCCGGCTGGGCGGCCAAAGGCGACCAGGCCCGACGCGCAGGCCAAAAAAGCAAGGCCGTGGCCATCTACACCCAAGCGCTGGAATTCGATGCCAATGCTCCCCGGGCTCACAATGGACTGGGACTTATTTATTTTGCAAGCGGCCAATGGGGCAGCGCATTAAAGCATTTTGACATCGCTGTGACCTACTACCCTAAGCAAGCCCAGATCCGCTTTAACCGCGCGTTGGCACTTCTCAAGCTCAATCGCCTAGCCGAAGCTCACCGGGAGATAGAGGAAATAAGCGCGCTGGAAGAAGGTCGGGCAAATACCTACTCTGCGCAGCTGGAGAAAATTATGGAGAATCTAAAATGAAATACAAACTGTTCGTGGCCGACATGGACGGCACCCTTCTGAAAGACAATAAGCAAATGTCTGAAAAAGATATCCGGTCGATCAAAAACCTTCAGGAATTTGGCGTAAAATTCGCCGTCGCGACCGGCCGCCATGATTCCATGATCAAAACCTATCTGAAGCATCTCGATCTCCATGTCCCGGTGATATCCTGCAACGGTGCCGTTGTCAGAGAACCGTTCAGCGACCGGATATTTCTGGCCCAGCCGTTGCCCCGGGAGCAAAGTCTGAAAGTCATCGATGTCTGCCGGGAGATGAAGGCTGTTTATCACATCTACGGACACGAAAGAATATTCGGAGAAACTTTGAGCCATAAAATGCTTTACTACCACAACCTGAATAAAACCCTGCCGCCGACGGAGCAGACCAAATTGGTCCAGGTTCCGGATGGCGCCAAAATCGTCCGTGAAGCGTCCGAGCCCCTGTATAAGTTCTTAATCATAACCGATGAAAATAATGACCACCGCGAATTGCAAAAACGGCTGGAGGATATCGCCGGTCTGAATGTTTGCCAGTCGATGCCCAATTTCTGCGATGTCATGAAGGCGGGGATATCCAAAGCATACGCTTTGCAAAAGCTTGCGGAAAATTTGGGAGTCGCAAGAGAAGAAATTGCCGCTATCGGCGATCAGCTCAATGACATCGATCTCATCGAATATGCCGGCCTGGGCATCGCGGTCGCCAATGCCGAAGAGGCCCTGAAAGCAAAGGCCGATCTGGTAACCATCGCCGACAACAACCATGATGCGGTTTCCGAAGCCATTGAAAGGGTTCTGTATTGGGATGATGAAGACTGCTGATTTTGAGGAGGTTTTTAGCCCTGATCCAAACCGTTACAAGTTGAGTGAAATTTTGGATTTTGGATTTCGGATTTTGGATTTAAGGAATTCTGTCCATTTTAATTGACAGAGCGCCCTGTCGGGTCGTCTTGTGGGGTCGTAGCCCGAAGGGCGAAGCCCCACGTGTGGGGTCGTAGCTCGAAGAGCGAAGCCCCAAGCCTGAAGCGATTCCATCAATCCGAAATCCGCAGTCCGCAATCTAAAATCCAAAATTATAACTCGTGATTTCGGGTAGATTTCAGGAAGACTTTTTCTTGAAATCTATGGATATATCGAATTGGGATGCTTCGGTTAGAATGGGCCCCCGTCGGTTGTGCAGTTCAAAGGCATCGCCCCGGAAGATCACGTTGGCAATCCAAACCGGAATTTTGGCATCGTTGTAGCCAATGACGTACATGAAGAGTCCGGCGGCGCCGTCGGGCAGATCAAAATATTTTGAATTTTCGCCATGGATCAGGGTCGACATGATCGTTTCATCCACCCCCGCAACGTTCAATTTGTACTTTTTGGTCATAATGTCAAACAGAGACCCCTTCAGGTCCTGTTTCCTGAGTCCGGGACAAAACTGTTGGCGCAGATAATGGCTTTCCAGAATCAGGGGGACTCCATCGGATAGCCGCAGACGTTTCATATAGTATAGTTTTTCATCCGGGACCAAATTCAGGTTGCGGGTTACCTCTTGGGCTACCTGGCCGGCCGTGGCCCTTTTAAACTGCAGAACCCGGGTACCCGGCTTTTTGCCGGAGGCCAGCATTTTGTGGGTAAAGCTGACCAGGTGGCTGGTCGGAAAATGCTTGGGTTCGTCACAGACAAAAGTTCCTAAACCTTTGCGCAGCTCGAGAGTGCCCTCGTCGATCAATTTGGACAAGGCCTTGTTGGCCGTTACCCGGCTGACCTCAAATTGCTCGCTGATCATGCGCTCGGTTAGGAATTGGTCGCCGACGCTGTATTGCCGGCTGTTGATCAGATCACGCAGGATGGCGCTCAACTGCATGTACAATGGATCTTTTACGAGTTGCTGATTTGCCATAGGCGCCCTTGCTTACAGTATTAGTGCGATTGGTATCTAAAAAAACTTATTGGATATTTTGGCTATCACATAACTATTGAATATTGTTGATTGAAGATTGAATATTTAAGGTCCGTCTGCGACGGATCCATCTTAAAAATAAGGAAGCGCCGCGAAACCACAAAAATTCATTCTGCACTCTTCAATTTACAATTCACAGTGGATAGTCCACTAATTAACGTATCCAATAAATTCCCTATATGTCAAGTTTTATTGGTATTCCATCTAATTTGCCCAATACGAATCAACATAAATTTCATTATAGCGCCAAAGACCGGCGGTGTTTCAAGGTTACCATATACCAGGTTTAACTTATTAGAATAATGAGGAAAAGCATTTACTAATAAAAAATTCTATATATTTTATGCGCAGCATAAAATATCTTGACAAACGACTGTTTGTGTAATAGCCCAAGGCAGTGGCTAGTCCACCTATTCTCATTGCACCCAAACCCAATAGTCGATTGCGGATTGCGGATTTGTTGTATCGCTTCGCTCTGTCTAATTCTATAAATTGCTCGGCGACAAATTGCGTCATTCCCCGTAAAGGACAACGGGAAATCCAGCAAATCCCCCAATTTTACTGGATTCCCGCCTTCGCGGGAATGACCGGAGGATTTCTGTAAGATACTCTATTTAACCGCTGGTTTCATTATATTGATATAACACCCTCAATCCGAAATTTATGCAGAAAAAAAGGATGATTGTATCCAGTTCAGCGTACAACCAATGACACTAAGGAGGTCAAAAAATGGGTTATCTACTAGGGATCGATTTAGGGTCAACTTCAACCAAAGCGGTTGCCTATGACTTAACAGGCAACATCGTGGCCTCGCATAGCGTTCCGGCCGAGATTAAACACATGGACGCGGATCATCCGGACTGGGCTTTTTGGGATCCGGAGATCGTCTGGAACAGCACGATTGCAATTACGAAAAGCGTGGTGGAACAAATCGGCAATGCCGCCGAAATCCAGGGTATCGCGGTGACCGGCATGGGCATGGACGGCGTGCCCATGGATCAAAACGGACGCTGGCTCTACCCGTTTATTTCCTGGCAGTGCACCCGCACCGAACCGCAAAGCCGGGCCTTCAGCGAAAAATTCGGCGCCGAAAAAATCTTTAATATCACCGGCAAACAGGTGCTGCATATCGACACGATTTATCGTCTGCTTTGGATGCAGGAACATCACCCGGACATCCTGGACAAAACCGATAAATGGCTGCTCATAGAGGATTTCATCAACTATATGCTTTGCGGCCGCCAGGCCACCGACTACACCATGGCCTCCTGCACATCACTGTTCGATCAGCAAACACTCACATGGTCTAACGAAATTTTTAAGAGCGTCGGATTGAACCCGGCCATATTTCCGGAAGCCCTGCCCAGTGGCACGGTGCTGGGCGGCGTTACCGCAGATGCAGCGCAAAAGACCGGTTTGAAAGAGGGAACTCCGGTAGTACTGGGCGGACACGACTATATTTGCGCGGGCCTGGCCGTCGGTGCTTTTGTGCCGGATGTCATCATGGATGTCACCGGCACCTGGGAGATTATCGTCCGCACCCTGCCCCGCCTAATTTTGAATGAAGATATCTTTAACGCCGGCATCAATGTCGAAGCCCATGTGGCTAAAGACGCGTACCTGCTGGCCGGCTACTCACCCTCGGCCTTGATGCTGGAATGGTTTCGGGACAACTACGGCTTCGAAGAAAAAGAAATCGAAACCAAAACCGGTAAGCCGGACTGGGATTCCCTGATGGAAAAAGCTGCCCAGGCGCCCTGCGGCTCCAACGGCGTCTTTTTCCTGCCGCATCTGGCCGGGGCCGGTACGCCGGACATCGACAGCCGATCTTTGGGGGCCTTTGTGGGGCTAAGTACCACGACCGACAAGGGCTGCATGCTGCGGGCCATTATCGAGGGCGTGGATTATCAATTTAAAGACATATTGTTTTCCTTTGAACGGGCCATGTCCGGCAGCATTCAAAAAATCGTCGCTGTCGGCGGCGCCGTCCGCAACCAGTTGTGGATGCAAAACAAGGCCGACGTCACCGGGAAAATCATCGAAGTGCCGGACCTGGAGGAGGCCACGACTTTAGGTGCGGCCCTGCTGGCCGGCATCGGCCTGGGTCTGTACCAGGACGAGAACGATGCTTTCCAACAGTCGTATAAGGAAGGCCGGATATATGAACCGGATCCAGAGCGGCAGAAGCAGTATGAAGACTACTACGGGATATTCAAAAAAATCTACCCGAGTTTAAAGGAAGTCAATCACGATATTTTTAACAGCTTCAAATCATAGGAGAACAACATGACGCTGACTTCGGAAGAAAGAGTCCTAAAAACATTGCGGCATGAAGAAGTCGATCGCATACCGACCTTTGAATGGTTTGTGGACAAGCAGGTGATCGAAGCCATTTATCCGGGCTTGAGCTACCAGGAATTTGTCTACAAAGCGGAGCAGGATGCCATCTGTGTCGACTTGAACTACAAGAATGAAGAACTGGAACCCAACATCTACCGCGATGAATGGGGCATCGTCAAAAAGGATACCGGCGAGTCCCACACCTATCCCATTGACGGACCGATTAAGACCATGCGTGATCTCGATCGGTACGAGCCGCCCGATCCCCACGCACCGGAGCGCTATGTCACCCTGGAATCCGAACTGAAGGAACACCAGGGACAAAAAGCAGTTATTCTGCACTTAAACGATGTGTTCTCCATACCGAGCAGGCTGATGGGATTCGAACACTTCCTAATGACCCTGATCGAGGCCCCCCAGCTGATCGAGGGCATCATCGAGATGTGTGTCGACGTCAATCTGAAAATGGCCGATGAAGCCGTTAAACGCGGGGTCAAAATAATTTACACCGGCGATGACTTTGCCCACAAGCACAGCCCGATGATTTCACCGCTGCATTTCAAGAATCTGTTCTACCCGCCCCTTTGCAAAGTCATGGGCGGCTACAAAGACCGCGGGCTATACATCATCAAACATACCGACGGTGAAATCATGCCCTTGATCGATATGATTGTCGATTCCGGTATAGACTGCCTGGATCCGATCGACCCCACCGCGGGCATGGACCTCCTTGAGATAAAAAAGAAATACGGCAACCGGATTGCACTCAAAGGCAATGTCGACTGCGCCCAAACCCTGACCTTCGGCAGCGTCGAGGAAACCATTGCCGAGTCCAAGAAATGCATCGAGGTTGCCGGGCCCGGCGGCGGCTATATTTTCTCATCCGGCAACAGCATCCATTCAGCCGTCAAACCCGAAAACTATATTGCCATGATGGAGACTCATCGCAAGTATGGAAGTTATCCGATTCAGATATAATGTGAACTTTTAAAAAAGTGAACGTCGCACATCAAATTATGAGAGGAGGTGAATGAAAACAGAGCAACATTGGAGTTATTAGTTATCGGTTATTCGTTATTCGTTTGAGTGGTATACTATCCTATTTCTTCTACCAGATGACTACATCATCAAACGATGACCTTGCACTAATAACTAATATCAAATAACCATTAACTCCCAATTGAGCTTGTTCAATTCAATTAGAGTATCTAATTAAAAAGGAGCTTGATAATGAAAAAAGCAGGAATGGCAATTTTGATCGTGATGATGGTTGGTATGACGGCATTTGCGGCTTTCGCGGCCGAGAAGAAATCTTTTCTCCAGGGAAGTGAAGATGAGGTTTATTACATGGTCCCCTTTGTCTCCGGTGTTGAATACTGGTTTCCGGTTTATGAAATGTTCAAGCAGGCCGGCCAGCAACTCGGGGTAAAGACGAAATACCTGGGCACGCCCGAGTACGACGTCAATCGGCATCTGGCGGTGTTCGAGCAGGTATTGGCCCGCAATCCGGCCGGCATTTTTATCGCTCCGATCAATTCCGATCCATTTATCGAACCCATTAATCGCGCCTATGAAATGGGCATACCGGTGGTCACGTTCGCGTCCGACTCCCCCAACAGCAAACGGGTGTCGCATATCACATCGGACAACGCGCGGGAGGCCATTTTTGCCGCCGACACGCTCGCCAATGAACTGGGCGGCAAAGGCGAGGTGGCGGTGCTGGAAAATCCGGGACAGGACAACCACGACCGCCGTACCCAGGGTTTCGTAGCCAGGATCGAGTCCAAATACCCCGGCGTTAAAGTCGTCGGCCGCGCCGCATCCATGCAGGATCCCCAGAAAGCCTATCAGGCGGTTCTCACCATGGCCCAGGCCCATCCCAATCTCGGCGCGGTTTTCATGCCCGAAGCCAGCTCGGCCATGGGAGCAGCCCAGGCCGCCAAGGAGCTTGGCGGAAAAATCAAGGTTCTCTGCTGTGACGTCAACGAAAAGGTTCTGGACATGATCAAAGAGGGTGTCATCTGGGGCGCACTCAATCCCAACCAGGGCGTGCAGGGGTATTTCGGCATGCTGTTTTTGTACCTGGCCAAGCATTCGGATCTGATCGATCCGATGAACGACTATGAACGCAGGGGCTTCAACCCGATGCAGATTCCCTATTGCGATAATGGTCTGTCACTGGTCACCAAGGAAAATGCCGACGACTTTTACTGGGACAAATACCTGAAACGCCGCGGCACCAAGGGCATTAAGGAGTAGTTGACTGCAGGTGTCAGGTGTCAGGTGTTCAGAGGTTCAGGAGTTCAGGAGTTCAGAGGTTTAAAGGTTCAGAGGTTCAGGGGTTCAAAGGTTATTTCACCGGCGGTTTAACAGAGTATCTATTCGTTACCCTCCGATCATTCCCGCGAAAGCCGGGATCCAGTGCATTCGAAGCGTTAGCTGGATTCCGGCTCTCCGCTCCGCTGGGGCCGGAATGACGTAATTAGTCGCCGTGTTGATATTCACTGAATCTCGTATGAAACATAAATTTCAAAGTCATTAAGATATGAATTAATAGTTTGTGGGAGTGGCCTCGATTCGGCTGAGCTCGTCGCAGGCCGACCACGATTATCAGGATAATCACGGTTAAAAACCGCTCCCACCATCTATAGTAGCGCTATGGCCTAATGGTACTTTTTTTCTCGATTTGACTGGACGCTCGCGACCAGTGGCCGCGCTTGTATGAAAATCAGTGAGAAGTTGAGAATCGAAAAGGAGAATATTTTGATCTCAATGACCAATTTGCCAAAGTAGAGCAGCTCTGCCACCGGTGGATCCGTCTTTCGAAGATCGAATCTGGCATAACACAAGAAAACGGAAACAAATCCTATTAATAGGCAGCAAAATGACCTTCTTCTGGCCCCAACCCTGACAATACGGAAAGAACAGCCACAAAGGCGCCAAAACACTAAAACAAAATAGCAACTTATACTAATCTTAGTGCCTTGGTGTCTCGGTGGCGAAATCATTTGCTATCAGCTTGGGCATGGTTGACCCGCTTTGCGGTTGTTAAGAATCTGGATACGATGATGGTCAATCTTCAATATTTTGAACGGGGGGAACTGATGAAAAAGGTATTAGTGCTGGGCGGCGTTGGCGCCATGGCCACCGAAACGACAATTGATCTGGTTCGAACCAGCGATTTTGATGAGATCACGATTGCCGATATTAATTTGGCAAAAGTCGAATCGTTCATTGAAAAATCCGGTGACCACCGTTTAAGGGCCGCCAAGATAAATGCTGAAAGTGTTAACGATATGGCCGAGCTGATTTCCGGCTACGATGTCGTTGCCAACGGACTTCCGAGAGTTTACTGCGAGAACGCAATCAGAGCCGGCATCCAGGCCAAAGTGGATATGCTGGATTTGATCAGCCCGCACGAAGAAACCCTGGCACTGGATAACGAAGCGCAGGCAGCAGGCATCTCGGTTGTCGGCGGAGTCGGTATTACGCCCGGAATCACCAACCTTCTGGCCCAGCTGGGCGCAGATCGGCTGGAGCAGGTGAAGCGAATCGATATCGACTTTGCCGCGTTTCGATCCATTGCCCATTCCCCGGGACTTTTGCACGTCATCCTATGGGAGTTTGATCCGCGAACCGAAAATCGGTTTTACTTTGACAACGGCGAACTCATCCCCAACCCGCCGTTTTCCGGTGCACGCACGGTCCCTTTCCCGGAACCCATCGGCCCCCAGACCACGTATTATGTACCCCATGGCGAGTCGCAAACGCTTTCCAAGAATATTCCCGGTGTGAAACAGGTGTTTATCAGGGGATGCTTTCCGCCGCGGGCCATGGGCCTGGTAAAAATGCTCTATGACTATGGCTTATATGACTCGCCGCCCATCGATTATGACGGCAGCAAGATTCAGCCGCTGGAGTATATCAGTCATTATTTGTTAAATTCCGCCGCAGGCGATCAAACGGAGATCTGGGGATACTCCGTGCAGGTTGAAGTCCGGGGGGTTTTGAAGGGCCGTGACGTCATGTATCGATTCGTGACGGACCACCCGCCCATGGATATCTGGGGCGGACCGCGCGCTTATTCCAAAAATGTCGGCATCCCGCTTTCCATCGGGGCCCAGATGCTGGCCCGAGGACAGGTGAAGAAGAAAGGCGTGGACGGCGCCGAAACCATGCTGCCGGCAGAGGAATTTGTCAATGAGCTGAGAAAAAGAGATTTTGTGATCAACGAATCCCTGAGTTACCTTTCAGATTGATGACATCGAGTCGTACTTTCGGCGATAATCATTAATATCATCTCTCAAAAGACGATGGCGGTTGTGGGTACCCGTATGCGCCCACCAAAAAAGCTCAGTGGAAGCCCAGTGGAATTCGCCATTGTTGGAAAGCATTGTTTCACGGCATATTTGATACCAAATGGCCGCATCTGAAAAGTTTCCCCGTGCTCTTTCAGCGAAGCCGATATAGTAGCTGATTTCACAGCGCTGTTTGGGGCTTTCTATTCGTGCCAGAAGATCAGCTTGGGATATCTTGCCTAACATATAGCGGCCGATGGCATGATAATGGTCCTTCGAATCTGTTTCGTAATGGCGATAAAGCTGATTTTGCAAACTTGCAGGTTGCTCGTTTTCGGCAATCCAGGCCATTAGCTTAATCAGCCACATAAATTCTCGATATTGCCACTGAAACGAATCCGGGTTTTCAAGCAACTCCATGATAAGCGGAAAATGCCCCTTTTTAAATAATGCCAAGGTCAATGGACCATGCATTTGCGGGGGCACCCTTTGGAATAAATCATGTCGGGCGGCTTCCTCTCCCTTCCATCGCCGGGTGATATCATAGATAATGACAGCGCGCTCAAGCCGCAACATGGGTTTCGGGACCGGTATCTGCTGCAAAATTTTGATTGCAATCTCATAACGATCTTTATCTGCAAAACGATACGCCAACCCGCTGGTCTCCAGGGAAATTGCACCGGCTGTCTGCAAGCTGTCGATGGCCGCTAATATTTCGTCCGAGGGCGCCTGCTCGAATGCTTTGATAAAATCTGTGAAATACCAGCGGGAAGATTCACCATTGATCTTTCTGCCTCTGGCAATCAATTCGGCGGCGTCCTTCGCACGGCCAATCTCCCAGTAAAATCCGGCAAAACTGGCAAGCACATGGCTACTCTGGGGGTATCGGTCCAGCGCTTTGCGATACATGGCTTCGGCCAAGTCACGCTCATTTCGCATGGTGTAGGCCGCGGCGATGGTCGTCATGACGCCGGACTGATAGGAACCCATTTCCGTCTCCAAAGTTTGCAGCGCCATATCCGGTTGGCCCATTTCAAGGTAGACCCGGGCGACACTGCCCTTATATATTGTTGTCGTGAGATCATCGCCGCCGTTGCGGTCAATCCACGCCTGCAAAACCTGCACGGCTTCGTCATAACGCTTTAACTTTCTCAGAGAGCGGGCTAATTTCTGGGAATGGTTCTTGCTGGTCGGCTGCATATCAACCGCGCGTCGATAGAGATCCACCGCCTTTGCAATGGAGTGAAGATCGACTTTTTTAGCAAAGTAATCACCGGCTTTCGCCAGCATCATCGCGTTGTCGGAGAACTGCTCGATCGCGGTCAGGACCGGTTCATCGTCGCCTGTCACCCACGCCAAATCCACATACGTTTGATATTGGAGGGGATTCCGGGCCAGGGCAAGAAGATAAAATTTTTCCGAATAATCATAATGACGCAATCTGGTAAAAATCCGGCCCAGCTGAATCAAATTGGACGGACGGCTGTCCATTTTTAAAACCACGGCCGGTGTGGCTTTAATCTGTTTCAACTTATCATCGAACAGGTAGTGGGCTCTTGTGGCAATCCAGGCGGAAGCCTGGGGATGTTGCAACACCTTTTCGCAGGTGGCGTCTGCCGCCGGGCGGTTGCCGGATTCAACCTGGACTTTTAGTTGCATGAACATTACCATCGGATGCTCGGGGTCGGCAGTTGCAAATGACTTGACGTAATTGGTTGCTCGATCCAGCACCGCCCACCGATTCATCAACACGTTAAACCGCAAGTAAACCGCGCCGGTGTAAAGCGTCCGAAAAACCTGCTTTATTTGCGTTTCATCTACCAACAGACCGAACTGCCCATATTCCTTCAAAGGCTCCCACTTTGCCAGCAGATCTTCAAACTGCGAAAAGGATACATTGCCTTCAGCCGAGCGGCCGGCGAACACCTCTACCCTTTTGCCCCATGCCGCAGCAGTTTCAATGGCATCCGGCTTCACCTGACCTTCAAGGCGGGCCAGGATATCCAGGGGATAGACAGTCGACAATTGCTTGGCGGCCACCAGGTTGGCCGAATAAATGGTCTCAACCACAGCCGGATACAAATGCGGGAATTTGTTTAACAAGTGAATCGAAATTTTCTCAGCTTCTTTAAACAATTCCATCCGGCGATAAAGACGGGCCAGCAGGTATAGCTCCAGCAGCTCGGCATCTGCTCTAATATGCTGTCTCAATCCGTCGACATCCTCCTTGATAAAAGCTCTGAACGCATGGTCCAGCGGGCTGAATAGCTGCACTTCACTGCTGTCGATTAATTTGTCGGCATGGGCCATGTACCCCAGTATCATCGATAAAAACGCTTCCTCCCTGGCCACCGGCAGCGTGGGATCGAGCTTTTTGGTCAAAGCCAGCAAGGCAAGGGCACGCGAGGCAAAATCATCTTTGTAGTCAACCGGATCCGGCTGCAAAACAAATGTAAGGATGGCATAGCCCCTGACCGCAGCCAAGAGTATGCGCGGGTCCGGTCCTTGTTCCTGCCAGAGTTTTTCCAGGTTCAACAGTCCTCTGATAACCAACCGCGGATCGAGATTGCCAAAATCGGCTAATGCGAGACCGAGTTCTTCCTTCCAGGTTTTGTCACGCACCGCCGCAGCAATTTTCAGGGGATTTTGGTCTTCCATGGCCTCAAGCCATTGATGCATGGAACTTAAGGCTTTGGCCGGATTTAGCGGCCGCGGAATGCGGATTTCGGATATGATACGGTCCCCTTTTAGCAAGGCCAATAAAACTTCGTGCTCGTTGTATTGCACCGGCCCGCTGCGGAATAGATTTATTTCTCCAGGAAAACCCTGCAGGCTCCCATATATCTCGATCAGCTGGTTGAAGGCCCCGATGATGGTTCTGTCCGGCGACACCGTATACTGCCTGATATGATCGGCGTACAAGGACCCCGATGGAATGCTCAGGCCGGAGGCCCCGTTGGAGCGATTATCCGCACGGGTGCCGGGCTCACTTGACACGGGCGACAGCAAGGTTGAAATGAATTGATGTCCACCCTTGTGCTGAGCATAGAAGAAAAAGATCAATGTAAAAACCAGGGCAGCACACAGCGCTGTGCGGACCGGCCCCCACGATTTTTTGGGTTCGGGAGGCGAGGTTTTCAACACGGGGCGTCGAAGGGTTTGCACGGGACCGGCAGTTCCTCTTGATCCGGTTTGGCCGGCGGCGGAAGCAACATTCGAAGTCCCGTGAGAATTCTCCACATTGGGCAGAAAGGTCGCGTAAGCGCCAAGTTTGTTTAAGTTCCTGACAATAATTTCAGCTTTTTCACCGGAAATGTTCTTATAAAGCGTCAGTGGCAGATCGCCCAGCCGTTTTTTCAGTTCTGCCGGGTCAGGGCTTTTGGAAATTTTCAGCAAATACGCCAACACTCTATTTTGAGAATCAGGATTTGAAAAAGCGTTTAGAACTACTTGCCCCGTTTTATATTTCATCATGGTTATCCCTTCATATTCATTTTCGGCATATTAGCTATATTCTTAATATTTTTCCTATCTTGGCAGCAGAAAATGAACCCGGTTATTGCACAAATAATGATGAAAATGGTCATCAATCCACATGAATACCAGGATAAACCGAAATCGGAATGGTATTGCTGGATCTCACCCCTGGTTGAATCTTATCTTTTTGTTGTAGGGTGGGCTGTGCCCACCTTCGACCTTTAGATTCAGCGCTTTTTGGTAGGCACCCGTCTTCGTCACGCTTGCAGCGTGACTTCGCCGCGGCACGTAGCAGCCCACCCTACAATGAAAATTTTTTGCATCATTAGAGTAAATGCCTGGCCATGATTGGTGATTAATCACGTAAAAAGAGCGGGGCGTTGTCATCGAGCGCCTTTATATCTCCATTGTGGATACCCGGATTCAGGTCAAGGAGAAAAAGGAAAGGGAATTCGCAGCGGGCTCAGGATATGCAAAATCCGGACAGCCTGGGTTTTTGCCGCATCACACATTTATAATCAGGGGAGCGAGAACAGGTACCAGGATGCCTCAGGGAAGCATTTAGTGAGTTGGAAATATCGGGGATCCTGCAAGAGGTAGGCCCTTAACAGGCTTTTTTTGACAACAGGTTGTAAGATACTGATGATTTCATGTGTTCCGCCGGCCTGTGACGAACTCAGTCGAGTCGAGGCGGACCGCAGGCCGCGAGTGTCCAGTCAAATCGAGAGAAAAAACTATAATCGATCCGTAGCGCTATTGCAGATGGTGGGAGCGGTTTTTAACCGCGATTCCCCGGGTAATCGTGGCCGGTCTGATCGGAAAAGAAACTTTAAAAAGCAAATTTTAGATTTTTGAATGCGGATTTTGGATTTAAGGTTTTCTGTCCATTTTAAAAAGACTGAGCGACTTGTGGGGTCGTAGCTCGAAGAGCGAAGCCCCAAGCGATTCCATCATTCGACATTCGACATTCGTCATTTGTCATTTGTCATTCCCGGCTTCGCCGGGTCGAGCATCACCAGGGTTTCCAGCCAGTCGACAAGAATATGATGAAGACCGTCAGGGACACCAGCAGACCCACGTTGGCGGGTCCTTTGGACGTCGGCGTATCCTTGGCTGATCCGACCAGCGACAAGGATTTCGTGGCGGGCGGGGCCATGGAAACCATGACGGCGCCGGCAGCGACGGCTGGTGATACCGACAAAATGGAAACCCCAAGCAAGGCCACCAGAAAACCGCCCCCCACACGAAGCACGGCGGTCACCCAGGCGTTTATATCTGAAATGCCTTCGAACGGGTGCAGGGACGCACCCAGAAACAGCAGCAGCAACGGGTAGGTCGCCCCCATAAACGGCGAGAGAACAACGTCAAGCGGCAGATCTGCTCCTCGAATCTCTTTGGTGAGGATAGCGGCCGCAACAGCATAAACCCAAGGTTCCCGCAGCAGGTTCACAAATTTCTGTTTTTCGATAAAAAAAGCTGCAATCGAAGCGCCGACAAAAAAAGCACAGGCGGTGCCCAGTCCGCGGCCTCCCCAGCTCAGGGCGAAGATCGGAATTGAAAAGCAGGCGACATTGGGAATGGCCACCGAGGCATCGACCTGGTTCTTTAATACCCGATGCGCGTTGCGGTGAATCAGTACGCCTACCCCGACAACGGCCGCGCCGATTAAGGCGACAAAAGAGAACGTTTCAAACGACATTCTGGCTTCCAGCGTCATGAAGAGATACACGGGCAGGAAGATGTAACGCAAAAGCGTGTTCAGCGTAACGGGCGACAACCCCACCAAACGAGCAAGTGAGTACCCGGCTGCTATGACGAATATCGTGGGTAACAAAGATTCAGCTACAAATGAGAAATGCATTAGCACCTCCAAATAAAATAAAATTCGGATCACACCAGAGCCACCGCTTATTGAAACAATGAACTAAAAAAAGAATCTAATTCCGATTCCACCGCCAAACTCGAATTCAGTGTCCGGTGTCAGGCATAGTACAGGCACCAATTCAAGAAAAGCGCCCAATTGAGATTCCCAGAATATGTATTCAATTCCGACCGGAATTCTGAGGCCGAATTCGCTATCCTTATCATCCTCACTGTAAGTGATAAATCGCGCCCCGGCCCCAAAATAAATCGGTAGTTTACCTTGCGGAACTTCGATTAGTCCGTATTTGTAAATGAGGTAGTTGCCGTAAAATTGGTATTCCTTGTCACCTGAGGTCTTCCATCCGAAACCGAAATCAATGGCCCGATTATTCTTCAGCCTGAATTTGCCGGTAATTCCGTCCGGATCGCCTGCAATCACCCCGATCCCAAATCTTTTTTTTCCATCAAAGGCAAGTGCATTGCTCGCTAATGCGAGTATCAAAGGAATCAGCAGATATTTCCATCTCATCTAGTTTTTCTCCTACCTAAGAACTTTCGAGGCAGCTTATCGGAAATTACAATTTTAAATATCGGCAGCTCACCCTGGAAACTTGAATAATATTTGATCCTCCGGGCCTAAGAAAAAAATTGTCGTTGCTCCAATTTTTGTTAACAATTTCAAACGATAGTCAATGATTGCTCCAGAGGAAAAGTACCCTAAGTTGGTCATTGCCGCGCAGGCGGCAATTCAGCAAAACACAGGATGCCGGATCAAATCCAGCATGACGGATTTTGCCATTATGTCGGCAGGTTAACCCAGTCAGCGCCAAATATTGCTGAAGATGTTCATTATCGACTATAAGGGATAAACGAAATTGGAAAGCGGCCGCTGTAGTTTAAATAAGGTCGACGGTCGTAGTTTGTTGTAGGGTGGGCTCTGCCCACCTTTAGAGGATTAATTCAGCGATTTTTGGTGGGCACCCGTCTTCGTCACGCTTGCAGGCTGACTTCGCCGCGGCACGTGGCAGCCCATCCTACGATAAGAAATTTACACACCGTTAGACAGTTATCAACTCAGTTTTTCGCAAATTGTTCAAAACATTTGTTGGCATCTTCGTAAAGCACTAACAAACAAGCATTTACACAGATTTGAAATGAAGTATACTTTGTCACGACGGTAATTCCGTTTGAGACATTCAAATTTTGGAATTTCGGATTTGTTTCGCATTTCGAGTTTCGAGTTTCGTATTTCCGGTTTATCCGGCTTAGGATTTATACTGAGCGGAGGCAGGACGTTTTTAATTCACGAAGGCCATATGAAAGTTTCAAATGCGATATTCAGCATCGGGTGTCAGTAGGAACAAGCCCAGGGAGAAACCGATGCATTCCAATTAAGGCGACTAGGAGGTTGTCTCCAAAATCAGATGTTATTCAGGCGGTAAAAGCGATTCCAGGGTATATGCATCGGTTGATTGTCGCAGACGGCTGCAACGATAGATACCGCCAGGGGAATTGAGTCCTGGTTTATGCGCCCATCATCAATCAACTGCATCAAAGTCTTTCCGATGGTCAGGGCCAGTTCTGCGCCTTCGACCGTGTCGTCCGCCATAAATTTGGCTTTGGCCTCGCGGTAAAGCATTCCGGCACCCAAAAGCTTTCCCATGCGGCCGTTGCGTCCGGCCTGGCAGGTCACGTATAGGTCGCCGGCGCCTGCCAAACCGAGCACGCTGTCTGTCTGTCCCCCCAGCAATCCAACAAAATAACGCATCTCCGCCAGGGCCTGGGCAAACAGCCCGGCTGCCAGATTGTGCATCAGGGCCCCGTTGGAAGCCTTTCCCTTTTGCTCCAATTGACCGGCCGCGTAACCGACCGCCAGGGTGTAGAAGTTTTTGAGCGCGGCACAGACCTCAACGCCGATCAGATCGCTGCTGCCGCGCGCATGATAATAGGAGATATCCACCAGTCCCAAAAGCCGATCGAGCAGACCGGAATCATCGCCGGTAATCACTACACTGCTTTGGCGGCGGGCCGCCAATTCACCCGCAATACAGGGCCCGCCGACCGCGGCCACGAGCGGTTCGTTCCACCCATATGCCATGAGCCCCTCCTTGACGGCCTGCGGCAATATTCCGATTGAACGGTGTTGCGCGGCCAGTCCCTTGGTCAGCATCAGAATGGGGACCGAAGCTTCAAAAAGAGGACCAACACGCTTCGCGGCCCAGTCTACGCCGGCAGAATTTACGCCGAAGACGATCAAACGAATGCGTTCACGGGCAACTGCCTCGAGGTGTTTATATGAGAAAGCCCGGATCTTTTGCGGCAGCTTTACCTTCAAACCGGGGTGAACTCCGGTTGTAACGATGCTGTCAATGATCTCCTGATCGAGATGGGTACCGACCAGGCAGACGTCGTTTCCGGTATCGGCCAAGAGCTGGGCGAAGGCGCTGCCCATCACCCCGGCGCCGAGTACAATGATTTTTGCCATCGTATTCTCCTTGTCGCCTCCGGCTTGGGGCTTCGCCCTTCGGGCTACGACCCCACAAGACGACCCGACAGGTCGCTCTGTCATATCAAATTAAATCATCAGCCAACAGACATCAATGGCGTGCTTTAAACCAAAAAATGAAGCTTTTTTCAATCTGAAAAAATCGAATCTGATGATTCTAAACCACGCTTATTGGTTCCTGGTTCATGGCTCAGGGTTCACGTTTGTGTAAAAGTTTATTTTCGATTTTAATCTCTGCTCAATATCTAATGAATTATGGACGACTTAGCATGACAAGGTTCCACCTAGAGGAGTCTCTCGGATCTTTCAGGATTTGACCGGTATAGTGAGCAGTGATCATTGGTTTTAACATCTGAACCTTGAACCCTGCTTGTGGGGGCGTCGCCGAAAGCGAAGCCCCAAACTTGGAACCTTTTAGCACTCTTTTAAACACAATAGGCTGTTGACATCGTCCAATGCACCTGTTAAACATTTTTTTACTCCTATTGGGATGCGGGTCCGATTCGGATCGAACTTCCGGTACATCCCGGGGCATGAGGTATCCCACCCTCTCGTATACGCCAAAGACAATCTCATCTATGGAGCGGGTAAAATGCGTTTTGCCATGCCGCGTTTCATGATTTCCGAGCATCCGTTTCCCTGGCTGCTTCCGCTCATCGCCATGTTGCTGACCTTTGCCGTTTTTCCGCTGGTTTACAATATCTACCTCAGCTTTCATGAATTTGCCATTTTCAAGCGTTCTCTGGTGTATGTGGGGTGGGAAAACTGGCTCAAGCTTTTTGACGACACCCGCCTGAACAACGCGCTGTTTATCAACATCACCTACACCATCGTCTGCCTCAGCGTCCAACTGGTGCTCGGCTTTTTGGTCGCCTTGCTGTTGGATACCGACGAAAAGGGCTTCGGGGTGATGCGGGCGTTGTTTTCCCTGGCATTGGTGATCCCGCCCGCCATAACCGGTATGCTGTTCAAACTCCTGGAGGATCCGCAGTTTGGCATGTTCGCCTGGATGCTGGAACAGTTCGGCCTTTTATCCCGTGATGTACCGATTCTGGCAACACCCGAGCTGGCGCTGATCGGGGTGATGATCGCCGACATCTGGCAATGGACCCCTTTTGTGACGCTGATCTTTTTGGCCGGGCTGCGGGGGCTGCCGAAAGAACCTTTTGAAAGCGCCATGATCGACGGCGCCTCCCAGTGGACCATCACCACCCGGTTTACCATTCCCATGTTGAGCAAAGTGATCGCCGTGATCGTGCTGATACGCGGCATTGACTTGTTCCGCACGTTTGACTACATCTTTGTAATGACGTCCGGGGGACCGGGAATTCAAACCTATACGTTGAGTTTTTATACCTGGAAACAGTTTGCGGCTTCTTTGAAATGGGGCTACGGCGCCACATTGAGTCTGCTGGCGCTCATCATCATCAATGTGGCTGCCAATCTGTTGATCAAATTCGCTAAAATCAGGTGGTAACTCCATGTATTCTCTAAAGACAAGAGTGCTGCGCATCGCTGTGGCCTGGACGGTGACCTTGATCATGGTGCTTCCGATCTACTACTGGATCACGGTGTCCGTTAAACGCGACAAAGACGTCTTTACCTTGCCGCCGAAATTGTTTAACTTTCAGCCGACAGCGGATTATTTCAAGGCCGTTTTGCTAGACATTTCCCCGGACCAGCAGTCCATCGAGTCCAGGGGTTCCCTGGGATTTTCCGGCGGCGGTATCTCCTATATGGTCCCGCGACTGGTGGACAGCATCATTATTGCCGTCAGCTCCACGGTTCTGGTCGTAGCGATTGCCACCCTGGCTGCCTTTGCGCTTTCCCGCCTGCGGTTCCGGGCCCAACATCACTTCGTATACATTGTGCTGTCAACCCGCATGATGCCGCCGGTGGCCGTGGCCATTCCGCTTTTTTTAACCTACAAATCCATCGGCCTGTACGATACCCACTTGGGGGTAATTCTGGCCCATACCATGATGAACATCCCGCTGGCCGTGCTGCTGCTCAAAAGCTTTTTCGATGATGTTCCCATGGAAATTGACGAGGCCGCCACTATTGACGGCGCCACCTACTGGCAGATTTTTCGCCGCATCATCCTGCCGACCATGCGCACGGGAATCGCCGCAACGGCCGTGCTCTGCTTTATATTCAGCTGGACCGAATTTCTATTCGTACTCATGCTGACCGCCACCAAGCTCAAAACCGTCCCGGTGGCGACGTCGACCTTCGTGACCTCCACCGGCACCCAGTGGGGGAGTCTGGCAGCCCTGGGGGTGGCAGCCTTGATACCCGCTTTTATTTTTATCCTGTTGGTGCAGAAGAATCTGGTCCGAGGATTAACCATGGGTTCGTTAAAACACTAGGAAGTTATACCGCTCTGAACCGCTGACGAAATCAGGAGCTCCAAATTCGAGTTGATCTCAACATCAGGTACGTACAGGTTGAAACCAGGGTGTGCAATTGCTCAGGGCGGATTGTTTGGCAGGGGGTTAATTTCGATTCTTAATTTTCTAAACGTCAGGAGGAAAATCATGAAAGAAAAGGACCAAAAGTACTATCTGGCAAAACTGGCCGACAAATTGGCCAAGGGCAGGATCAGTCGACGTGATTTCTTGAGCAAGGCCGCCAAAGTGGGTTTAAGCATGTCGGCCCTGGGGGCATTTTCGCATCTGCCGTTCAGGGGACGGCTCGGGATCAACAACAATGCCCTGGCGGCGACCCAGCCTTCCAAAGATGTGATGGACTGGGTGAAAGACGTGGGCAAACCCTATCGGGGTAAAACCGTGCGCATGGCGACGGAATCCACGCCGCCCAGCAAGGGGATTGCCGAGCTGGTCAAATCCGAGTTTACACCGGCCACCGGCATCAAGGTGGAAATTGAAGTGCTGCCGCTGGAGCAGGTATTGCAGAAGCTGACCCTGGACGTGGCCTCGGGCACCAGCACCTATGACCTGTACTACATGGATCAAAGCTGGATGGCCAGCTTCAGCCAGGACACCATCGATCCGCGCGAAGTATACGCATCCAAAAAGGAATTGGCTTATCCGGACTACAACTTCGATGATTTTCTGCAGCCGCTGGTGGACGGCATCAGCATGTACAAAGGGAAAATGGTGGGCGTACCCTATGACATCCCTATTTTTATTCAGATGTATCGTATGGACGTATACGAAGAGCTGGGTCTGAAGGTTGCCACCACCATGGACGAGTATTTGAAAAACGCTCAAATCATCAACGAAAAGAAGAAAAGCCAGGGAATTTACGGCACCACCGGGCAGATGAAGTCCGGCCACTACAGTTTGAATTGCGACTGGACGGCCTGGCTGTGGGGCCACGGCGGATCGGTCTTTCGCGCGGACGGCACTTTTTCGGGTAATGACGCAGAAGGCCTGCAGGCCATGGACTACTGGGTTAAACTCAAGGAAAACATGCCGCCCGGTGTCGACACCTGGACCTGGGACGGTCAATTTCAGTCGGTAGCCCAGGGTCTTGCCGGCCAGGTGCTGAGCTGGGGCGAATTTCTGCCCAGCTGCGATGATCCCAAAAGCTCCAAAGTTTCGGGACTGCTGGGTGTGGCCATTCCGCCCAAGGCCAATAAGCTGCGCCCCCTCGACCAATGCGGCTTCGGCGAAATACCCAATGTCGGTCATCAGGGCGGCAGCGCCCTCGGCCTGTCCAAATACTCGGATGTCAAGGATCCGGCCTGGATTTTTATGCAATGGGCGACTTGCCCGGACACCCAGGCCCGGATCTCGGTTTTGGGCGGCGGCTCGAGCCCGATGCGGCATTCCACCTTCAATCACCCCGACGTGCTGGCAGCGGCCGTGGTCGGCGCCGGCACCACCCGGCATTTCCCGGTCCAAAGAGAGACCATCGAAAACTACATGGGATCCGAACCCGACTTGCCCGAGTGGGCCGAAATTTCGAACAATATCATCCCGGTGGAGTTAGGCCGCTTTTTTGCCGGCGAGTATAAATCTCCGAAACAGACCATGGATATCATTGCCAAACAGGTGGATAAAACCGTGAGCAAGTAACAGCTAACGTGTTGGGTTGCAGGTTCGGGGTTCAATGGAAACAGCACCACGCTCAGTCCTCTTGATATAAGCTGCTCTAATGGTTTTTCAATCCTAAACCATTGAACCTTGAACCTTGAACCCTGAACCGTTCAACCTGGGTAGGAATCACTATCGAAATACCTCTACTTGAACGGTTAGTCCTCGAGTAGAATGGAACAGGAAACGCTATGAAAGATCTGGTAGTCGGCATTGACAGCAGCACTCAATCTACCAAAGCCATCGCCTGGACAAATACCGGCGAATTGGTGGCCGAAGGCAGATGCCCCATCGATCTTCACAATCCTAAATTATACTGGTTCGAACAAAACAGCCGGGACTGGTGGGATTCATGCCGGGTTGCCCTGCAGCAGTTGACAGAAAAGATAGGATCCGAAAGAATCGCCGCTATTTCAATTTCCAATCAGAGAGAAACAGTGGCATTTGTCGACAAGGACGGAAATGATATACGGCCGTCGATTATCTGGCTGGATGAACGCTCGCGCCAGCAGCTCGAGGAAATGGCTGCCCACATCGGCCCGGATGTCATTCACGACATCACCGGACGGCCGGTGGATATCACCCCCGTACTTTATCGGCTGGCCTGGCTGAAAGACAATGAACCTGAGGCTTTCAAAGCAACTCAAATGTTTTCGGACGTTCAGGCTTACCTGGTCTACCGGTTGAGCGGGCAGTGGAAAACCGGCTGGTTCAGCGCTGATCCCATGGGATATTTCGATATACGCAAAAAGAAATATTCACCGTTGCTGCTGGAATATCTTGGTTTGCCGCCCACCCGCTTTCCGGAGGCATTTGCGCCCGGAACCAGGATCGGGACCATAGCGAAAACAGCCGCCGCACAGACCGGCTTGCTGCCTGAAACGCCGATATTTGCCGGCGGCGGCGACGGCCAGTGCGCCGGCCTGGGAACCGCGTGCGTCACTTCCGAACAGGCCTATATTAATCTGGGCACGGCGGTTGTATCGGGCGTTTGGTCGCCGAATTGTATGAACAGCAAAGCCTGGCGGACCGAGATATCGGCGACCGGAGAGGGATATATTCTGGAGACATGCTTGAGATCGGGCGCTTTTCTGATCAACTGGTTTGTAGATCATTTTGTGCCGGGCGACAGAAACGAACCGGACTTTTTTAAAAGGCTGGAGCACGAGGCCCGGAAAATTCCGATCGGCTCTGACGGCCTGATTACCCTGCCTTACTGGTCCGGGGTCATGAATCCTCACTGGAATCCCAATGGCAGAGGCTGTTTTATCGGATTATCCGGCGGGCATAAACCGGCCCACCTGTACCGGTCCATCCTGGAGGGTATGTGTCTTGACCAGGCCCAGGCCACCCGTGAAGTAGAAAAAGAAACGGGCTTGCAGGTCGCAAGATTTGTCGCCATCGGCGGCGGTGCCTCGAGCCCCTTGTGGACGCAGATGCTGGCCGATTCAACCGGTAAAAATGTTGCCATTTCCGAAACGGTGGAGGCTTCCGCCCTGGGTGCGGCCATGATTGCCGCCTATGGCGCCGGCTGGTTTGCTTCCTTTGCCGAAGCCGCTGAAGCAATGAGCGGTAAAACAAAAGTGGTGGAACCGGATCCGACGGTACGGCAGACATGGGATGAATTGCTCGATATTTATGGCCGTCTCTTTCCCGACAATGAAAAAACCTTCAATGACCTGGTTGGTTTTGCCGTAAAATCGGCAAGTGTCCATAAGACATAGCCAGCATAAAACGGAAATACGAAACTCGAAATACGAAATCCGAAACAAATCCGAAATTCCAAAATTCAAATGTCTCAAACGAAATTCTCGTCGTCATAAAGTTGAATTCAATGAATAGACACTAAGTGCCGTTGTCAGATACAAGCGCGGCCTCTGTCCGCGGGCGTCCGGTCTGATCGGAAAAGAAACTTCATCCGAAAATCGTTCGCTCATAGATCGTGGGAGCGGTTTTCAACCGCGATTACCCAGATGGGTAATCGTGGCCGGCCTGCGACGAGCTCAGTCGAATCGAGGCCACTCCCACAAACTAATAACTCATATCTGAATGGTTTTGAATATGTGTAGTTTCATAAGTGGATCTAATACCGTTTTTTCCTGACACCTGAAACCTGAAACCTTATTTTTTATGTGGTTTCACACAAGCATGAGGTGAAAATGTCCAAAGACTATGGCGGTGTCGTCAATGAATTGGTGGCCGGCAAGTGGCAGCATCCGGACACCGGCCAGCCGGCGTCCATTGATATCGGTTCAATCGTCATTAAAGAAACCCTCGATGGAATGGAAGGCGAACTGGTTCGTGGGCTTCACGATAATGAAAAACTGGCGATCGTCGCGGACCGGTATACCTTCGAAGTACTCGGACGGCGAATTGGTTCGGCCCTGAGTTCCGCAGGATTTGCGATCGAAGAAATTGTGTGGCGGACGCCGCACGCCGACATTGAATGCGTGGAGGAATTGAGGCATTTGACCCGCCATTGTGACGGGTTGATAGCCGTTGGCTCGGGTACCATCAACGACAGTGTCAAGTATGCTTCATTTCTGGATAAAAAACGATATTCGGTTTTTCCGACTTCACCGCAACTGGCGTATGGCACACCGACGGCATCGATATCTTTCGGCGGATTTAAGAAATCGCTGACCACCCATTCGGCCCAAGGGGTGTTCTTCGATCTGTCGGTAATTTCCCAATGCCCAATCCGGTTGACCCGCAGCGCATTTGCCGATCTGATCTGCCGCACGACCGCTCAGGTCGACTGGTTGATGTCACATTTGCTGTTTGGCACCCAATATCGCAATCTTCCCTATACGTTGCTGGCCTATGACGAAGAAAACCTTTTCGACTGCGCCCTAGACTTGCAGGAAGAAAATCTGGAAGCATTCGGCATCCTGATTCGGATGTGTGCGCTTATGGGTCTGGCGATTCGCGCCGCCAACAGCAGTCACCCCGGCAGCATGGGTGAACATATGATGTCGCATTATATGGAAATGTTCTTCAACGATGTCAATCCCAACACTTTGCACGGTGAGCAAGTCGGAGTCACCTCGCTGACCATGTCCCGGCTGCAAAACCGGATGCTAAGCCGGGACAACCCGCCCACTCTTGAACCGACTAAAATCGATCAGGACGACATGATCGGGCGCTACGGCAAGGAAATCGGGCAGCAATGCATCCAGGAATTAAAAAACAAAGCCCTCGATCGTGAACAGACGGAGAAAATGAACCGGTATTTGGGGGAAAACTGGGACCGCATTGCAAAACAATTGCGAGCCGTCATGTTGCCATCTGAAAAGTTGGCGGCAGCCATGCAGGAAGTCGGCGCCATTCAGACCGGACGTGATCTGGGGTTTCCAAAAACCTTTTATCAGGAAGTCGTGCTCCATTCCCGCGAAGTGCGGGATCGCTTTACCATGCTGGATATGGCCGCTGATGCGGGAATGCTGGAAGCGTTCGCGGATGAATGCAAGTGATTGGGTATTGGGTATTGGGTATTCGGTATTTGGTACTGGGTACTGGGTATTGGGGATTCGGTACTGGGTATTGGATATTGGGTATAGTGACAAACGGGCATTCACAGGGATTTATGACGGAATCAACTTTTTTTCCGGCTTGACTCGAATTTGTCGGCACGATGATTTCGTTTGAGACATTTGAATTTCCGAATTTCGGATTTGTTTCGGATTTCGGCCAATTTTATAAGATCAGGCGAGTTTCGAATTTCCGGTTTATCCGGGTTGGGTATTCGGTATTCGGTATTCGGTATTGGGTATTTGGTACTGGGTATTTGTTAGCCGAATGAGAAATACTGCATCCCTAAGATTAAAAAAATTAATCCGGCTAGACGCGGAAGGATAGTCACAGAGGCACCACGACCCAGCCAAAGGATGAGTATAATAATAGACCTTTGTGCCTTCGTGTCTTTGTGGCGAAAATAGATTGTTTAGTAAATCCTTGGTAAGCATGATAAGACCAGCGGCTTTTCTCCAATAACCTATAACCTATGACCAATAACTTATAACCAATAACTAACAACCAATAACTAATAACCAATAACTAATAACCAATAACTAATAACTAATAACTATTTTCTAATTTCTAATAACTAATAACTAATAACTAATTTCTAATAACACTCGGGAAAGCAGATGGCAACTGTAGTCTACGACGGTATCCATAAAAATTTCGGCAAAGTGCAGGCGCTGCGGGACATCAACGTTGAGGTTAAAGCCGGGGAGTTCGTCGCTTTGCTGGGGCCGTCCGGCTGCGGCAAATCAACCTTGCTGCGGTTGACGGCCGGTTTGGAAACCATTTCATCCGGTAATCTATTCATTGACGGCAATCTGGTAAACAGGGTTCACCCCAGAGACCGGGACATTGCCATGGTATTTCAGAACTATGCCCTGTATCCCCAGATGAATGTTTATAACAACATTGCTTTCAGCATGCAGGTAAAAAAATTAGATAAAACTGAAATTGATGAGCGCGTTCAATGGGCGGCTAAAATTCTAAATATCGAAGATCTGCTCAAACGCTATCCAAGCCAACTTTCGGGCGGCCAGGCCCAAAGGGTGGCTATGGGACGCGCCATCGTGCGCGATCCCAAAGTTTTCTTATTCGACGAACCGTTGTCCAATCTGGACGCCAAATTGAGGGAGCAGATGCGCTTCGAAGTCCGCTCGCTGCACGATGAGCTCGCAGCAACTACCATTTACGTGACTCACGACCAGGTAGAGGCCATGACCATGGCCGATAGAATTTTGGTCATGCGTCTGGGCCTCATCCAACAGATCGGATCGCCGGCGCAGGTATTCGACCAACCGGCCAATGTTTTTGTTGCCGATTTCATCGGTACGCCTTCAATTAATCTCTTGGAGGGAGAAGTCGCGGTCGAGAACGGCAAACAAGTCTTTCGCACCCAGGACGTCACGCTTCCCCTGCCATTGGAAAATTCCCTGGAAACCGGCCAAAAAATAATATACGGCTTGCGCCCCCAGCATATCAAGGTCCTGGCGGAATACTCCGCAAGCGATACCGACACCATCGAAGCCCGGCTTTTGCTCAGCGAAACAACGGGAACTGAAACGCAATTTTCATTTGATTTTGGCGGACATAAATTAATCGTTGCCAATCAGGGAAGATTCGATATTCCACGCAACACCAATTGCCCTCTAAAGGTTGAGGTCGAGCGGGCCCACTTCTTCGATCAGGCCAACCAGCAGCGCATTGACTAGCATGGCTAGGCACCGCAAAAATTGCGATTTCCGGCTCCCCGTCCCCCATATTACAATTTTCGACATCTTAGCGCCTCGCGTACTGGGTTCTGCCGGACCATTTGTCAGGAGGAGAAGTCCATGGAGAATCGGTACAATGAAAATTACGTCCAAGAGTTGATTGCGCGTTATCCTGACATTGCCGAAGAATTGATCCGGCGTACCTACACCGCGCGGCTGATCGGGGCCGACCCGGCGCTGGTTCACGGCGGCGGCGGCAGCAGTTCGCTTAAATTGAGACAAAAAAATATTCTGGGTGAGGAACAGGAGTATTTATATGTCAAGGGCCGCGGCGTCGATTTGGCGCAAATCGATCCGGCCGGCTTCGTTGCGCTTGATCTCGCCGTCTTGATCAAGTTTCGCCGGCTGGAAAATATAGATGATGCGGAAATGGACAATCAGCTGCAAATGCGCAAATTGCAGCCGTCTCCCTTAAATCCCACGGTGGAGTCATTCCTGCATGCTTTTTTGCCGCACCGTTATATTGACCATACCCATGCCGACAGTATCCTCATATTGACGAACCAGCCGGGGGGCCGGGGACTGGTGCGTGATTTACTTGGCCCGCGGGTTGCCGTGCTACCATATAGCATGTCCGGCCTGCCCCTGGCAAAGGCGGCGGCGGACCAATGTGACAGGCATCCCGACCTCGAGGCAATTGTGATTGTTAATCATGGGATATATACCTTTGGCGCGGACGCTGAAACGTCATACACCCGCATGATTGACTGCGTCCGCCGGGCCGAGGCATTTATCGAAAAAAAATTGCCTGTCAGACCACCGGCCTCGCCTCAGGCTGATAGGGCCGCATCTGAAAAAAGGAAATCTTTGGCGGCTGTCCTGGCCCCATTCATCCGCGGCGCCTGCGCGCATGATATACAGGAAGGGCGGCTTTGCCGGTTTAAAGTTGAATTCAGAAGCGTACCTGACTTGTTGGATGCTACAATTGTCGATGATATTCAGACTCTCTGCGATTCCGGGGTGCTGACGCCCGCCCATGCGGCCTGGACCAAAAACTGGTATATTTACCTCGATTCGCTGCCGCAGCAGATTGAAGAAATAGGTCCATTGCTCACCCGAAAGATCGATCAATTCACCGAGCGATACCACCGCTACTTCCAGGAGCACCATAGGATCAAAGGTGCGCCATGCCGCGAATTGGATCCCTATCCCCGGGTGTTTGTCGTGCAGGGTCTGGGACTTTTTGCCCTCGGCATCTCGCAGCGCGAGGCGATAGTGGCGGCGAATATCGCCAAGCATACCGTCCATGCCAAACTGCAAGCCGGCGCCATCGGCGCCTATGTCCCCATTGCAGACTCCCACATTTTCGAAATGGAGTACCGGCGTCTTCAGCAAAAAAAAGCAGTTCAACACTTGCGGCAAGTGCTGCTGGGCCAAATCGCCCTGATCACCGGCGGAGGCGGCGCCATCGGATGCGGAATTGCCGATCGATTGCTGGCGGCCGGTGCGGCGGTCGTTATCTCGGACATCGACGAATCCCGCCTGCAAAAAGTGTACGTTTACCTCAGAGACCGCCACCCGGCCGGTGAAATTGAATGCCTCGCCTTTGATGTGGCGGATTACACAACCGTCACATCGGCCTATGCTGAAATCAGCCGCCGCCTCGGCGGGGTCGACATTGTCGTGCCCAACGCAGGCATTGCCCATGTCGCCACGATCGAAGACCTGGATCCGCAGCATCTCGATCAGGCCATCGATGTAAATCTGAAGGGTACGTTTAACACCATTAAAGCTGCCATACCGGTATTTCGGCGGCAGGGTACCGGCGGCAGCGTGGTGGTCATCAGCACCAAAAACGTATTCGACCCGGGAGCGGCCTTCGGGGCCTACAGTGCATCCAAAGCCGGGGCCCACCAGATTTCCAAGATCGCCGCCCTGGAGCTTGCCTCGCTGGGCGTCCGGGTGAATATGATCAACCCGGATGCGATTTTCGGCGATGAAAATATATCTTCGAATCTGTGGGACCGAATCGGCCCGGAAAGAATGAAAGCCCGCGGTTTGGATTACAAGGGTCTGCAGGAGTATTATCGCAACCGCAATCTTTTAAAGGCCCGTGTGTTGGCGGAACATGTTGGCAATGCCGTTGTTTTTTTCGCCAGTGACCAGACCCCGACCACCGGCGCGTCGCTGCCGGTGGACGGCGGGATTCCGGCCGCCTTTCCACGATAGGCAGGTTTATCGAAAACCTGCCCAAATATAGGGATCCGGTAAAAACCGACCCGAGTCGCCACGGCCGCAATGCGGTGCAGGTGGCCGGGCAGGCCATCGACTGCGTGTCACGATATCTTTGATATGGTTAACTCTAGTTTGTCATATTATTTTTACTTTGGCTCTTTATCAAAACAATATAATTTAGAAACTTCCCTCCCCCCCGAAAAGATCTCGGGATCGTAGACTCGCGGGAGGGATCGAGGGAGGGGGATAAAATGGTACGATCCTTAATATTGTAGATAGATCCGTTTTCAATTTTATGTCATTATGGAACCGAATCTGATAAAAAACTCATCATAGGGCCAAACCATGATAAAGTGGATGAAATCCAATTTTCTTCTAAGTTGTATCGCCGGATATCTCTTGTTTTTTGCCATAGGAGCACCGGCACCCGGTCAAGAGATGACGAAAAATATCTATGGAGCCGCTGAAGTGTCGGACAACAAAAATAAATCCGTCGAAGCTGCGGATAGCAACCCAGAAGCTATAACTATATTTATGTGTGGTGACGTGATGACCGGCAGAGGTATCGATCAGATCCTGCCTCATCCCGCTGACCCCGCCATTTATGAGTCATATATGAAAAGCGCTCGAGGATATGTCAAAATAGCGGAAAATCTAAACGGTCCCATCGATTATCCTGTCAGTTTTTCATATGTTTGGGGAGACGCTACCGAGGAGTTGAACCGATTAATGCCGGATGTCAGGATAATTAATTTGGAAACGAGTGTAACCAAGAGCAACGATTATTGGAAAGGCAAAGGCATCAACTACAGGATGCATCCGGAAAATATCCCTATTTTAAAAGCAGCCAAAATAGACGTGTGTTCCTTAGCCAACAACCATGTACTTGATTGGGGATATGTGGGTCTTCGTGAAACCTTGGAGACGTTAAAAAATGTAAACATCAAAATAGCAGGCGCCGGCCGCAACTTTAGTGAAGCGCAGGCACCGGCAGTACAAGAGGTACCCGGCAAAGGGCGAGTCATTGTGTTCGCATTTGGGTCGCGGACCAGCGGCATTCCGACGGGTTGGGCTGCTACGGACAAAAAGCCCGGGGTAAATCTGCTAAAAGAAATAAATGACAAAACGCTTCGCGATATTCAAGAAAAAATTCAGCGAATCAAACGTGAAGGTGATGTTATTGTGGTCTCGATACATTGGGGAAGCAATTGGGGCTATGGAATCCCTCGGGAGCAGACCGTATTGGCGCATCGATTGATAGATGAGGCCGGCGTTGACATTATTCATGGACACTCATCGCATCACGTCAAAGGCTTTGAGATTTACAAGGATAAACTCATTCTCTATGGCTGCGGTGACTTTATCAATGACTACGAAGGAATTGGCGGCCACGAGCAATTCAGGTCTGATTTGTCCCTGATGTATTTTGCGAAGGTCGATCGATTAAACGGCTATCTCCTGGGCTTGCAAATGACACCCACCCAAATGCGACGATTCAGGGTCAATCGAGCTTCAAAAGTCGACACGCTTTGGTTAAAGAATACTTTGAACAGAGAAGGCGAAAAATTTGGCGTCAAGGTAAAAGTGAACCGTGACAATCGCCTGACACTCCAATAGGGTTCGCTCCCAGTGCCTTTGTATTAAACTCCTTGGATACCATTTTGAATTAGCCCAAGTGATGTCGAGTAAATACCCTACATCACTGCCAAATTTAGGACAACCTCCCGAAATTACATTTAATTTTGATTACAATTAATGGCATTGATTTTTTGCTTGGAATCTGACACTATGCTGGTGATTCTCGATATTTGCTTTAACCTTTAATAAAGGGAAGGCATATGCATGAATAAAAGGCCCTGCTTCCGGATCTGGAGGTGGGGTTTTTGCTTTTGGATATCCAATTGAAATCTGCAAAATGTCTTGATTGCAGATAATGGAATCACCGGCCAGGGAGAACACTAATTTTGATTCAGATTCAGATGATATCACAGCCTTTCCCTTAACTGAGAAAACTCAATAAATCAGCAGTCTGAATTTTCTTGATATTACAAAATGCCTCCATAATATTTTAATTTTAATATTGTGCTCACCTGTAACCAGTAAAAACCAAAAAGGAGGTTTACTATGTCTGCAGAATCAGAGGGCCTAAACCAAAATTCACTGATAAAATTGAAAGAGGAAATCCAGAAAGATGTAGAGCAGAATAAGTATGATGGTGCGGTAGTAATTCTTGCTCGGCACGGGGAAGTGGCCTTACGTGAAGCAATCGGTTTTTCTGATCGCGATGCCGGTAAAACCATGAACGTGGATGACGTTTTCTGCATGTTTTCGGTAACTAAAGCTATGACCGCAGCCACTGTTCTTCAGCGTATTGATAAAGGTATGATTAGACCCAACACTCCGATCTCTGAAATCATTCCCGAATTCGGCATAATCGGCAAACAGCGCGTAACTTTTGCCCAATTGCTCTCTCATACCGGCGGCATGTCTGCGGCCTTTCCAGCACTTCTGCCCGAAGAACAGGGGGATTTGGATAAAGTTGTGGCGGCAGCCTGTGCCATGCCCCTGGAATCGCTGCCCGGCCAGGCGGTAAATTATAGCCCCTTAATGGCCCATGCGGTTTTAGCGGGTGCCGTTAAACGTTTAGATGGTGATCAGCGAGCTTTTCGCGACATCATGGCCCAGGAACTATTCAAACCACTAAAAATGAATGATAGCTCTTTGGGCATGCGCCCAAATCTTACAGATAGGTTTGTACCGGTGGTTCCCAGAGACGACTCACCGGGGCTTTTCCAATTAGACCAACTCGCTGGTTTGTTCCAACTAACTGTTTTAGATCCGGAAAAAAAGGCTGAAATACCTGCCGGAGGTGCCGTATCTTCAGCTGATGATGTATTCCGGTTTGCCGAAGCCTTGCGAAACGGCGGTGATTTGGAGGGCGAACGAATTCTATCCCGATCCATTGTCCAACTTGCCACGCAAGTTCACACCGGTAATATGCCCAACGATCTTTGGAACTTTGCCGTTGAGATGCGAGGATGGCCGGTCTTCCCGGCGAATTTAGGCCTGGGTTTCTTCTTGAGAGGAAAAGGGATCTACCCTACTTACTTCGGCACAATGGCATCACCAGGGACTTTTGGTGCCATGGGTGCGGGCACCACACTCTTTTGGGTCGATCCTGAACGCAATATGACATTTGTTTGCCTGACTGCAGGAATTTTAGAAGAAACAAACAGTTGTGATCGGTTTCAGCGTTTATCTGACCTGGCAATAGCTGCGGCATTATAAGCAATAATTTCTACCTTTTATTTAAAGAAGGCGGAGCTTCTTTTATTTCCGCCTTTTCTTAAATATATAATTCCCGAATTAATTTTAAGATTTACTTGACTTGACAGCCGCGCATAAAGATACCTGTATAATTAGCGGGAATTGAATAACACAATTAATTTGGAATTTAATACTATTGTAAGATACTCAGATTTTCCAACTTATCGTTACTTTTAATGGCGTTAAAAAACCTGTGATATCATCAGGCCCAGATCACAGGGACGATGTTGTACTATACTGCTATAAATCTGTAAATTTGAGAGTTCCAAAATCTGCGTGATATCCGAAGCAAATCATTACACATTTCGATACCTGTCGAATTAGAACTATTGGCATGATACATTTATCCGAAGCGGGTTTCCGCTCACCCCAAAATCTTGAATATGCGTCCGTTTCCAATATCATGTGAATAATTGATTTCAATTTATTCAGAAAAAAAATTTGCCGGAGTTTAGATCTTGGCGGTTTTCGAGCACCTTTATTGTTGAATGATACACAAGGTATTGTTCAGCATGACGAGATCAAACCTTAATGCAAGTCGGGTTGACTTGAGACAAAAGGTGGCTGTCGAAACACTTTGTATATTGCCTAAATAAAGGCAGCTATGAATTCGCATCCGTTTCCAGATTCAGATGGAGATTAAGCGAAGTTGCACGAGGTAAACTGCATAGGGACAGGAGGAAGAGATGGAGCTTGAATCGGCGACTCAGGTGTTTGGCGTCGGCTTCGCCGGCGGATTGCTTCTCGAACTAATCCACTGGTACAATTTGACACGCGACCCCAATTATAGCGCTTACAAGCGTTCACCAGTCTATTGGCTCGTGTCCCTCGGGATGGCGGCCGCCGGCGGCCTCCTCGCGATGCTATACTTTGGAGATCAGGCGCAGGGTTTACTGACGCTGCATGTCGGGCTTTCAGCACCTCTGATCCTACAGAAGTTTGCTACTACTGCAGCACTGACGGGGGGGAAGTCCACCCAGCCGAGCATCGCTAATTTTCTCAGCTGGTAATCCGATGCGGGTAGCCTCAATCGCACTTGGGATCATAACCTATTCCGACCCACGCTTGGCTTTGAGCAAGGCGCGGCTGCACTTCGCTGCCGATGATGCGGATGCCTTTCACCGCTACGTGACAACGGCATGGGATGGGAGCCGGGATCTGCATCTCTGCCTCACAGATGAGAAGGCCAGCCGAAACGAGCTTGAACAGGCCATCAAGTTAATGGCAGGCGCAGGGCCCCTTGATCTCTTCCTCCTTTATCTCTCTGGTCATGGAGAAGTCCGCGCGCACCAGGGCTGGTTCTGCCTGGCCGATGCCCGAAGCGGCGAGCCCAGCCTCACGAGCACAGAGATAGATAGGCTTCTCTCGACGATCGACGCTGATCAGGTTGTGGTGATCGCCGACTATTGCCACGCGGAAGCAAGTTTGGCCAGCAGCCGCTTTTTTACCGTGCTCGAGGGACATTCCGCAAGAATTTATATTGCCTCGGCGCGAACCAACCAGAAAGCTTGGGAGGATGCGGAACTGAAGCGTTCGATCCTCTCCGATGTGCTGCTCAAGTCGATAGCGTCGGGATCTCCGCTTGCGGAACGGGATGGAACGGTCGATATCGAAGCCCGGCTCATCCCGCACCTTCGCGAGCAGGTTCCGTTGGAAGCGGCGGTGCGAAAGCGCGGCGCTGTCCAGGAACCCGTCACGGGCGGCTCGGCTTCAAGGCCCATCCGGCTGCCGACAGTCGCCGCACGCGAAATGAGGCGCAATCTCTCGATCAGCGAGACAGTTCGCATGCGGCTGCGGCGAATCCTAACAGTTGGTGCGATATCCCTACTCGCCGTGTGGATCTTTGCAGACCTTCTCGTCTATCATCTCGCGATGGGGCCGAACGGAACGATCCTGGTTCGTCCCGGCCCAGCAGCACTTTACAGGCTGACCCCCTATCACCTAGGCAGGGAGGTCGACACCGGTTTTGACGTACAGGACCTTTCGCCTCGCAGTCAGGAAGCCTTCCTCCGGTTGAGCCGAGGCAGCGAATTCGGCTTCACGACCCGCAATGATCGCGACGGTCTCGCCCTGTGGCTTTCTCAGCTGGAACCGACTCTTACGTCTTCATCGGCCGCACGAGCGCGTATGCTCGCTCGTGCGGACACTCCGCAGATGGAAAACAACGATCCGCCGCCCGTGTGGGAAGCCGCGTTCGTGGCCTACGCGAGCGCCACCGAGCGCCGCCGCATTGCAGACATGATTTACCCTGCGCCGCCTCGTATCGAGGTCGATTGCGGGGGGCCTGTCAGAGAGCAGTTCGATTTCACGCTCCTCAATGTTACACCGGATGTGTTCGCTAGCGACCTTGCCTGGCGTGCGCTACGGGTCGACGCCCTGCATCAGGAAGAGATTATACAGCTTGTGACCGCGGTCGCCTATCGCGTTGCGCACGCCGAAGAATCGACACAAATAAGTATAGACACAGAAGCGCTGGCCGACGCAGTGACGCTGATGACGTCACCCTCGCGTCCACGACTGATAGGCCTCACTGGCTGGTGCGAGGGCGCTCCCGCTGCCTTGGTGCGTGCGCTTACGGGCGATGATCGGACACGCATCGGCGCCGAGGCCGCGCTTGTCGCTGGTCTTCCCACAGCTCCATCGCCGCCAGGGGAGGATCCGCCCCCTCCGCAAATGGCAGCAATTGCTGCGCTGACTACCCTTGTCAACCGTGTACGTCTACAGTATCAGACCGTCGAAGAGATCGTGGCCGCCTTCGATCGGAGCGGCGAAGGTCTGGGGCTGGACGCACCGTTCAACCGCCTTCTTCTCGATACAGCCGCCAATCAGCCATTGCCATCGCACTTCCGTATCCGCCTGTTCAATATCCTTGGCCGCAAGGTTGACGCGGAAGATTTTGAGACGATTGTCGCATTCCGCTTGCTGGCTCGGAACGCTAACCATCTCACGGCAGCCGAGCGGGGGACGCTGCGTGCCTGGCTTAACCGCAACGGGGAAGCAAATCGCACATCGAGTCTTCTTCATGAGGGTTTAGGCTATCTGGCGCTGGTTATGCCACTCAGGGCCGAGGAGGTGGACTGGCTCGTGGCGCGCCTGTCGCCTTATAGCTGGTTTACCCCCGAGACAGTCGGCTATCGCGGGGAAATGATAATTAGCGCTTCGGACGAGAAGGCGGCTGTGGCGCTTGGCAGAGTCAATCAACGCCAATCTTTGGATCGGGAGGTGATCGATCGTCTCCTGACGATCGCCGCCCACCGCACCGATTTGAAGGAGCGGACGGCCTTACTGCGTGGTCTGGGCTACTCCCAAGAGCGGTTTGATCGACAGGTCCTCGAGACGTTATCCAATCAGAAGACCTCAGCTGTCATGCGACGGCTCTACATCAACATCGCCATCGAGCAACTGCGCTTGATGCCAACTGACGAATGCGCTCACATTCTCACCTGTCTTTTCCTGCATTGGCAAAGATCCCGGGCCCCCGATCTGCGGCTTGCGCTTGGAGAAATCATAGGCAGGGTCGTCGCAGAGAGACAGAAATAACCAATCAATACTAAATGTCGGTTTCAACCGATACTGTTGAAAAGGGTATAGTTTGGGGACACTCCGCACATTTAAAGCTTTAGAGTACTAAATCATAATCTTTTCATTGGATGTTCGCTTTTAAAGCCTATCCATTCGGTTATTATGAAAAAATTGAAATATTATAAGCCATGAATAATCGAATTATCCACAACCAAAGTTTGCGGGCTTAGTAGTAAATATACGCTACTCAAATCTCAACTTCCGCATTTCGGCAAAGTAATCCATGGCGGATGGCGGCAGGTGTTGAATTTCCTCACCGGTCGCCAGCGCCTGACAATAGATCCGGGCCACATTTTCCAGCAGCTCGGAATTTCGCATGGCCCGCTCCATGTCGGCGCCCAGGCTCATAGCCCCATGGCTTTGGATGAGGTAGCAATGGCAATCGTTGGCCAATTTCGCGGTGACGTTGTCGACCAGTTCTGCACTGCCTGAAAAGGCATAGGGCACGATATCCACGACGTGGCCGATTTCAACGAAGATCTCATCAAACAGGGCCGGAATTGGTTTATTTATGGTCGAGAGGGTGCTGGCATACGGCTGATGGGTGTGAATCACCGCATTGACATCCGGCCGATGCCGGTAGACACCGAGGTGCATGCCGGCCTCTATGGAAGGCGCAAAACTGCCTTCGATAAGATTTTGATCGAAATCGATCACACAAATGTCAGTTAGCTCCAGGGAGTGATAGGAACGTCCCGAAGGCGTGATGGCAGCGATTTTTTCACCCGGCTCTCTCACCGAGATATTGCCGCCGGTGCTCAAGCGTCCCAGAAATCCATTCTCGGCCAGCCAGCGGCAGCTGTCCAGCACCTGACGTTTAATGTTGTCGAATTTACTCATAGCAATGATCCTATCTTAAAAACAATTAAAAAATGAACATCGAACATTGAACATCGAACGCTCAACATCGAATAAGGTATGGTGTCATTTTTTATAAAAAGACTGGACAAGCCTGCTTTGCCAAATAGGCTAAGCAGGCTAAGAACGCAGCTGCCAGTTGGAATTCTGTGGTTCATTTGACTTAAAATAGATCAAGCGTAGCGTCATCAATGTTCGATGTTGGACGTTCGATGTTCAATGTTCATTATTTAAGCAAGCACGTAGGCTCTAAAAGAACAAGCTTAAACCCTGAATAGTCGATCTTCAGGGCGGACTAATTGGGCAAAGGCTCTACTTGGTTTTATCTACAAATTGTGATTTGGGTTCGGGGCTGGTGGCCGACCATCCCCCGTCAATGATCAGGGTTTGACCGGTAATCTGGTCCGCATCCGGGGACAGAAAAAAAAGCGCGGCCTTGGCCATGTCGCTCGGATAGCACGCTCGGCCGGTGGGGATGACGGTCGACCAGATCGGCTCGTAGTCAGGCACGGCCGCCACCGTGCGGGGGGTAACTGTGGCCCCCGGGGCGATCGCATTGACGGTAATGCCATAAGATGATACTTCGGACACCAGGCTGCGCGCCAGCATTTCCAGGCCTTTTTTGGTCATGGCATAAACCGAGGATGTAGCGATGGCCTGGTTTCCGGCAACGGACGACAAGAACAAAAGGCGTCCGCCGCTGTCCTGCTGTCGCATCTGACGGGCCGCGGCCTGGGCCAGAAAAAACGATCCCCCTAAATTTACCGCCAAAACGCGCTGGAAATCCTCGGGCTTGAAATCAAAAAAATCATCCCACAATGACAGTCCGGCATTGGCGACCGCAATGGAGAGGTGGCCGAATTCGTCGACGGCCCGGTCGACCAAGTCGCGCACGACTTGCACCTCAGCGACATCGCCCCCTAGTCCCAGGCAGGTGCCCCCTTCTGCACTGATGCCCTGTGCGGCTTTGACGGCCAGATCCCCGTTCATGTCATTGAGCAAAACGGCGGCCCCCTGCCCTGCCAGCCGGCGCGCGATTTCAAGGCCGATGCCCTCTCCCGCACCGGTGACGATGGCAACCTGATCCCTAAAAGCATTCTCCTTCATATTTGATTCTCCCCGGTATCAATCTATTAACCCAATTGAGTTAAAAACCAATTGAGAGTTATTCGTTATCGGTTATTGGTTAATGGTTTAAAAACAATGAATTCTGTTCTGATGACTCACTGATGCTATAAATATAAAATCAGGCTATCAACCAATACTAATAGCGAATAACCAATTACTAATAACACCTTAAATGAGCGCTTTTCGCTCATTTAAGGTATTATTCTCACCATTCATAGAAAAATGTCGCGCCTTTTGCAAGAGAAGGGTTTCAATAAAGATTTTGGATTGCGGATTGGAGGTATCGCTACGCTCTGTCTTTTATAATGGATCGTTCGACAAAAAAGCTCACGACAAGCCGTTCGACAAACAAGCCCTCGACAAGCCGTTCGACACAAAAGCTCACGACAAACCGTTCGACAAACAAGCTCACGACAGGCAGAATACCTTAAATCCAAAATCCAAGATCTAAACAAATAGCTGTTTGCGATACGACAGCGCCAGTAAAAACCCGGTAATCCCGATGATCGGGAAAAGAATAAGCGAAGTCTTAAAAGATGTTGCCTGCACGAGCAGAGAAAGCATCAGCGGTACGACAATACCGCCGGCCGGTATGCCAAGCTTGATGATCCCCATCACCATGCCCGACATTGCGGGATATTTTAAACCGGCCAAGGCAATGATCAGCGGAAATATAACCGAGATCGTCGCCCCGCTGACAATCAAAAGAAAGTAAGCCCAGAAGGCACCCGGAGCGGCGAAAAGCAGCAGGCTGACGGCGGCGGCGGTCAAGGCAAACATGGCCATGATGTATTTGAGCAACTGGTTTTTGCGCGCGAGCGCACCAATAACGAGCCGCCCGGCCGCGATGCCTGTCAAAAAGGCTACCAGCCCAAGCTTCGAAGTTACCTGGTCAAATCCGTAAAATTCCATCAACAGGGTGGTAATAATTCCGATCAGGGACAGCTCAATGCCAACTGCACACGAAGCCATAATAAAGAGTACGAGCACCGGTCGCTGTTGGCCGAGAAAAGCCAATCGTTGACAAAAACTTTCAGCCATCTGCCTTTTTGGAGGAACCCGGGAAAAAACGAAAATTACCGCCAGGGCCAGAACCGCCGCCGCAGATTGAACCATGCTTTTTCGCCAATCCATCTGCAGAAAAATGAGGTAAATCACGATCATCAATTCGCCAAAAGTGACGAAAAAATGATTGACGGAAATAAACAGGCTCTCGCGCCGGTCGTGGATGTCCAGCAGCATCGCATCGGCGGCGCCCTCGTAGCCGCCGATTCCGATGCCGATGAAAAGCATAATTGCCAGATTCAGCGGGAATGAGTCTTTGAAATAGAAAAAGAATAATGATGCGGCGGTGATGAGGCTGGCCGCAAACATCAGCCGGGCCTTGTCGACGCTGTCGGCCAGCGTACCCACGGTAATGACGGACAGGATAAAGCCGACGTTCTGAAAGGCAAGCAGCAGTCCGATCTGAAACGGTGAAAGCCCGATGTTGCGGGAGGCCGCCCCGATGACGGCCGAACCCACGCCCAGGAAAAACATCGCCGCAAATGATGATGATGTCAGTAGATTCCGGTTGCGCAGCATGGCGAAAAGCTCCCTGTATAATGCCCGACCTTGAAAAGGTTCATTAATCTTCTCAGGACGGCGGCGGCGCTTATTTGAATACACATCAGTAAGTGCTTGTCCGACAGTGTAAATCGCGGTTGAACCTTCGACAAGCTCAGGTGAGCAAACCGCTCCCACAATCTATGATACCGGTATATTCCTATACAAGATCAATCTCAAGCGTTCTAACTTCTAAAACAGAAAAGACGATCCCGAAGGCGTTGATTGTCCGGCCGACCCGACGGACATCCGCGTTCACGGCCGGGTTACGGCCGGCATCTATTTCAACAAGAAACCTGGTTATCTGCGTTTCTGCCAAGGCCTTCAAGCGTTTTTCCAATTCACCCCCGGCCCTTTCTGAATCGGTTTCAAACCGAAAGTCGTCGATGCTTCTTCCGTTTAAATGCCACACCAATGCACAGATTTTCATCCACTTTATCCGGTTGCCGATACTCAATCGTCTCATCGTCTCGAAACCGTTTGAAAACGTTGCGGCCGCCAAAAAACGCCGCAACACGTCGGGGCTGGACTCCGTGTCCGCCGTCACGTCTTTAAAATGCGTTTCAGCATCACCGTCGGAACGTGTTAATTTGCGGTGAGCTGCTTTTCGCAGGTCGGCTGAAAAATCAGGTTGCGCCCGCACGATGAGATCCCGGATGGTTCGGCGCTGGATCATATACAGCATCCGGCCGGCATATTCCAGGTATCTGTCATAGTCACGGCGGTCCCGGCTGCCCTCAGCCAGGGCATGCAATAAAAAGTGACAGTAATCGTCCAGATACAGCCAGGCCTCCCATATCTCCTCCGGGGTCATATCGTCGGTTTCAGTATAGTTTTCAGCCACGAACTCGCCCGCATCGTTGGTAACAACCGTGGGATTCCTCTGAGGCCAGCTATGTTTCATCGCATCCGTATCGATCAGTCTGACGCTTTGCTCCTGCCACATTTTGGTGCCGGGATAAGGAACGGCGATGGAGACGGATGCGTGCCGGGTGATAAGGTTGTAGGGCGGATGATCCAACACAAAGAGGGCGGATCGCAGCACGCTCTGCCAGTCCTGACCGGGGAGCCCGACCAGCAGATAAAAAGCCGTGTGGATCTTTAGCCGACGGCACCAGTCACGGAGCTGAATGATCTGATCGAGATCGATGCCTTTGCCGATTTTTTTCAATACGGCCGGGTCGCCGGATTCGACCCCGATCTGAATAAATTGTAACCCGGCGGCCTGCATTCGTTCCAGCTGCTCATAGTCCAGTTGATCGGCCCTGGCTTCGGCGGTCCATTCGATTTGAAGGCCCGAGTCCGCAATCGACCGACAAAACACATCTATTCTTTTTCGGCGATTCAAGAAAGTTTCCTGGACAAAGGCAAATTTTCGAAATCCTTTGTCAAACAAACATCTGATCTCCGCTATAATATTTTCGGCACTGCGCTCTCTGATTCTGCGGCCGTGTATGCATCGCTGGGCACAAAAAATACAGTCATGGGGGCAGCCGTATCCGGAGAGGATATAGATGAGCTGGTTTGGATTTTCAGCCGGATCCTGGTCCGGTTCCCGGAAGATTTGCAAACTGTCGGAAGGAAACGGATAATCATCGAGCGCCAGCAACGGTTCCCGCAATGGGTTGATGAGAATCTCGCCGCTTTCTTGCTTAAAGGCAATGCCGGCTATCAATGATAAGTCGGGCGGAGCGGCTTGAGTGGCCAGTAAAGCGATTTCGGACAGGGTCTCGACGCCTTCACCGATGCAGGCCACTTGAAATTCTGAAGTGTTCAGAAAATCCCGGGCGGCAACCGAAACGTGCGGTCCGCCGATAATGCGCAATGCCGCGGGAACCATCTGCCTGGCGGCTCCAGCGATTTCTGCCGCCTCATCCAGGTGGGCCGAGGTTGCCGTCATACAGATCAGCAGCGGGACGGCAGCGATTTGGTCTAAAAATTCGCAAAAATATTTCTTGATGGACTGCTGCGCCGACTTCAACGAAAGATGCAAAACAAAGATATCAAAGGCGGGATAATCATCCTCGGAATCGAATAGTATTTTTTTTCTGCCCAGTCGTTTGGCAAACCCTTCTAAAAAGGCTTTATTCATCAAAGCACTGGCCAGGGTGCCGAGGCTGAGATAACTTCTGAGCCGATCCTCATCGGTAAATCTCGGGGTGCCGAGGGAAGGGTTGATGAATAAAATCGAGTGATTTGCCATATCCAGGTTATTGCCGTGATTGATGGTGCTGTGATCGATTTGGATTTGCTAAAACGCTGGGAGGCTCGGAGGCTCGGAGGCTCGGAGGCTGGAAAGCTTTGAAGCGGGGATAAACAGGCTGTCCAATAACTTCCAACAAGCTGAGTCAACATACTATATATAGCTAATTTTTTATTTACTACCACAACATATGGTAGTAGTAGAAGGAATATTAGAGGTTGTTGGACAGGCTGTAAACCCCGCCACTACTTCCTCGATGCAGCCGGGTGCTCAGTCTCCTGAATACAGCGACATATAATTTAGCGATTTTCTGACAGTTACTTGAAATACGTTACCGTATTTCTGAATAAGAGCTTTTAGGCTGCAAAGGCAGGGTTTATCCCAATCAGCGCTCAAATAAGGGTAGCCCTATAACAATTTCCAATTTTTGTAGCGGCGGGGTTTATCCCCGCCCGAAAATCCTCCTGCCCTACCCAGCTTCCCTGCCTCCCAGCCGCCTGTCTTCTCACCTTCTCATCTTCTTACCTTCTCACCTTCCCAGCCTCCTTGCCTCCCAGCTTCCAAGCATCCTTGCCTCCCGGCTTCCCAGCCTCTCAGCTTCCCAGCTTCCCCGCTTTCCCGTCCTCCAATCAAAAAGCCCGCCGAAAATTTCGTTTAGCGGGCTTTTAAGTGGGGATTTCGGTGAGGCTAGTTCGCCCCGGCTTTTTCGATCGCATTTTTGAGGGTTTTGGCCGACTCCTTCACCAGCCAGGTGTAAAATTCGTCTGAAAGCACACCGCTGCCGTGGTCTTCAATAAATTTCAACTGATCTGCCGTCAGCTCTGCTTCGGCGTCGGCCTGGGCATTCTTGTAGGGATTGGCCGGCGTCCGATCGAGGGGTGCCACGAATTCAACCGTCAGCGCGTCATTATACCCGGCCGCCTTCAGGGTCGTGACCAGCCGAACCCAGTCGTAATCACCCATGCCCGGCGCCATGCGGTTGTTGTCGGCAACATGGAAGGCCACCAGTTTGTCACCGGTGTTGAGGATCGCCTGCCACAGGTTCGCTTCTTCGATATTGATGTGAAAGGCATCCAGGGCGACCCCGCAGTTCGGTCCCACGGCTTCAGCCAACAACATGGCCTGATCGTGACGGTTGAGAAAGTTGGTCTCAAAACGATTTAACGGCTCGATGCCGATCACCACCCCGGCCTTCTCGGAGTGATCGTAAACTTCTTTGAGGCCTTCGACAGCCCAGGCCCATTCCTGTTCCGGCGTGTCCATGGCATTCACTTTCCCTACCTGGGAAGGCACGATCGTCATCTCGCGGCCTTCCATTTCTTCAACCATGGTTACACAATCCTTGAGGTATTTTACGGTACTGGCCCTGACGGCTTCATCGGCGTGAATCAGATCCCGGCCTTCAAACATCAGACTGACGGAACCAAAGCATGCAATACCGTTCTCTTTTAACAGACCACGAACTTCCTTGGTGTCATATTTTTCAGGTTCCCCTTCAATTTCGATGGCATCATAACCGCATTGCGCCAATCGGCTGATGGTAACGCCAATCTTCTCCGCCCGCATCCAATTGTGCATAGATAAAAACATTTTATTTACCCCCTTTCTTGGCAAATTAATGGGTTGGTAAGATCCATGGGTTTCGAAATTACTTAGAAGAAATGAGACGGGCTGTCAAATAGAATTCTGCGATTTTCGGTATTTGATTTATAGAAAAAACTAAAAACTGAAACAACAGGAACATTTATTTTAACCCAAATCCCTTTTCTCCATTTGACAATGATGATAAATATTATAATTTTAACAGTATATTATATAATCAACAAAAAAAATCAAGCCTTTTGGATCAACCATAGAAATTCCTTGACAAATCGATTTATTATTGTAAAAAAATTTATTCAATGAACTAATACATCCGAAATAATACCTTCGGGAGATTATACTTTTCGCGTTGCCCCAACATCGGCATCAGAAAATTGCGAGACTGTGAATTTAATTGAGAAAATGATCGACTTGAGTTGAATGACTCCGTTAACCATTCTCATTTAACCAACCTAACCAGAAAGGAGGATGTAACATGGTAAAGAAAGGTAGTGTTCTTATTATTGCAATCGTATTTTGCCTTACATTCAGCGGTGCTGCCGTCGCCGCCGATTCATTGAGTATCTTCTGGGCGGAGTGGGACCCGGCGACCTATCTGCAGGAACTGGTGCTGGATTTTGAAGAGGAAACCGGCATCAAAGTGACCGTCGAGACAACGCCCTGGAGTGATTTTCAAACCAAAACCTTTCGGGAATTCGCCGCTAAAGGTGATTCCTGGGATATCGTCGTGGGGGACTCCCAGTGGCTGGGCGCCGGCGCGACCCAGGGCCACTATGTCGAATTGACCGATTGGTTTATTAAAAATGGGGTTGACAAGTCCATGGCGCCCGCCACCGTTGTGGGGTATGCCGAATATCCCAAAGGCGCTAAAAAATACTGGGCGGTTCCCCTCGAAGGTGACGCCAACGGCTGGGCCTACCGCAAGGACTGGTTTGAAGATCCCGAGGAAATGGCGGCTTTCGAGAAAAAATACGGCTATCGTCTGGGGATCCCCAAAACCTGGGGCCAGCTGCGAGACATCGCTGAATTCTTCCACCGTCCCAGTGACAATCGCTACGGCGTGGCGATCTACACTCAGAAAGATTATGATGCCATCACCATGGGCGTCCAGAATGTCGTGTTTGCCTGGGGGGCGGATCTGGGTGATCCCAGTACCTATCGGGTAAACGGCATTCTCAACACCCAGGGCGGAATCAAGGCGTTGGAATTTTACAAAGAACTGTATAAATTCACCCCGCCGGACTGGGGCAATGTCTTTTTCCAGGGCAACAACCAGGCTATCACCGAAGGTCTGGCCGCCATGAGCATGAACTACTTCGCCTTCTTTCCGGCCCTCATCAATCCTTCGGTCAATAAATATGCCAAGGTGACGGGCTTCTTTGCCAATCCGTCCGGACCGGGCGGCCGCTACGCCTCATTGGGCGGCCAGGGAGCTTCGATCATCAAATATTCCAAGAAGCAAGATCTGGCGTACAAATTCCTGGAATGGTTTATCCGGGACGATGTCCAGCAGAAATGGGCCGCCCTGGGAGGCTACACCTGCAATGCCAACGTGCTCAAATCCAAAGCATTCCTGGAAGACACCCCCTACAACCAGGCCTTTTACGAAACCATGTTCATGGTCAAAGATTTCTGGGCCGTTCCGGAATACGCGGAACTGTTGGAAATCTGCCAGAGAAATTGGCACGAGTATGTGGTCGGCGGCAAGGGAACCGCCAAAGAAGCCATGGATACCATTGCCAATGATTGGGAAAAAATATTTAAACGGGAAGGTCGTCTGAAGTAGTTTGATCTGAACGGAACAAGCAAGGGAAGGTTAGCGCCTTCCCTTTGTTCATTGATAACGTTAAAACTGAAACTTTCGACCAGGCCACTTTAGCTGAGACAGATTGGTGAAACAAAACGGTTAGGAATACTGGAATATTGGAATGATGGAATGATGGGTTTGAAGGAATGAAGTCCATTTTAATTTGAGATCACATTGATCGGAAATAAGTCCAACGACGTCGATCCACTTTTCATACCCAATATTCCATAGTTCCACCATTCCACTATTCCAAAAAAATATGGTTCAAGCTATGGAAAATGCAGTTGCTGCAACCAGAAGAGGAATGAGCGATCTGACGATTCGCAACTTATTTATTATCCCCACCCTCACATTTTTAATTTTAATTAATATATTTCCCTTATTTTATTCCTTGATTCTATCCTTTGCAGACTACAGCGCCGTCTCGGGGGATCCGCCGGATTGGATCGGTATTCGCAATTACCGCGAACTTCTGCATGATCCGCATGTTTGGGAAAGCCTTTATTTGACCATGAAATATGTGGTGATATCCGTTTCCGGCCAACTGGTCGTCGGCTTTGGCATCGCTTTGCTGTTAAACCGCAAGATTCCTGCCAAAGGTTTGATCACGACCCTGCTGCTGCTGCCGATGATGATGTCCATGGCCATTGTCGGACTTTTCTGGAAATTGCTGTACAGCCCCACCTGGGGGATTATCAACTACCTTCTGGGATTGGGAAAATTCGTCTGGCTCTCGAATGCGGACAGGGCTTTGGTTGCCATCGCGATTACGGATATCTGGATGTGGTCGCCGTTTGTGATGCTGCTGTCGCTGGCCGGCTTATCGGCGATACCGCAGCATCTGTATGAGGCCGCGGCGATTGATCGCGCCTCCAGGTGGTTTACCTTCAGCCGAATTACCCTGCCGCTGGTAACCCCCTTGCTGCTGATCGCCGTCATCTTCAGAACGCTGGAAGCGTTTAAAACATTCGACCTGGCGTTTATCATGACAGGCGGCGGCCCCGGCACGGCCACGGAGCTGATTGCAATCAAACTTTACAACATGGCTTTTCCCCAGTGGCAGACCGGTAAGTCCTGTGCACTGGCTTACATACTGCTGATCATGATCATCGGCATCAGCAACATTTACATAAAATATCTGAACAAGGCAAAGGAACGCTAAAATGGCTGCCGTTGAAACAGCAAAAACGCGTATATTTAACCGAATTGCCGTGGCCCTGGTGCTGGTGGCAACGATAATCTATTTGATCCCCCTGTACTGGATCGGCTCGACCGCCTTTAAGCCCAGAGCGGCGGCCACCACCGTCCCGCCGACGGTATTTTTCCAACCTGAAGTTACCGGGTTTGTTAAGCTATTTACCAAGAGGGTTCAACTGCGCAAAGCGGTTCCCGAAGAAAAGTACAACAAGGCCACGTGGTACGAAAAGCTGGTCTACGATGCCGGCGAAAGAATTATCACGAATTCGCCATTTCTGAACCGTTTCTGGAACAGTATCATCATTGCCGTAACCAGCACCTTTCTGGCCGTTACCCTGGGCACGTTTACCGCTTACGGTTTCTCCAGATTCAAGGTGGCGGCCGAAAATGATTGGCTGTTTTTTATTCTCAGCACCCGCATGCTGCCGCCGGTGGTGGTGGCTATCCCGATCTTTCTAATGTTTCGCACCATCGGGCTGGTGGATTCGCATATCGGCCTGATCCTGCTTTACACGGCCGTCAACCTGTCATTCTGCGTTTGGCTGATGAAAGGATTCATGGATGAAATTCCCATCGAATATGAGGAGGCCGCTCTGGTCGACGGGTATACCCGCTTTGAAACGTTTTGGAAAATCGTTCTGCCGCAATCGGCCACCGGCATTGCCGCTACTTCGGTTTTCTCATTCATCATCGCCTGGAATGAATATGCACTGGCATTGATGATGACCAACCGCAACGCGCAAACCGCGCCGCCTTTTATCCCCTCGCAATTGGGGTCCGGTATGATCGACTGGACGACCATTGCCGCGGGAACGTTTCTCTTTTTATTTCCGGTGGCCGTTTTCACGTTTTTTCTGCGCAAACATCTGTTGAGAGGTGTCACATTCGGCGCGATCAGAAAATAAGGAGTAGAAGATGTTTAGACAGTTGAGCGCAAAATATTTTGAACCGATTTCGATGTGGGTCATTATTTTTGGAATCTTCAGTTTGTGCCAACCCTGGATACTGACCCTGCATGTGTACGGATTCACCATAATTTTGATCGGATTGATCGGTTTTATCGTATTTTCGCACATTCAGCCGTTACCGGAAGAAGAGGAAGAATAGACGTTATTAGTTAATTGTTATTAGTTAATAGTTGGAAAGGAATAGTGTTCTCATCTTATAATAAATCATGGAGTGATTATAAAACCATGCGAGACCAAATTCTAATAACAAATAACCAATAACCAATAACGACTTACGGGCAGGATACTTCATGGCGGATATTAATTTAATCGAGATCGAAAAATACTTCGGCAAAAACTACGTCATTAGAAAATTGAATCTCGATATCAATGACGGAGAGTTTCTGGTACTGCTGGGCCCTTCAGGCTGCGGCAAAACCACGACGCTGAGGGCCATCGCCGGATTGGAGGAAATTGACTCCGGTGACATTCTGATTGACGGACAGCCGGTGCAGAATCTCAAAGCCAGCGACCGCAACATCGCCTTTGTTTTTCAGCTCTATGCGCTCTATCCGCATTTAAAAGCGTTCGACAACATCGCTTTTCCCCTGAAAGCAACCGGCCGGGACATGCAAACCATCAACCAACGAGTCACCGAGGTTGCAAGAGTGCTCGGAATCGAGTCCATTCTCAACAAAAAGCCTTCAGAGCTCAGCAGCGGCGATATGCAGCGGGTGGCCGTCGGCCGGGCCATGGTCAGAAGGCCGAAAGCGATTTTGATGGACGAGCCCATCGGATCGCTGGACGCCAAATTGAGGGAAAACATGCGCACCGAGCTAAAGCGGCTGCACATCGAAATCGAGGCCACCACGCTTTACGTCACCCACGACCAGGTAGAGGCCATGTCGATGGCAGATAAGGTGGCGATCATGGAAGACGGTGTGCTCCAGCAGGTCGGCACACCGGCGGAAGTTTACGACAATCCGGCCAATCTGTTTGTCGCTCAATTTGTCGGCAGCCCGATTATGAATATCCTGGACTGTCAGATCGCGGCGGACGAAAACTGCACCCAATGCATCCTGGGGGATGAAACCCAGGCCCTGCCGCTGTCGAAGTCGCTGTACCGGGAAATAGAGTCGAAAGGCGTGCCGCTGAAGCAGCTGGCGCTGGGCGTCCGGCCGGAAGCCGTTCGGCTCGCCCGCGAAGCCAAGGACGATTTTATCAAAGCCGAGGTCCATGTCATCGAACCCCTGGGCCCCTTTGATATCGTCGACATTAAAGTTGACGGTCAGATCATTCGAGCCAAGGCCGCTTCCCGCTATGTGGAGAAACCGGGTGAAAGTGTCTGGATTCAGCTGGACGAACAAAGAACTCATTTTTTTGATAAAACTACAGGGAATTCATTGAAGATTGAAAATTGAAGATTGAAGATTTGTGGAAGTCGCTCCGCTCCATCATATTATTAATATGTTCAGGATATACAGTAACTTGGACGTTGTGTGTGCCGGCCAATAGCTTGAAGATTCTAAAGTCCGTGGGGTATGACCCACACTACAGATCAGAGAGATATGGATTTTTAATACCCAAGGGTGGCAACAATTTTTTCTGGTAAAGTAGGCATGCCCATCATAGATTGCTGATGTCATCAGTCATTATAAAATCGAAACGCCGAAGGCGAACCGTAAATCTTCAATCTTCAATCGACAATCTTCAATAATTTAAGGATCGTGGATATATTCGAATCTAACTTAAAATCCAAAATCATCGCATTCAAAGTACGAATGAGGAGAGGGAACCATTGGCTCAGGTCACGTTAGAAAATCTCACCAAAAAATTTAGAAATGTTACCGCTCTCAGAGATCTCAGCATCGATATCCAGGATCGCGAATTTTTTGTTTTGCTGGGCCCGACTGGTGCCGGCAAAACGACCACCTTGCGATGCATCGCCGGGCTGGAAAAGCCCAACGCGGGCACGATCAAAATCGCGGGCCAAAATGTGAATGATTGGGGACCGGCTGAAAGAGATGTGGCAATCGTATTTCAATACTACTCCCTGTACCCGCATTACACGGTGCGACAGAACCTGGAATTCCCATTGAAGTCGAAAATCAGGGATCACTCACCCGAGGAAATTAACCAGCGGGTTGCCAAAGTTGCCCAGACGCTCCAGATCGACCACCTCATAGATCGTAAGACAGATAAGCTGAGCGGTGGTGAGATGCAGCGGGTGGCCATCGGACGGGCCATAGTCAGAGAACCCCGCATTTTTCTAATGGACGAACCCTTGTCGAACCTGGATGCAAAATTGCGCGAAACCCTGCGATCCGAACTCAAGGGTCTGCAGATGAACCTGGGGGCGACATTTCTTTACGTCACCCACGATCAGGTTGAAGCCATGACCATGGGCGAGCGGATTGGCATTCTGAATAAAGGCCGGCTCATTCAAGTTGGCACGCCCTATGAAATTTACAATAGTCCCGCCAATACCTATGTCGCGGAATTTGTGGGATCGCCGGCAATCAATTTGTTTGATGGAGTCATTCAGGATAACCGGGTCGTGGTTATCAAAGACAACCTGGAATTTGCGCTTGATCAAAGCAACCTGCAGCGCCTGAACGGATTTACCGGCGAAGTCAAGATCGGAATTCGATCCGAGGATATCGAGTTGGCGGTGGAAGAAGGATTCAAGGGACAGATCTACGGTATTGAAGACATGGGCATGGGAAAAATCATAACCATCAGCATTAATGATCACCTGCTGCGGGCGACCGTGGATGCGAAGTATAATTTTGATATCGATGCCAATGTCAACTTTCAAATGAATCAGGCCAAACTTCACTTTTTTGAAAAAGATTCCGGAGACAGCCTGACTGCCAAATAAGCATCAGGAGTGTTGGAGTAATGGAGTATTGGAGTAATGGGAAAAGCGCTTTGCAGCTATTTCGTTACTCTATTTGACTCACCCGCACATCTTTAAGTTGTCTTTGTCCAACTACATTCAACGAGCAAGTGATTTTTCGGATCCATTGCTTACAAGGATTATCATTGGCCTCGATTTCAATCACAACCAATCCTCCATCACTCCACCACTCCAATACTCCAATTTTTGATTAAGGAGCAATCTATGAAAATCTTTTTGGATACGGCAGACGTAGAGGCCATTCGCCGGGCGAATGACACGGGTCTACTGGACGGAATTACGACCAATCCCATGAAAATCGCGGAGACCGGCAAACCATTTTACAGTGTCATCGAAGAAATCTGCTCAATCGTGTCGGGCCCGGTCAGTGCGGAGGCGGTTGCCCATAGTGCCCATGACATCGTCCGGGAAGCTGAAAAGCTGGCCGCGATTGCACCCAATGTGGTCAACAAGGTCCCGATGAATGTCGAAGGCCTTAAGGCGGCCGCAATTCTGGAACGGGATAAGGACATTCGCGTGAATGTGACCATGGTGTTTTCGGCGGACCAGGCCCTGCTGGCCATGAAAACCCGGGCGACTTTCGTGAGCATCGTTTTGAGCCGGCTGGACAAGATCGGTAGTGAAAGCGACATCCTGGTGGATGATGCGGTCACGGTTAAAGAAAACTACGGGTTTACATCGGAAATCCTTGCCGCCAGTCTCAAAACCAGAAATCATGTGTTGAGCTGTCTACGGTACGGGGCCGATATCATATCCGTACCCGAATCGTTGTTTTTCGACATGTTCCACCACCCGCTCACCGACCAGGCTCTGGCCGGTTTTGATGAGGTATGGGGGAAGGTTATTCGTTAGCAGTTATTAGTTATTAGTTAATAGTTTGAAAGGATATTTCTCTATTTTACTATGATGGATAATTATAGGAAATTCGATAATCAACCACTAATAACATATAATAAATAACCTATAACTTCTGCTTGTGTGAGTTGCACTATATTAAGTCTGTGGGTTTGAAGGGGACAATTTGGGTTCTACAATTATTGCATTCGGCGAGGCCCTGTGGGATTTATTGCCGAGCGGGCCGGTGCTGGGTGGGGCGCCGCTGAATTTCGCCTACCGGGCGAACGCTCTTGGCCATCGCAGCATTATTGCCAGCCGGCTCGGCCGGGATGAGCTGGGTCAAAGAGCCCGCGAACAGATCATCTCTCTGGGGATGGACGACACCTGCCTGCAATGGGACAGCACCTACCCCACCGGCACTGTAGAAATTCATTTCGATTCAGATAAAAATCCGGATTACACCATCATCGAAAATGTGGCCTATGATTACATTGAATTCAATGAAGCTCTGGCCAACATCGTTGACGGCGCCGACTGTCTGTGTTTCGGAACCCTCGCCCAGCGCAACCACTATTCGCGCAGCTCCCTGCAAAAATTGATTTCCGCCTTTACCGGCAGATACCGGCTGCTTGACATCAACCTGAGAAAAAATTGCTACTCTGATGAAACGATCGCCGGCTCTCTTGAACAGGCCGATATTCTCAAGCTCAATGACGAGGAATTCGCCGAGCTGGCAGCCGATTTCCGGCTGCAGGGCGATACCATGCCGGATCAAGTAGAAGATCTTCTTAGACGCGTCGGTCTGAAATATTGCGTGGTAACCCTTGGTGAAAGAGGCGCGTTTGCCCTTTCAAAAAATGAAAAGCCGGTTTATAGCCCCGGTTATAGGGTAGATCTGGTAGATCCCTGCGGCGCCGGCGATGGCTTCACCGCCGGATTTATTCATTCTTTGCTGGATAACAGGCCCTTGCGCGAGGCCTGCAGCCTCGGCAATGCCCTGGGTGCCATGGTGGCCCAACAGGAAGGGGCCACCCAACCCATTTCGTACGAAGCGGTCAAGGCCTTCATGAGTGCCAATCAACCCGAAATCGTAGATGAAAATTTCACAGGTTTCATGAGAATATAGAAAAACGCATATTAACAATTTTTTAAATCGATAGGATACATTTAATCTTCAATCTTCAATATTTCTAGCGGGAGGAGATCATGAAAACCATCAAAGGACCGGGGATTTTCCTAGCACAATTCTTAAGAGACGAAGAACCGTACAACAATCTTGCGAACATTGCCAAATGGGCGTCCGACCTGGGTTACAAAGGCGCCCAGATACCGAGCTGGGACACCCGGGTATTCGACCTGGCCCAGGCGGCCGAATCGAAAACATACTGCGATGAAATTAAAGGCACGATGCAGGAGGCCGGCCTGGAACCCATTGAACTGGCATCATATCTTCAGGGGCAGGTACTGGCCGTTCATCCGGCCTACGAAACCATGTTCCAACCTTTTTTCCCGGAAGGGCTGAACAAAGAGCAACGGGTGGCCTGGGCGGCGGATCAGTTAAAAAAGACCATCACGGCCTCGGTCAATATGGGCACCAACCATATTTCAGCCATGTCGGGCGGATTTGCCTGGCACATGATCTATCCCTGGCCCCAACGGCCGGACGGCATCATCGATGAAGCCTTCAATGAGTTGGCCAGTCTCTGGCGGCCCATATTGGACATGGCGGCGGATCAGGGGGTGACCTTCGGCTATGAACTGCATCCCGGTTCGGATTTGTTCGACGGCGCCACCTATGAAATGTTTCTGGACAAAACGGACAACCACCCGGCGGCCTGTTTGACGTACGATGCGAGCCATTTTGTGCTCCAGCAGCTTGACTACCTGGAGTTCATCAAACTCTACGGTGACCGGATCAAGGCCTTTCACGTCAAGGATGCGGAATTTAGGCCCGACGGACGGGTGGGTGTTTACGGCGGTTACCAATCCTGGAACACGCGGGCCGGCCGCTTTCGTTCCCTGGGCGATGGGCAGGTCGATTTCAAGAGTATCTTTACCCTGCTGACGGAGGCCGACTATGACGGTTGGGCTATCCTGGAATGGGAATGCTGTGTCAAGAGCCCGGAACAGGGCGCCCGGGAAGGCGCCCCCTTTATCGCCGATCACATTATCGAAGCCACCCAAATCACCTTCGATGATTTTGCCGGCGGAGATACGGACCGGGAGCGGAATCGGGAGATACTAGGTTTAACATAGACTTTTGGGGACGATGACGGAATTCGTGTAATTCAAACTGGTTGGTGAAGGTGCATAGGAGGTTTCAGGTGTCGGGTGTCAGGTGTCAGCGTGTAGACCGAAGGATTACCTCGATTTTATATGAAGCTGCGCATAGTTGGAACCGGTAACAGATTGAACATCGAACATTGAACGCCCAACATCGAACGTCGAATAATGATGACGCTACGCTTTATCTAAATTTAAAATAAGCGAACCTTAGATTTTCGAGGGACAAATTGGCTTTGCCCAATCTTTTTATAAAATGACAGAATACAATATTCGATGTTCGACGTTTAATGTTCGATGTTCGACGTTCATTGGTTTCTTTTTCGATTTGCTCGGCCGTTTTTTTTTGGTGGCGAAAGTGCTGACACCTGAAACCTGACACCTGAAACCTCGTCATCGTATTCAGTCATAGAGTACAAATCGATTTTCAATAACAAAAAGACTAAATTGCGAGATAGACATAGCAGGAGGATGACGCCATGGAATCTTGGAAACGCAAATTAAGAATGGGAATGATTGGCGGCGGTCAGGGGGCTTTTATCGGCTGGGTCCATCGCATGGCCGCGGCTTTGGATCAGCAGGTCGAATTCGTGGCCGGCTGCTTTTCGCGGGATTTTGCAAACACCAGGACCACCGGTGAGCAGCTATACCTGGACCCGGCCCGCTGCTATGACACCTATCAGGCCATGGCTGAGGCGGAAGCTGATCTGCCGGCCGATCAGCGTATCGATTTCGTATCCATCGTGACTCCCAATGATTCGCATTTTGCCATTGCCAAAACTTTTCTGGAAGCCGGCATCCATGTGGTCTGCGATAAACCCATGACCTATACCCTTCGGGAGGCTGAAGAACTCGTCAAAATCGTGGAGAGCACCGGCCTGGTCTTCGCGTTGACCCACAACTACACCGGGCACCCCCTGGTGCGCCACGCCCGCCAGTTATTTGCCTCGGGTGAAATGGGGACCGTCCGCAAGATCATCGTCGAATATCTGCAGGACTTTTTGATGTATCCCCATGAAAAAGAGGGCCAGAAACAGGCCGCCTGGCGGGTGGATCCCAAACAGGCCGGACTCGGCGGCACCCTGGGTGATGTGGGATCCCATGCCTTGAACCTGATGGAATATATCACCAATGACCGGGTCACTCAGATCTGCGCCGACAAGAGCACCTTTTTGCCTGACCGGGAACTGGATGAGGACGTCAATGTGCTGCTGCACCTGACCGGCGGCGGCAAGGGTGTCCTGACCATCAGCCAGATCGCCACAGGCGAAGAGAACAATCTCTGGATTCGTGTCTATGCCTCCCGGGGCGCCATCGTCTGGCGCCAGGAAAACCCAAACTATCTGGAGGTCTACCGCTACGGTGAGCCCCGGCAGACGGTGACCCGGGCCAGCGGCTATTTATCTGAAGCCGCCCAGGATTGCACCCGGGTGCCGACCGGCCATCCGGAAGGCTATCTGGAGGCCTTCGCCACCATATATTGCGGCGCCGTAGAAGCCATCAGGCGTCATATCGACGACCGGCCGATGCAGGTGGACGAATATAACTTTCCGACGGTTTATGACGGTCTGCGGGGCATGCAGTTTATCACCAAGGCGGTGGAATCTTCCGACAATGGCGCTGTTTGGGTGGATTTACCTAATTAATCCGCCCTAAAAATTGACATTTATCGGGCTGTGCAAGGTTTTTTGATACCTGAAGAATAATGAAAGATGTGGGAACCTGCGGATTAATTAATTTTTGCTTCGCATAATGTTAAAGTTTAAATCTCAATTGTTTTCAGTGTAATAGAGTATCCTAGTGTTTTATGTAACTTTTAGTTTCAAACAAAAAGTTTCATAATATTGCCTTGCTGTTTGTGTAGGGTGGGCTGTGCCCACCATAAACACCGATATGTGGTGGGCACAGCCCACCTTACGGTTAAAATTGAACCGTCGTTGGGAGACAGGCTCCAACTCAAAAAATCAATCAAGGAGCAACTTATAATGATCACCGCACTGGTACAAATCAATCTCCCGGAACCGATGACCGTCGATAAGGCCCGGGACGTCTTCGCAGAGACCGCATCGAAATATCGGGAAGTAAAAGGGCTCGTTCGCAAGTATTACCTGCTGTCAGAGGACGGCCAAACGGCCGGCGGGGTATACCTCTGGGAGTCACGGGCAGAAGCGGATCAGCTCTATACCGATGACTGGAAAGCATTTATTCAGCAAAAGTACGGAACTAAGCCGTCTGTAACCTTCTTCGCCAGCCCGGTGATCGTGGACAACCTGGTTGGTCAGATCATCAAGGATAGTCAATAGCGCCCCGATATATGGATTTAAGTCGTCAACTTTTATCCAGTACAATCACTTCGAACTTATCCCCCAGGGCCTCTTTAAATTTGACGGCATCCTGATCCTCGCCGACAATGCTGCCGTAATGCATGGGGATGACGATCCGGGGATCGATCGCAATAGCCGCTTCAACGGCTTCCTCGGCCGTCATCACGTACGTCCCCGACACCGGCAGGAGGGCGATATCCGTCCGGAAGTCCTTCATTTCGGGAATAAAATCCGTGTCGCCGGCATGATATACGCGCACACCTTCGATCTCCACGATAAAGCCCAGCCAGCCGTTGGCTTTGGGGTGGAAATTTTTGTTGATGTTGTAGGCCGGAACCGCCTCGATGTTTACCCCGTCCACCGTCAAACGCTCCCCCGGAGCAAGCACTCGCACGTCGCCGGAGAGTTTATCAGCGGAGTCTTTTTCCGTGACGATCACCGTGTCGTTCTGCTGAATTTTGGACACGTCATCCGGTGAGCAGTGATCGAAGTGCTCATGGGTAATCAGGATAATGTCTGCCTTTTGGTCGCCGGATATTTCATATGGATCGAAATAAATTGTCTTTGCGGCATCGATCCGAAATCCGTCGTGTCCCAACCACGCTATTTTCTTGGCTAAATCCTGTGCCGTCATGACTGCCTCCTTTCGCTATATGATGATGCATTAAAATCGCCTAAGGTCTGATGATAGTAACATCGCCGACGCTTTGTCAACAACAAGCCAATCGACAGCGCAGTTCCCGACTCCGGCCTGACGTTCCAATCAAAATGGCGCCGGAAAAATTCCAACACCTTAAATCACTAATGAAGATTTGAAGTCATTGTTGCGGATTGCCCGCGTACCGGTGGTACCGACCCGGGACGACCAGACCGTGGCGGAAGCTTTTGAAATGGTATTTTTAAGAGGTGGCAGAAACCAGGCAGGAGCAACGCAGAATCAACGTCGCATGTCACCGGAAGCCAAAAAGCGATTGTGGAAACTGAAGGCTTCATCCAACAGATGGGGTTCATGTCCGCCAACTTTCTTGACGGCCCGCTCGTAGTAATCCCATAGCAGGTCGCGGTAGTTGGGGTGCGCGCATTTCTTAATGACCTCAGCCGCCACCTGCCGCGGCGTCAGGGGACGCGTATCCACCAGGCCGTGTTCGGTTACCACCACATCAACCGAGTGCTCGTTGTGGTCGAAATGGGAGACCATGGGAACAATAGCGGAGATATTGCCCCCTTTGGCCGTGCTTGGGGTGACGATGAAGGTCAGGGCGCCGGCGCGCAGGAAATCCCCGGAGCCTCCGATACCATTCATCATCTGGGAACCCATGACATGGGTGGAGTTCACGTGACCATAAATGTCAACCTCGATGGCCGTGTTCACGGAGATAACTCCCAGCCGCCGAATGACTTCCGGTGAATTCGATATCTCCACCGGCCGCAGAACGATTTTCTCCTTGTAGCGATATATTTCGTTAAAAAAGCGCCGGCGCCCTTTGTGGGACAAGGTCAGGGCCGAACCTGACGCGGCTCGGACAATGCCCAGATCAATCAAATCCAGCACCGCATCCTGCAATACTTCCGAGTAGACCTCAATATCCCGAAACGCACGATTTTCCATAAATCCGCCCAGCACGGCATTGGCAACATCACCCACACCGGATTGCCACGGCAAATTGGGCGGCATCCGCTCCTGTCGGATTTCGTGTTGAACAAAGTCCAAAATGTGTTCCGCGATACGACTGGAGACATCATCAGGTTCGCTGAAAATGGGACAACTGTCTTCTTCGCCGCTGAATAAAATGGCGACAACCCGATTGGGATCCATTTCAATAAACGGTTTGCCGACCCGATCAGCCGTGCGATAAATCGGAATCGGCATACGGTATGGCGGATCTTCCGGAATGAAAATATCATGGATTCCTTCAATATCCATCGGGTCTGAACTGATTTCCACGATGATTTTCTTTGCCTTGAGGACATAGGTCGGTGTGTTGCCGACCGACATGGTGGGGATGATATGCCCCTTTTTGGTGATGGCCGCCGCTTCAACCACCGCGACATCGGTCCGGCCCCAGTTTCCCGCCCGGACCTGCTCTGACAGCCGGGATAAATGGTCGTCCTTGAATAGGATCTGATTTTCATTAATTTTGTGGCGCATGCTGCGACTGCTCATGTATGGCCGTCTCCAACCGATGATACCGGCCTCGGCCATGATGCCGTCGACTTCATCCCCCGTGGAGGCGCCGGCAAACAGATTGACCTTGAACTGTTCGCCTGCTGCGGCGCGGCGAGCCAATTCCAGCGGAATCAATTTGGGGTATCCGGCAGTAAAGCCGGAAATGAACAGATTGGTACCGTCTTTGATGTGTTTGGCGGCGGTGGCGGGATCGGTAACTTTATCGCGCAACGCTTTGAGTCGGATTCTTTCTTCTAACATGGCTATAACTTTCGGCCTCCTGAATATGACGGTGTCATTTTTATCCAATTGATTATTATCAGATAACGACGGCAGGGATTATTGTCAATATTGGTATCACAACTAAAGATGGGTGTCAGGTTAAAAGAGGCGGGTGGAGATGGGTGTCAAATCTTCATCGGTGATTAACAATTGATAGAGCGGCAATGGACGGATTGAATAAGCTTTGGCTTGATTAATGGCCAACCGTTCCACTATAATTTCTTTTCCGGATTAGCACGCTTAACAAAAGTAAAGAAACCGAGTTCAGAGGGCCTGGCTTTGATTTCACCCAAAAGGTGTGGAGTTTACCATAAACTCCGAGTGGAATAATGGAATGGTGGAACAATGAAATATTGGGAATCCAAAGCGGATAACGGTCTGATTTTATAAAATGATCATTGACATCCTTGTAAAATATAGATCCCATTCCACTAAACCCAGCATTCCAACATTCCATTATTCCATCATTCCGTTGCCATTCGTAGCAGAATTCACGGCACAGCCGATTGTCTATGACCCCCGTAAAGAACACGGGATCAACGACTGGCCAAGAGGATCAGGTTTTCTGAGACGAAATAAACATCAATCAGGCAAATTCACGAAAAAGGGAGGGGCAGCATGGCTAATGACCAACCATTTCGAGACAAGGATCGCTTTAATCTCAAGGGTAGTAAAACAACCATGAAAGCGGTGGTTACAAACGGCAACGGCGGCTACGAGCAACTCGAGTATCGGGATGTCCCGATCCCGGCTCTGGCACCGGGGGAAGTTCTGCTGCAAGTCCTCGCGGCCGGCGTCAACAATACTGAAATCAATACCCGTCTCGGCTGGTACTCTTCCGCAGTCACAACCGGTACCGAATCCTTGTCAGCCGACGAAAGAGAAAAGGCCAAAGCCAAGGCTGACGGTGGCTGGAACGAGGCCACGCCCTTTCCGTTTATCCAGGGTACGGACTGCTGCGGGCGAATTGTCGCGGTTGCCCCGGGTGGTGACGAAAGCACCATCGGCTTGCGGGCCCTGGTGCGGCCCTGCATTCGCAGTGCCGGCTGGGAGTCCCTAGAGAATATCTGGCTAGCCTCTGACTTTGACGGCGCCTTTGCCCAATTCGTAAAAGTGGGGGCCGGCGAGGTATTCCCCGTGGGCTGCGATTGGAGCGATGCCGAGCTGGGCACGATTCCCTGTGCCTACGGTACGGCCGAGAATATGGTCCACCGGGCCAAAGTTTCCGGGGGCGAGCAGGTATTGGTCGCGGGCGCGTCGGGGGGTGTCGGATCGGCCGTTGTGCAGCTGGCGAAGCGTCGAGGGGCTATTGTGAACGCTATTGCCGGGAAGGCAAAGCTTCCCCAGGTGCAGTCAATTGGAGCAGATCGCGTCATTGCCCGTGACGACGATATCGTTGCCTGTCTGGGTGAGAGCTCGGTGGACGTCATAGTCGACAACGTGGCCGGGCCCGCTTTTGGTGGAATGTTAAAGGTGCTTAAACGAGGGGGACGGTATGCGTCCTCGGGTGCCATCGGAGGGCCGCTGGTGACCCTTGATATGCGTGACTTTTATCTAAAGGACCTGACGATGATCGGCTGCACCGCCTGGGATGAACCGGTGTTTCCTAACCTGGTTTCCTATATCGAGAACGGCGAGATTCGGCCGCTACTTTCCAATACGTTTCCACTGGAACGGATTGTGGACGCCCAGCGCGAATTTACCGAGAAGAAGCATGTGGGCAAGATCGTATTGATTCCGCCCCCGTTGGATAGCTCGCAGCCGGGATTTAAGATTTAAGACTGAAGATTGAAGATTTGTGGTATCGCTGGCGTAGCGCAGGCGCTTGCGCCGCGTGTCGCTCTATACAATTTTTTGGCATGTTGGCGGCGTGCACCGCCGGACCATAGGATAAGTTGGAGACCGGCGCACCAAGGTGTGGGAGGTCGATCTCGATGACATCGCAGGGACATGGCCGACCGTGACCTGATTGACTGGTTTTGAGAAGGCTAAACAACGATCCAACTTGGAATGTTGAACCTTGAACCGCTCAACCCAGGTAGTAATATCTAATGAGGAACTTTCAACTCAGAACCCTGCTTTCCCCAACTGCCATCTTCCACAGGCGGTTTTGAGGATACCCGGCAGTCAAACCGGCTTTCAGGAACCGAACCGGTGGTTCAAACGGCGGTTCGTAGCTCAACACGAGGCTCCCCCAATGCATGGGGACCAGGACCCTGACACCCAGGTCCTGGCCCAATCGAACAGCCTCCTCCGGGGTAGTGTGGGTGCTTTTCAAATCCGAGGCCCGCTTATAAGCCCCAATGGGCACCATTCCGAGGTCAAATGGGCCGTAGCGGCGGCCGAGGTCTTTGAATATAGGGTGGTAGCCGGTATCCCCGCCAAAATAGACCTTGGTGTGTCCATCGCTGATAGCATATCCGGTCCACAGAGTCTCATTGCGGTCGAACAGGCCCCTGGAGGAAAAATGGACCGCCGGGACGGCGGTCACCGTGATGGGGCCGGACTTCTTGGTGTCGTGCCAGTCCAGTTCGGTTACATCGCTGAAGCCCAATTCCGCGAAGAATGTCTTCAACTTTAGCGGCACGACAACCGTGATGCGATCCTTATCGGGCAGCGCCTCCAGGGTGGCCCGGTCCAGGTGGTCATAGTGGTTGTGGGAGATGATCAGGAGGTCGATCCCGGGCAATTTCTCAACCGGCAGTCCGGGCGGCGTATAGCGCTTGGGTCCGAAGGGTGGTACCGAGGTGGCGTAGTCGGATAAAAATGGATCCAACAGGATGTTCCGGCCGCCCAAGCGGAGCAGAAAGGCGGAGTGGCCCAGCCAGGTCAATCTGTTTCCGGAACTCGCTTCGGCAAGCGCCTTGGCAGCCACGCTATGACCCAGGAAGTGGCCGGCCGGAGCTACCGGCTCGTCTCCGCCGATTTCACGCCAAATATGCTTGATCCAGGAGGTCAAATCGTGTTTATGCGCCGGGCTGCCGGGCGGGTTGCGGAATCCGTCGGCCGTATGGTGGTAGGGTCGGCCCGGCAGGGACCCGGTTTCGACGGCACCGGCCAGGCGCAGATAGGAACTGCTAGCGACCACCCCGCCCATTATGCCGGCCAGTTTGATGAATTGCCTTCGGTTGACCGAACCGTCGATGTTACGATGATCTAGTCTGATGAAACCCTTGTCCATTTGCTGCCCCTTGGCTAATGATAGCAAAATTGGAAATAAAGCAAAAGGGCTTAAGATGGAAAGCACCTGGCAAACGCCATCATCAATTTGGGGGAACCCTTGATTTTGATTTTGCGGGTCACCAAGGCTTTTACCAAATTGACTTCCTTGGACAAAAACTTAATCCAGGTTTGACTGTCGGCAGTTACGTGCAAGTCGGGCTTACCCTTTAGACCTTCCTGCACCGCCACGGATTTATCCCGTATGACAACCGTCCCCTCTAACTGTTCGGCCCCGGTAAATGTAAAATGGTAAACCGTATCAAGGCCTTCTGATTGACCGGGCTGGAAAACCAGGGGCAGGCTGTCTAAAAAATTGGCGGCCGAGTTGGGCCGAATGCCATTGGAGATAATCTTGGCCTGCTTGGCCGGAAAATTGGTTTGTACGTGTTGTTCGGCATCAGAGCCTTTAACCACATAGATCGTTTCAGCCAGGTCCCGGAATGGTTTCAGATATTGATCGGAATAGGCTTTGCGATCATCCAAATATTCACCGATGGCCGCCTCTCCGGCCGGACAAACGGCCATGCAACGGTCGCAGCGGGTCTGGGCGCCGATAGCAAGATGTTGCCACATGGAAATGGTCTCGGCGTCGCTGACCCGGCGGCGGTAATCGGCGTGGTTTTTGCTGTCAACCACCTGCTCCACCCAATTCTGGAATCCCCCCAGCCGTTCACGGTAGTTATGGGAGTAGCAGGCCATAAAATTGAAATCATCCGTCTTTTTAACGGCCCCCACCGGACAAACTTTCAGGCACAGGCCGCATTCGATGCAGGGATTGAAATCCAGGGGCTGGTCATAATGATCGCAGGTACCGGCCAGCAGTATCGATCCCAAAATGACGCCGGCCCCAAAAGTGGGGTGAAGTACGAGCCGATTGTAGCCCATGTGACCCAGCCCGGCCTCTATGGCAAATAATTTATCGCAGGTCAGCCACATCTTGCCGGGCCAGCGGGTCGCGTCGTATGGAAACCCGACCGGCATATTCAGAGCCTTGATCCCGTTTTGCCGAAGTTCAACTACCAGCAGCCGGGCGATGTGATTGGCATCCGTCCAAGCCTGCTTGAATTCATGGTCGGCCACGGAATGCGTCAGGCTTTTGAGGTGGTTTTGGTTCACCCGAAACACCAGTGTCATCATGGTCCGTGTATCCGGCATGGCTACCAGGAGATCCTGGCGGTAATCAGCCATCGCATCACGGGCAAGATCGACCAACCCGGCATCATCCGCCCCGGCGGCCAGAGCCATTTTTTTCAAATGCGCCGCTTCCAGGATTCCGGGTGGTTTGGGAAGCTTGAATTTTCCCTCTCGATAGTTTCTGACTGTCGGATGATCGGCAAGTCTCATGAAAGCACCTCCAAGTTGCATATGCAATTATCAATGTGAAGAATCATGTACACAGGATTGGTTTTGATCCGCTCCATAGTGAAACCTGGATTTTAGCTAAAGGAGTAGTGGAGTGTTGGAGTATTGGAGTATTGGAAAATGCGCTACTTCCGGCACCCAATACTCCATCACTCCGGCTCCAGATTGTCGGCACAACTCTCGATCCGTGACTTGACCCAGCAGTCCAGGTTTTCAAAGTTGGATATATCTGTTCAACGGGTCATTCCCCCCAGCAGATGCTTGTTGCCGGCAGCGATAAGGGTTTCGGTCGTTGAGTCTCCCAGGGTCTTGGCAGCCCTCGCCTGGGCCTTTTGCCAATCGGGATAAACGTCCTCTATTTTTTTAAAACCCTCAGGGGTGACTTCGACCTTCAATATCTTTCCCTCGCCGCTGGGTTCAACCCGGAGCCAGTTGTTTTTTTGCAGCCTCATCACTGCCCGGCTGAAGGTCGACGGATCCATATGCAACACCTGGCATAGCTGCCGGCTGGTTGCCCTGCCGAAAGCCGACACCGTCACCAATATGTTAAGCTGGCTGGCCTTGATACCGTGGGGGCGCAAGGCTTCATCATAGATTGCCCCGACCATCCGGTTCATTAACCGCAGCCGCACCGAAAGACAACTGGTGGCGATCGAGTTCACCATTTTTTGAGATGCTGCTGATGGTTCCATTTATATCCTTTGCATAATTTGTATATGCAATTTAATGAGTTGTCAACCTATTTTTTGCTGCAGTATTATTATCGTGTGAAACTTCAAGAAATGACGAATGACTAATGTCGATTGACGAATGATGGAATCGCTTCAGGCTTCGCCTTCGGCTACGACCCGACACGTCGCTCAGTCATTTTAAAATAGACAGAATACATTATTCGATGTTCGATGTTGGACGTTCGATGTTCGATGTTCATTAGTTTCTTTTCTTTGATCAGACCGGCTGCCCTTTAGCCGGAGGCATCCGCTCGTGTGAAACTACATGAAAATTAAAAAGCGAATCACGCTGAAGACGTGACCTAAAGCCCGCAGAATATCGAACAAGAAATATCGAATGATGAAGTGTGGAATCGCTGCGCTCTGACTATTTTGGATCAATTTAAATCGATAGAATACCTTACTTCGACATTCATTATTCCTTGTTCGATATTCGATATTCTCTTTGTCAAAGTAGCTTTTTCGATTTTAAATAAATCCTTCGAATCATCCACCCCAGTGCAGCAAGAACAGCTGCCGGCAGCCAGACCCACAGCATTTCGCTTTTCATAACGGTCAGGCCACGCTGGCTGATAAATGCCTGAATACTCAAGGGAGAGACTTCGATGGGTGTCCATGGCAGAAAGTAACGTTCGTTGGAAAACGGCGCCAGCAGGGCAATGCCCCGGCCGCCATCAGTCATGGCATCCAGCAACCCGTGGCTGGCGCCTACGGCAAAGAAAAAGAATACGCAGGCCCACCACCTGCGGGACAAAATCCGCTCCTGCCGAAAAAAGAGGCTCACGGTAACTACACTGACCAGGGCGGCAAAGCACGGTGAGTGGAAAAAGCCCCGGTGTCCCAGAATGTGGCCATAAGGAATGTAAAAGTAATGGTACCCGATGACATCCGCATCCGGCAGCACCGCGGCAATGATGCCCAAAACCCAGAACCGCTTCGGGATATCGGTCCCGCCAAAAGTGTATCCGGTGCAGACCGCGACTACAGAATGCGTTATGATGGTCGGCATCAGTCCTTCTCCGTATCGTGCACCTCAATAGGTCCAGCCACTGATGGTCCAGCGCCGATCAGCATAGGCCAGATGAAAAGTGATCAAAGACCGGGCGTTGCCACGGGTCATGTAAATGCGTACGTCAGCCGTGTTGTCCGTCGCCGCCATTTTGGGCTTTCCCAAGGCAATGGGAGGGTTGTCCCTTAACCGGCGTGGAAGAACCTTGAGGTATTCGGATTTTGAAAACCTCTGGCGATTCCGACCCACCATCAGTGTCGCATCTTCGTGGATGAGACCCGCCACTTTAGCAGCGTCCCGGCGGTTCACGCCATCCTGAAAATCCAGCAAAATACTTTTCAGGGCCGCTTCCTGTTCGGAGGTAGGGACATAATCGGCCAGCGGTGTATCAGTATCGCAGGATATCACGGCACAGATCAGCAGCACTGAAAATACGGCACCTTTCGCTGCAAATGTCAACATTATAAATCTCTAAAATCCAAAATTGCCTGACGATAGGCATCGGGAACGCCGACGTCAAAGCGACGCCCCTGGACAATGTAGCCGCTGAAGCCGTCTTCCTGCCGCAGCCGGTCGAGACAGGAGGTCAGCTGAAACTCGCCTTTTTCCCTGAGGTTGTGGGTAATGTTTTCTGCAAGATATTTGAAGATGTCCGGTTTAAGGATGTATTGTCCGAACAGGGCCAGATAAAATCCATCGTCAATACCTTCCACTGACAGGCGCGTCTGTGCGTCTTCCAGGCTGGGTTTTTCGATGAATTCAGTTATCGACAATATGGATTGCTCATCTTTCCAGATGCCAGAGGTACAGCCGTAAAGATGAATCTCGTCGGCCGGCGTGACTCTTAGCCCCACCACGCTGTCGCGTGTTTTTTCATATACCTGCATTAGCTGCCTGGCACACGGCACATCACTGTCGGAAGCATAAAGGTGATCGCCGAGCATCAGCAAGAACGGTTCATTGCCGACCCAGTCTTTGGCACAGTATACCGCATGACCGAAACCGTCCTGGGTGTCCTGGATGACAAAAGAGATCCGATGTCCGAGATCGATGATATAGTTAAGGTATTTTCGGCTCTCTTCCGATAGCTTATTAAAATTTTCCGGCCGCGGGGGGCAGCAAAAGAAATCTTCGAAAATTGCCTGGTCGTCTTTCTGAACAACCAAGCAAATTTGTTCGATACCCGATCGGATGGCTTCCTCGATGATAGCCATAATCACCGGTTTGGCCCGCCCATCCCGGTCGATAATCGGAAATAGCTCTTTTTTCATGGCTTTGGATGCCGGAAACAGCCGTGTGCCGAAACCGGCCGCCGGGATAACGGCCTTGCGTACTTTGCGGGTCGATCCGATGGCAAGTTTCAAACAGGGCATGTTAAGGTCTTTTTCTAAAATCTCGACGACCCTTTGCTGCGATGCTCTATCTCTGGCGACAAATTGGGCGGACCCATCGCCCTGGGAGCCGACCCCCTTGCCGCCGTACACATATGGTTTGAGGGGGGCGTAGTTAAGGACCTTATGCAGAACCGGGGCTGCCAACTGCTCCGGGCAGGCGGGAATCATGTGTCGATCGAACAGAGCCTGGGCCTCGTTCATCAGGGCCCCGAGGCCGGCAGCGTCTCCCGTTTCCAGCATTTTGCGGGCGCGTGCATTAATTTCTTTGTTAATCGGTCCCAGATATTTTTGCACTTGATGTTGCCGTTCATTTTCGGCAAACGGATAACTCTGATTTAATTTTTTTAATATCTCCATGGTGTCTTTAGCGGCGCACAGATCCACAATGACAAAATAGAAATCATTGGTAACGGACAGCTCTTTGACATCCGTCTGTTCACCATCATAGACCATGATGATCGGTTTATTGCCGTAGGCGCAGCCCTGATCCATGCGCCCGCAACGCGAGGGGGTCGTAATTTCGCCGAGGTAGGCGTATTCCATCTCGCCGCGCACCGTCATTTTCAAATCGTAAATCCGGTTAAACGCGCGCGCCACCAGCACGCAGATCGCGGCGCTGGAGGACAGGCCTTTTTTAATAGGCAAATCCGTCCGGAAGTTGTCGATTTCAAGGCCTCGGACATGGTAATGGGTCAGAACCTGGTAAGCCACGCCGGCGGCATAACTGAAGAAACCGCCCTTTTCGGCCTCATCCAGCAGCACGGAACGCTCCATGGGAATTTCAATCGGGCCTTCCCGGGTTCCCTCATCGGTGGATGACCACAGAATCAGCTTGGAAGGATGGGGTTTTACATCCGCATAGATTCCCTGATTGGTTCCCGCAATAATGGTGTAGCCTTTCTCGATACCGGCATTAATACGCCGATAGTGCCCGGCCCAGTCGCTGTGCTCGCCAAATAAACAAATTCGACCCGGAACAAAAAATCTCATCAGAAAATCCCCGTTAGTATCGTTTTCCCTAAATTCTCAAGGACATTAAGTGCAACCTGCAATTTCACAGAAAACAGCTTTTGTGTCAACATCATCCAGGTCGGGCATGCCTTATCACTCACTGAGATTTACTTTGCCCGTTTTCTCTATCCAATAATGCTTCCCTGCGATAAGTGATTTCTCCGGATTGATTTCGGGTGACTTTGTTTTCATTTTTTCCTCTCGAGATTAACTTGGCTTTTGAATGGTTTCCTGGTTTCAGGGTTTACTCGCTTTCGGCGGCGCCAGCGTCGACCAGGGTTTGCATATGAAGGCAGCCCGTGATCAGGGACCGGAGCAGGAACCGGCATCATTGATCACATTCAACCGTCCACCAACAAGCTAAACACGAATAAAACGAATAAAAAGTGCAGTGCCGCGGTTAACTTCCTGACAACCAATCAGCCGACTTCCTCATGCCGGACGTGAACCGGCCACCAGTTAAGATATATCTGATCCACCTTGCCTTTGGTTTTTTGTTTAAAATAAAAATTAATGAAAAGTAATTTGATCAGAAAAGCCACTTGTTCCGGCATGAAGTCATCAATAATTTTAAATTAAATTTTATGTAAAAACAAATAGATAAATTACCATCTAATAAACATATTGAATTTAATCGATCTTCAAAAAATTGCTTGACATCACCCCGGTTTTTAGTAAAAGTTTACTGAATAAATTAATATCCGCATATTGCCTGAAAATCTAACTGCTCATAGTCTGCAAGACTTGCAGCATTAGTATGCAACCGAAAGGGGGATTGCTATGAAATTCGGAATGAATCTGTTTCTCTGGTCCGACGATCTTCATGATGACATGCTGCCCGTTATAGAAAAGATAAAGGCAATGGGCTTTGACGGTGTCGAAGTGCCGGTTTTCGATCTAAATTTGAAAAAATGGCAAACCTGGGCCGGCCGCCTGGATGACCTCGGCCTGGAGCGAACAGCCGTGTCGGTCTGCAATGAGGAAGCCAATCCGATTAGTCAGGATCCTGCGATTCGTTCCCGGGGCATCGATCTGTTGAAACAGACCTTGGATTGCTGTCAGGCTCTCGGGGCATATTCCTTGAACGGACCGCTGCATTCCGGCCTGGGTATCTTCAGCGGCAAGGGTCCGACGGAGCAGGAATGGGAATGGGCCGTCGAAAGCCTGAAAAACGTTTCGGAACACGCGGGCAATTGCGGTGTGAAACTGGGCATTGAATTTTTGAACCGTTTTGAAACCTATTTTCTCACCTGTGCGGCCGATGCCGTGAAGTTCGTGGAAGCCGTCGATCATCCGAGTTGTTGCCTGATGTATGATACGTTTCATGCCAACATTGAAGAAAAGGATGTCGCCAGTGCAATCCGTGCGTGCGCCGATCATCTTATCTTGGTTCACACCTCGGAAAACGATCGCAGCACGCCGGGAAGCGGGGGCGTGCGCTGGGATACCACCTTCGATACGCTGAAGGATATTGAATACGACGGTTGGCTGACCATCGAGGCCTTTGGTCAATCCCTGGAGGACCTGGCAGCCGCCACCAAGATTTGGCGGCGCATGTACGACACTGAAGAGCAATTGGCCGAAGACGGCCTCAAATTCTTGAAAGCAGAGGTCGCCAAGCGCTGGCAGAAATAGCTCCGATTGCGGATTGCGGATTGCGGATTGCGGATTTATGGTATCGCTCGCACAGCGTAGGTGCCTGCGCTGCGTGTCGCTCAGTTCCTAAATAAAATAGACAAATTACCTTAAATCCGCAATCCGAAATCTGCAATCCGCAATCCTATTTCCGAAGTCTAAAATCCAAAATTTGACACATTCTTTAGACAGTGAAAATCGTAATCTGATCTATTAAAGCCATTATAATAAACAATCCACATACCATAACCGGTGGGGGTCATAATGAATGAATTCTTTCCTGAAATTCAGCAGGTAATCCCGTTTGAAGGGCCTGAATCTAAAAATCCATTAGCATTTAAATATTACAACGCGCAGCAGATGGTGGGCCGAAAGACCATGCAAGAACACCTGCGGTTTTCGGTTGCTTACTGGCATACATTCAAGGCCAGCGGCATGGACCCTTTTGGTGCGCCGACCTTTGTGCGCCCCTGGATCAAAGCTGCCACGCCCCTGGAGCAGGCTGATTATACCGTGCGGGCGGCCTTTGAATTTGCGCAGAAATTGGGTGCGCCATTTTATTGCTTTCATGATCGGGACCTGGCGCCCGAAGGTGTGACATTCGCAGAATCCTGCAAAAATTTGGAAATTATGGTGGCAAAAGCCAAGCAGCTGCAGGAAGAGACCGGCATCAAACTTCTTTGGGGAACGGCCAATCTTTTTGGACACCCGCGCTATGCCCACGGTGCCGCCTCCAATCCCGACGCCCATGTATTTGCCTACGCCGCTGCCCAGGTGAAGCATGCGATTGCCGCAACCAAAGAACTCGGCGGCGTCAATTATGTTTTCTGGGGCGGCCGGGAAGGCTATGAAACCCTGCTGAATACGGACATGAAGCGTGAGCAGGAACAAATGGCCCGCTTTTTTCATATGGCAGTTGACTATGCCAGGCAAATCGGATTTGAGGGCCAGTTTCTGATCGAACCGAAACCCAAGGAGCCGACCAAGCACCAGTACGATTTCGATGCCGCCACCGTCATCAGTTTCCTGCGCGCCTACGACCTCTTCGACCAATTTAAGCTCAACATCGAAGCCAACCACGCCACGCTGGCCGGCCATACCTTTGAGCATGATTTAACGGTCGCATCCATCGACGGCAAGCTGGGCAGCATCGACGCCAACGTGGGCGATCCGCTGCTGGGATGGGACACCGACCAGTTTCCCACGGACCCGGCCAGTTGCACCCTGGCGATGCTGGTGGTGCTGAAACAGGGTGGTATCGGCAGCGGCGGGTTCAACTTCGATGCGAAACCGCGCCGGGGATCTTTTGACGAGATTGATTTATTTTATGCCCATATCAGCGGGATGGATACCTTTGCCCGCGGCCTGCTTGCCGCCCATCGAATTATCGAAGACGGGATCCTGAACGATTTCATCAAAGCGCGCTATGCCAGCTACCAGGAAGGGATCGGCCAACGGACGATGAACGGCCAGGAGTCCTTTGAATCTTTGGAGCAGTATATCTTGCAGCAAGGCGACCCGGCTTTTAATAGCGGCCGTCAGGAGATGCTGGAGAGTATTTTGCATTCATACGTGTAAAGCGAGAAGGTGAGAAGATCAGAAGAGCAGAAGGTGAGAAGATCAGAAGAGCAGAAGGTGAGAAGATCAGAAGAGCAGAAGGTGAGAAGATCAGAAGAGCAGAAGGTGAGAAGGTCAGAAGAGCAGAAGGTGAGAAGGTGAGAAGGTGTGAATGAAAGAAGATGAGAAGATCAGAAGAGCAGAAGGTGAGACAGACAGAAGGGAAAAGTAGGAACATATGAGGGTTGAAGGCGGGAGACTTGAAAGCCTGGAAACCTGAAGGATTTCATAAATTTGGGTCCGCTGTCCAAAGAGGTTGTGGTTTTTCTGCTTTGTAACGTCTGACCTTCTCATTTTCTTAACTTTTTATCTTCTGGCTTTCTGCTTCTCACCTTCTGATCTTCTGACCTTCCCGTCTTCCATGCCACAAACCTTCGGGTTACCCAAAAATTGGTATATGAGAGAAAGGTAAAACTATGTCCAAGGATCAATTATTCATCGGAATCGACAGTGGTACCCAGGGTACCAAGGGCGTTGTTTTCAGCCGGGATGAAGGTCGAATCCTGGCTGAAGAATACAGCGATCATCAGCTGATCGAGAACATCGGTGGCAGGCGGGAGCAGGAGCCCGCCTGGTGGATTGACGCCTGTTCGATGGTCATCGGCCGCTTGCTTGAGAACAGCAGCGCATCCAAGGACCGGATTTGTTCCATAGGCGTTTCCGGCCAGCAGCACGGCATGGTGCCGCTCGACGCCGACGGCCGGGTAATCCGACCGGCCAAACTCTGGTGCGATACGGAAACCGCCCCCCAATGTGACCAGATCACGGAAACCATGGGAAGCCAGGCGCAGGTCATCGAAGCCATCGGCAACTCAGTGGCCGCCGGATTCACCGCTTCAAAAATACTCTGGCTGAAGCAGAACGAACCGGAAAACTATGCCCGGTTGGCAACGGTTCTGCTGCCACATGACTACATCAACTACTGGCTGACCGGACAACGTAAAACCGAATTCGGCGATGCGTCCGGCACCGCCTATTTCGATGTCAAAACCCGCAGCTGGTCGGAGGCGATCCTGAATGCCATCGATGACAGCGGCAAGCTGCAGCAATGTCTGCCTGAGTTAATCCCGTCGGACGTTCCGGCCGGCACCATCCGGCCGGAGATTGCCGCACAATTCGGGCTCAAACCGGAAGTGGTTGTGTCCTCGGGTGGCGGCGACAACATGATGGCGGCCATCGGCACCGGCAATGTTGCGGCCGGTATCGTGACCACCAGCCTTGGCACTTCCGGTACGATCTACTCTTATTCCGACGAGCCGATTATTGATCCAAACGGCGAGTTGGCTGCTTTTTGCTCCAGCAGCGGCGGCTGGCTGCCGCTGGTGTGCACGATGAACGTCACGGTATCCACCGAACTGACCCGTTCCATGCTGGGGCGCAGTTTGGCCGATTTGAATCAGCTGGCATCTTCAGCCCGGCCCGGTGCGGAGGGCATCTTGTTGCTACCCTACTTTAATGGTGAGAGAACCCCGGCCCTGCCGAATGCCAGGGCCGGCTTCTTTGGATTGACAAGCACCAATTTTACCGCCGCCAATATCGCCCGCGCTTCCATGGAGGGGGCAACGTTGGGTTTGCGGTATGGCCTGGAAGTACTGAAGCAGCAGGGGCTCACGCCGACCGAAATACGCCTGGTCGGCGGCGGCGCCAAAAGCCCTTTGTGGCGCCAGATTGTGGCCGATGTGTTTAACTGCCCGGTCGTTTGTCCGGAATCTTCGGAGGCCGGCGCGATGGGGGCCGCGCTGCAGGCCATGTGGTGTCATATCCGGCTAAAGGAAGGCGCTAGTGATATCAGCGAGCTGACGGATCGCTATATTCGATTGGATGAATCGACCCAGGCCGTTCCGGATACCTCAACGGCGGCGCAATATGAGGAGATTTATCAGAAATACCTTCAATTGAACGAGGCTATGAAACCGCTTCTGTATTGATAATTGAAGATTGACAGTCTCGTAAAAAGTCGAAAAACGACCTTTTTACGAGGGTGTTTAGTATTTGGTGTTTTGTGTTTAGTGGAATACCATCTTGATACGACATGCGAAGGGTATTACCAAACACGAAACACCAAACACATGATGAATTCGCATTTTTTACGAATTCATCAATATTGGAATGGCGGAATATTGGACCTCAAAAGCGGATGATGGTCTGATTTTAATCGCGGTTAAAAACCGCTCCCACCATCTAAATCGGTTATTCTGATATCTAAAATGATCTTTAGCTTACGATAGTGCTTTTTATTCGAACAGACTGATCAACCCTGTAGCCGACGGTTTGGCTGATACCTAACACCTGGAACCCGACACCTGAAACCCGAAACCCGACACCTGAAACCTGACACCTTTTTTACCCCTCTTCGTCATTCGCCAATCGGCATTCGTCATTTATATGATCGGTCGCGCCCGGTCAAGGGGCGATTTATATAACTCCTGCAGCACGACGCTGGCCGCACCGCGCGCCCAATCCGTGTCCTGCCACTTTTGAATGACAATCTGCAGGGTTTCATACATTTCAGGTGTGGTATGGGATTTGATCATTCTTTGCATGGGATCAAATAAAAGCGATCCCGCCCGAACACCTTCACCGGCAATAATAATCTTTTCCGGATTAAATACCTGCACGAGGCCGGAAATTCCAAGGCCCAGAATTTCGCCGCCGCGTTTAAATATTTTTCGCAGGGCCGGTTCGCCCTTTTTGGCAATGGCGGTAACCTCTTCGATAGTCAGTGAAGCGGTGTTCTTGTACCGCCACTTTTTCGCTTTGCAGGCCTCAATAGCCGCACCCAGCACGCTGTAGTCCGCAACGTAGGACTCGATGCATCCGCGCTTGCCGCAGCGGCATGGCGCACCACCGGGTCTGATAACCAAATGCCCGAATTCGGCGCCGATACCTTTCACGCCGCGATAAATCTGCCCATTGACCACGATGCCCATGCCGACTCCGTGCTCAACAGTTACCATCAGAAAATTGTCAACCCCTCTTCCTTCACCAAACCATTGCTGGGCCAGGGTCACGGTGTTGGCATCATTTTCAATATAGGTTTGGATATTCAGGCGTTTCTGGATCAGATTCCGCAGGGTCGTATTGCCCTTTTTGTACAAAGCCGACCAGTAGGTAATCCCCTTTTCACTGTTGACGAGGCCGGGAATGCCGATGCCGATACCGGAAACCTTGACCATACTTATCATGGCCTCGGAAACGCAATGGCGAATGCCTTCTTCTATCAGGTCAGCCACAAATTCAACGGATTTTTTGCCGATACGGACCGGTACGATCAGAGAGCTCAATACGTCAGCCTGCATGTTGGTTACGGCGAAACTCACCTGGAAGGCCGACAACTTCACCCCGACGACATAGGCCGCCGTCGGATTCAGCGCCAGCAAAACCCGCCGCCGGCCCCGGGAGGAGGAAGTTTTGGTTTCTTTTTCAACGATGACTTTTTCTTTAAGCAGGCGCGCGGTTATATTGGTCACGGCGGCCCGGCTCTGCCCGGTAACCTCAGCGATTTCGACGCGTGAAATCAGACCGGCTCGTCGAATCGTATTCAAAATGTTGAACTGGTTGATGGTTTTGGTGAATTCCCGGTTTGAAACATCCATGGATAACCTCAGACCTTATCATTCAGCTTGGGAAAAAGCTGTAACTCTTTACCTATAGCGAAATTGCATGAAATATGGACATGGGTCAAATTCAGGAATTCAGGGATTTAAGAATTTAGGAATTGATGGAAATCTATCTGTTTTAATTTATTGATTTTCTCATATAATCCCTCAATCCCCCAATTCCTAAATCCCTCAATTTGGCGCATTTAGAAATCGATCGTGTCCAAAAAAGTTGACTCATTTCAAAAGTAAGTTACGGGATCTCAACCTAGGGCTTTTTTAATTCTATCATTAAATTAATTCGCGTCTTTAAATTGGTTTTCATTTCAATCCGTGTTCATCCGAATCTACCCGCTTTGGTCCAAAAAAGCTAAAAATATTGGTAAAACAGGAACAGCCCTGCTAAAACCAAAATCATCTTGACAAAAATTTAGCTTTGATGCAAGTTAAATCGAAATTAATTGGTTTACTGGATAAACTAAAAGAAAAGGATCGTTCATAGGAAAGGAAAGGCCATGGAACTCAATAGAAAGTTAAAAATGGGAATGGTGGGCGGCGGCCGCGACGCCTTTATCGGGGCTGTCCATCGCAGCGCCGCATTAATGGACGGCAAGGTTGAAATGGTTGCCGGGGCTCTGTCTTCCGATCCGGAAAAAGCGAAGGCATCCGCCCGGGATCTGCTGATCAGTGAGGATAGATCCTATGGCAGCTGGGAGGAAATGGTGGATCAGGAATCCAAGCTGCCCGAAGGCGACCGGATTGATTTCGTATCGATCGTAACCCCGAATTTTATGCACTTCCCGATTGCGAAAGGCTTTGCGGAGGCCGGGATTAACGTGATCTGCGACAAGCCCATGACCTATACCTTACAGGAAGCGCAAGACCTGGTCGGAATTGTCAGGGAATCCGGCATCATTTTTGCCCTGACCCACAACTACACCGGCTATCCCCTGGTCAAACAGGCCCGCCACATGGTGCGCAGCGGTGAGCTCGGCGATCTTTTAAAAATAGTGGTCGAATATCCCCAAGGATGGCTCATGACGGCGCTCGAAGAAGAGGGGCAAAAGCAGGCGTCCTGGCGCACCGACCCCAATCGCTCGGGCGTTTCCAACTGCATGGGTGACATCGGATCCCATTGTGAGAACCTGGCGCATTACATTACCGGGCTGGAAATAACGGAGTTGTGTGCCGATTTAAAAAGTATCTTGAACCGTCCCCTGGACAATGACGGCAATATTTTGCTGCACTATGAAAAAGATGTCTGCGGCATATTGTACGCTTCCCAGTTCTCGGCCGGCGAAGAAAACAATTTGAGGATCAGAGTTTACGGCACCCAAGGTGCTCTGGAATGGCACCAGGAAGAGCCAAACTATCTGTGGCACCGGACCAACGAGGGCCCGGCTCAACTTTACCGCAGGGGAAACGGCTACCTGTGCGAAGCCGCCCAGCGGGCAACCCGCCTGCCGCCGGGCCATCCGGAAGCCTTTATCGAAGCCTTCGCCAATATCTATGCCAATGCCACCGATGCGATACGGGCCAAAATCCTCGGCCGGGAGCCTGACGAACTGGTATTGGATTTCCCCACAGTGGTTGACGGCGCCCGGGGGCTGGCATTTATCGAATCCGCGGTCGAAAGCAGCCGCAGCGACCAGAAGTGGTACCCGATGAAAAGTTTCGATTGAAGATTGAAGATTGAAGATTGAAGATTTGTGGTAGTCGCTTCGCTCCATCATTGTATACTAAGCTTTTATTAGATCGATCCGCGAAAGCGAACCTTAAATATTCAATCTTCAATCGAAAATCTTCAATTTGTAGAAGGCAAAAAATATCTCTTTGAACCCGTTTATAACAAAATTACCATAAAACATTTATGAAGGAGGAATTATGGCAAGACCTGTAACCTTATTTACCGGACAATGGGCGGATTTGCCTTTGACGGAGCTGGCCCCAAAGGCCAGCAGCTGGGGCTATGATGGCCTGGAACTGGCTTGCTGGGGTGATCATTTTGATCCGGCTCAGGGTGCCGCCGACCCGGCTTACTGTGAAAAACAGAAAAACATCCTCAAAGAAAATAATTTGAGTGTCTATTCCATTTCTCATCACCTGGCGGGCCAGCTGGTCTGTGATCTGAACAATGATGCCAGATCCGACGGATTCGCACCGGCTGATTGCGCCGGTGATCCCGAAAAAAAGCGGGCCTGGGCCGTTGAAACCATGAAACAAACAGCGATTGCCGCCAAAAACATGGGATTAAAGGTCGTAAACGGATTTACCGGATCTTCCATCTGGCATATGGTATATTCGTTTCCACCGAACAGCGAGGAAGATATCGCAGAAGGATTTAAGTATTTCGCCGAGATGTGGCATCCCATCCTGGACGTATTTGACGAAAACGGCGTCAAATTCGCGCTGGAGGTTCATCCCACCGAAATCGCCTTTGACACGGTCACGGCCCAACGGGCGCTGGAAGCCATCGACCGCCGGGAAGCGTTCGGATTCAATTTCGATCCGAGCCACCTCGAATGGCAGGGAGTCGATCCGGCGAAGTTCATCAGAACCTTTCCGGACCGGATTTATCATGTTCACATGAAAGATGCGGCGGTTACCCTCGATGGCAGTTCCGGCATCCTCAGCAGCCACCTGAATTTCGGTCAACCGGGACGGGGCTGGGATTTTCGGTCGCTCGGGCGGGGGCAGGTGGATTTTGAAGAAATCATACGGGCCCTGAACGAAATCAAATACGACGGTCCGCTGTCGGTGGAGTGGGAAGATGCAGTGATGGATCGCGAAGCCGGTGCGCGAGAAGCCGCGGCATTTGTCAAAGAGGTGGATTTTGCCCCGTCGGACCGGGTGTTCGACGAAGCATTCACCAGTGATTAATCCGCCCCTCAATCCCAGATAGTATAAAAGGCGAACTGTTTTGGGTTGACAGAAGATTCCTGCTGAATTGATCGTTCGGCGGATTAATCAATATATGCTGCGCATAGTTTTTATGGGGCTTTTGGTTATGGTCACCGAATAAGGGTGGGCGTAAAGCTCGCCCTTAAAAAGTTCGATAGACCTCCTGGCAGGTTCGGTATTCATCCCCGATCGCACAGAATGGATTGCGGTCCTTCAGAATAGACCTTATTCCGCTTTTCAGACCCAGTCTTCCAGTATTCCACTATTCCATCATTCCAAGTGGCTCACCCGGATAATGTCCAAAAGAACTGCAGCTCCAATTAATTAGAGAATTTTCGCTGCATTCAAATTTTGAACTCAATCCCCAACAGGGATATATCATCCTTGGGTGTGGCACCGTTGCCGAATTCCATCAACTCCTGAAACTGCGTGTCGACGATGTGCGTTATCGGCCTGCCATGCAGATTAGTAAGCTGCCGGTGGAACTGCTCGTTTCCGTAAAATTCACCCCGGCGGTTCTGATGCTCGAATACCCCGTCAGTATACAACAGCAATTTGTCGCCTGAATGTAGCTTTCTTTTCTCTTCCGGAAAAGTAATTTGTTCATCTACCAGGCGCAAGTCCCGGGTGCCGATCGGCGGGCTGCCGGAAGTCAAGATGTCCAGCGTGCCGTCCTGCCGGATAATGATGGGCGGTGGATGACCAGCACTGCTGCAGGTAAAATCCCCGGTCGCCGCGTTCAAGATGACATAATTGATGGTGAAAAAATTGTTGAAGCGATCAAAGGTATATTCCAGATCGAGCTTTTCAAGGACTTTGGCAGGACTGCGGAAGGCCCGGGTCCGCCGGGAGTCAGCGGACGTGATTAAAATGCGGCCGGCCTGGGGGTGTAGGTTCTGGAATACGGATACCGCCACCATCGCGGCCGGCACACCGTGCCCACTGACATCGAGCATATAAATCCCCCAGTGATTGTCATCCAACTGGGCCATATTGAAAATATCGCCGCCGATTTTATCGCAGGGCTTGAATTTCCAGGCAACGGCCAGGTGATCGATGGCATTTATTTTCTGTGGCAGCAGGCTCCTCTGAATATCCGCCGCGGCCGCCAAATCCTCATCGATGCGATCCTGACGCCAGATAAGCTCCTTATTAAGTGCCTTCAGTTTCTTTTCTGCCGCGGCGTATTTAAATACAAGCTCCTGCAGCAAATTGTTGTCTATCTCGAAATCTTTGGCAGTGGCCCAAAACTCCAGCAGCTGATGGGTCAGGGCTGATAATTGGGCCGTTTTGGTTTCACCCGAGTCCAGATAATTGCGGATGATATCGTCAATTTTCATTTTTTAAATCGATTTTCAAGATTGCCGAAATCAAAGTCATAATCGTCTTTGAGTATCCCGTCTATTCCAACATCATCCAGTGCCGTCAGCATCTTAATAATATATGACATCTCACGCTTGTCCGTAATGATGCTGCCGTGCTGGGGGGCGATTTTTTCTATCGAAAGTTTTAGAATTTTTTCAAAGGCAAATCTCATAGCCTTGGTTGAGGTCATAATTTTTTTATGAAAATCCAGGATGTCATTGATGGGGCAATTCGGCAGTTGATGAGGGCAATTCGCCAAATTGACGCATTCAATGCAAGCGGGTTTCAACTTCAGGAACAATTCCCAATCCGAGCCATAGCTGCCGAAAATATCACTGGTAAAGGCAATTTTGCTTTGAGGATCATAAGTAATGAAACTGCCGGCGGAGTGGGCGTAAGGTGTCTTGATAAACTCCAGGGTGCGTCCGGAAGAAAACGCGAAACGATAGTCTACCTCGCCGAGGGTCACCAGTTGCGAGGACACGGAATAATGCCGGATGAACATCATATTTTCGCCGGCGGATATTATTTTTAGATCCTTGCGGTTGATGATGCCCTCAAAATTCGGGATGCTGCCGCAAAGGTCGGGATCATAATGCTGATACAGCAAGGCCCGGATCTGAGTGGGGGCAATGCCGGTCTGCAGTATCTTCATCATGACCGTCGGAAAATCAGGGCGACTGCCGCCGTCGATCACCAGCGCCTCATCGTTGTCTATGATCAGGTAGGGGTTGCAGTGCAAACCGGATTGCCGGTCATAAAAGCCCACCCAAAATATGCCGTCGGCAATTTCGACGGGATTCTCGTAGTCGATATTTTTTGATTTTGCCATTTTCAAGACCATTTAATTAAGTATGTCTGAAGCAGATAGTATCGATTACGCAGCCCATGTGCAGAAAAATCAAAAAATATTAACATTTTTTGAAAAAAAATAGCGGGCTAAAGCGCCATCCATCCGTTCAGTTATTGCCGCAAAAAATTTAATAGTGATTTATTGAAGGCGTCAGCCTGCTCAATATTGGACAAATGCCGGGCGTCGGGCAGAATCACCAGTTGCGAACCTTCAATCCGTTCATGAATGGCTTCGGAAGCGGCTACCGGGGTGCCCGGGTCTTCCTCGCCCACCATGATCAGGGTCGCAAGCTTTATTTCGCTGAGCCGTTCCAGGTAATTGAGTCCGGCCAGCGCTTCACTGCAGCCGAGGTAGCCGGCCAGCGGGGTGGCTGCGATCTGCTGTCGAATCATTTCCACGGCGGGCGGATTCTGCTGCAGGTATTGCGGTGTGAACCAGCGCTCCAGGGTTCCGTCGACCTGGCCAGCCATGCCGTTTTCTCTTGCTGCTTCAATGCGCTCCTGTAGAATCGGCTGGGCTTCAGCCGGCATGATGGCCGATGTATCACACAGGGTCAGGCTTTTGAGTCTGGCTGCATGGTTCAGAGCCAAGCCCTGCCCGATCATCCCCCCGATGGACAAACCTACAAAATGCACGGCATCGATCCCCAGCGCATCCAGCAGGGCGACGGCATCGTCGGCCAATAGCTCCAGCGTATAGGCGCCGTCCGGAGCATCGCTCTCCCCGTGCCCGCGCATGTCATAGCGCAAAACATTAAAATGGGCTTCCAACGCTTCCAGCTGGGGATTCCACATCACCATGCTGCTGGCCAGGGAGTGGCTCAGCATCACAACCGGCGCTTGGGCCTGTCCGGTTAATTCATAACTGATTTGAATGTCATTGGCTAAAATTTTCATGTCGGCTGTTCCTTTTTAGTGGTTGGCGGTTATCTGTAAATTTCAAGTTGAAATCGACCGTATTTCGTCCCTAACCCGGATGAACCGGAAAGATTAGCCACAAAGCCACCAAGACACTAAGTAAAAATGTTCCTTCTACTTAATCTTCGTGTCTTCGTGTCTTGGTGGCGAAAAGATACTGCTAGATAAATCCATCGCAAACATGATGTGATTTCAATAAATAGCCACTAGCATCGCGAATATTCCTAATCGTAGGGTGGGCATTGCCCACCAAATATCGCTAGTTTCATCTGTCAAAGCAGCTGTCATCCAAGGTAGCAAATCATCATAATCGCTTTGACCATTTTATTGCCCGCACTGAAATATTGATGGGGGCGGTTTGCGACAAACCGGATGAACTGGTTCGTGCCAACCCGGTACAATGATTCTTCAACTGTAATTTCAAGCTTGCCCTGCATGACGAAAACATATTCCTCGACCTTGCCCTGGTGGGGTTCCCCTTCATAGGTCGTCCCGGGCTCGATCTCCACGTGATATATTTCAAAGGCATGCTCCGGGTCAAACGGAATCATCGGAAAAAGCCGGTAGCGCTTTTTTTGGGCCGTTAACGGCTTTGACCCTTTAAAATCCACTATGGCAACTTCCGGTTGCCGCTTGCTGATAAGCGTCGTGAACGACAGCCGCAACCCATTGGCGATTTTCCAAATCGTAGAAATGGTCGGACTTGAACGCCCGGTTTCAATTTGCCGAAGCATGCTTTTGCTGACCCCGGTTAACTCCGCCAACTGATCCAGGCTCAAATTCCGTTGATTGCGGATTACCTTTAAGTTGTGTGAAATGGCACTTTCTTTTTGTTCCATATAACGCACATATTGACAATATATTAATATTGATGTATGTTATAGCGCACAACCGAATGCTAGACTGTATAAAAAATTAGTACTATCGTCAAGGAGACAAATCAATGGGTATCGATTTTGCGCCGTTAATTACATTTGTGATGGTAACGACTTTCACCCCCGGCCCCAACAATATTTCCAGCGCCGCTATGGGCTTACTATACGGCTACCGAAATACGGTATCGTATTTGGCGGGCATCGCGGCTGGATTCTTTATCATCATGCTGATGTGTGCCTATGTGTCGAGTGCATTATTGAAGCTCATGCCGGCCATTGAACCGCTCCTGCGCGTGGTTGGTGCCACCTACATTTTGTGGCTGGCAGTTGGAACTGCGCGGGCAAGCTATATCTTTTCCCGCGGAAACATATCGCCGTTGGGATTCAAAAATGGCTTTTTACTCCAGACGTTTAATCCAAAAGTAATCATTTACGGTCTGACCCTTTATTCAAGCTTTTTGTCATCAGCCGCCGAAAATCAACTGGCATTATCGGTCTTTGCCGCCCTGTTTGCGATGACGGCTTTCTGTGCAACTTCGACGTGGGCGCTCAGCGGGGCATCCATAAAAACGTATCTTCGCGAGCCCAGGTTGAGGATAGTTGTTAACGCGGTGTTGGTGTTTCTGCTGGTATATGCAGCTGTTGATCTCAGCGGGGTGTTTTCACTAATGAATTAAGACTGTAAAATTAATCCGCTTGACCTTCAATCTGCTGCCACTATTTGACTCCCACAGATGATCTAGCAACATGCACGCTGAATTCGGAAAGGCGGATTAATTATTTAAACTGTTTATTATATTCCATATAAAAGTGATATTGCTGGGATATCTCGGACAATTCTTTTCGGAGCCGGTCTTTATCTTCAGTTGAATCAGATTTTGCAATTTTTTCTTTGATTAATTCCATTTCCTTTTTCAGCCTGATTTCTTCCGGCACAAACCCGGCATTTTTCAAGATATGGTAGGCCGGGCGCAAATGCTCGGGGACCTGACGATAAAAGCTCAAATCAAGTGGTTTGCCCTTGCCCTGCAGGTTGTCGAATTCTCCTGCCGCCATCGCTTTTTTGATTTTATCCTCAACCAAATCTTCAAACGACTCGATTGGTTCATCATCGTTATGTTTCTCATACCGCGCCCGCGCGTTTTCTTTGGTGGGAATATCAACACGCTTATTACGCCGGTGTTTATCGCGTTTTTTATCATTCATAACGGCACGATTCCGCTATCTCTTGCTCGTGAATCGGCAAATGCAATCAAAATTTTCGCAACCAAGACACAAAATTTAATAAGAACAATCCTTAGTTTCTTCTCTTTGATCAGACTGGCCGTTTTTTTTGCCAGCGGCCACCGCTTGTATGAACCTACAAAAGTCGATGGGCTCGAACGACAATGTAGTGGCGGGGTTTATCCCCGCCTAAACGACGGATACCGCCGTTGTCCAGCAACGAATCGACTAAGTGAGTTTATCAGTGATAGTCGCCAAGCTCTTGGCGGGGATAAACCCCGCCACTACAATGGTAGCCCTGAAAAACAGTTTAAGACAAATTGGGCTTTAGGGCATCTAATCAATGAATCGCGGTTAAACCCTCGACAAGCTCAGGTGAGCAAACCGCTCCCACAATATATCGAGGCGTCATAGATTAATATTAGTTTCTTTTTCGATTTGACCGGCAGTTTATTTTAGCCAGCGGCAGGGCAGATACTTATGGTCTTTAAATTTCGCTAAATCTGCACCACTGGAAAACCTTTCCAATCGCAGTATGGGAAAGAGCATAAGGTCTTAATGCCTACATGACTATGCTTTCCGCCTTAGTCGGATTGGGATTATATCACAAGCTCCAGCCGCGGTTTCATCAGATAATCCGCCACCCGGGTATCGCGCATGAATTTTACCAGATATTGATGCAGTTCCCGGGCGACCTCCGGCTGATCTGCAATGATATCGTTTTTCTGCGCCGAATCCAGTGCAAGATCAAACAGTTTCGACTGCCCTGCTTCAGGGCTGTAAAGCAGCGCATACTTTTCGCTGGTAATGGTCGTCACGGTCGGCGCCTTCAGCATGCGCAGAAAATTGTCCACCGACCGCACCGGATCGCCGGGATTGGCGAAGGGGATGCTGCTGACGGTGAACTCACGGCCAGGTGCGCTGGAATCGTTAATATTGGGCAGCAGCGATCGGCCTTCGACAAATTCCGGTATATCGCACCCCAGGACATCCAGCACGGTCGGCATCATGTCGACGGCCGATGTCAGCCGACCGCAATCGCCGGCCGCAACACCGGGCAGATAAATCAGCAGCGGAACACTGATAATCTCCTCGTAGAGCGGGGAATAGGCCCAGATGCCGCCCTCGATCTGCTTATCCCAATCATCCAGCGCGGGATACTGCCCATCCGGCCCCATTTCATAAACCATCTTGCCGAAAAGCCCGCCGTGCTCCCCGAAATAAAAGCCGTGGTCCGAATTAAAAATGACCACCGTGTTCTCCATCAGCCCCATGTTTTCGACCCGCCGCAAAAAATATCCCAGCCAGGTGTCCACCATGGTGATTTCACCGCAATAGGTGGCATGGGCTTTATCCAGCCGATCCTGGGTGAATCCGGGTACATCCGGCCAGTGCCCGTATATCGGTTCGATGATCTCGCCGTCATAATCCGGCTGATAGATTTCAGTGTAGTAGGCGGGGGCATCCCAGGGCTCATGTGGGTCCCAGGTGTCGACATAGAGAAAAAAGTCTTCCTTGTAATGACGCTCCAGCCACTGCATGGCTTTGGTGAAGGTTTGCGGAGCGTTATGGTCGGATTCAAAGCGCCATGAGGCCCGGATATCCTGGGATTCATGCCGGCCGTCTTTCAATTTTTTGGCCCCGGAGCCTTCCTGTCCGATATTCATGACAAATGTGTTGAATCCTCGGTCATAGTTCATTCCGTCGCGCAGGTAAAAAGGCGTGTCGACCACCGCCGCCGTGTGCCATCCCTTAGCTGCCAGGATTTCGGCAATGGTGGTCACGTCCGCAGGCAGCGGCGACCAGCCCATAAACGCCATGGTCCAGCGCCCCGTAAAATGATCAGCGCGGGTGGGCATGGTCGGAAATCCGGCCGCATAGTGCCGGTCAAACCGCACGGATTTCGCCGCTAGGCTATCCAGGGCCGGGGTTTGAATATGTTGGTTGCCATAGGCGCCGATGTGATCCCGTCTTAATGAGTCCGATGTAATCCAGATAACATTCATCGCGATTAGTTTCACCCAACTTCGTGTTATATCGATTTTCGCTGCTGGTGTTATGCTACGATCCCGAAGCGGTGTCAAGCTACGAAATATTGGCAGAATTCAAAGAGCAGGAAAAACCGGTGATGCCGAAGGTGTTCACTTCTCGAAAAAGCAAAAAAAACAATCCCGCCTCTGTTGTCAGGATAGCTATTGGATCTGTTTAATTGACGCCTCAATATGTTGGCCTGCGGCTGATGCCGGTACACAATCTCCAATTTTTGATTCATCAGCCCCGGAAAAGCAACTTCTTATTCATTCAATTTTCAATTGCCTGTTAATTATGTTTACATTTAAACTGACTGTAAATAATCGTCTTTCTATATTTATCCCTGACGGGTGTCTATTGAGTTGACGATTTAGCTGAAGACCGATGGATAAAACGATAAATGATTTTTTAAAAGATCCAAAAAGTTTCGTTCACGATTTGAATGAATTAGCCCCATATTTCCACTACAACTAGGATTTATAATACATTGTGGCACAATTGTTGCTCTTTTAGATTTATCGAAAGCCCTTACATACCATCAAGCAATCTTCATCTTCATTCGTTTGAAGATTATTGGAAGCGGGGTTAAGGGATTCTATTGAAAAGAGAGTAATCCTAAATAGGAGGCCTTACCATGCAAAATATGTCATCTTCAATAACAACGGGTAAAAAAAACAGAACTTCCACTTACTCACGCTTGGTCCTTTTTGCACTGTTGTTCATTCCATTTTTTGTCGGCATCGCCCAAGCGCAATTGAATATTATTTACAGGAACTCAGAAATATGGTTCGACGGCCACAGCCTTGGCACCGACACTACGGGATCACCACCGGACGAAGTCAACAGTAGCAATAGTACGACGGATCCCTTCCAAGATGCACTGTTTGGGTGGGTAAGATCGTACATACAGCCGTTTGGTGGACATGAAAATAGGGGGCGGTGGGTCGTTGCTCAGAAAACCGTCCTAAATCGGAGATTGATAATCACACGCGGCGTATTACATGCCAAGACGGAACAGGTGACGGGCACGGGATCACCCCAGATAAACCTGGAAAGCGTGCTAGATGTGGATTTTGAAGTTAACCGACGTACGAAAATCGCATTAACCGGCGATCTTCTCGGTGGATCATCACTCGGATCCGACACCTATGCCAACGTCAAAATTGAAGAAGCAGGCTTCCCCATTTTTTCCAGTTCCAGTGATGATTTCCCTTTCACCACCGATCTGATGCCAGGCTCAACTTACACACTAAACGTTAAAATAAACGGCGAAGCGAGGTTTGGTCAGACAGATCCGGTTACCGCAATGAACGAGGTTGCTCTTACAACGAAACCGATCGTGAAAACCGTCAGTGGGGTTGACATCAATCGGGCAAGATGCATTAACAAGACTACCGGTATAGAAGTCAGGGGGACCATTTTTGGCGATAACCAAATCGATTGTCGTGCTTCGGGATTGGTGGTTAGACCCGGAGATAGGGTGGTGGTTCGGATAGAAGGGACCGCCAACGGACTCGAACCGGTTAGCGGTTCTTTGATCGGTCGTCTCAACCCAGCCGGTGTAATTTGCCGCAATCTTGATACTTCCTCCCCAAGCACGGTACGTATTAATCTCGTTGGAACACCGACCACCCCGTTCACCCGGCAGTGGGATTGCGAAGCTAACGGGTTAGTCGTCTCACTGGGCGATCCAATCCGCATCCGCACCCTGGGAGCAGTTCCAGTCCCATAGTGCCCGTTTCAGCGCTCCTGTCCCATACCATAATCAGCAGTGAGAGTGGTCGCGGTAGAATCCGATGCCGGCGTTTGGTCACCGCCTATTGAACTATCAAAACAAGAAGACTTTGAATCACGGTAAGTTACTACCTCACTGCCGTTAATTGGCTGAATTTTAGTCATAAATTGCCCTTGATGAAATTTGCGATCAAATCGCTGGAAGTGGCTGGCTGCGGTGATTGATGGTCAAAAAATCAGGTAATAAACATCGATGAATGTATCAGCCCGCCAACGATCGAGCCAGTTCTAAAGCTTTCTCCTTGACGCCATCAAATAATTTGGCAGGCACGCTGCACTCACCTACGTACAACTTTCCGGATTTTTGGGCTTTATAATAATCCACAAGCCAATCGAAGATTGCAAACCTGCCTTCGGCATTTTCCTCTGAGGGGTCCTCACCAGTGACCAGCAGGCCGATGCGTGTTTATTAAACATATTTCCTTGACAACCTCTAAACAAGCTATAGGATAACTCTGTATGCTATGTTACAATGTGGCACATTTCGGACCTTAAATCCTGACCTGCTTTTTCTGTGACCGTTCCCCTGAGTCGTTTGCCACCAGAGAACACCAAAAAGTAAGATCCGTCCGCAACATGTCTATTATCTAAAGAGAGGCCGGCCATGAAAACCAAGCCGCATAACCAGACATGCGGGCGGCGGCCATATTTACCTTTATTTTCTATATACTTCCGAGAATATTTATTGGAATCGAGTCAAAATTGCGAATCCTGTTTTATCCTTGAAGAAGTGTATGCTGCGGAGGGAGACATGAAGTACTTAAATACTAATGATGATAGCAATGTAATAGAGGCTACAGCTGCGATACCGCAGTACCCAGATCTCAAGATAATTGGCCGTAGTGGTTGGTCTGGATCTATTGTGGCTACTGAAAAGAACATATATCTCGCAGCAGGTAGCCTTATTAAAGCGGATTTAGGTGGGCGTCTAATAAAAGAATTAGGCTCCAGTAAATGGAATGGTGAAATCGCGATATCAGATGGAGAAATTTATCTGGCTAAGCGCGGTGAACTCTTTAGGGGAAAACTTAATGACACCTTGGTCAAAATTTCTGAAAAAGTGGCATCGGATGGTTGGGATGGGTCAATAGCAATTTCGGGGCATTATATCTACTTAGCAAAGAAAAACGGACAATTACATAGAGGCGATCTGAGAAAAAAGCCTCTGGAGACCAAAAAGATTATGAAGAGAGGATGGCATGGATCAATTGCAATTTACAAATCCCAAATTTATCTAGCGAGATTGGACGGTAAGCTTCGTACAACCGATCTTTCGATATCTAGAAAAACTGTTATTATTGGTAAAGTGCCGCCAAACTCAGAAATTGCAGTCAATAGTAATTATATCTTTGTCGTCAGCGAAGCAAAACTACTTCGCTATAAACGCATCGTCCCATACCCACTTGCGGATCAACTAAAACCTCCCGGCCTATTGAAGAAAGCTGAACGCGTAATTCGTGTATCGCCAGACTGTGTGGTTGGGCGAAGGAGTGAAGGCAGTTTTTTGAGACTCAAGGACGGGCGCTTGGTTTTCGGCTATAGCCGTTTCTTTGGAAATGTCGGTGACAATTGTCCGTCGATCTTGGCAAAGATATACTCTTTCGAAAATGGCGATCGTTGGGTTGATGATGAACTGCTTTTAGCCCGTGACTCTGGAAATACGCGGACCATGATGGAAGTAAATTTACTTCGGCTTAAGAATAATGAAATTGGTCTTGCTTACCTTGTCAAACAATCAGATCAGCTGGACTGTTCGAATGATTACTCAACAATTCTAAGATTTCGCTACTCATCCGATGAAATGAAAAGCTGGTCCGATCCAGTTAAAATCGCAGACGGTGGCATCATTAACAATGATCGCCTCATCCAGCTTTCTAACGGTCGCCTGGTATTACCATTTCATGGGGGAAGTAGTGTCGGCTGCTACCTATCAGATAATTATGGAAGATTATGGCGCCGAAACTCTGGTGGGCGAGTAAAACCGAAAGAAGGAGGTGCTATGGAACCTGGTGTCGTTGAACTAATTGACGGCCGAGTTATGCTATGGGCACGAACTCAACTAGGCCACCAGTATGCGTCTTATTCCGTTGATCAATGCGAAAACTTTTCGCCCATGAAGCCTGTTTTAGATTTGGTTTCACCATCGTCACCGGCGAGTATTAAAAGATTACCAGGATCGGCCGAGCTCGTATGCTTCTGGAATAGGAGCTTTGACCCTAAGGGAAATCGCACACCGCTATCGTCGGCGATTTCCGAAGATGGCGGAAGTACTTGGAAAAATATCAAGTCGATAGAAAGCAGATCTGATGGATACTTTGCCTACACTGCGATCACAATTTCCGGAGATTCAGTGCTGATAGGACATAGTGGGGGCACAGGACGACCAGGTGGGCCAGGCATTGGAACGATTCAATTGACACGGATCCCCATTTCTGTTATTCGCGATTCCTAAACAATTTTCTTTAATCCAAGGACGGTAAAACGTCTAAAACCTTTGACGCGCTGGACTGATTGGCACAATTGACCATTTTAGATTCATCCGCTTCGAAAAAGCAACTTCCTATCTTTTCATCACAAGAAAATATCGTATTGTCCCCTCCAACTCACGTATGATCCAGCCTGGTAACCAAACATTCAGAAGCGACTGGGTGTAGGGCATTTTTCACGTTAGAAGGCTATATGGGACATCCTGGGATTTACGGTTTGCAAAATTGAATTTATCTGATAAATGCTGAACATGCCTCGAAGCAGTTTCGATATCTAAAAAAATTTACAGCGCAACTTCCACACGGCAAGCGAATCCACAATGAGAGAACGGCAAATCGTCGATGAGCACGGATGGAAGCTGTTGGAAAAGCCCAAATCCGAATATCCTAGGAACGTCCCACATAGCCCCACTTGTAAGAATTTAGGGAATAAAAATCGGCTGATTTGATGGATATGAAATGATAATTCAAGCGAAAGGTATTTAGAGCATGAAGAAAGCTTTTATTAGCTACAGCCATAAGGACTTCGGCAAGGCGAAGAAGCTCCACGAACGGTTGAAGCATGCCAAGATCGATCTGTTTTACGATAGCACGTCAATAGGCTGGGGTGAGGAATGGGCCAGAGAACTGGAAAAAGGGCTGGATGAGAGCGATCTGTTTATTCCATGCCTGTCTCCTGCTTACCTCGAGTCCGATTGGTGTAGAAAAGAGATCAAGCAGTTCATAGAAGACCATCAAGGGGACATTAAAGGCAGGGTTCTACCGGTCCTCTTCGAGAAATGCCCCGGTGGTCTTCCCTCCCCGCTGCATGATCTCCAATATGCCAATCTATCCACGGATGCAGCCTTCAACACACAAATCTTTACGATCTACCGCAAACTCGGACTTTGGCCTCCCTTGCCGAAGGACGACGTCAAAAGCGGAGTTCTGCGTGCATCGCTGAAGGAAAACTTTGTTGGGCGCTGGCGGGAAATTTGGGGCATTCATGATATATTGCAGGAGCACGAGGGTGGACAATGTGTCGTTACCGGCATAGGTGGAATCGGCAAGTCCCAATTGGTGATCGAATATGTAATTAGATTCAGTCAGTTCTACGATGGTGGCAGCCTCTGGATCAATGCGGACCATGACCCTGATCATGGCGAACTGGACGTGATCGGACAAATTCAGCGGCAAGTTAAGATCCCAGCTGTCGATCAGCAGTTGAGCTGGGAGCGGCAACTCACGATTCTCCTTGATAGCATTAGAGATGGAAAACCCTTGTTAATACCTGAATTTTGCACGAAAATCTCCTCTACGAACTCTTCAAGGTTATTTTTCCATAATTGACCTTGGCCGATGTTTGTTATTTTCAAAATTCAGGTATTAATTTTTCTAGTTAATTTCAGATCAAAT
>Ga0209454_1000036_pt1 | contig 111996 bp, 91 predicted proteins | sample WorMetHERISLAND1_2_FD_187400 | JGI IMG/M metagenome (GOLD analysis project Ga0209454, IMG submission 187400) | Marine gutless worms symbiont microbial communities from Max Planck institute for Marine Microbiology, Germany - Olavius geniculatus... | ecosystem: Host-associated > Annelida >... | reverse complement strand
GGCGGAGGGTGGAGGGCAGAGCGCATGGCGCAGAGGGCGGAGGGCAGAGGGCATGACGCAAAGGGCCTGGGGGCAAAGCCACCAGGCTAAGATATTTTGGTACCATTCATCTTTAATGGCTGATTTATTGGTTTTTCGTTTCAATTTAGTCTGACGGAAAAGCGCTTGGGGCATTGGGCCAGGCGCTGTAGCGCACGACCATCGACGCTATGCGCCACGCCCTCTGCGCCATGCCCTCTGCCCTTTGCGCCATGCATGCACATCAGAAATACAAAATGAGTCATTATTGGTAAAACTTTGATTTAGAATTCGTAAGGAGCAATTACATATGTTTCCTTCTCTTTTGATTGTAGACGATGAACCGTCTATTTTGCAGAGCCTTAGCGGACTTCTTTCAGATGAGGGATTTGCGGTCACAACGGCAGTAAATGGTTACGAGGCCCTGAAGATTATCGAAACCGAATCTCCTGATCTTGTTTTGCTGGATATCTGGATGCCGGGAATCGACGGGATCGAGACCCTGCAGGAAATCAAAAAGGAAAACCCCAACATTCAGGTAATCATCATAACCGGCCATGGAACCATTGAAACCGCCGTTAAAGCGACGAAACTCGGTGCCTATGATCTCATAGAAAAACCGCTTTCAATCGACAAAATAATCGTGGCCATTAACAATGCCCTGAATTTCAGGCGCCTTGAAGAAGAGAATAAATATCTGCGCAAAAAAACCATAGAGAAAAACTCCATCAACGGGGACAGTCCCCAGACGATGGAGTTGAAAATGAATATTGCCAAAGCGGCTCCGACGGATACTTGGATTTTGATCAATGGTGAAAACGGCACCGGCAAAGAGCTTGTTGCCCGAATGATCCACCATTTGAGTCGTCGGGCCGAACATCCGTTGATCGATGTCAGCTGTGCGGCAATTCCCGAAGACCTGATTGAAAGCGAGCTTTTCGGTCACGAAAAAGGAACTTTACCCGGTGCGACCACCAAAAAAATCGGTAAATTCGAACTGGCCAACCAGGGAACGATCTTCCTCGATGAAATCGGGGATATGAGCCTGAAGACCCAGGCCAAAATTTTGCGGGTGCTCCAGGAGCAAAAAATCCAGCGTGTCGGCGGCAGCCGGACGATCAACGTGGATGTCAGGGTCATCGCCGCCAGCAATAAAAACCTTGAAGAAGAGATTGAAAAAGGCAATTTTCGAGAGGATCTTTTCTATCGCTTGAATGTCCTGCCGATCGAAGTGCCGCCGCTCAGGCAGCGGAGTGAAGACATACCCGTTCTGGTGGAGACCTTTCTAAAAGAATTCGCGGTGCAGAATCGCAGCAAAAGAAAAAAAATCACCGCCGATGCCCTCGACATCCTGGTTAAATATTCCTGGCCGGGAAATGTCAGGGAATTGAAAAACCTGGTCGAGCGCCTGGCAATAATGGTGGAGGATGAGGCAATTGACGGCAAAGATATACCAAAAGCCTATAACCGGAATGCCAGTTTGATTCCGGACTTTACGGATTCGAAGTTTCTGGAATTCGACAACCTGAAAGAAGCCAAATTGGCGTTTGAAAAAGAGTATATCAATCGAAAGCTTGTTGAGCATCAGAATAATATTACCAAGACGGCTGAAGCCATCGGTGTCGGACGGAGTTTTTTACATAAAAAGATTAAGAGCTTCAATGATTAATTGCCCCCGCGCTGCAGGACTTATCAACCGATCAGCTTATACTATAAGTTTTAGGCATTCGTATCGATGAACATCTATTTTTGCGGCATGATCGGCTCCGGCAAAACCACCATCGGCCGGCGGCTGGCGCATAGCCTGGCACTGGAATTCTATGATCTCGATCAGGAAATGGACCGAATTCTGGGATACTCCTTTCATAAACTGGTAAAAGAAGAAGGCTGGGTGGCCTTCCGGGAACTGGAGTATTCGATTTGCAAGCGATTTGCCGAAATCGACAACGCGATCATCTGCCTGGGCGGTGGAACCGTGCGCTATGAATGGAACATGGATGCCATCAAGGGAAGCGGGATGGTCATTTTGATGACAGCCGCACTGGAAGAGTTGATCCGGCGCGTCAAATTGGCGGATCGGCCCCGGGTCAATGTCGGCACGACCGTCGAAGAAGACATCCGGCTGATCTGGCAAAAATCCAGGGATAAGTACTACGCGGCCGCAGATCTCGTTTACGCCACGGATAAAAAAAGCATCGATGAGGAGGTGCGGGAACTGCAGGGGATCGTTTTAAAGTATTTTAACCGCTTCTGAAGTACTACTTCATCCCAAATTGCGGTTTTCGCTTTTGTGAAAAAGCGGCTAAACCTTCCTGACCGTCAGGGTGGTCGGCGCAGGCCTCGAGGGCCGCTCTCTCATTTTCGATTTGGGTTTCAAAGGAAGTATTGAACGAATCCGTGATCAATTTCTTCGTCCAGGCAAAAGAGTTTATCGACCTCCGGGCAATTTCCCCGGCCAGCCGGCAGGCTTCTTCCAGGGCCTGCTGATCTTCTACAACCTTCGTCGCCAATCCCCATTCCAGAGCCCGGTCGGCAGAAATCGGCTTATCAAATGCCGCTATTTCCAGGGCACGCGCGTATCCCACCAGCCGGGGTAAAGTAAACGAACCGCCGCCGTCCAGGCACAATCCGCTGGAAGTATAGGCCTGCCGCAAAACAGCGGATTTTTCCAGGACCCGAAAATCGCAGGTCAGCGCCAACGAAAATCCGCCGCCCGCCGCCACCCCGTTGATGGCGGCGACTACCGGTTTCGGCATTCTTCGAATTTCCAGCACGGCCAGATGAAACTGGCCGGCCAGGGTGTGGAAGGCGCCGGCCGGTCGGTCTGAATATTCAAGGGCCCATTTTAGATCACCCCCGGCACAAAAGGCTTTGCCGTTGCCGGTGATGACAACAGCCCGGACACTAGTGTCGGAAGCCAGGGCCGTCAACTTCCCGGCCAGTTGAGATATCATCTCGTAGTTAAACGCGTTGTAGGCTTCCGGTCGGTTTAAGACAACTTCGGCAATCCCATCATGCTTCTTTAGGTCGATGAACTCTTTCATGGATTTCCCCCGTTGGACCAATATTTTTGATCTTGCAGTTAGGCCCTACTAATTGAATTCACATCAAGGTTACGAAGGATTAATCAAATTAGAGAGTTTCGCCACCAAGACACGAAGTAATTTATATAAATTGTTTTTCTTTGTGTCTTAGTGTCTTGTGGCCAATTTTACCGGTCTACCCTGATTGGGTTTACCAGCACGTTGTATGACATTATACAGGTTGACTATCGGATGCAACGTCAACCGCTCGATTTCGATGTGGTAACTTTCATATGGAGTACTACAGATCTTCCATTTCCAAACTGGTTGAAATATCCACACATCCTTGAATCGTACGGGCCACCGGACATTTATCGGCATGAAATCCGAGTACTCTCTCGGCGGTTTCCCGCTGCTCCGGTTTCAACTTCAAGTGATAGGTGACATGGATCCGTTTAATCACCAGTACTTTCCCATCGGCTTCGATTTCACCCCGGGTTTCTGAGGTCAGGAATCCTTCTCCGGCAGGAATTTTGCGCGCTTCCAGCGCGCCTCCAAATGTGCCGGTCAGTCAGCCCGCAGCCGCGGAAACCAAATAATCGAGGGTGGTTGCATGGGGTTCATGCACATCGGGATCCACGCCATAATATTTGGCCACCTCGGAGTGTACACCAAATTTAACCGGATCCTCCACCAGGGGCAAATAGGCCCGGCGCAACGGGCCTTTGACCCGTTCAATTTTAACCTGCGATGTATAAACAACTTGATCGCTCATGTTGTCTCCTTTCGTTATAATTGATCATTTCCTTGGATTAAAAGAGCTTACTGCCGACTCTGACTTGGACAGCCGGGGAAACAAAGATCGCCTCGCCGCTTTCGGCTTTGGGAAATTGAACCCCGAGCACCAGAACTTCGGATACTATATCTCCCATTTTGTGGGCGCCCAAGTTTAATACGCCCAGAACCAGTCGATTTTTCACCTCTTCAATTGGGTGCTGCGTAAACCGGCCGTAGCTGACCCGTTTACCGTACTTTCCGAAATCGATTTCCATTTTGTAGGTCGGTTTGCGGGTATGCGTCACCAACTCTACGTTGACAACTCTTCCGACCCTTATATCCAACTTATCGAAGGTGTCTTCCATCGAAACTGTTGGCTTCGTCTGCTTTGGCACGATTAATTCCTTTTTTACGCATATCCAGAAAGATCAAGTTAAAGATGCGCCATCTATTTTATCCCCCTCCCTCAATCCCTCCCACCAGGGGAGGGAAGTGAAGTGCCGATACTGGAGCTTTGTAGATAACCGGATCCTTTTTTTACATTTCCGGGTTCTGCTGGTAGGTATATAACAACTGTCAATATTGCAAATCAGGTTTTCAAAAGGAATGAAGATTTATAATCCAAATTCAGCTTTCAAAATCTTCAAGTCATCTTTCAGTTCATCGATCATAGATAGCGTATAGATTTTCTGTATGTATCCCTCGTTCTGAAAATTAACTATTTTCCTGAGATCATTTAATCTTTGCTGCCAAGTAATACCGTCGGTTACGAATAGAAAACAGGTATTGTGTTTTTTAACTTTGATAATTTTTTCGATATCGCCAATTACATCGGTTTGTTTGCTCCCAGTTGCTCCATACGCTTTTACCTCAAACACAATGGAGGGATCGGCTTTTGAGGGAATGGCAAACTCGGCCTTGGCCGACCTATTTTCTAATCCCAGAAAGTTACAATTTTTATCGTAGCCCTCATCAAATACATCTTTTATGACAGCTTCGACATGTTTCTCGAGAAAACGCCCTCTTTTTGGGCCTTTAATGGCGCTTCCCCTCCCGAGTTTCAGTCTTTCAATAATGACATCCGGCCATGACCATTGTTTGACGACATGTCTTTCGACCGCCTCTTTCAATCCAAGATTAACAAGCGCTTTGATAAAAGCTCCACTATCACGCTTGAATGCCTTGATGCCAATACCGTCTGGTAACGCTTCCCTAAGAAAACCTTCGAACTCATCTTTAGAATATTCAAGAAACAGTCGAAAAATAGAAAGATAGGTGCTAAAATTTTTCAAGAGAAGTTCTTCGATCAGCGTTTCATCAAAGAAAAAATTATGATCAAGGTGCTTTTGAAGATAATTTAGCTCCTGCTCAACCTCATTAGATATTCCGTTTCTCCAAGCAGATTCAATTCTAGAAAGTCTACTCGTAATATTTTCCAACGTTTGCGTTATCCGCTGCAAATTAGACTCCTATGAATAGATATTCCTCTACGTGCTTTCTTTTGGCTGAAACGCTTTGATGGGTGCCAAAGTGGTAGGTATGGTTTTCTGTTTTGACAATGACATTATCTTTCCCTTTGGCCTCATTGAACAACTTCAATAGGATTGATTTATCCGGATAGCCGTTCGATGAATAAGAAAGAACGATAATCGAATTCTTGAATCTGTCAAATAGCTTTCGAAAGGCTTCAATAGATGTTTTCCGGTAGGAGAACGGTGTATATTTCTTGCGAATTTTTTTAACTACCGATTCTTCTAAAATTTCCTGATCTTCCCAATAGCAAGAAAGGCCTTCTAAAAAATGATATCTTTTAATGTAACAGTTGTCATCGCTCCTAGGAACGTAAGGCGGATCCATGTAAATGAGATCATAGCCATTGGGATCCAAATCGAAAATGTCAGAGTGAATTGCTCGATTGGGCCGTTCATTATCAAAGATGATGGAATTCAAAAGCGCTATCGATTCTATAAAATGCTCATCTAACGATATCCTCAAATCGCGCCGGCCGTCATCATATTTTCCATTATTCGCTGTTCTGGTGGTAAATACCCCTCTCGGCTGCTTTTTAAGGCAAGATCTGCATAAAGCCGCAGTTACGAGTGACCTTTTATGCGGATTTGAGATTTTTTTTAAGTTGGCCCAGGTATTATCCAGGAATTTGTTATCAGCGTCGCTAAAAAAGATCCCACTGAATTTTGTCTCGATAAACCGCTTTCTATATCTATTTTTCTGGAGTAGATACTCAAGTTCCGAAGCTGAAATCGTATCACTTGAATTTGCTATTAGTCCATTCGCGATATGATACGCGAAATTCAAGAAATCATTTGAAGTGACGCTTTTATTAAGACACTTCATGAGGTAACCAACACAGCCGCTACCGCTGAACGCATCTAGTGCGGTGGAAAATTCCAAATCCATCAATACTGATGCAATCCATGGCAACAGCCTGAATTTATTTCCCATTATTCGTAGCTGCGGGTATTGAGAAATACGGCTTTGCACGTTAGACCAAGGAATGTCATCAAGTATCTTGGGTTTTAATACCGGCATTGTCAGAAACCTTAAGCAGAGGATATATTATAGATACATTTGAGATAGCAATTTGGCAAGGTAAAAGCGAAGCACGAGATCTCTAAGTTCATTTTGACTTTTTACCGGTTTTACGCCGATACTATTTGAGCCAGCCAAGATTTGGGTCCGGCTTCACATCAGGCAATTTAGCCAGATGTGCCATCTCCGGATCCAAAATGGCCACGGTATAGGACTGTTATTTTTGCCATATTTGTTCCGAATCTGCTTAATCATGAGGACTCAGATATTATTCCCGAATCCGGCGAATCTCAAAAACCACCGGATTAAACGCATCCGGGCAGGCATGGGTGGAGACGTCTTTGTTGTCTTTGAGCCAGGGAAATTCGGCACCGTAGCGCATTGCAAACACTTTGGGCATGAAACTGTACAGCGCGCTGATACAGACTCGGCCCTGGACGGTCTGGCCGTCGAAAACAATGACATCACCCAGTTGATGACCAAAATGACAGGTTCCCTGCTGGCTGAGAACTCTGACTTCGATACGATATCCTCCGTCGTCAAATTCACCGCGTTTTTCAGAACTCATGGTATCACCTCCACTAATAATGGGCTGGAAAGCTGGCAAGCTTGAAGGCTTGGGCGCAAATTAATCCAAATGTTAGTTCAGAGTTCACTTCTCATAGCAAAGTATCGTAAAAATAGAAAGCCATTTGGCTTGTGATTTGACCGGCAATTATCTATATAATACAAACATGCCCAACCACGATATCGATAAGTTAATTCAAATCCTGAAAAAAGAAGTCAAAAATCCGAAATGGCGCTGCGTCAGAAGCTGCCGCAGCGCCATTGGATCATCATCAACGAGCTATTAGTAACATTTGGCCAGAATATCTGCAAGCCGATCTGCCCTTTCTGTAGTCAATGCAAGATCAGCGTTTATTGTGATCGCGTCGGGGTCGACAAATCGCGTTAGAGCGTTTGTAAGAAATTTTCCAAACTAACCACCTGGGCATAGGCCTGCCCCAAGGCAGCCATAAATGATCCATGGACATCCCCGGCGAGGATGGCTTTGCCGGCAAATTCCAGGTCCCGGGTGGCACAGGCATCCTGCACAACCGTGCAGTCAAAGCAGTGGTCAAAGGCGGCGCGGGTGGTTGCATCGATACACATGTGGCTCATGGCGCCGCAGATGACCAATTTCTTTACATCGTGCCTTTCGATTTCCTGTAGGAGCGAAGTCTCCCGGAAACTGTTGGGATAATGTTTTTGAATGATAAGTTCACCCTCCCGGGGCGCGACGCTTTGATGAATCTCAGCGCCTTCGGTTTCGGGCAGGAAAAATGTAGCACCCTTCTGAGCGGCGATGTGCTGGATATGAAATGTCGGCCATTGGTTCCGGCGAAAAGTTGATAATAATTCACCCGCTTTCAAACCGGCCTGTTCTATTCCCGTCAGTTCCATCCGCCCACCCGGGAAGTAATCGTTTTGGATGTCTACAAGAATCAAACCTGTATTCATATGATGCTCCTTTGTATGGAGGGTTCAAGGTTCAGGGTTCAAGGTTCAGGGTTCGAGGTTCAAGGTTCCGGGTTTAGGGTTCAAGGCTCATGATTCATGGTTTGGGTTTAGGCAGTTGTCAAATTTATTTGCAAACCACTGTTATGTGGGCGTTTATGAAGAAAAATGTTGGCGTCAACTTTTTAAATACGATCAAAGTTAAATAATCGATTGTGATGTAAAAGACAGAGCGAAGCGATACCATAAATCTTCAATCTTCAATTTTCAATCTTCAATTCCGGCTTGTCCGGGGCAGGGTTCGAGGTTCAAGGTTTAGGGTTCGAATTTTACTGCTGACCACGAACAAGCAACAACGGACGATTCAATGCTCAACACCGCCGAGATTGAGCCCAACGACACCCAATATAATGAGAAGAAGGCTGAGTACCTTTACAAGCGTCAACGGCTCTTTGAAGTAGAATATGCCGATACCGGCGATCAGCGCGGTGCCGAGCCCGGCCCAGACCGCATAGGCGATACTGACATCTATTTCCTTGAGGGCAAGGGTCAGGCCCACAAAAGAAAGGCCGTAAAACACAAAAATCAAAACCGATGGTACGATCCGGGAAAACCCGTGCGACAATTTCATGCAACTGGTTCCGGCCACTTCCAACAGGATTGCAACAGATAAAATGATCCAGCTTTGCATAGAGGATCTCCCAACTCACATTTCCGGGTTACTTCATGGTCGCCGGTTTCGCCTAGTTGACCAGGGCTTTGGTAACCCTATTTATGACCTCTTGACATTTCACAATTTGATGGCGTTCGACCAGGTAGTTCGGATCGTTATAGGAGAGCCATGGAGTAGCGGCTGAAGGTTTGATGTCTTCTTCCAGTATCCCAGTACTCCAACACTCCAATACTCAAGATCGAGACTATTCAATATTATCTAGTATTCTTAAATTGGCCATTTTATTGGTTGAAAGCTTGAATATTCAGCTGATGCACCTCCATCAATTGATCGACCAGATGGCCGAAGTGCCCGATGGCCAGTTCGACCGGTTCGGCCGAATTCATGTCAACCCCGGCATCCAACAACTCATCAAGAGGGAATTTGCTGCCTCCCAGCTTTAGAAAATCCAGGTAAGCCTGCCGGGCCGAACTTCCACCACTGACTACCCGACCGGCCAGGGCAATCGCCGCCGAAATCCCCGTGGCATATTTGTAGACATAGAAGGCGGAGTAGAAGTGCGGAATCCTCAGGCATTCGAGGGACAGCTCCGGGTCGAGCACCAGGGCGTTGCCGAAATACCGTTCAAGTAATTTGCGGTACTGCTCACAAATTACATCCAGGGTCAACGGCTGATTTGACTCAACGATATGGTGGGTGATTTTCTCAAATTCCGCAAACATGGTCTGGCGATACAAGGTGGCGCGGATGTTGTCAATTTCCCGGTTTAAAATATAGGCCCTCATTTTCGGGTTGTCTTGATAAAATTCCAACAGATAGCGGCTTAACAGATCCTCATTAAACGTCGATGCCACCTCGGCCACAAATATCGTGTAATCATGGGTTGCATAGGGCTGATATTCTTTCGAATAGTAGGAGTGCATGGAATGGCCGGCTTCGTGCATCAGGGTGTAGAGGCTGTTGATATTGTTCTCCTCGTAGTTCATCAGAATATAAGGCGGCGAGTCGTAGCAGCCGGAAGAATATGCTCCGCTTCGTTTACCCCGGTTCTCGTAGCGGTCGACCCAGCCACTCAGCAATCCCTGTTTGAGGATTTCGCCGTATTCCGCGCCGAGCGGCGCGACAGCTTTAATACAAACGTCAACGGCTTCTTCGAAAGGCATCTGAAATTCGACGTCTTCGATCATCGGGACGTAGGTGTCATAAAAATGCAGTTCATCTATTCCGAGAACCCTTTGCCTGAAATTAAGATATTTGAACAGCGGCTCGAGGTTGCTTTTTACGGTTAGCATCAGGTTGTCATAGACGGTTTCCGGGACGTTGTCGCTAAAAAGGGCGGCAGACCGGCAATTGGCAAAGGACCTGGCCCGGGTGAAGAAAAGATCTTTTTTAATCGAGTTCACCAGGGTGGCGGCCAGGGTGTGACGGTGATTTTGATAAGCCTGATAATACTGGAAAAAAGCCTTTCGCCGTACGTCCCGGTTGGGATTGATTAAAAAGGTCGAAAAGTTCCCGTGGCTCAATTCGACTTCTTTGCCGTTTTCATCGATGATACTGCCGAAATCCAAATCAACATTGTCCAGTTGACCGAACACCTGAGAGGGGCCGTTGGCAATCTCTTTGGTCATGGCCAGAAGTTGCTCTTCGGATTCACTGCGGGTATGAGGTTTGTAGCGCAGTATTTTTTCAAGATAAAATTGGTATTCGTTCAGCGTGTCATCTGCCAGAAAGCGGTTGATCACGTCATCGTCGATGGCCTGTATCTCCGGCGTCAGGAAGCTTGCCGCTTCGGAGGCTCTGGTAAATAAATTGAGCGCCCTTTGATGAAATCCCTGGTAGTGCTGTTCGGACTTGTCCTCGTCACTCTTCAGGTGCGCATAAGTGTAGACCCTCTCGAGTTTGCGCATAAGCCCCAGGTGAAAGTCAAGGGCTTCTTTGAAGAACCCTACGGAGTCTTTCAGATGACCTTTGTACTTTTCGTAGGACCCCAGCTGCCCTTCAATGGAGGCAAACGTTTGATCCCAGGAATCGTCCGATTCAAACAACGGGGTCAGGTCCCATTTGTCGTCATCGGCAATCTGGCTTCTATCCGGTATCTTTTTTTTTGACATGAATTTTCTCCCGCAGGGGGCCGCAAGCGGCTTGTAAAAAAGGGTGCGTCGAATAACCAATAACCAGTAACAACTATCCGCTCTTTCGGGCTTTTCGGGCATAGCCGGCAGCCCCGATACCGGCAACACAGCCCTCGCCAACGGCCTTAGCCATCTGCCATGGGGGGCCGCAAATGTCTCCGGCGGCAAATACGCCGGCAACGTTGGTTTCCATCTTTTTGTTGGTCTCTATATATTTCATCTGATCATCAAGCTGCACCCCGAGATGAGTGGCCAATTCCATGACACCTTTGGCGCCCAGTTCAATGAAAACCCCGTTGACCGCTATTGTCGAGCCATCTTTCAAAACGATCGATTCCACGCTGTTGCGGCCGACAATTTCTTTTACTTGTCGATCCTCATGAAAAATGACCGCGCTGTCTTGCAACTGCTTTTCAAGGGCAGCGGTGACTTCCAGCCTGTCACTGACCAGGTGCACGGCGGCTGCGTAATCCAGCATGGTCAAGGCGCCGGAAACCGCCGCGCTGGCACTTCCCACCACGGCCACGTCTTCGCCTTTGTAGAAATTGGCGTCACATTCGACGCAGTAGCTGACACCGCGTCCCAACAGCTCCTTTTCTCCGGGCACCCCGAGCTTGTTGCGGGTGGTGCCTGTGGCAATGATCAGGGAGTGGGTTTGCAGCTCCTGTCCGCTCTCGGTGGTAATTTGAAAAACCTGCCCGGCGGGTGTTACCCGCAGCACATCTTCTTCCAGCAACCGGGTGCCGAAATTGACGGCTTGCTGGCGGCCGACCTGGAGCATGTCTTCGCCCTTTACATTGAACAGGCAGCAGAAATTTTCGACGTGAGCATGGAAAAGGCTGCTTTTGGTCTCCTTGCCCAGCAGCAGCACCGACACTTTTTTGCGGGCGGCGTGGATGGCGGCCTGCAAACCGGCTGGGCCGGAACCTAAAATCACGACATCGTAGTCTTTTTTATCAAGCATTAATAAGTCTCCTGAGTTTAAAAATGTCTGATCGTAATAGTAATCATCGAACATTCAAATACAAGGATAGTCAGATCCTGGTTGTTGGCCCTTCTCCAATCATGTCAAGGTTGAATCCCATCTTCAGCAATCGTCGATTGACATGCAGTCATGAGTTCTTTATAACCGTTGAATCCTGAACCCTAACCCGGATAAACCGGAAATCCGAAACTCGAAAATCGAAATCCGAAACAAATCCGAAATTCCAAAATTCAAATGTCTCAAATGAAATTACCGTCGTGACAAAGTTGAGTTCAATTCAAATCTTTGTAAATGCTTGTTTGTTAGTGCTTTACAAAGATGCAAACAAATGTTTTGGACAATTTGCGCAAAACTCAGTTGGTAACTGTCTAAACCCTAAACCCTAAACCCTAAACCTTGAACCCTGAACCTCGAACCTTAAACCTTGAACCCTGAACATTTAAACCTGTCCAATCGATCCAACTATCCAACCCATGGAGGAACACATGCAACCCATAACTCCGATAAATTATAAAATCCGGCTGGAACCGGATCTGGCAAATTTCAGCCTCGACGGCAAGTGTGAAATCAGATTTCAAACCGCTGAACCGGTTGCCGAGGTTTCATTAAATATACTGGAAATCGCGGTTTGGAGTTGCCGGATACGGCAGTCAGATCAGTGGGTCAACTGCGCATTTAAGGTCGATCCGGCAAAGGAGGAAATCCTCGTTTATCTGCCCGAATCCTTGGCGGGAGATATCGAACTGGCCATCGATTACCAGGGATCAATAAACGATAAAATGGCCGGATTTTACCGCAGCCAATATGCATATCAAGGGCAAAACAGTTTTATTGCCGTCACCCAGTTCGAAGAAAGTGATGCCCGACGGGCTTTTCCCTGTATCGATCATCCGGCCGGCAAAGCCACCTTTGAAATCACCATGGACATAGACCCAGACCTGGTCGCAATTTCCAACCAGGCGATCCAAAAAGAAGAAATGCTTGAAAATGGAAAAAGGCGAATTGGCTTCGAGCGAACCCCAAAGATGTCGACCTATCTGGTTTTTTTCGGGGTCGGTGAGTTTGAAATTACTATCGATAAGGAAGACAACCGGGTCCGGGCGGTCACGTTGCCGGGGATGAAGGAATTTGCAGGATTCGGTATCGATTTTGGTCGCAAATCGCTGGCGTTTTGTGAAGCCTATTATGACATTGCCTATCCGCTTCCCAAGATGGACCTGATCGCCATCCCGGATTTTGCCTTCGGCGCCATGGAAAACTGGGGCGCTATCACTTTTCGTGAGAATCTGCTGCTTCATTATCCGGAAACTACCTCAAAATCAGGTGAAGAGAGAATCTGCGAAGTTATCGCCCACGAAATTGTCCATCAGTGGTTCGGCAACCTGGTCACCCCATCCGATTGGAGATACTTGTGGCTGAATGAAAGCTTTGCCACTTATTTCGGGTTCGGGGTGGTGGATCACTATTATCCGCAGTGGGAGACCTGGCAGCAGTTTCTGTACAGCCAGACCGGCACGGCCATGGTGCGCGATGCCCTGCATGAAACATTTGCCATTGAGATCCCAGGAGGCGAGCACGTCGTTATCAATGCCAGTACGGCCCCGATTATTTATAACAAGGGCGGTAGTATTTTGATGCAGATCAAAGGCTACATCGGCGAAGAAAATTTTCAAAAAGGGCTGCAGCACTTTCTGAAAACCTATGAATACGGCTGCGCCGCCAGCCATCACTTGTGGGAGGCCTTTGAAACCGTTTCCCGGTTGCCCATAAGTGCCGTGATGAAAAGCTGGATCGAGCAGCCGGGATTTCCCGTTCTCACGGTTGAACGACGGGGCAATCAATTGGCAATCAACCAGCAGCGATTCACCTACCTGCCGAATGATTCCGATCAAAAATGGCTGGTGCCGATTACCGTCAGACTTTATTCTGACACAGGGGAGACCAGGCAGGTAGCCCTGCTGTTGGAAGAAAACGAACAAGTGATTGACATCGACGAAGATATCGTGGCTTACAAGGTCAATGACCGGCAGACGGGATTTTATCGCGTCAAGTACGATGATCAGAAAAATATCGATGAACTTGGCCGACGGGTCAGGGAAAAATCGATGCCGCCCGAAGACCGCTGGGGCCTCCAAAATGATCTATATGCCCTGGTACGATGCAATGCGGCAACTTTGGATGATTATCTGGATTGGCTTGGTTTCTATGACCGGGAAGACGCTTATCTGCCCCTGGCCAGCATGGCTGAGAATCTGTATTCGGCTTACCTGGTGCTGAACGAAGACAGCCGGCAGAAAATAAAGGCCCTGGCCTTACCGAAGTTTGAAATCATATTGGCAACCATCGGCTATGAACCGCTGCCGGATGAGAAGCATCCGACCTCCATGCTGCGCGACCAAATTATCTGGGATGCGGCATTATATGGCTCGCAATCGGTCCTTGATTTTACCCGGGATCAGTTTGCCGCGTTGCTCAAAGGCGATGCGATTCACCCCGACATCATGAAAAGTGTGATGCAGGCCGGAGCCCTGGCCGGCGATGAGCAGGTGTTCGACTGGTTTGATCAGCGGTTGCGGGTTTCTCAAATCGAACACGAACGCCTGAATATCCTGAGCGCCCTGGGCTGTTTCATGGATGGCCGGTTAATTGAAAAAACCCAGCAATACGTATTGGACCGGGTGCCGGCCCGCAATAAATTCATGCCGGTGGTGGCCCTGTGCGCCAACCCCCATGCCGTTGAACTGATGTGGGGCTGGTATGTCTCCAATTTGGAACAAATCGAGGATTTTCACCCGATGCTTTACGAACGTGTGGTGGCGGCCATTATCCCGACCGCCGGAATCCAGCGATCCGATGAGGTAACCGCTTTTTTCGATGACTATCGGGCCCGCAAAGACAAGGCCAAAGATGTCATCAACCTGTCGCTGGAACGGCTGGAGATTAACCTGAGAATGCGAAATAGAGGCTAAACATGATACGTGTCAACCGGTTACGGTGGAACCCTATCAATTTACATAAATCTTCAATTGAAGTTTTAGGGTGAAATGAAGATGGGGTGTTTAAACCTATAAAATAAAGTATTCACCCCATTAACAATCAACTTTTTTTATATTAAAGCACCGGTGATCACCTCATTTTTTTTCATACCGGCTTGACAAGATCCTCGCATTTTTTTATAAGGCCGTTAATTAAGAACGATTCCTAATTAGATGTCACAACGGAACAATCCGAACTTCTAATTGATCTTATATAGCTGGTACTTGTTGACTATCATTTTATATTGAATTCTCTATAGAGCATATCTTTACTGTTCTGTTTTCAGGAGATCGTTTCTGATATGAATCGGCGCACCTTTCTTAAAATTGCCGGTATGGGCAGCATTTCTTTTGCAGTTGGCTGCAATCCTCCCCCCAAAACTCTGTTTTCCCAAGTTCAAGCGCCTGACGATATGGTGGTCGGTGAAGCCACCTGGTATGCGTCAACCTGCCGCGAGTGTCCGGCAGGATGCGGAATTTTGGCCAAAAACAGGGAAGCGCGTATTGTTAAAATAGAGGGCAACCCGCTGCACCCGATCAATCGGGGCAAGCTTTGTATCCGGGGACAAGCTGCATTGCAGGGGATGTACAATCCGGACCGCCTTAAAACAGCCATGCTGAAAAAAAACGGCCAATGGCAATCCATCTCATTTTCAGAGGCTGCATCAATTATTAAAGCGAAGGCCGCCGAAGCAGCGCAAAAAGGAGACGGCCGGGTGCACATGCTGACGGAAACCGTCGGCAACAGCATGATGAAACTGTTCAGCGCATCCTTGCAAAATTTAAAATCGCCGCCGCCGCTGGTATTTGAACCTTTTGCCTATGAGTCCCTCAAGACCGCCAACGATAGAGTATTCGGCGTAGACGGGTTGCCATCCTATCACATGGAACAGGCCGATATTCTGGTATCATTTGGGGCGGATTTTCTTGAAACCTGGCTTTCGCCGGTTGAATATGCATGGAAATTCAAGGCCATGCATGAACTCAAGGACGGAAACAAGAACCTATTTTTCCAGGTCAGCCCCGCTCAAGGCTTAACCGGCGCCAATGCCGATCACTGGCTGGCCTGCAATCCCGGCAGCGAGTCGGTAGTCGCCCTCGGCCTGGTACGACAGGCCCTGGATATCGGCAAAGGCCAATCCCTGCCCAAGTCATTTCTGAAATATTTGAATGAAGCCACGGCAGCCTATTCCCAGGACATGGTTTTGAAACAGTCCGGCATTTCGCTGGAACTATATGAAAAATTGATCATTCAGCTGATGGGTGCCGGCCGGCCACTGTTGCTGGGAACCGGCACGGGTGCATCCGGCCCGAACGGTTTGCAGGCCAACCTGGCCGTTAACCTGCTCAATCTGCTGCTCGATCCGGATCTCAAATTGATCGATTTAACCAACCGCCATCGGGTCGAACAGGCTGCCAGGCGATCCGACATCAACCAATTTTTTAACTCACTGTCAAAAGACAGCGTCGAATTGCTGCTACTCAACAACGTAAATCCGGTATTCACGCTGCCGCCCGACAGCCGGGTGCGGCAAACGTTGGAGACCGATGACCTTTTTGTCGTGTCCTTCAGCAATGTTATGGACGAAACAGCCCAGGCGGCCGACTTGGTCCTGCCGGTTCAAATGCCCCTTGAAACCTGGGATGAGTACAGCGGCAAACAGCTTCTGGTGTCGACCATGCAGCCGGCCATGGGCAAAATGACCCAGGCGCCCGGCTTGGGGGATGTCATGCTGCAGACCGGTTTCGGAGGCAAACCGCCGGCCGGCAGCTACAAGGACTACCTCATTGCCGACCTGGCCCAGCAGCGGGGCATCGACAGCGAAATTCAATGGGTTGGAACCCTTCAGCAGGGCGGGAATTTTGGTTTGACCGTCAAACCCGCCAACAATCGCAAACCGCCGCAATCAAAGGACCTGGCCGGCATACTCTCGCAAAAACCCGAACGCCCGCTGTCCGATCTGACTTTTGCGGCCGTACCGTCGATCCGTTATTTCGACGGACGGGGGGCCAACAAGCCCTGGCTGAGCGAGATTCCGGACCCCTTGTCCCGCGTCGCCTGGCAGACACCCGTGTATCTAAACCCCGCAACGGCCGACACCAACAGGATCAAGGACGAAGATATCGTCGAACTTCAGACCGCTATCGGCAAGGTTGAGGCCCCAGTGTACGTCAGCGAACTGATCGCCCCGGGGCTGGCTGCCATGAACATCGGGCAGGGACACACTGCCTACGGCAGGTATGCCAGCAATGTCGGCGTAAACCCGACGGCACTGCTCTCGGCCAAAACCAATCCGGATTCCGGGGGCGCCAGCCTGAATATCGCGGAACTGACCATCAAAAAAACCGGAAGGTCCATGCAACTGGCCAGCACGTCCGGCAGCCGTATCCAGCATGGCCGTACGTTTGCCCTTTCGGTCAAACTGAAGGATCTGCAGCAGCCGGCAAAACCTAAAAAAACCGATCTGACCATGGGAAATTTCCCGCTGACGCTGCCCTTGCCCGAAGGCTACGATCCAAAACGCGATTTTTATCCGCCCCACGATCATGACGGCTACCGCTGGGGCATGGTGGTCGATCTGGACAAGTGCATCGGCTGCGGGGCCTGCGCGGCGGCCTGCTACGCCGAGAACAACGTCGGCATCGTCGGTGTCGAGCGGGTGATCGAGGGACGTGAAATGGGTTGGTTGAGCGTCGAGCGCTATCATGACGAAAACAACATGGAAAAAGTCACCTTTCTGCCCATGATGTGTCAGCACTGCGACAATGCGCCCTGCGAATCGGTGTGCCCGGTCTACGCACCCCATCATTCCAAAGAGGGGTTGAACAACCAGATCTATAATCGCTGCATCGGAACCCGCTTTTGTGTCCAGAACTGCCCCTACAAAGTACGCCGTTTCAACTGGTACGACTGGAAGTGGCCCGAGCCCATGAACCTGCAGTTGAACCCGGATGTGACCGTGCGCAGCAAAGGCGTCATGGAAAAATGCTCGTTTTGCATCCAGCGCATTAAAGTCGCCCACAGCAATGCTAAAAACGAAAAACGGACGATCCGCGACGGTGAAGTCACACCGGCCTGCGTGCAAACTTGTCCGACTAATGCCCTGGTGTTTGGCAGCCTGATGGACAAGAACAGCCATGTGCGGAAACTCGTCGATGATCGCCGCGCCTATCAGGCCATCGGGTATGTCAATACCAAGCCGGCGGTGATCTATTTGAAGAAGGTTGTCCAGGAGGTTTAGGAATAGGGAGCGGCTCTTCGAGCCCTGATGAGCGTCCCTGGCGGGACGGACTTGAGGCTGAAGGCAAAACAAGAACTTCTCAAGCGAAGCGCTCCTCAAACGGAGCGCAAGGATTGCGCGGAGTGCTCTTTCAGGCCCGCTGGTTGCGGGCCGATCCTCAAGCACAGCGCTCCTGCGACAAAACAATGGGGCAACATATAGCTATCTGAACATTATCTTAAATCGAACGTATTAATTTGGATACTGAACTATGTCGCAGCTAACTTTCGCAAAAATTGATCAAACGGTCTTAAATACATTGACCCCGCCCAAACGGTATTACTGGGGCATTGTCTTCCTGCTGTTTCTCGGGATCATGATCGGGGCGGCCTGCTGGGCCTATCAGATCTTCGTCGGCATCGGGGTGGCCGGCCAAAACAACCCGGTGGCATGGGGAACCTACCTGATTAATTTCGTGTTCTGGGTCGGTATCGCCCACTCCGGAACGTTGATATCCGCCATTTTGCATCTGTTCCGAGCCGGCTGGCGCAATCCCATCGCCCGGGCGGCTGAAACCATGACGGTGTTTGCGGTGTGCGTTGCCGGATTGTATCCGTTTATTCACTTGGGCCGCGTCTGGCAGGTGTACTACATGATTCCGCTGCCCAACCAGCGGTTGTTATGGCCCAATTTTCTGTCGCCGTTGATGTTCGATGTGATCGCCATCAGCACCTATCTGACGGTCAGCTCGCTGTTCTGGTACACCGGCATGCTGCCGGACCTCGCGGCCATCCGTGACCGGTCGACCGGAACCCGCCAGAAAATTTTCAAATTTCTTTCTTTCGGCTGGACCGGTGCCCACGAGCAGTGGCGCCATTACACCCGCGGCTATCTGTTTTTCGCCGCCCTGGCCACCCCGCTGGTCATCTCGGTCCACAGTGTCGTCTCCTGGGATTTCGCCCTCGCCATCGTTCCGGGCTGGCACACCACCATCTTCGCCCCCTATTTCGTGGCCGGGGCCATTCATTCCGGTCTGGCGATGGTGCTGACTCTCATGATACCGTTGCGCAAGCTGTTCAAATACGAAGACATCATTACCATCGAAGTGCTGCAAAATGTGGCCAAAACCATTGTGCTCACCGGCCTGATTGTGGGCCTGGCGTACGGCACGGAGTATTTCATCGCCTGGTACAGCCACAACACAATCGAAATGGAACAGTTCCGTTGGCGGGCGCTGGGTGACTATCGCTGGGGATTTTACTTCATGGTGCTGTGCAACACGCTCATCCCCCTGTTGTTCCTGTTTAAAAAGGTTCGTACGACCATTGTCTGGCTGTTTATCATTTCCTTGATCGTCAATTTCGGAATGTGGTGGGAGCGATTCGTCATCATCATCGGCGGCGTCGCCCACGGTTTTGCGCCCCACGCTTGGGGATTGTATGCCCCAACCTATATCGAGTACGGCATCATGCTGGGTGCCTTTTGTCTATTTTTCTTTTTGTTCGTATTGTTCGCCAAACATCTACCATCCGTATCCATGACTGAAATGAAAGAAACTGTTGCCGAAGGAGCTGGCCATGCCGACTAAACGACACATCATGGGGCTCTTCAAGAGTGAGGACAAGGTGGTGTCAGCCATCAACGCGCTGAAGGAATCGAGCTATCAGTTTATCCGGGTTAATACACCCATTCCCAGCCACAAAATTATGGACGCCCTGAAATTGAAATCGAGCTGGGTGGGCTGGTTTACCCTGTGCGGCGGAATATTGGGGTTTCTCGGCGGTTTTGCGCTGGCCATTTTCACGGCCACGCGCTGGAATATGATCGTCAGCGGCAAACCGATTATCGCCATCGTCCCCTTCATCGTGGTCGGTTTTGAGGCGACGATTCTCGGATCCGTGTTCGGCAACGTGCTGGGGCTTCTCACCCAGACCCGCTTGCCCAGTTTTCGCTGGTTCAAATACTATGACCCGCGTTGTTCGGGGGAGCATTATGGCGTGCTGGCCGCCTGCGAAGCGATGCAGGAAGACGGCTTGAAGGAGTTTTTTCAAAACCAGGGGGCCGAGGTTAAAGTTTTTAGTGAAGCGTCCGAGCCCGGCTTCCGGCCCGCAGAGAGGGGCTGATTGTGAGTCACCCCGGATGGGGGCTGCAGTAAAAACTAAGGAGTACTGGAGTATTGGAGTCGTGGAGTATTGGGAAAAAGATTTACAGAAATATTCGGGTGGCCGAAATGACTGATGTCGCCCTGAATGACGTTCAACACTCCAATACTCCAATACTCCAATACTCCGGCATTTTACTATAGGAAAGTCCGCAGCTATGAGCGAAAATGACACAGAGACCATTGAAATCAATAAATCAAAAGCACCCTGGATATTTTTAGCCCTCATCGGTATCGGGGTGGCGACCTTTGTTTTCGGACTGACCAGCCAGCATCCGGAAAGGGCCTGGCAGGCGTACCTGATAAACTTTCTCCTGTGGTCGGCCATCGCCCAGGGCGCGGTTCTGTTTTCGGCCGTCATGCACATGACCAACGCCCGCTGGAGCGGACCGCTCTCCAGCCTTTCGGAATCCTTTACGGCGTTTTTCCCGATTTCCTATATTTTGTTTCTGATTTTGTTCTTGGGTCGGGCCCACATTTTCCCGTGGCTGCACGAAGATCTTCACGGAAAAGAGGTCTGGCTCAATATACCCTTTTTGTTTACCCGTGACTGTGTTGGTCTGCTGATCCTCTATATTATCGGTTTCGGGTACTTGTTCAACGCCCTGCAGCTCAAACTCGATCCCAATCGAACCGGGGGCCGACTGCGCCAATCCATATTTGAAGCCTGGCAGCGCAAGCCCCGCAATCCGGAAGAAATCAAGCGCCGCATGACCGTCTGGGGCGGACTCTATATCCTGGCCTTTGCGCTGGTTCTGTGCCTGATCGGTTTCGATTTGGTGATGAGCATGGATCCCCATTGGATTTCAACCCTGTTTGGCGCCTACCATTTCGTCAAGGCGTTTTTCATCGGACTGGGGGCACTGATTATTTTAGCCGCCCTGGTGCAAATCCGGCATGGTGAAGCCTGCCACATTAAAGCCAACCATTTTCATGATATCGGCAAACTGTTCTTTGGCTTCTGCCTGCTGTGGGCGGATTTTTTCTATGTCCAGCTGATGGTTATCTACTACGGCAATATCCCCGAGGAGACCCATTATGTGATCGTGCGCACGATGCTGGCTCCCTGGAATAAATTGGCCTGGACGGTATTCATCGTTTGTTTTGTCGGGCCTTTTTTCATCCTGTTGAATCAGCGGATCAAAACCAGGCCGATGTTCATGCTGATACTCTGCTCGATCGTCATTATCGGCATCTGGCTGGAACATCTTCTGTTGCTGGGGCCGGCCTTGAACCATGAGGCCCAATCGATACCGTTGAGCTTGTCCGATGGATTGATTTCGCTGGGATTTTTTGGATTGATGGCCGTTGCCATCGGATATTTTATGAAAGTGTTTCCCGAAGCACTGCCGGCCGGAAACAGTAATTGATCTTTAATTTTAAGGCGCTATTTGACAAGGGATATAACGTTGAGAAATAACACGATAATAGTTCTTCTGACACTGATCACCATACTGGCTACAGCAGCCTTCATTTATGTTTTTTGGGGATGGCCGGGCCGCGGACTGGGACCGGAACAGCCGATCCCCTTCAGTCACACAGTTCACAGTGGCGTTAAGCAGATCCAGTGTCAGTACTGTCATCCTTATGTGGCGTATTCCAATCACCCGGGTATCCCACCGGTGGAAAAGTGCCTGCACTGCCATAACTATATCATCAAGAACCATCCCTGGATCCAGAAGGAGCATGAGTATTACAACACCAAGAATTCAACGCCCTGGAGAAAAGTCAACTATGTCGCCGAGCACGTCCTATTCAATCATCAACGGCACATCAACGGCAAAATCGCTTGCCAGGAATGTCACGGGCAGGTTCAGAACTATCAACGCTTGCCGTATAAGGAATGGCGCATGGGGATGTGCTTGGAATGTCATTATGAACGAAATGCCAACGTCGATTGCTGGCTGGCGTGCCATAGCTAACTGGAAGTTATTAGTTATTCGTTAAATGTTATTTGTTAATCATCTGGAAATCGACACCTTACCAATAACTAATAACCATTAACAAATAACAACGCGAAGCGTCAAAAGGAGTTCTCATTTTGTCTGAAGAAGCAACCGAAAATGTGTCGACAGAAAACCCGACGGCCAAAGCGTTTACGCTGACTTCCGCCTTTTGGTTCGCAGCGGCGACGAGTTTTGGGATGATCGCTGCGGGGTATCTGATCGCCCCGGATTTCCTGGCAAATATCGAATACATCCATTTCGGACGGGCGCGACCCATGCATATCAATGCAGTCCTGTTCGGTTTTGTCACGCCGGGGTTGCTGGCCGCGGCTTTCTACTATTTCCCGAAATTGCTGCGAACCGAGCTTTACAGCCACAAATTGGGCGTTTTCAGTGCGATATTCTGGAACATTACGGTCGCTGCCGGTGTCGTTGGAATTGCTTTGGGTTACACACAGGGCAGGGAATACGCTGAACTCGCCTGGCCGGTGGACATCATGGTCGTTATCAGCTTCAGTCTCGTCGTCACCAATATCTTGATGACCGTCCGCCAGCGTAAGGAATCCATCTTATTTGTATCCATCTGGTACACGACCGCCGCCGTGGTCCTGACCTCAATCACGTATTGCCTGGGCAACGTCATCTGGAAGCCGGATACCGGCGCTCTGGCGGGTATTCCTGACGCCATTCTCCTGTGGTTCTATGGCCACAACATATTCGGCCTGCTGTTGACCCCAATGGGCCTCGGGATCGCCTACTATGTATTGCCGATCGCCACCCGCAGTCCCCTGTACAGCCATACGCTTTCACTGATCGGATTCTGGTCGCTGATCATTGTCTACACCCACATCGGTACCCATCATCTGCTGCAGGTCCCGGTGCCGACCTGGCTCAAGACTATTTCCATCGTCGACAGTGTCGCCATGGTCATTCCGGTCATGATTGTGTTGATCAACATCTGGTACACGGTCAAAGGCAAGCTGGGAGACATTCATGCCGACATTGGAGCCAAATTTATCTTCACCGGCACGATATTTTACTTTTTTGTCAACATCCAGGGCTCCATGATGGCGCTGCCGCACGTGCAACGGATCACCCATTTTAACAACTGGGTCGTCGGACACGCCCACATCGGCGTTCTTGGTTTTGCCGGCGTAACGGCGCTGGGCGGCCTGTACTTCATACTGCCAAGAATCACCGGTAAACAGTTGTACAGCAGATTCTTGGCCGACGTACAATATTGGCTGGTGCTGATCGGCATCACCGGGTTTGCCGTTGTACTCACGACGGTGGGATTGATTCAGGGCAATGCCTGGTACAATGGTGAAACCCTCTATCGCACGCTGCCTGAAATTCAACCCTATTACATCTTGAGAGCATCGTTAGGAGCGTTTATCATGATCGGCGCCTATATCGGCCTGTACAACGTTATCCGGTCTTTGTATTTCAATCGTGGAGCATCAACATGAGAATGACCCCAACTGTTATTTTGGTCGGTATTCTGGCCCTGTTAGCTGCCATTACCCTGACAGTGGTGTATTGGCCATATGCGACCCGCAATGTCACCCCTTCGGAAATTTTTCGTCACCGCACGGCCGAGGAGGAAGCCGGCCGTAAGATATACCTGGAAAACGGATGTGTATACTGCCACAGTCAATCCATTCGCAGTATTGACTGGGGCCATGGTGCCGACCGCATTGCCCAATCCGGCGACTACATCGCCGACGAGCCGATTGCCCTGGGCTCCCAGCGAACCGGCGTAGACCTTTCCCAGGAAGGCGGCGAACATCCTGACGATTGGCACATCGCCCACTTTATTAATCCACGTTACACCCGCCCCAGTTCCATCATGCCGCCCTTTGAATGGCTGGGCATGGAGCGAATTAAACTCCTGACCCGCTATATCCAGAGTCTGGGCCACAAGAATGCGGACCGTCGGATGGAGCGGCAGAATTACTGGAAGGCGGAGTCCATCAAGGCCTATGAGGCCGGCCCCGATGCCAATGCCAAATGGCTGTCGGATATTGTTCCCGAGGGATGGCGGATCATACCCAATCCCTATCCCACAACCAAAGCCAGCCTTCAACGCGGTCAAAAAGTTTACCAGAACTTTTGCATCGGCTGCCATGGCCCGATCGGTGACGGGATGGGCCCGGCCCAGCCCTGGATTTATCCGCCGCCGTTGAATTTTACCATCTTAAAGGGCAGGGAGATCTCAGGCGGTATTATCTATTACCAACTGATGAACGGAATCACCGGGACGGCTATGCCGTATTTCAAGCGTGATCTGGAATCGCAGAGGATTTGGGAAGTCGGTGATTACGTGGCAGTTTACTTTATCAACCAGAGTGACGCCAACGCCGAGCCCCGCGGAATCGACTCGGCCTGGGAACCCTGAGCGGAAGGTTAATAGTTATTTGTTATTCGTTAATTGGAAAAACGGATAAAATCCGATTTTATACCACTCACGAAAAAACAATAACTATAAATCAGTAACCAATAACTAATAACCAATAACTATTTATCGAATTATGTATTTCCCATATTTTATTGCATATATGTCGGCCGGCTTTGTCATCAGCATTGTGGTATTTGTCTGGGCTCTGAACAATGGTCAGTTTAGAGACCAGCAGCGGGCAAGATTTATTCCGCTGGAAAACGATCCGAGTACTCAGCCGGCAAAGGCGTCGCGCTTTGCACGCATTCAGACCATTGGCCTTTTTTCGCTGGTCTGTATTTGTTTGGCGTGTTCATTGGCGGTCGTCATTTACTCGCTGCACCTGACAGCCAGATAAATATTGCCGACAGGTAAATTCCAACCGGAAAAGATGTCGACAATTTATTGAGCTTAAGCACTCCGATAAGGATGAGAAAGAATTAAGCCATGCGATATTTTGAAGTTCTTGGCATTCAGCATTTCTTTATGTATCTGTTCCCGGCCATAGCTACGATTGCGTTGTTCGTGATTGGTCTGGGATTTTATTACATTCAACGCAAGGATGCGGCCGAGCGTGAATCGCGCATCATCGAACGATTTCCGGGGGGTATTGAAGGGCGCAACGCTCCATTTCCAATCCTTGCCTATCTGGTCATCATCGGCACGATTGTCTGGGTGTTGGCGTACATATTATTAATTGGCGGTTTGAAGGTAAAAATCTGATGGAAGCACACGCACACGAAGCATCTGCGGTTAAAACATGGTTCTTAGTCCTGCTGATGGTGGGGTGGGTCGTCTTCAAGGGCTGGCTGGCCTTTACCGTTATCGGCGATCTCGGTCAGCCGGATTGGGACTACCGTCCGATCTTGGATGTACCGGGAGAATCGGCATACGCGATTGCCGATCCCTATCATCCGTTGCCCTATGCTCAGCATGTCAAGGGCGGTCTGGGTGAAGAAGAAAATCCGGCGCATCTATACATAATTCGGTATCAAGGTGTTGATTAAATGAAAAAAATTATCGTATTTCTCATCGTAGTGGCGAGTGTGCTATACGTCGCTTATGAAGCGTTGATGTACTATGACAACAATTTTATCTATGGCCGGATGCGCGAAACTCCGGCCGTCAGGCCATACGAACAACCTTTATTCAATATGGAAGCCGGCATCGTACCGGTAAATGCCGGCGAGGCAATTTACCGGGTAACACCCGGTGTCGATCTGAAATCCCCGTTAAAAACGGTCGATTCGCCGGTCATCGCCAGGGGCAAGGCGGTCTACCTGATCTATTGTGCCCAATGCCACGGGTATCAATATGACGGCAACGGCACGGTCGGTCAAAGTTTTCAGCCCCTGCCCACCGATTTGCGCAGCCCTGAGGTTCAAAACAAACCTGAGGGCGAATTGTTCAAAACCGTCAGTTACGGTGAACCCGGCAAGCGCCAGCCGGCCCTGCAAACCACCGTGACGATTGAGGATCGGTGGCATGTCATCGCATTTATGAAATCACTTGGCCTGCGCTAGTCGTCCAGAAGAAAGTCCGGTGGCAAATTCGGCTTGAAGGTTAAATTTGATAGTGACACCATACCCCTGACAGGCAATCCCACCTTGTGCGACACCGATGCGTTTAGAACATGTCTCATTCCAAATCCCCAGATAGCGTGGACAACGCTCCAACTAGCGCCACCGACATTTGTGACCTTTGCGGCCTGGCCTTGCCTGCCGGAAGGCCTGCGGCCACCGATACAGACCGCAACTATCAATTCTGCTGCCAGGGTTGCCGGCAGGTTTTCAATATCTTATTAGAAGCTTCCGACACGGCCGACCCGGCGAGCTTTCGTCGATCCGATCTTTTCAAACAGTGTCAGGAAATGGGCATTATTCCACGCTCGGAGGCGGATCTCGCTGCCTTCCAGGCAGATACCCGACAATCCGAAGAAAACTCTGAGACTCGAATCGATTCCCCTCCGGATGCTGAAGAAATGACATCCGCGACAGTTGACGCTTTAGGCCTGAACCTCAAGATCACCAACATGTGGTGCCCAGCGTGTGCCTGGCTGATCGATGAAAGCCTCAAAAAGACGCCCGGCGTCATTACGTCAACATGCAATTTTTCAACCGATCGGCTTCAGGTTAACTACAACCCCGTCGGGACATCGCCGGACCGCATTATCGATGCGGTCAATAAACTCGGCTACCGCGCGGCGGAACCCGATGAAACCCGCAATGTTATCGAAAGGCGCCGGGAATTTATTCGTTTCGGCATCTCAGCCTTTCTGACGATGAACATCATGATGTTGTCCTGGGCGCTGTATTCCGGTTTTTTTACCGAATTCAGCCGGGACACCATTAATAAACTGTCCTGGCCGGCATTCATCATGGCGACGATGGTGGTGGTCTACGGCGGTTTCGAACTGGTAAAAAAAGCCTGGGCCGGCCTGACTAACGCGGCTTTCAGCATGGAAACCCTGATCGTGATGGGGTCAATGAGTGCCTATATTTACAGCACCGTCAACCTGTTTGCCGGCAGCATTCACATTTACTACGACACCGCCGCCATGTTGATCACTCTCGTCCTGTTGGGCAAAACACTGGAACGACGCGCCAAGGGCAAAGTTCTGGAAGGACTGGAAAATTTTTTCTCTTTAAAGCCATCCAAAGTTCGAATCTGCACGGCTGAATATCCGGCAGGCCGCTATGTCAGCGCCGACCACCTCTCGGAAAATGACATATTTCGAGTCGTTGAAAACGAAATTATTCCCGCCGACGGACATGTAATTGAAGGCCGCGGCACGGTGGATGAATCTTCCCTGACCGGGGAACCCCTGCCGATTCGAAAAAAGCCGGGCGATACCCTGCGCAGCGGCACGCGCGTTATCAGGGGATCGCTGCAAGTCACCGCTCAACAGGTGGGCGCCGGTTCGACCCTGGGCCAGATGATCGCCATCATCGAAAAGACCCTGATGACCAAAACTCCCCTGGAGGGAAAAACGGATACCTTATTGCAGTGGTTCGTGCCGATCATAATTGCCATGGCGACCGGCACGGCTGTTGTCTGCTTGTTAACTGGAATCCCGGTGGAAGAGGCCGTTTTGCGGTCTGTCACGGTCCTGGTGATATCCTGCCCCTGTGCCCTGGGCATCGCCATACCACTGGCCCGGGTGGCCGGGATTTCAATCGCCGGCAAGAAAGGGCTGCTGGTGAGGGACTTTAAGGCCTTCGAACAGGCTGACAGGGTTACGGCCTTTGTGTTTGACAAAACCGGCACCATCACCACGGGCAAATGGAAATTGCTGGACATGGTCTGCGATGAATCACTTACGCCGGATCAAGCCCTGGCGCTGGCCGCCGGTCTGGAAAAGGAGTCGGAACACTTCATCGCGGCTGAAATACTCAACCAGGCCCGGGCGAGAAATATCCAACCACCGACGCTGGACAACATCCGGCCTGATGAAAAAGGAATACAGGGCGAATTCAACGGCCAAATCTTGAAAATCGGCTCAGCCGAATATCTGAATACGGAGCTGCAAGCAGGACATCGCCTGGGGGTTCCTTCGGAATCGGATGGGAACGCCGACCATTCTTATGTGTATTTTGGGATTGACAGCCGGCTGGCCGCGATATTTATTTTTGGTGATACCTTGCGCCCGGCCGCGCGGGTGACGATCCAGCAATTGAAAGACCGGAATTTGCACCTTGCCATGATATCCGGCGACGGTGAGCGGACCACCAGAACCATCGCCGATCGGGTTGGAATTCAGCAAGCCTTGGGTGGCCGGCTGCCCGGCGATAAATCCAACTTTATTGTCGAGTTGCAGCAAAAAGGACATCAGGTGGCCATGGTGGGCGACGGCATCAATGATGCACCGGCGCTGGTCCAGGCCGACCTTCCCATTGCCGTTCATTCCGGCGGCCAGTTGAGCAAGGAAGCCGCCGACATCACGTTGATGCGGGGAGAGCCGTCTCAACTAATCGAATTTTTAGATTTTGCCAAACTGGTCAATCGAAAAATCTACCAAAACCTTGGCTTCACTTTCCTTTACAACGTCATCAGCATTCCCATCGCCATGAGCGGCCTGCTCAATCCCCTGGTAGCCGTAACGGCCATGCTCCTTTCCAGTTTAAGCGTTACCGGCAATACCCTAATGTTGGTGCGAAAAAATACTTGAATATAATTAATCCGCAAATCCTTCGTAAGATCTATTGAATTGAACTACGAAAATAAATTAGAACCCAAAAAGAAGTATTTTATAAGGCGGATTAATTATCTATGGCGCAAAATTGCGATAATTTGGTCTCGCCTCCGCGGGTTGAGGGACTGCGTCGGTAAAAGGGACGGTTGAAATTGGGTTCAGCACATCGGAGGTTATGCGGTGAGATACGAATGACGGATCCACCTGATTCAATGCCATGCCTTCGGCAGTTATCTGAAGGTAATGGGCCGGAGCCTCGGTCCAGGCGCCGGTGTTAATGTAGCGGATGCCGTTTAAGCGAATATCCTCCGGGTAGTGAGTGTGACCGCAGGTGACCGCTTCAAAACCGTTATCCGCGGCGCATTTGACGGCATTCATGGCGATATTGTTGCGCAGCACCCGATAAAAAGACTTCCATTTTTTAGCATATTCCGCCACGTGCACCGGCCGGGCGCCCATTTTGACCCTCAAATTGTGCATCAGCCGAAAGGCTTTGATAAACAGGCGGCTGCGGGGCATGATTTCATCAAAGTCGTCACCGTGGGTGATCAGCAGCCGTTTGTCAATTTGATGGGAAGATTTAAAAACGACCTGGCCAAAGCGCTGTGGCATATAACCATTGTCATGGTTGCCACGTATCCAGATCACCTTCTGGCGGCATGATATTTTTTCAATCATATCCAGGGCTCTCTGGTCTGACTGCTCCATTTTCGCGTAGGGTGAATCAATGATATCGCCGTTCATGATGAGGTCGTGATCGGCGGGAAAATTTTCCAAAAAGCGTTCGAAGATGCCGAATTGGAAATAGCGAGAACCGATGTGCAGGTCACTGATAATAATCGCGTTCATATATTGTAAGCTCGGATAGTATTGACCATCGAAATTGTTAATCTGAGTGACGTCTCGAAACAAAAACTAATTATAACACATATCGATCCAATGTCGAGGTCGCCAATCCGAGTTTGAATGAACTCTACTATTCCGGGCCAGGGTATGGTTTCAGGATTTAAGGGTTGGATGATTGTATCCGTTGCAAAACTTAACTCTTATGAAACTCTTCAGGGAATGACGAATGACGATTGTCGATTGACGAATGTTGGTCTCGCTTCGCTCAATCGTTTTCAAATAGACCGTTCGACAAAAGACTCACGACAGACAGAATACATTATTCGATGTTCGATGTTGGACGTTCGATGTTCGACGTTCATTAGTTTCCTTTCCTTGATCAGACCGGCTGTCCTTTAGCCGGATGCCGTGCTCCTATGAAACTACGGCATATTCAAAGCCATTCAGATATGAGTTAACGGTTTGTGGGAGTGGCCTCGATTCGACTGAGCTCGTCGCAGGCCGGCCACGATTACCCACCTGGGTAATCGCGGTTGAAAACCGCTCCCACGATCTATTAGCGAACGATTTTCAGATGTAGATTCGTATCCGATCAGACTGGCTGTCCTTTAGCCAGAGGCAGCGCTCTTGTGAAACTACATTTCAAAAGCTATAAGTGATTGCATTTTAGGCCACGTTGCTATTGTAGATTGGGTTGAGCCAACTCCGGGCCTTGTTGGGTTTCATTGCACTCTACCCAACCTACATTTTTCCGGTGTCATCATGAAATGCGAAACCCAACAACGGCCTTTATTAAATGACGAATGTCGAATGACGAATGGTGGAATCGCTTCGCTTAGTTGTTTTAAAATAGATCGTTCGACGAAAAGCTCACGACAGGCAGAATTAGCCTCATCGACACTGGCAATGATCTCTCGAAACCTTGGTTTTTCCGGCCTTCCGCAATTGCAACATGAGCCATCTCTTTCGCGTACTCCTTTCCGGAGAACCTCTCGAACGTAGCGTATACCCTTTGGGGATCGGGATGCATTGTCGGAAGCTCAAGTTTTTATTGGCAATTTTGAAAAGGCTCTATTAATTGTTTCTCTAGCACCTGAAAATTTAAAAATATCAGAGTTGGTTTCTTCATAGACATCTTTGAAAGCCAACTCAGCTTTCTTAAAATCAAAAAGTTCTAAAGTGACTGAAAATGTGCTTTTCTCAGACAAACTACCGAATAGATTCCTTTTTGCAATGTGGGTTTTTATCATAACCAGTAAAAGCGCGTCGGTTCCAGGTGGCACTGAGAAATACGGTTGTGTTTTAACATCAAGAAGTGGATTTTTTTGTGTAATTGTAATTTCCGTGTCCTTTTTTTGATATACAAATTTGTAATCTGCCTTATGGTCTCGTCTCAGAGCTTTCATTAATTCTTTGATTAGCTTGGTGTTGTCAGCGTTTTTGCTTAGAAGTTCTTTTATGGATGGGCTGACACCGGAAACATTGTATCCTCTTTCGATCAAATTCAAACGGATTTCAGCAGCAATTTTCGAATAATATTGATTAAAATTTTCTCGAATATCTACCACCGGTTTACTATTGGCTTCCTCCGCTGAGATCTCTATATTCATTGGCATGATATAGATGTTATTTATTTTATCTGGGTTGGCAAAAATGTCGGATCTTACAAATGTTTTCGGAAAAGGGGTGCAAGATTGAAACGATAATAATAAAAGGATGGAACAATATTTAAGAACTCTCATCATTATGTTCTCTCAATTTGATTTATCACGAGCTGCAATACGGAACTGCAAAAGGTGTTGGTAATCAATTACAGCAATCGGGTCCAAGGAGTGCTAAACGAAACCGGTCTTTCAGGTAGGGACCATCTTTGGGTGGAAGTACCAGAGGAAGTTTTTCGGCGCGAACTTTGATGTTAAAGAAAACCAGTTCGGTATTACGCCGGATTTTGGAAATTGCTGATTGAAGACTGTCCTCGTCGATTATGGTGATACTATTCGGGATTCCAGCGGCCGCGGCAACTGCCGCGAGGTCCACACTGCCGGAAGTATGCGTCAGTTGCATACCTGTTTCTCCGAAGCGCTCGTTGTCCAGTACCACGATAGTCAGATTGGACGGTTGCTGGATGGCGACAGTTGCAAGGGAGCCTAGTCCCATAAGCATTTCACCATCACCGGTAATCACCAAAACCCGTCGGGACGGCTGCGCCAGCGCCAAGCCCAGCCCAACCGGCACAGCGCCGCCCATCGCACCCCACAGCGGAAAGTTCAGTGGTCCATCGCCGGCGGCCGTCACGTCCCAGGCTGAAGCACCAAGGCCGGCCACGACCAGCATATCGCCGCGCTGGTTAAGTAAAGCTTTAACAACGTTGCGGCGGGCAAGTGGGTATCTTTTGCTGCGATCGCTGTCCATGGCCTAATTCCCGAATGTCTTGGCTCCTAAAATGCGTTGCGATATCAGGACAGCCGTGGCCGCACGGCCCTCGAATGCCATCCGGGCTGCAGCCTCGACTGCGTCTCGAACGTGTCGGCCGTCCGCTACCGGAAAATTAATCACTCCGGCCAGGGTCAGAGCCTTTTGCGTATTTTGCCCCATGGGTACCTGCCAGGGGTTGAATTCGCCCCATTGTCCACGCATGGTTACCAGCATCAACAATGGCATGCGGCAGACACGCGGTAAGGACAACATGTTGATACAGTTGCCGACCCCACTGCTTTGCATCAGCAGGGCGCCCCGGTCCCCGCCGAGCCATGCCCCCGCCAACATAGCCACACCTTCCTCCTCGGTTGTCAATACCACGGTCTTCATCTCCGGGTTCTTATGACACATTTCAATTAGCTGCGTATGTCCGGCATCCGGTACATAGGCAACCTGTCGCACCTGATGGTCCATCAGGATTTGGAATATATCCACCGGCCATGTATCATATTCAGATTCAGTCATGTACCTTTTCTTTTATATCTGTTGTTACCTTCTTAACACCTCGTGTGAAACTACATAAAAATTTAAAAGCGAATCACGCTAAAGACGTGACCTAAAGCCCGCAGAATATCGAACAAGAAATATCGAATGATGAAGTCTGGAATCGCTGCGCTCTGACTATTTTAGATAAATATAAATCGATAGAATACCTTACTTCGAAATTCATGATTCCTTGTTCGATATTCGATATTCGCTTTTTCAAAGTTTCTTTCATTGATCAGACCGGCTGTCCTTTAGCCGGCCTGCAACGAGCTCAGCCGAATCGAGGCCGCCGCTCTTATGAAACTGCATTGAAATGACGAATGACCAATGTCGATTGACGAATGGTGGATTCGCTTCAGGCTTGGGGCTTCGCTCTTCGAGCTACGACCCCACACGTCGCCTTCGGCTTGGGGCTTCGCCCTTCGGGCTACGACCCCACAAGACGACCCGACACGTCGCTCAGTCATTTTAAGCTAAACAGAATACATTATTCAATGTTCGATGTTGGATGTTCGATGTTCGACGTTCATTAGTTTTTTTTTCGATCAGACTCGACGCTAGCTGCCAAAGGCAATGCTCTTATTTCAAATTCGATAAGATCGGTTCGTCCTCTCCTCAGCGCTTCAGTCAGCCGCCCTTGCACTTAATTCCGGATAATTTCATCAAAGCCTGCTAAATATCAGTCTGATCATTCACTATCCATCGGTACCGCATAGGGGCCTTCCTCGATGTAGGCAATCGTCGGTTTCTGACCGGCGAATCGGGGATGATGCACGGCATAAATCACGGCGTTTTGAAGCATCGCCGCTGCTTTTTCACGGTTCGATTCAAATTGGGCATCATCGTCAATCACATCATAGCCGCTGGGCCCCGGAATGATGTCGTAATGCTCCCTTGGTATCTGGGGCGAGCAGTAGATCAAGCCGTCCGTGCCGACTTTGCGGTAAGGCTTGCCCCACATTTCAGGCTCCCACTGATCCTTGGTAAATATCCAATCAGGGTGTTCCAGCACGTGGTTGTAGCCGTCCGGCCCCAGGATTTTAAAGAGGTGCAGAAAGGTTTTGTACTCCTGGGAACCGATGGGTTCCACGTCGATATTGTTGGCCAGCATGACGATCATACCGTTTTCCCTGACAGCCGGCATGGCGTTGACGGCCGCTTTGACGGCCTGGTAGTGATTGCGGCCGACATAGCCGGCGTGGGTGATAACGACATCAAAAGGCTGTGCGACCGGGATCATCACAGATTTTTTCATGGCTTGGAACGCTGCCTGGTGGGCTTCTTCCAGGGCCCCCGCGAAGACTCCGGTCATGCACAGGCGCTTGTCGAGGGTTACATTGACCAGAAAATCGATTCCGACGGTCTGGGCCACCTCCAGGGCCTCCTCATGGCAGGGATTGCCGTCCAGGATCAGGTTGGTTGCCTTGGGATCTTCCAGGACCTGGACGCTGTGAAAAAACTGGATGGTTTTGGTGTTGACCAGGGCCGGGCAGACCGCCTTGCGGCCCCCGGATGCGCCGGCCATGAAATGGCTTTCTACGAGCCCCGTGATAATCTTTACATCCGATTCATAAAAGATTTTGTTCAGATGAACCTGGGTTCCCCTTTTGGTTTGAGCCGCCAGGACCATCGAGTCGTCATTCTCACAATCATGATCCACGATCCGATAGTTGTCCACCACCTCCTGGCCATACATGTAAACCCGCTCTTCGAGTGTGCTGTGGCGGTGCATCCCGTTGCCGATTACAATCACGATCTTGTCTCTTTTGACACCGGTTTTCTCGATAAGCCCCAGCAGAGGCAGCAGAAGACCGTTTTCTCCTTTATAGGGGGCCGGCCGGGTAATATCCGACACCGTGATGCAGACCGTCAGTTCCCCGACCGGTTTCTTTTTGGCTTGAATGATCTCGACAATGGTGGGCGAGCCGATCGGCCGGTTTAAGGCCTGAGCAATGGCCTCGCCGGAATCTACCACGCAGGGCATGGACGGCATGGTCAATATTTCACAGTTTGCCGGCACATTTATATCCAGCATTTCCTCGCCGAAATCCAGCTGAATGCTTTTCCATTCCCGGGTATCCGCCGCCTTAATGATCTCTGCAATTTCACTGTTCATAATCGTCCTCACATAACGAATGGTATAGGGTTTAGGGTATAAGGTTTAGGGTATGGGGTAGAGGGTAGAAGGTTAAAGGATAAATCTTAAATGGCCTTATTCTTTAGGCCTTATACCTTAAACCATAAACCTTATACCTTTCTCTTTATACCTCTTTTTTTTCTCACAAGTCGTATTAAACTGCAATCCGAAATCCGACATCCCAAATCCAAAATCCAAAATCGAGTCAATCCGGCAACGGCACGGGGTCCGGCACCTCGATTTGTCGCGGATCGGTCACGCCGGCATCCTTAAAGAAATGGTCGGCCTGGTACATGATGTGATTCAGTGCATGGTCCAGCTGCCGGCGGAAAGACTCGCATTCATCACGCGAGGCATCGGCCGGCACCCGAATGTAATCCTCGGCAAAAAGCGCCACGATGCGGGCAAAAGGCTTGGGAATAATGGTTCGATCCCAGCTATTCAACTTCCAGTAGCGGTTCGCACTCCATATGACCGGAATAATCGGAAGTCCGGTTCTTTTGGCCAGGTAGACGATTCCCAGTTTGGAAACAAATCGCGGTCCCCGGGGTGCGTCTGCCACCAGACCGCCTTTGTGTCCATGTTGGACGAGGTTTTCCATAACCCGGTAGGCCTGCCGCCCCCCCCGCGAGGAAGATCCCCTGGCTGTTATCCAGCCGAAACGCTTGGCAGCCTGGGCAGCCAGCTCGCCGTCTTCACTGGCGCTGGCAATCGAAACCACGTTCCGGTTGCGGTACCAGTAAATGACGAAGAACAAACCCCGGTGCCAGCTGGCGTAAAGAGGCCCTTTATCGGGAGTTTGTGCTAAATATTTTTCTTCAATTTCACGACCGAATTCGGTTACGCGGCAGGTGCCCAACCACAAACTGGCAACGATCTTGGCGGACCAGCCAAACGCCCAGAATGCGATACGCTTCCATAAATTCATAAATAACTAGTTCCCTCATAATTCTGAAGAGGTTATCGGAATCATAGGAAGATCGATTCCCCCATGGTATCAATTTTGCAACTACAAAACTACAAGTCTGTAATGAGATTATTTATACTCCGACAATACATTCGGCTATGCGCTGCGTTCGTTCCGACCTCACACGATAACATACTGAAATAAGTTTGATATTACAGCAATTTCAAAATTTGCTCTTTGAAAATATCAACCATTCGCATGACGTCTGATTCATTCCAGGAATTGAATTCAGATCCAGCTAACTTAAAAGTGACATAAAAACCGTCATTTAAATGTCAAAAAGGCTATCATCTGTAAATCTTTTTTTTTATAAGTCGGTGGTTGACCCGCAAGCTAAGATGATTACGATCTTGTTGTAAAGCCGATTCAGGATCAGGAAAGCCCGAACAGATCTGAATCTTACAAGAATATTGATCACCCCTCCGGAAATACTCGCCCGACAGCGGTTACAGCATTTCGTCCACTTGGTCTAGGCCTGAAGAACATGCGGCTCAACTGCGTCTTTCATAAAATAGCACTCTGAACGGTTCTCTTCTGAATAGCGAGCCGCCGGAGAATAATTAAACATTTTTTTCTATTGGAGGTAAAATGCCTGATAATCCAAAAACACTCCATCATCACCTGACTGAAATCAAGCAGGGGAACCGTTGTTTTGAAAATGCATTTCAAGGCGTATCGCGCATGATCCTGGAAAGTACGATCGAAAAAGTGGTCGTCAACGGCAAGACAACCTATGATTTCAGCATTTTTCGTGAAGGGTCCAAGCATGTGATCGGCATGTATGATGAAATCAACAGCTTTGTCTCCTATGTAAAAGACGCCGCCGAAGGGGGATCCTCTAAAGAAATGGCCTTCGTACTGGTGGGCGAGCCGGGCAACGGTAAAACCTTTTTAGTTGAATTTCTGGCTGCGAAATACCGTGCTTTTTTGTCCATCGACGGCAATCGCAAATATACCTTCAAGTTCCTGAACCTGGATAAGGTCGGCGATTACGGCAAAATCAAAACCATCGAATCCCAAACCTATGAAGATCCGATGATACTGGCCATGAGCCTGTTTGAAAACCCGGATCAAAACCGGGAGTATCTTGCCAGTCAATTTGGTTTTTCAGACAATGAAATCACCAGCCTCTATGAGAATTATCGCCCGCTGGGTGCCTGCAGCAGTTATATATTGAATGATATCCGCAATTATACGAACGGTGATATCACTGAATTACTCGATTTCATCGAGATTGTGCCCGTGCCGTTGACCGAAAGCCTGGGGACGGTCACCGGCAAATACCCGGCCAAGGATAAAATCACATCCTCTTCGGTGGATCTGCTCGGCGAAGAATCGATTCAGCGCCTGCTTCATATTACCGACACCAACAATCCCTATCGTTTCGATTTGCGTCGCGGGGCCCTGGCCCGCGTGGCCGGCGGCGGTATTCATTTCAGTGACGAAATATATAAAAACAAAAAAGATCTGGTTCAGGTCTATCTGGGCGTCATCCAGAATCGCAGCATAGAAATTGACGGCTACAAATGGCCGATCGATTCGTTGATTGTTGCCACCAGCAACAACTCTGAATTTCATCGCTTTTTATCGGAAAAAGAGGAAGCCCCCATCGTTGACCGCTGCCGTATCTGCTATGTCTCACACAACACCAACTATAAATTGCAGACAGATCTCACCGGCTACGCCATCGGCAGCGAAACCCGGACCACCCTGACCAAAGAGCACCTGCACCAGGACCCGAACCTGAACTATGCATCCTCGATTGCCGTGGTTTTATCCCGGCTGCCGCGCTCCGAAAAACTGACCCCGGTCGAGACCATGAAACTGTCTGCCGGCGAGGTAGCCGGCGAAAAGAGCATCAAAACCCTGGCGGAAGTGATCGACACCCTCAACCAGGACCCGGACATCATCAATCGTTTCGGCCAAAAGGGGTTGGGCCAGCGCAACCTCGGCCGCGCCATCCAGCTGCTGATCGAAAGCTCGGAAACCAACGAAGGCGAGTGCATGTTCGCCTATGACATATTCAAGGCCATTGATCGCATCATCCTGGATTATGTCACCGAAGCCAATGACCGGACCAAGTACCTCGACGATCTCAAGACCGCCAAGGGTTTGTACCGTGAACGCATCATGACTGAAATGTTCAATGCCTACATGGATGAGCCCTATGCGATTCGCAAAGATGTTATGAACTATGTCAACATGATTATCGGCATCGATGCCGAAAACCTGGGCCCCGATAAAATGTGGAAATACAAAGACCCCCAAACCGGGGACCTGAAGGCGCTGAAAATCGACGAACGCTACATCAACAGTGTCGAAGAACGGCTGGGTCTGAAAAGTGAAGAGCAGCGGGAATCTTTTCGAACCTCGATTCGTAAAATTTACGGCCAGAAAATCTCCGTCGATCCGGACTACGATTTTATGGACAACCTCGAGCTGGTCAAAGCGGTCACCGATGTCAGGCTTAAATCCGACATTGCCGGGGCCGGGAGTTTAATTGGCGCCCTGGCCAACCGGACCAATGAGGAAAACCAAAAGTTGTATGACCGCATGATATCCACCATGCTCGAAAAATTGGGCTACTGCAAGACTTGTGCGCAGAAGACGATTGAGTACTTCTGTACGCAGGAAGACGAAAAGTGATTCGATTGCGGATTTCAGATTGCGGATTGCGGATTGATTTGCATATCGTTCGGAAATCTTTGCCGAATAACCAATAACCAATAACCAATAACTAACCTGATGGATTCCAAATTAAACAGACTTTACCAGCGTTTAAAGCAGCGCGGCCTCACCGAGGCGCAGGAGCAAAAGATCCTGACGGAGCTCAACGACCCCGGCTCCCACGGCATTCCGGATCCCGTTGCGCCCGGGGATAAACCGAATGGTCTTTCCAAGGCCCGTCAGAGCGTTTACGCCTACCACGATTTGCCGGATTTGCAGGGCATCGCAGCCATGCAAAACTCCCCCAATGTCAGTATCCGTTCCATCGATGAGTTGCTAGAGCGGGACAAGCAGCGGGAAAAAGACGGATTCCCACGTAAAATCAACGTGGGCCGGTTAATCAAGCCGGGCAAAAGCGGCAAGGATAAAGTGGTCATCGTACCGTCGACGGTGGAGGAAAAATTTCTGCATGACTCCTCCTTTAAAACCGATGAAGAACAGGGCAGCGGCGGTTCCGGCGATGGCGAAGAAGGCGAAGTTATCGGCGAACAGCCCGTGCGGGCGCCCGATCAGCAGGGGGGTACCGGGCCCGGCGAAGGTGAAGGCGGTCAGCATGAAATGGAATCAAACGCCTATGATTTAGGCAAAATTCTGACCGAAAAATTCGAATTGCCCAATTTGAAAGACAAGGGTAAAAAGAAATCGTTGACGCGCTACACCTACGATCTGACGGACAAACACCGCGGATTCGGCCAATTGCTCGACAAAAAAGCGACCCTGCGCAAAATTACCGAAACCAACATTCATCTGGGCAATATCCCGGATTCTGAAAGTATCGATCCGTCACGCTTTCTGGTATCGCCCAACGATCTGGTCTACCGGATCCTGTCCCGTGAAAAAGACTACGAATCCCAGGCCATGGTGTTTTTCCTGCGCGATTATTCCGGCTCCATGGCCGGCAAATCCACGACCCTGGTGGTGACCCAGCATGTCCTGATTTACAGCTGGCTGTTGTATCAATACGCCATGCAGGTGGAAACGCGCTTTATCCTGCATGACACGGAAGCAACCGAGGTGGATGATTTCTACAAATACTACAACTCGAAGGTTGCGGGCGGAACCCAGGTATCCTCGGCTTATCGGCTGGTAAATGAAATCGTCGAAAAAGAAAATCTAGCCCAGGATTACAACATTTATATATTTCACGGTACGGATGGTGACGATTGGGACACGGACGGCAAAGAGAGCATCCCGGAGCTCAAAAAAATGCTGAATTATGCCAACCGGGTCGGGATTTCAATTGCCGAGCATTCAATTCAGGCCACCCATAATAGTGAGGTGGAGAAATACCTGAAAAAATCCAATCTGCTGCAAGACAAACCAAACTTGCTGAGGCTGGACGTCATGCAGGAAAACGCGGATGAACCGCGACTGATAGAGGGGATCAAGCATTTGATTGGCGAATGACTAATGAATAATGAATAATTAAGGATTTCAGTCATTTTTATTTTTAGGATCAATCGCAGAATAGAATGTGTGAATGCAGGTTAATCCAAACCTAAATCGACAGAATTCCATCATTATTCATTTGTCAATAGTCATTAGTCATTAGTCATTTTAAACTCCGTCATTATTCATTATTCACTATTCATCTACGACTATGGAACTAATCGATCAACATACCAAAAAGATTATGGAAGGGTGCAAGAAAAGAGCCCTGGACGCCGGTCTTAGTTTTCAGGACGAAACGCTGGAATACATCGTTTCGAATCGCGATCTGCTGGAACTGACGCCCAAGGTGATGATTCCAACGCTCTATGACTACTGGGTGCACGACGTTGAAGTCCTAAAGGAAAAGGGCCGTTATGAACTGTATCCCAGCAATCCATATGAAACCGTTATCAACACCCGGCCTGCCATCTCCTATTACAATGACAACAATCCGGATTGGATGAATGTCATGATATTCTACCATGTTCTGGGACACATCGATTTTTTCCAGAACAACCTGTACTTCCGTCACACCTGGGACTACGATTTCACCGGTCAGGCGCTTTCGGATAAACGCATGATCGCCAAGCTCAGATCGGAAAAGGGCCGCTGGGTGGACTACATTATCGAGTTTTCCCGCGGCATCGACAATCTGGTGGGCTACCACGATGAGCTGTCGCACTACAGCCGCCCCCAGGCAAGCAACACTTCCAAGATGTTGGATTATTATTTCGATGTGTTTCTGCAATCGATTAAAAAGATCAAAGTCAATGAATATGTCAATGAGATACAAAGATACAATGACTGCCTGGCGGAAAATAAAGATCTCGGGGAAAAAGCCTTTTTTGCTGAAATACTGAGGAAATATCCGGAGTTCGACGCGATCTTCAAAAAAAGCCTGACCGATAAGCCACATCAAAAGCTCGATTTGATGCAATATTTGCTGGAACACTCCGAGTTTTTAAAAAAAGATAAAAACCGCTGGATGAAACCGGTCATCGAGGTCATCCGTAAAACATCCCTGTTTTTCCAGCCCCAGATTCGCACCAAAATCATGAACGAGGGCTGGGCCAGTTACTGGCATGAAAAACTTTTTCTGCAGGATGACCGGATCGAGGGGCACGAAGTGGATTTTGCCCGCACCCACGCCGGCGTGACATCCATGCCGCGCGTGGGCTTAAATCCATATGCCCTGGGCATGCGTCTGTTCTACTATATTGAGGAACTGGCGGATAAAGGCAAATATTCCATTAATTTCAGGCGCCTCCTGGACGCCCGCCAACGCGACCAATTTAATGCCGCTACCGGACAGGGAATAGATTTTTTATTCAAGCTCCGCAACGACTTCAACGATTTCATGTTCATCAATACTTTCGTTGACCAGGATTTTGTAAATCAATACAAACTGTTCGTTGCCGACCGACGATTAAATCAGAGCCGGGGCGTTTGGGAATACTATGTGAAAAGCCGCAGCGCCGAAAGCTACCGCAAGATGCTGCTCGACACGCTTTACCATCCGCCGTCCATTAAAATCCAGCCGGACCAAACGAACAACGGCAACCTTTACCTGGTGCATATCTTTGAAGGTAAACCCCTGGTAAAAGAATTTATTGCCAACACGATGCTTGGTATTGAATTCCTGTGGGGAGCACCGGTTCAGCTTGAGACCAACGAAGTCGTCCCGGCGGAGCCTGCCCAGACACGCCTGCCGATTCCCGGTCTCACGATGCCGGTGGAGGAGGATCCCCAGGTCAAAGAAATCAAGTGGCAAAAAGTGCGCTACACTATGAAGGAGCGCAAGCTGTCAAAGGAAAACATATAGGAATGCGGAAGTCGGAAGTCGGAATTTGGAAGACGGACCCGGCGTCGTCCCTGAAGGGAGGGACTATGCCGCGGCAAAGATTCGGCCTTCGACGAGCTCAGGCGAGACAATGTCGGAAGTCGGGGAAATACGATGACCAGAGATAGTAAAACAGCCATCACAGGCCAGAAGAATAAAATGAAGCGCATCAAAAACCTGATATCGCCCTCAAAAAAAAGTGTTAAAGCCGTCCCGGAAGAAGACCAGGGTCTAGCAAGCATCAAAAAGGCTTTGGACAACCTCAACCAGAACATGAGTGGTTTGGAGCAGCGCTCCGCCATTCCGTTTGAGGGCTTTCTCAAGGAGCTTGCCGCTAATCCACAGCTTGTCATTCGCAATGTCTTCCAGGTTTTTCATGACATGATGAAAGCTTATGTGGGCGAAGGACTGGACGAATACTCGGATGACCCTGAGTCCATCCACTATGTTCATTATGATTGCAGCAAACTTTTTGTTGCCGGAACCGACCACCCGTTTTTTGCCGATCGCCTGTTTGCCAATCGCTTGATCAGCCTGGTGGAAGCCTGGAAACGGGGCGCTCAGCAAAATAAGATCTACCTGTTCAAGGGACCGCCCGGCTGCGGGAAAAGCACATTCTTGAATAACCTGCTGATGAAATTCGAAGAATATACCAACACCGACGACGGCCTGCGCTACGAAGCTGTTTGGCGCTTCGACCGCAAAATTTTAGGCGGGTCCGGAGATCTTGAAAATCATCCGGTGCTGGAAAAACTTTCCCACCTGTTGGATAGCTCTGACCTCGATCAGGCTGAATCCATCGGTGACCATGACTCGCACAATTCTCTGGAGGGCTCGGAGGCCTATATCGCGGCCAATTATCTGGCCGGGGACTATGTCGAAGTACCCTGCCCCAGCCACGATAACCCCATTTTAATGATCCCCAAACAGCATCGCCGGGAGTTTTTTGACGATTTATTTAAAAACGATGAATTTAAATGGAAACTTTCCACTGAAAAGGAATTCGACTGGGTTTTTCGTGATAATCCGTGCACTATTTGCAGTTCTTTATATGAAGCCCTGCTGGATCGATTGCAAAGCCCCCAAAAAGTATTTGACATGCTCTACGCGCGCCACTATCGGTTCAACCGGCGACTGGGAGAAGGGATCAGCGTCTTCAATCCGGGGGATAAGCCGCTGCGCCAGAACATCATGACCAACGCTATTTTGCAGCGGCGCATTAACAGCCTGTTGAAAGACAGCAATCAGGTCAAATACATTTTCTCCCGCTATGCCAAAACCAACAACGGCATCTATGCCCTGATGGACGTCAAGTCCCACAACACGGATCGTTTGATCGAGCTTCATAATATCATCAGCGAGGGCGTTCACAAGGTGGAAGATATAGAGGAAAATGTTAACTCGCTGCTGCTGGCGGTCATGAACCCGGAGGATGAAAAGAACATCCAGGGATTCCAGTCTTTTTTAGACCGGGTCGAATATATCAACATTCCTTATGTCATGGATTTGGCGACCGAGGTGGAAATTTATCGTAATATTTTCGGCAAACATATTGATGATCACTTTTTGCCCAGGACACTGCACAACTTCGCGCGGGTCATCATTGCATCGCGCTTGAACCCCAAATCCGAGGCGATGCTGGAGTGGATTGGCGATCCCAATAAGTATCGGCTCTACTGTGATGAAAACATGCAATTGCTCAAAATGGAGATTTATACCGGATACATTCCCGCCTGGCTCAAGGATGAGGATCGTAAACGGTTGACGGCCAAACGCCGCCGCAATATTATTGCCGAGTCGGAAATAGAGGGCGAGCACGGTATCTCCGGCCGCGATTCCATCAATATTTTCAACCAGTTTTATTCGGCCTATGCCAAGGAGGAAAAGCTCATCAATATGTCGGATTTGTGCAAGTTTTTTACCAAGATCCACAAGGATGTAAAGGACCTGATTCCGACCGGCTTCTTGGACTCCCTGCTTCGCATGTATGACTATACCATTTTGCAGGAAGTCAAAGAGTCCCTCTACTACTACAATGAAGAGCAAATATCGCGTGATATTCAAAATTATCTGTTTGCGATTAATTTTGAAATCGGCTCGGTTGAAACCTGCACCTACACCGGTGAAAAACTGGAAATAAACGAGGAATTTCTGGCCGGTATCGAGCATCGCCTCTTGGGCACCCGGGCCGACAGCAGTCAACGCATCGCATTTCGCAAGACCGCCCAAAAAGAATATACCACCCGGACCCTAACCCAGGAAATCATGGTCGAAGGGCTGCCGATAACCGAGACCAAGATCTTTGAATCCATGCATGATCGCTATGTCTATAATCTGAAGGAAAAGGTGCTGGACCCCTTTCTTGAAAACGAAAACTTTCGCCGGGCCATCAAGGATTATAACGAGGAAGATTTTAAAACCTACGACAAACGCATTCGCGACGATGTGAGCTATTTGATTAAAAACCTGTGTGACAAATACCGCTACATTGAACAGGGTGCCAAAGAAGTCTGCATGTATGTCATTGACAACGATCTGGCCAAAAAGTTTGCCAACCCCTAATTTCTCCGCCCTATAAAAATAGCTGTCACCGGATTGGATACGATATTGCGGATTGTTTGAAGGTGTAGGCCGTTAATGAGTATTGACGGGGCGGATAAATTAGTTCATAAAAAATTTTAATCATTTCCTATACGCAGCAAGTCTAGGCGGCCGTTCAATTCAGATCTGAGCCCTTGTTGTTTTTCGATAAAATTGGAATGATATATGGTGGGCGCCAATGAATCGCGATTTAGGTTATCAGAAGCGCCCATAACCGATATCTTTCGATAAATCAGTCAGTTTTCGATACTCCGATCTATGAATTCCCTAACTCTTGTGAATTCATCTGGGCCGTCAGGCAATCACAGTATTCCTCGAAAATGAAATACATGCAGCGTTGGGCAAATTGCGATTTTTCATAATAGCTGCAGCCAACCTGCTGTTTTTGATTGTCGGCCGTACAGATCGACATCTGCTCCTGTTTGCAAAAATTAACCACCAAATGAGACATCATTATTCCCTTTCTGTGTGTAAGATTTATTCTTAATCTCCTAATTCCCCAGATCTGTTCTAGATCCCTAACCCGTGGTGGAATCAGTTTTCACAATAATCGCCGGCGAGAATGTCTAGTTTGTTTAATATTTTTTCGCGTCAATCCCGGAATTGTCTCTGTTTTTTATATCGGCCGAATATGGAATTTCTTTAAAAAGAATTATACATATTGAAGTCCCACGAAACCTGCTTATCTTTACGTAGCCCGTCAAACAAACGCCGCCTTCGATGGCAATCAATTATAACTAGCGAAAATGACTGAATTCATGCATCGACAAAAAGAAATATGGCTAGATGACGAAAGCCGTAAGGACCAAATGGAAAAAACACCTAACGGGGCGCCAAAGGCATTTTATGGATTTCAACGCGTTCCCGTTGAGGATAAGGCCGGACGGGTTTTGGATCATTTCAACAGCATCGCCAAGCATTATGATTTTATGAATACCCTATTGAGTTTCGGCATTCATCACATCTGGAAAAGACTGGCGGTCCGGATGATGGATTTGGCTCCCGGCAGCCAGGTTATAGATGTATGCGGCGGCACCGGAGATCTGTCGATATTGGCGGCTAACCGGGTCGGTCCGGCCGGCCGGGTCACTATTTATGACATTAATCGGGCCATGATGCTGGCCGGTCTCCACAAAGTTGCCCAAAAAGAAATCGAATCTCGAATTCGCTATGTTCAGGGAGATGCGCAGGCTATGTCTTTTCCCAGCGGTGATTTCGATGCCGCCATGGTCGGTTTTGGAATCCGGAATGTGACGGATATGAAAAAGGGTTTTTCGGAAATGCACCGGGTGCTGAAGCCCGGCGGTAAAATGATGTGCCTGGAATTTTCGAAGCCGACGTTCACGCCATTTCGCTGGCTATATGATGTTTACTCATTTTACATCATGCCTTTTTTGGGTGAAAAGATTGCCGGCTCCCGCACCGCCTATACCCACCTGCCCGAAACCATCCGCATGTGGCCCCTGCCGGACGAATTAACGGAAATTTTGAAAAACATCGGTTTCTCGAAAGTCAGTCATCGCATGCTGACCAACGGTATTGCCGTGATTCATTTGGCAGTTAAATGAATGACTAATGACGAATGTCGATTGACGAATGATGGAATCGCTTCGCTCAGCCTTTTTAAAATAGATAGAATACATTATTCGATGTTGGACGTTCAATGTTCGACGTTCATTGGTTTCTATTCTTAGATCAGACTGGCCGCTTTTCGGGCCAGCCTCTGGCCTGACTCCTGACACCCGAAACCCGACACCTGAAACCTAAATCATGCTGTTTCTAAAGGTTAAAGGCGCTGAGAGCCCACCCGGTAGAAACGAGTCATCCGCCCACCTCAATGCTCAACCGGAAACGTCATCGAAGCGCCATACCACCCGATCACTGTGATCATCGGAACCAGCGACAGGACCAAAAGCATATAGATTACGCTGCCGAAGTGGACTGTATCCAGTATATCCGGCGTTATGATACGCCAGGTAAATATGATGACCTCGATGAAAAACATCAGGATGGTCAAGGGCAGTTTGATCTTGACCGGCCTGAGCGGCTTGGCCATATAGTTTAACCACCACGTGTAAATGCCGGTGACGATACCCACAATCGAAAATAAGATACCGCCGGCCAAACAATGCAGGGCGGTTAGTTCAAATGCTTTCACGTCCGTCACGAGGTAAAGCACGTTGAAAAACGACGTCGAAAACACGAAAACGATGGGGAAATGGACCGTCATCGGGTGCGGATGGCGTCTGAGAAAAGGAAACCGGTTAATCAGCCAGGCTATGGGTTGAGGAATTTCCTGCTCTTCAACCACAACCTTCTTCAATGTTCCCACCTGGGGAAAACGTTCCAGGACCTCAAAATCGTGCGGCGCCGCCGGCATGTCGCTTGTCAGATCCTCGCCGGAACGGTGGCGGTTCATGTGCTGTCCTTTGCGCCACAGCTTGCTTTCACTGACATCATAGACCTTGCCGTCGTATGCTACATAGGTCGGGTTGCCGTCTTCACCATTGAACCTGGCCAACTCCTCGGCATCAAATTCTTTCATGAAATTCTCCCAATATTCCCCAAAATAAATCGTACGAGGCGCAGGAAGCTAATCCCGTTATCTCAATAAATTTCGAAAATTTAGTTATTTCAACCTGATAACCCTTAACCTGGATCCCCAAACCAAAAGACCTATAATAAAAAATCAAAAAATAAAAATTTTGACCAGTACGATTCCCAGCAACGCCAGCGGGTAATAACTGGCCTTATTGAACAGCGCCATCGCCTCCGAGCGCCGGCGCGAACTATTCAGCCTCAAGGCCGGCAACAGCAGCAGATAACTTCCGACCGCCAGGGACAGAACGACAAAAACAAATTCATAGGGTATGCGGGAAAAATAAAAAATTACCGCGCTCATACCAAGTGTCAGAATAATGGTGATTAAAATAATGCTGTTGGCAGTTGGAAGCCCCCATCGGATTGGAATGGTTTTGGCGTTCATTTGATGGTCTTCCTTGTAGTCAGACCAATCGTTGGGAACATTCTGTCCCCCGATTTCCCAAAAAAAGAGCAGAAAAAAAAGAAACATCAGATACCAACCGGAAGGATTCGGATCGACCGCGAACACAGCGGCGATGGCACCGGAAGTTTTAACAGCACCGCTGACAAAGGTGCGATACGGGCTGACCCGCCACAACAGGCAATAGATCGTCTCGAGCGCACAGCCGGCAAGAAATATCACCACACAAACCGGGTTCAGAATTAACGCGCCGATCAAGGCCAGCAACGACCAGGCGATCGACCAGCAAATGCCTTCCTTTAAACTCAAAAACCCCTGGGCCATTGGATGACGCACCAAGATACCATCAAGGTCAACGCCTGAATTCGATATACCGACGCTGGCCGCCTTTTCTTTATCGACCTTATAGTCGACAACATCGTTTAAAGCGTAAACGGCGGTATAACCGGCGAAGGTTGTAATCAGTCCGATGGCGATGGTAAACCATGAAGGGAGCTGCCCGAGCCAAAGCAGTGCTCCAAATGCCGGGGTGCACATATCCAGCAATCCGTGCGGCGTTCTTGAAAGGGCAAAAAACAGCTTCAGGCGGGAAAAACCGGTAAAGCGACTGTGCAATGATGTTTCCGATGTCTGACTCATCCTGATTTTAAACTATTCCTTCAGCTTGCATTCCTGGTCCCACTCGGGACAAGCTTTTTCCATTTCCTCCGTGTATTTGAGCATGCATTCGCCGCATTCCATATCGAAATTGGGAACGTGCCCATACCGTTGCGTCATTTCCTCTTCCGACAACACTTGAGCTCTGCTGCAGCCACACTGCGGACAGGCGGAATTGATAGTGTAGCGTTTTTTTGCCATAAAATACCTCCGTACATGATTTGGCTAACGAATTGATGGGTTCGCAGGCAATTCTGCTGGGCGGATTTATAGCCGAAATTGAACCAAATGTAAACGGGCATCAATATAATTCAAGCTCGAAAAGACCGTTTCTCAGGACGGAATCTTTATCAGATCGTCCAATTCATTTTCAGGCAATAAAGCATCCTCCAGGGCGACTTGCCGGATGGTTTTACCGGTCTCATAAGCCTTTTTGGCAACGAGGGCCGCTTGATCGTAACCGATTTTCGGCACCAACCCGGTCACCAGAGCCAAACTTCTTTCGATATAGGCCGCACAGGCCGTCCGGTTGGCGTTAATTCCGGCAATACACTTTGCATTAAACGCTTCAGAAACGGAAGCCAGGGTGGCAATGGACTGCAAAAGATTGTAGACAATTAGCGGCAGCATGACATTTAATTCAAAATTACCGTGCTGACCACCCATGGTAATCGCCGTGTCGTTGCCGATAACCTGGGCCGCCACCTGAATGACGGCCTCGGGAATAACCGGATTGACTTTGCCCGGCATGATCGAAGAACCCGGCTGCAGCGCAGGAATCGTTATTTCTCCGAGGCCGCTGCGCGGACCCGATGCCAGCCAACGAATATCATTGGCTATTTTAATCATGCTGACTGCCAGCGTTTTCAATGCCCCACTGGTTTCTATCGCCGCATCCTGGGCAGCCTGGGCTTCGAAGTGGTTGACGGCCTCGCAAAAGGGCAAACCGGTCTGATCGGCGATCAACTCGATGACCCGCCTGGCAAATTCCGGATGGGCGTTTAAGCCGTTTCCAACGGCCGTTCCGCCCAGCGCAAGTTCGGCCAGCCGAGGCTCAACCGCCCGCAGGCGGTCAATTCCGAGCTCTATCTGCCTGGCGTAGCCTGAAAACTCCTGCCCCAACGTCATGGGCACCGCATCCTGCAAATGGGTGCGGCCAAGTTTTTGTATATCTTTAAATTCATCGGATTTTGCCGCCAGTGCCCGATGCAGGCCCTCAAGGGATGGAATGAGACGGCGGTTGATGAGTGTCAGCGCGGCAATATGGATTACCGAGGGAATGACGTCATTGCTGGATTGTCCCATATTGACATGGTCGTTGGGATGAACGGGCGACCGGCCGCCTTTGGTGCCGGTGAGGATTTCATTGGCGCGGGATGCCACGACTTCATTCATGTTCATATTGGTTGAGGTGCCGGAGCCGGTCTGAAATACATCCACGACAAATTGATCATCCAGGCGGCCGTCCATGACATCCTGCGCGGCATGCGCTATGGCGGGGGCTATTTTGGGATCCAGCAGGCCGAGGGTGTCATTTACCCGAACGGCACATTTTTTAACCAGGGCCAGGCCGTGGATAAATTCCGGCGGCAGGTGCAATCCGCTGATGGGAAAGTTTTCCACCGCCCGCTGGGTTTGGGATCCGTAGTAGGCCGTCGCGGGAACCCTCACGGTACCCATGGAATCGTTTTCATTTCGATATTTCATGGTCAACTGCTCCTTTTTTCGGCGTGTCATGATCTTCAACTTTGAGCGCGATTCGGATGTTTGTGCCTCAGTTTAAGGCCTCCGAAAACTTAATCAAACAATCAAATACCGAACCGTCCAGCGGGTAATGATTATCGAAAACCTATTTTGCTGCGCAATTTTTGCATCACCCGCAATCCCATCGCCCGCGCTTTTTCCGCCCCCTGCTTTAAAATCGCATCGAGATGCCCCTGATCCTGCACCAGATTCAGATATACCTCGCGGCTTTGGGCATACCTGCTGTCGATCAGGTCATATAATTCCTGTTTGATATCACTGTAGGCCAGTCCGCCATTGAGATATTGATCTTTTTTGGTTTGAACTGCTTGCGGGCTGGCAAAGTAGCGGTAGATGGCAAATACATTGCACTCGTCCGGATTTTTCGGCTCTGCAGGGCTTTTGGAGTCCGTAACAATGCGCATGACCCGTTTACGCAGTGTCTTGGGATCAGCAAAAATAGGAATGGTGTTGTTATAATTTTTACTCATTTTACGGCCGTCGATGCCCGGAATGGTTTTAACTTCCTCCTGGATCAGGGGCTCGGGCAATATAAATACCTTGCCGTACCGGTGGTTAATGGTCTCGGCTATATCTCGGGCAATTTCTACATGCTGCCGTTGATCCTGGCCAACCGGCACATGGTGCGATCCATACAGCAAGATGTCGGCGGCCATTAAAACCGGGTAATTGTAGAGGCCGGCATTGATGTCCGCATCGGGCTGTTTGCCGGCCGCCTGATTGGCATCGACCGCAGCCTTATAGGCGTGTGCCCGGTTCAACAGTCCCTTGGACGTAAAGCAGGACAATATCCAGGTTAATTCAAAAATCTCAGGGATATCGGCCTGTCGAAAAAAGACGATTTTTTCAGGATCCAGACCCAGGGCCAACAATGAGGCCGCTACTTCATAAACCAATCTATTCATTACCTTGCGGTTGCGAACCGTCGTCAGGGCATGGTAATCGGCAATGAAGTAGAGCGCCTGATAATCAGACGCCAAATCCAAAGCCGGCTTAATCATGCCCAGGTAGTTGCCGATGTGAAGTTCACCGGTGGGCTTTATTCCTGACAAAGCTATGTTTTTCAATTCATGCTACCATTTCTTATGTAATTTGCCCCAAGAGATTATATTAAGACCCATGAAAGCTTTGGCAAGATGTTTAGGAAAGGTTTCAGGTGTCGGGTTTCGGGTGTCAGCGAGAATAATGTCGAATGAAGGTATTCTTTCTATTTTATTTCTAAAAAAAGAACAGAGCGACCTGTCGGGTCGCAGCCGAAGGCGACGTGTGGGGTCGTAGCTCGAAGAGCGAAGTCGCAAGCCTGAAGCGATTCCATCATTCGTCATTCGTCAATCGGCATTCGACATTTCATACTCGGCGCCAGACCGTTTTTCCATCCGAATAATAAACAACAAGAGGGCCGGGATTACAAAAATGGTAAATATGGTGGAAACCGCCAGTCCCCCCAACACGACGCTGCCGAGTCCCCGGTAAAATTCTGAGCCGGGTCCCGGTATCAATACCAAGGGCAGCATACCAAAAATACTGGTCGCGGCACTCATGAATATGGGCCGCAGCCGGGTGCGGGTGGATTCAAGGACGGCTTCGCGGTAAGGCATCCCTTTGTACCGGATGTTGTTTAAGGCCTGGTGCACGATTAAAATGGCATTGTTGACGACCACGCCGACCAGGATCACAAAACCCAGCATGGTCAGGATATCCAGCGGCTGGTTGCCGATGAATATGTTGACCAATTTAAGTCCGAGCAGTCCGCCGGCGGCGGCCAGCGGAATGGTAAACATGATGGTCAGGGGATAGATAAAATTGCCGAACAAGGCAGCCATCAGCAGGTAGGCGATGGCCGCCGCCAGGATAAAATCGAGCTGCAGGGTTTGGCGGGCCTCTGTCAGCTTGTCGGCAATGCCGCTTTGCCCGATGTCGGCGCCCTTCAGCAAACCTTGTCCCGCAAGAGGTCCGACGATTTTTTCGCTGATGATCTCCATGGCCTCCTGCAATGCGAGGATCGGCGGCGGTGTGATCTCCAGGGTAATCGTCCGCTGTCTTTCCAGGTGCCGGATCTGGGTAATGCCGGCGGTGCGGCGCATCCGGGACAGCGAGGATACCGGAATAACTTTACCGCCCGGAATGGCGATCGACGCATTATACAGGGCTTCGGGCGTTGCGATATCATCTTCGGAAGCTTTGAGAATCATATCGATTTTCTTCTGGCCTTCCTGCTTGAACTCGCCGATCTCACGGCCGTCCATCAGCACATCCACCGCAACGCCGAAGCTGCCGGCTGTCAGACCGGCCGCTTTGAGCCGCTCCCGATCCGGAATGATCTGCACCTCCGGGAAAAGCAACTCCAGTGATGGTATCGGCCGGACCTGCGCCTGGGGGATTTCCTTTTTGATCGCGCCAAACAGCATGCCGGAAATCTGCACGATCCGATCCAAATCATTGCCGCTGACATTGAGCTGGATGGTACGGCCCCGGCCGAGACTCGTTTGAAATACACCGGCCTGAATACTCACCCCGTACATCCCGGGGATGGAAAAAATCGTGCGGGTCAAAAGCGGTATCAGTTCGGCGGCGCGCTGCTCATGCATACTGATGGCCCCAAAAAGCATGATTTGCTCCGCTCCCACGTAAAACATATTCTTGATACCCGGATAGCCGTTGTGGTCTTTGTTAAAAAAGGGTTTGTTTATCCGATAAATATGTTCGCCGATAGCCTTGCGTTCTTCAAATGAAAGACCGGGGGGCGGGATCAGGATACTAATTACCAGGTTGCGGTTGCCCTGGGGCAGGTACTCCATTTTGGGCATCAGCTCCCGGGCTGAAAACACCGATAAAATGCTCAAACTCAGCACGGCGACCAGCCGCGTGGTCCAGTGAATGGTCACCAGCTTCACCAGCCACATAATGCCGGATTCGACCCAGCCGCCGATCATACCCAAAAAAGATTTAGATCGACGTGATCCCTGTTTGCGCCGGCTTAGGGAAAACAGCTGTTTGGCAAACATCGGAATCACCGAGACCGAAACAAAAAGGCTCAGCGCCACGGCAAACGTCACGGCAATCGCGATATCTCGGAATAGCTGGCCCGCTTCTTCTTCCATAAAGATCACCGGCAGGAACACCGCGATGGTGGTCAATGTGGAGGCCAGGATGGCGCCCCAGACTTCGCGGGTTCCGTCATAGGCGGCTTTGAAAGCGGATTTACCCATACTGCGATGGCGATCGATGTTTTCCAGCACCACGATGGCGCTGTCGATCAGCATGCCCACGGCAAATGCAATTCCCGACAGGCTGATGACATTCAGGTTGCGACCCAGCAGGTTCATGAAAATAAAAGTCCCGATTATACTGATGGGAATCGCAGTCGCGACAATAACCGTTGAGACAATGCTTCGCAGAAAAATCAACAATATTATAATGGCCAGGGTTCCTCCCAGCAGGATATTCTGGCGTACCAGTGAAATCGCCCCGCGGATGTAAGGCCGCTGATCGTACACCCAGTCCAGAAAGATATTCTCTTCGGCAAGCTTTTCCTCATTCAGCCAGATGACCACTTCCTCGAGTCGATCTGAGAGCTCAAGGATATTGGCATCGGGTTCCGGTTTGACGCCAATGGCGATCCCCTCACGGCCCAGGTGCAACATGGCGGATGACAGCCTGTCGAATCCAAATTTCACCTCAGCGATATCCGCCACCCGGATGCGCTGTTGCCCGGTGGATCGGATAACGACATTTTGGATATCGGCCGGAGATTTAAATTCGGCTACCGCCCGGATTCGATAATCCCGGCGTCCGACCCCCATGGTGCCGGCCGAGACATTGACGTTATCCGCTTTCAAGACACTGATTAAATCGTTGATCGTCAGGCCGTAGGCCGCGAGCCTTTCGGGCTTGACAACAATGTGCATCTCCTTTTCTATGCCGCCGCCGATAAAAAGATCCGCCACTCCATCGGTGCGTTCTATGTATTGACGAATATTATTTTCAAAATAGGTTCGGTAGGTATAGGTGGATTGGTCGTTGCCGGGCAAGGTTTTCAGCACCATCCAGATGACGGGTGACGTGGCGGCACCGGTGGCGGCAATCACGGGCTTGTCGACGTTTTCGGGATAAGCCGGCACCTCATCCAACTTATTTGAAACCCTCAGCAGGGCGCCATCGACATCGGTACCGATGCTGAACTTGAGGGTGACGGTTCCCTGGTTGTTGAATGAAGCGCTTTCCATCTCAAAGAGACCGGGAATGCCTTTTAAGACTTTTTCCTGCTCTTCGATGATCTCGCGTTCAATCTCATAGGGAGTTGCGCCGGGCCAGGTCGTGGTGACCGTGATTTCCGGTTCGATAACGGTCGGGCTCAACTGATACGGCATGCTCGTCAAACCGATCCAGCCGAAAAGCACCACCAGAATGATGCCGACGATGATCGATACCGGTTTTTCTATGGAGAACCGAATGATGTTCATGGTTTTGGATGCTGGATACTCGATGCTGGTTACTGGTTACTCGATGCTGGATGCTCGATTCTGGATACTGGATACTGGATGCTTGATTCTGGATACTGGATATCTGATACCGGATGCCGGCTACTAAATGCGTCAGTTTGATGTCTGAAGACAAATGGTTTAGGGTATAGGGTGTAAGGTATAAGGCAAAAGGCTCATCTCACTCCTAACCCCGATTTCTAGTCTTTTTTTCCCACTTCCGCATTCCCACTTCCGACTTCTGTCCTCTGTCATCTGTCTTCTGTCCTCTGAAACACGATCGCCTGTTTATCCCGCAGCCGCTCGTTGCCTTCGAGCACTACGAGCATCCCGGCTTTTAGATCAGGGGAATCGACGCCGGCATCCAATCCGCTGTAGCCGATCACCCGGACCGGAATCATCCGCGCCCGGGAATCAGATGCCGCAAACACGACGTTTTGCCCAAATTTGCTGATGACCGCATCCCGGGGCACGATGAGTGCCGGGACGCTGTCGGCGGTGGGCAGGATGACCCTGGCGGACATGCCTTCAATTAAGGCAGAATCGTTGGCCAATCTGATTTTGATGGGAATGGTTCTTGTGGCGACATCCCCCCGCGGTACGATGGCAAATACCCGGCCGCGCAAATTGTGGCTATTCACCGTGGCGCTGACCTGCATTCCCTCCCTGACAAAGGGGACAAATCGTTCCGGTAAATCAGCCACGATATCAATCGTGTCATTTTTGCCGATCACCGCCACCGTTTCCCCTTCCGAAACCCACTCCCCACGGTCAACATGCCGTTTGATGATCACGCCGTTAAAGGGGGCTCGGATTATCTTTTTCTTCAGCTCAATTTCAAATTGTTCGACCTGGGCCTTAAGGGCAGCCGCCCGTTTTTCAAGGCCGATTACACGGTAACGGTTCTCGTCATAGGATTGCTCCGAGATGGATTTTTTCTTGTATAAAACTTCTCTTCTCTTCAAATCAATCCGGGCGATCTGGAGTTCGGCTAAATTTTGCTCATACGAAGATATTGCAGCCTGACGTCTTTTGCGAAGCAATTCGGAGCCGAGTTCGACTAGGACCTGTTGCTCCTGAACCCTCTGCCCTTCCTCAAACCGCACGGTCTCCACCAGGCCGCTCATCTCGGCGGCCGTGTCGGATATCTCCTGGTAGAAAACGGTGGCGATAAATTCAGCCTGGGGGGCAACCTTGCCGCTTTTGACTTTGGCAACGGTCACATTGGCCGGCGGAGGGCCTTGTTTTTTTTGCTGGGCCCACAAATTGGAGGGCCGTGCAAGAACAAAACCCGCCGCCATGATAAATACCAGGCCCAACTGAAACGATCTGCTGATCATGCACACGCTCCATGGATTAAGTTTAAGATATGGATTTTAGAGATTTGAAGTTCTCAGTGTTACCTGCCAAAGTCGCCAGTTCTTTAATCTCAAATTCAGGCAAGGATTTCAAATGCTTTATTTCAAAAATAAGGCTATTCAAACAAAAGACAAGCATGCTGTTTGATCAGCAAAGGAGGGTATTTGAGGGAAATGCTGCAATTGTATTGGTTGGAGACGTCGTAATCGGGGCTAAAAGAAGAGGGTGTAATATACACCTGGAGTGATACCTGATTATTTATTGGCTTTGCGCTTTATTGTTGCGCATCGTTATTAACGTTGGGTCGGTCGTGGTGGGTCGTAAGACTTTGGTCGGTAACCCTATACCTTACACCTTAAACCTTATACCTTCTCAAAACAGATGCGCGACGTCGGATATTATTTCCTTAACATTTTCTCCAATATCCTCGACCCTTTCAGGATTCACCTGCAAAATCTGGACGGAATCGAGTTCAGCGAAATTTGAATCATCATCAAAGAGGCTGAAGCCGATTTTACGGGTAAGCACATTGGCCAGGTGGACAATCACAATTTCTTTTGCACTGTCGGGACTTAATACTTTGTCATCGTGGTGGGTCAAAACCTTGAGAAACTCATCATCAAATCCCCAACGCTTGAGCAGCAAATTGCCGAGGCTGAGATGGGCTTCCTGAAGGTTGATGGTTACCGCCTTCATATTGAGGTCTTTTTCATTTGAAATCTCCGTAAACGCTTTCAAAAGCAAAATCTTACCGATGTCATGGGTCAACCCCATCAGGAACATTTTTTCCGAATCGGAGTGCTTCACTTCCTGCGCGATAAGCTTGGCGGCGTAAGCACTCGCCAGGGAATGCACCCATAGCTTATCCATCAGAATTTTGAATTGAGCCTTGTCAGTAGTGTAAAGGCTTTTATTGGTAATCGCCATAACAATATTTAAGGCTTCCTTGAGGCCCAGCCGCGGCAGCGCACTTTTTACATTTTGTATCTCCGAAACTCCACGATATATCGGGCTGTTGGCAACGGAGATCAAGCGCAGCGAAATAACCGGGTCTTTTTCAATAACCTGGGCCATCTGATCCGCAGTGGACCTGGGCCGCTTCATCACCGCTTGAATCTCTCTCACCACCTGGGGCATGACGGGCGGATTGAGCTTGCCGGCCTGGAATTTCTGTAGGATGGCGGAAAAGATGGCTCTCATGGCAGCCATTTCTCTTTTTAACATAAAGTCTTCGGAGTCGCCGCCTTTGGACTGCGTGAAGGTATTAAAATTGTTGATCAACTGACTGTCGAACTGCTGCCCGGCTTTGCTGTTTATATCCTCCAGGGCATCCGCAACACTCAATGCGTTTTCGGAAAAACGGGGAAATACCAGATTATCGAGATGATTGAAAAGTGCCAGGACCCGGGCGCCCAGGGGAATGTTCTCACCATTGAGACCGTCCGGATAACCGCTGCCGTCATAAGCTTCATGGTGGTGGCGTACCGTCGGCAAAATGCTTTGCAAAAGACTGAAATTTGACAGGATCTTTTCGCCGCTGACCGGATGCCGTTTGATCTTGATCATTTCATCGTCGTCAAGCGGATCTGAACGGTGCAATATCTCGTTGGGAACGGCGACGATTCCAATATCGTGCAGCATACCGGCCAGGTATATTTCTTCAACCTCATCGGCTTCTGCAATTTTATATTCCTCACAGAAATTGGCACTGTTGTTGGCAACGCGCTCGGAATGCTTTTTTAAAAACGGGTCCTTTTCTTCCAGCAATGCACCCAGCGTCCTGACGACCTCCAGTACCAATTCTCTGAGTTCAGTCTTGGTTTGGGACATATTCGAATCAGCCATAGCTATCTTTCATTTGGAAAGTGAAGAAGTTCAATCTTACCCATATCTTATGAGATTTAGGGCGACAATTCAAGCAAAACCGTGGAGCGCTCTGATATTCGCGATATTCTACTGAAAACAGCAGGGGGAAAAATACGATGGTCTCGGTTGAAAATTATGGTTCCGTACAAATAGTATAAGCTAATTAATCGTGAAAACAGGGAGGGCGCCGGGCAGCGCTCAAACCTCAGGACTGCTGACCGGCCGACGCATAACTAGATCAGTAAATTAAACCAGAAGATGCTCGGTGAGCCGGTACCGGATATTTAGCGCAATTATGATTTGACACCGCTGCGTCTTTTACTTATTATTCGGCGGGACAATTTGAAACCGACCTGCCTCAACCACTCAGCATTGGTGGTCGATCCCGGACCGGCGATGCCATTTGAACAGGTATGACGATTATGAACCTAACCGCATCCCTGAATGCCGATTATATTGACGCCCAATACAATCTCTGGAAAAGCGAGCCCGAAAAACTTTCCCGCGAATGGCGCCTTTTCTTTGAAGGCTTCGAACTGGCTGCTTCCGGCAGGATAAACGGGGAATCAGCAACAAGTGAAGATGGGCATCCTCGCCAATCCCGCGTTCAGACTCTCATTTATCGCTACCGCGAATTAGGCCATTTGATGGCCTGTCTGGATCCACTCGCAGCCTGCCCGACCGATCATCCCCTGTTAAATCTGAAAGCGTTCAATCTGGAGCCGGCGGATCTGGATCGTGAATTTCCGGCCTCCCGGTTTGCCGATTCCGGCCGGGCACCGCTGCGTGATATCGTTGCGGCCCTGAGGGAGACCTATTGCCACTCGATCGGGGTTGAGTTCATGCACCTGCAGGATCCGGACGAAAGGCAATGGTTGATAGACCGCATGGAGCCCACCCGCAATCATTTGGAATTAAGCGTCCCGGATCAAAAGCGGGTTTTACACAAACTATTCCAAACCGCGCTGTTCGAACAGTTTCTGAATAAAAAATACCTGGCGGTGACGCGGTTTTCCCTCGAAGGCGGAGATGCAATTATCCCGGCTCTGGACAGCCTGGTTGAACATGTTGCCCAAAAAGGATGCCGGGAGATCATCCTGGGCATGGCCCATCGCGGACGTTTAAATGTTCAGGCTCATATATTGAACAAATCTTATGAAGAAATATTCAGTGAATTTGAAAGTTGCTACAGCCCGGATGATCTGGTGGGCGCCGGCGATGTGAAATATCACAACGGCTATTTGGCCGAAATTAAAACGGATGGGGGCCGGGAGCTTCGAATTTTGTTGATGAATAATCCCAGCCACCTGGAGTCGGTGAATCCGGTGGTGGAAGGTTTTGCCCGGGCCCGTCAGGACATGCAGGCGAATCAAACACGCGCCGGGGTGCTGCCATTTCTGATTCATGGCGATGCCGCCTTTGCCGGGCAGGGAGTTGTGGCTGAAACTCTGAACATGTCGCAACTGGACGGCTATCGTACCGGCGGCACGATCCATCTGGTAATCAACAATCAGATCGGCTACACCACCTTGCCGGAAGACGCCCGTTCCACACGCTATTCCACCGATATCGCCAAAATGCTGATGGTGCCTATTTTTCATGTACACGGTGAGGATCCAGCCGCCCTGATCCACGCATGCCGGCTGGCCGCCGACTACCGCTGGCAATTTGCGAAAGACGTTGTGATAGACGCGGTGTGTTTTCGCCGCTACGGACACAATGAAGGCGATGAACCGTATTTTACCCAGCCCATAATGTATCAGCGAATTCGACAACGACCCTCACTGCACCAGGTTTATGCCGAGAACCTGCTCGAAGCGAAAATTGTTAAAGACAGCGATATCAAAGGCCTGACGGATAGAATTGATTCGCAATTAAATTCAGCCTATGAAAAAGTGCACGGCAGTGAATGTCCTTTTCCCTTCGTTAATTTTTACAAAAACTGGGATAAATTTCACGGCGATTTACCTCATGAACCGGTCGACACGAGCGTTAAAGATAAAACCCTTATTGCACTAAGCCAAAAACTGAACGCTTTGCCCGAAAGCTTCGCCATCAATCCAAAACTGGGACGACTGCTGCAAAGACGGGTGCAGTCGGTGGAGCGAGGCTACGGTCTGGACTGGGCCGGCGCAGAAGCACTCGCTTTTGCCACCCTTTTAACAGAGGGAATAACCGTCCGTTTGAGCGGCCAGGATAGCGGCCGGGGAACATTCAGCCAACGTCACAGCGTACTGGTTGACCATCAGTCCGGCCAACGGTTCATACCGCTGAATGAGTTGGATGAAAACCAGGCGCCCTTTTTCGTGTATGACAGCCTTTTATCGGAGACCGGTGTGCTCGGTTTTGAATACGGCTATTCATTGGCCCAGCCCGAGGGGCTCATTCTCTGGGAGGCTCAATTCGGTGACTTTGCCAACAATGCCCAGTCGATCATCGATCTGTTTATCGTCAGCGGCGAATCCAAATGGCAGCGGCTGAGCGGATTGGTATTGCTCCTGCCCCACGGTTTCGAGGGTCTGGGGCCCGAACATTCCAGTGCGCGCCTGGAGCGCTTTCTGCAATTATGTGCCGGCGACAACATTCAGGTTTGCTACCCGACAAGTCCCTCCCAGTATTTTCATCTCTTGCGCCGTCAGGTAACCGGTAAATTTCGTAAGCCGCTGGTGGTAATGACCCCTAAAAGTCTTTTGCGCCATCCGGCAGCTGTCTCAAACCTGGAGGAACTGAGCACGGGTTATTTTCAACCCGCCCTTGATGACCCGGAGCAAGTCAAGGACGCGAAAAAAGTTCTTTTTTGCAGTGGTAAAATTTACTACGAACTCTGGGCCCGACGCAAAGAGCTTGATATTGCAGACATCGCGATTTTCCGTCTGGAACAGTTATATCCGTTTCCGGCCCAACAATTGAAAACGATCGTCGGCCGATATTCTAAAGTCAATCACTGGTGTTGGGTACAGGAAGAACCGCAAAATATGGGGGGCTGGCAATTCGTCAAACCTCGCATCGAAAAGATAATCAAACGCACCCTGAGATATATCGGCCGCAGCCCCGCTGCCAGCCCGGCCAGCGGTTTCCCGGCAATTTTCAGAAAAGAGCAAAATCTGATTGTCGAAAAAGCAGTCGGGCCTGCTCCCGGCCACCAGGACCAGGCGGAAGTCAGCTAGAGCCGCGGGATGCCTTCAGGCGGTTGTTGACGGTTGGCCACTGGTATCCCTTAAATAGAAATTGGAATTGTCAAGCCGCGGCCGGAAGTCGGAATTCGGAATGTGGCCTTCGACGAGCTCAGGCGAGACAAAGTCGGAAAAAAAACACCGTTCCATCATTCCAAAGTTCCTCTATTACATAATTGAGGCTAAAACTCGGATCTCATAAATAATTTTTATTTTCATTAAGTTGTACAAATTCTGAGACGATTGATTAAGGAGCACTTATGCTGATCGAAATCAAGGTCCCCAGTGTCGGAGAATCCGTTACCGAAGCACTGCTGGCCCAATGGTTTAAAAATGACGGTGATCCGGTTAAAAAAGATGAACCCCTTTTTGTCATTGAGACCGATAAGGTCACCCTGGAAGTGGTGGCCGAAGACGATGGCATCCTCGCGATTAAGGTGCCGGAAGGAGAAACAGTCGCCATCGGGGCCGTAGTCGGCACCCTGGACACGGCAGCGGCGACCCTGGCCCAGCCCACAGTTGCCGCTCCTGCAGCCGGCGATGAACGACCGGCCGAACCGGTGTCTGTTGAGACGGCCAAACCGATAGCTCCGGAGCCGCCGCCCGCAGTCGAGGCCCAGGTGTCTGCTGCGGCCGAGCCGCAACCGGCAGCACCCGATAAGCCGGCTTTGAGCGAGGCGCCTGAAAGCCTGCCGGCAAAAGATCAAGCGCTCGCACCATCGGTGCGCCGGCTGGTTGCGGAAAAGGGCCTGGATCCGGCCTTGATTCCGGGTTCCGGTCCCAATGGCCGCATTACCAAAGGCGATGTCGTCCTATACCTGGAAAGCGGCCCGGCCCCGGCCGCCACCGGCCGGCCGGCCGCGACGTTGATGCCCGGCACCGAGCTGTTGCCGGCTGAAAACCGGTCGGCAGCAGTTTTGCCGGTGGCAGAGACCGTCAATCGCCGGCCAATGAGTCCGCTGCGGCGGCGCATCGCCGCCCGTTTGCTGGAGGCCAAACAGAATACGGCCATGCTGACGACTTTCAACGAAATCGATATGTCGCAGGTCATGGCGATCCGCAAGCAATACAAGGAATCCTTTAAGAATAAATACCAGGTCAACCTGGGGATGATGTCGTTTTTTATCAAGGCCAGCGTCGAAGCGCTCAAAGAGATCACTCAAATCAACGCCTATGTCGACGGCCAGGATATCATCGAACACCACTATTATCACATCAGCGTGGCGATAGGCTCTGAACGCGGTCTGGTAGTTCCGGTTATCCGACATGCCGACAAATTGAGCTTTGCGGAGCTGGAACAGGCCATTGTGGACTATGTCCAAAAAATCAAAGACAATCGTCTAGAAATCTCGGACTTGGAGGGGGGTACGTTTACGATCAGCAACGGTGGTGTGTACGGGTCCTTGTTGAGTACGCCTATTTTGAACATCCCCCAAAGCGCGATTCTGGGGATGCATAAAATCGAAAAACGACCCATCGTCGTCGATGATGAAATCGTGGTTCGCCCGATGATGTATGTGGCGTTGAGCTATGATCATCGCATTGTAGACGGCCGCGAAGCGGTTACCTTCTTAAAGCGCATCAAGGAATGTGTCGAAAATCCGGAACGAATCATGATGGAGATATAGAGCCGGGCAACCGTTCACAGGTTCAGGGTTCAAGGTTCAGGGTTGAGGACAAAGAAGATCCTAAAGGACCGAAGACCAAGTTAAGATAGTATTCCAGAATAGTTTTCAAATTGACTCGAAACTTTGGATTGGACTCGACAAAACTGACGCTATTCGCATGAATTAGCATTCTAAAGGACTAAATGATGGCTGATAAAGAAACGTATGACTTGGTAGTCGTAGGCAGTGGCCCTGGTGGATATGTGGCGGCAGTCCGTGCCGCCCAGCTTGGTTTGAAGGTTGCCTGCATCGAAAAAGAACCCCGTCTGGGCGGGGTTTGCCTGAATGTCGGCTGCATTCCCAGCAAGGCCTTGCTGGACTCCAGTGAATATTATCATCTGGCCAAAGAGCAGTTTGCCGCCCACGGCATCAAAACCGGCCGAATCAGCTTGGATCTGGCCGTCATGATGGCCCGCAAGGAAAAAGTGGTCCAGGAATTGACCGACAACGTCAGGCGGCTGCTCGAGGGTCATAAAATCGATATCATTCACGGCAGCGCCAGATTAACCGGTCCGGACCGGGTGGAAGTCGAAGGCAATTCCACCGGCAAGAAGAAGGGCAATCTCCAAACCCTGCAGGCCGACGCCATTATCCTGGCTACCGGCAGCGAACCGATTGTATTGCCGGATTTGCCGTTCGACGGCCGGCATATTGTCGGTTCCCGCGACGCCTTGAATTTCAATGCCGTTCCCAAGCATTTGGCCATCGTGGGCGGCGGATACATCGGACTGGAGTTGGGATCCGTCTGGCTGCGTCTCGGCGCCAAGGTAACCGTAATCGAAATGCTGGCCAAGGTGGCAACCACCCTGGATGGGCAGGTCGGACGCAAACTGCAGCGCGTATTAAAACGTCAGGGAATTGCCTTTAAAATGCAGACCCGGGTGACGGGCGCCAAAATTTCGGGCAAATCCGTGAAGGTCAACCTGGAAACCAAAAAAGGATCTGAAACATTGACCTGCGACCCGCTGTTGATCAGTGTCGGCCGGCGTCCCCTGACCAGCGGATTGGGCATCGAGGATCTGGCAATTCAAACCGACCCGGAGACCGGACACCTGCTGGTCGACGCTTCTTATCGCACCAGTGTGCCTTCGATCTATGCCATCGGCGATCTGATAGCCGGGCCGATGCTGGCCCACAAAGCCTCGGCGGAAGGAATCGCCGCTGTCGAATGCATAGCCGGCAAGCCCGGTGAAGTCAACTACGATGCTTTGCCGGCGGTGATCTATACCTGGCCGGAGGTGGCCAGTGTGGGGTTGACCGAAGAACAGGCCAAAGAGCGCGACATTCCATACTGTACCGGCACCTACCCGTTTGCCGGAGCCGGGCGGGCCCGTTGTATGGGCGAAACCGAGGGCTTTGTCAAAGTCATTGCCCACCAGAAAACCGACCGGGTATTGGGCGTCCATATCATCGGCCCGCGCGCCGCCGACATGATTGCCGAGTGTGTACTGGCCATTGAATTCGGGGCCGCTTCCGAAGACATCGCCCGCACCATCCACGGCCACCCGACCTTTGCCGAAGCCCTGCAGGAAGCCGCCATGGCCGTGCAGAAGTGCTCGATTTATGGATCTTAGCTTGTAATCACTTGACGTAGAATGGTTTTGTTGGTAGATCTGGAAATACGAATTTTTTCGAATGACAAGCTTCCAGTTTCAAATTACGTGGCGATCCACGACCAGATAAGGCGGCAATCAAACGATCAGCATCTTCCCTTACCAGAGCATCGCCCGATCGTTTCAGAGTTTTCCTGACAATCCCAAATTTTTCAATGTGGATACAGTCTTGACTCCGGCGCTATTTACTTTTTGCTATAAGCAGCTTACATGCCGGATTTAATGTATCCTCGGAAATTGCCTCCATCAGAGCTGCACCAAAATAAGCACGAATATGTCCAGGAGTAAATACATCATGCTTCTTTACTGCATTGAGTGAAACTGATGATAAACGCTGAGGATATTAAATGGAAGCAGTGGATTACATCACCAAGCAGTTTCGACAGTCGGAGATCAAAGCAAAGGCCCATGGGCACCTGACATTTCAAGAAATTCGGGAGGAACTCAACACTCAGAACATAAGCCTGAAACAAAAGGTTGAGGAGCTTCAAGATGCGATGGATGCCACGGTTCAGACCGTGGTCACAGCTACCGATATCGAGGAGGTTTTACACACCCTCTTAAACCGTGCTATGATGGCGGTTAACGCCAGAATCGGCTCCATCATGCTCCCGGACGAAAAAAGCCGGTCCCTGAGTATCGCCGCCGCTGTGGGATTGGAAAAATCCATTGTCAACACGACCAGCGTCCGAATGGGTGAAGGTATCTCCGGTAAAGTCGCTCAATCCGGGGAAGGACTGCTCGTTAAAGATGTTGAGCAGGATCCCGTTTTTAGAAAATCAAACGACCGCAAATATGAAACCCCTTCCTTTATCTGCCTGCCCCTTCAGACCCATGAACAGGTCATCGGGGTGCTCAATCTGTCAAGAAAGCGTGATCTGAAGGCTTTCAGCCAATCGGATCTTAAATATCTGAATTCATTGCTGACCCATATCAGCTTGGCTGTAGAAAACGCAACGCTTCTCAAAGGGGTCAAAAAAGCGACGCAAAAACTCCAGCAAGCGGTCGGTGAACAAAGCCTCCAGTTGATTGAATTCCAACAGCAAACCCTTCTGTCCATGGAGATCTCCCACCAGGCCCAGAAGATCGAGGCCATGGGAACCCTGGCCGGCGGCATTGCCCACCACTTCAACAACCTGCTTATGGGAATCCAGGGGCGGACTTCCCTGATGTTAATGGATATCGATCCGTCTCATTTGTTTTATGAACATCTCAAAGGGATCGAGGAGCAAGTTGTCAGTGCGGCAAACCTGACCAAGCAGCTTCTGGGTTTTGCCCGAAGGGGTAAATACGAGGTCAAATCGACCGACCTTAACGAGCTGATAAAGAAGACTTCAAAGAGGTTCGGCCGCACCAAAAAAGAGATAACGATTCATAGCAAATTTCAGGAGGACCTCTGGGCGGCCGAAATAGACCGGGAGCAAATCGAGCAGGTAATGATGAATCTTTATACCAATGCGTGGCAGGCCATGCCTGGAAGCGGCGACCTCATTCTTGAAACCCAAAATGCCAGCCTCGATAAAGACTTTTCCAAGCTGTTTTCAGTAAGGGAAGGCAAATATGTAAAAATTTCTGTGACCGACAACGGCTGCGGCATGGATGAGGCGACGCGCCAGCGAATTTTTGAACCTTTCTACACGACGAAAGAGATTGGGCAGGGCATCGGTTTGGGACTTGCCTCGACTTACGGCATCATTAAAAATCATGATGGTGTTATCGATGTCTGCAGTGTGAAGGGCGAAGGAACCACCTTTGACATCTATTTACCGGCCTCTGAAAAGCGTGTTTCAGGAACAAAAGGAACGACCGAAGATATTCTTATGGGCAACGAGATGATTCTTCTGGTCGATGATGAGAATTTAATTCTCGAGGTCGGGAAAAAGATACTCGACAAGCTGGGATACAAGGTGATCGTCGCAAAAAGCGGCCGGGAGGCTATTGAGATCTATAAAGCAGAGCAGCAAAATATTGATATGGTCATCCTCGATATGATCATGCCGGATTTGGATGGCAAGATGGCTTATGAAAAATTAAAGGAAATCAATCCCGCCATCAAAGTTCTTCTCTCCAGCGGTTACAGCATATCCGGTCAGGCCCAGGAAATTTTGGACAAAGGCTGTAACGAGTTTATCCAGAAACCCTATAACCTAAAAGATCTTTCTCTAAAATTAAGAGAAATTCTAGATTGAACGCTTTCGAGTAGATTTGGGATTTTGGATCTTTGATTTCGGATTTAAGGTCCGCTTCGGCCCAGCTGTGCCCATTGCTGGCCGGCGAATCAAATTAAATTAAAATGATAGAGCGAAGCGATACCTTAAATCCGCAATCCGCAATCCGCAATCCGCAATCCGCAATCCGCAATCCGCAATCCGCAATCCGCAATCCGCAATCCGCAATCCGCAATCCGCAATCCGCAATCCCAAATCAAATAGTTACGTTGAAATCTCCGCAGTAATTACCGCAGCTTTGTTTTGACTGCCGCTATTTGTTGGCATGGCCCTCTATTTCCAGGTTTGACCCAGCACCCGGACCCAATTTTCATGGGTCACTTTGCGCAGCGCTTCATCGTCATAGCCATTGTCTCGCAGACATTCGAGGAGTTTGGGCATACCGGCGGCGTCACCGAGTTCCAGCGGCATGATGGCCCCGTCAAAATCCGAACCCAAGGCCACGTGCTCGATCCCGATGCGCTGGGCAACATAATCAATATGGCGCACGATTTGGGATATCGGTGTTGCGGCCTTCAGAAGACCGTCGCCCCGCAGGAAACCGACATGGAAATTGATCCCGATCACGCCGTCCGACTCGCCGAGGGCATCCAGCTGCTTATCGGTTAAATTGCGGGTCGACGGGCAAAGCGCATGGACCCCGGCATGGGTTACCACCAGGGGTGCTGCGGTAATCCCGGCCGTGTCCCAGAACCCCTTTTCGTTGATATGGGCCAGGTCGATCATGATTCCCAGCTGGTTGCAGGTTTTGACCAGTTCCCGGCCGGCCTCGCTAAGTCCCGGACCCGTGTCGGGTGAGTGCGGAAACCTGAAAGGCACCCCATGGGCAAATAAATTGGGCCGGCTCCAGACCAGGCCCAGGGATCGCAGGCCGGCCTGGTAAAAAACCTGCAGCGCATCCAGCTCCGAATCGATGGCTTCAGCACCTTCAAAATGCAACACCAGGGCGATCACCTGATTTTGGAGAGCGTGGACAAGCTCATCAGCCTTGCGGATTACTTTGATCTGGCCCCGGGATCTTTCCTGGAGTCGCCACAAACTGGCTACCCCTTTTATTGTTAGCGATTGTGCCCGGGTTAGTTCAATTGCCGGAGGCATAGGCAGGTCGTAGGCGGCGTTGCCGGTCTCCCGGTCCGCGCCCGGGAATCCGTCATCCGGTTTGCCCGATGGAACGAATACGGCAAAAAATCCTCCGCCATATCCTCCCTCCCGCATCCGCGGCAAATCGGTGTGTCCCTGGTCAGTGCGTTCGAAAAAGGGCCGTGGTTTGCCGTCCTTGGGGAGATAGATGCTTTGCAGGGCATCATTGTGGCCGTCGAAAATCGGTAAGTCATCATTTAATGTCATTATTACCCCGGCTACTGTCGTGCTATTGTTAAAAGAGCGCTATTGTTACGATAATATATCAAGCACCAATCTACAAATCCCTTACAGCAAACAATCTTCTGCAATTGTCTAGATTAGTCATGATTAAAAAATTATCAATGATTGCAGCCCTTGTAAAGAAGGTTCAATGCTTTGGTCAATGAATATTGGGATTTATTTGTTATTTGGTGCTTGATATTTGGCTTTTTAGTTCAAGGTTTGAACTGTGATTTGGCAATTTGCCCGGATCGATGTCTGAGCGATTGTATAATATCAAAAAAGTATATACAGTTGACCGCAATCGGGTTAAATGCTACATAAATGCGGTGCGGAAACGATTGTTTTCGTTCAACCCACCATGTGACTTTACCTGCCAAAGAACTTCTAACTCATTTTGAAAGGAGGAAAATCATGATCAAGAAAATTTTCGTCGGTTTAGTTGCGGTTCTTGTGCTCCTCAACCTGGGGCTGGCCCCGGGGGCAGACGCTGCCGGGCGCAAGGATGTCCTGGTAATCGGTATGGCAACCAGCGACATTATTTCTTTGGATCCGGCCAAAGCGTTTGAGTTTTCTGGCGTGGGAATCATCAACCAACTATACGACAAACTGCTCGATTTTCCAGCAGGACGGTTCGACAAGCCCGAGCTGTCCTTAGCCGAGTCATGGAAGGTTTCGGATGACGGCAAAATCTGGACGTTCACACTAAAACAAGGGATCAAATTTCATAGCGGCAATGAGGTAACGGCTGAAGACGTCGTTTATTCATTCAAACGGGTGGTCTACCTCAAAGACCAGCCGGCCTTCATTCTCACCCAGTTCGGTCTCAAAGAGGATTCAATCAAGGCTATCGACAAATACACAGTTCAAATAACCTTGGACAAACAGTATGCCCAGGGGATCTTTTTCTCCTGCCTGTCCGCCGGAGTCGCCAGCATTGTGGATTCCAACGTCGTCAAGCAGCATGTCACCAAAACCGATAAATATCCGAATGGTGATATGGGGCTTACCTGGCTGTCGCGCAACTCTGCCGGTTCAGGGCCGTTCATCCTGCGCAAGTGGGACAAGAGCGACCGCGTGGTTCTGGACGCCTATGCGGACCATTTTAAAAATTCGCCCGCTGTCAAGCGGGTAATCATCAAAGAGATCGTCGAAGCCACCAGTCGGCGCCTGCAAGTGGAAAAAGGGGATTTGGATGTTGCCTGGGAAATGTTTCCGGACCAGGTGAGGGAACTTGAGAACAACGCCGACATCGGTATTGCGCGGGTCGCGGCACTGCAAATCTGGTATGTCGGTATGAATGTCGGCAAAGGCCCGCTGGCCGACAACCGGGTGCGTAAAGCCATACGCTACGCCATTGATTATGACGGCATTATAGAAAGTATCATGTCCGGTGCCGGTGTTCCGACCAATACCTTCATTCCCAAAGGATTTGCCGGCTATGAGGATAAAATTATTTACCGGAAGGATTTGGCTAAAGCCCGTCAGCTGTTGAAAGAGGCCGGCTATGCCGATGGCTTTAAGATCTCCATGGATCACGGCGATCAAACGCCTTATCCCGAAGTGGCGCAAGTCTTGCAGAATGCCCTGGCTCAGGTCGGCATCGAAGTTAAGCTCAACAAGTTGGTTTCAGCACAGTTATGGCCGAAATACCGGGCTCAAAAACATGAGCTGGTCCTGGCCCGCTGGGGACCCGACTACATCGACCCGCACACCAATGCCCAGCCATTTGCGGACTATAAAGCCAAGCAGTTATGCTGGCGAAACGCCTATTACAACGGCAAGACATCCGAGTTGATTCAGGCGGCCGGCATCGAAATGAATGATGAAAAGCGAATCTCCCTGTATCAGGAGGCCAACCGCATCATCCAGGAAGAAGGACCCTATGCGTTCTTGTTCCAGCCGCTATACCAGCACGCGGTTCGCAAAAACGTGGAAAATTTTTATGCAGCTCCTACCTTCAGCCTATGGAAGCTTTATTCGGTCAGCAAAAAATAAGCTGTCTGAAAAGCCCACCCCTAATCCAGCTGGCAGTGGGTGGGCTTTAGACTAGTTGATAGGTAACTCATTAATATCAAATAAATTGATCTCGTGTCAGGAGGATTTGCGCCTTGGGGTGAATGTTGAAGGTCCCGTTTACAACATTGACTCCCCTGGGGCAAACTTGGAAACCGTGAATGTCTTATCCTTTTTCAACTTGAGGCTGAATTTCGAGGCTCTAAATTAGATGACCCAATATCTCATAAGGCGTTTATTTACTTTGGCCATTACCTTGTTTGGGATCATGGTAGTGACCTTTTTCATATCCCTGGTGGTTCCCCTTGATCCGCTGGCCGCCATTGCCGGCCCCCAGGCACCCCAGGAAACTGTTGAGCGTTTGCGAACCCTCTACGGCTTCGACCAGCCGATCTATGTGCAGTTTTCCCGCTATTTCCAGAGACTGCTGCAGGGCGACCTGGGCACGTCATTTCAAACCGGAAGACCGGTGCTCGAAGATATATTTCAATATTTTCCGGCCACCATCGAGCTGGCAACCGTAGCGCTTATTATTTCGATCATTATCGGAATACCGCTGGGTATCCTGTCAGCCGTTTACCGCAACTCTCCCATCGATCATTTTTCGCGTGTATTGAGCTTAATCGGGGTGTCCATGCCGGTTTTCTGGCTGGGTCTCGTATTATTGCTGGTTTTCTATTTCAAACTGGGCTGGTTTCCGGAGCCCGGCCGCCTCGATATTATGCTGATCGAGCCGGACCGGGTAACGGGCCTTTTGCTCATCGACAGCCTGATCGCCCTGGACTGGGAAGTATTCTGGGATGCCTTGAAGCACATGGTCCTGCCCGCGTCGGTGCTGGGTCTTTACGGGTTGGCCGGCATTGCCCGCATTGTGCGCTCCAGCATGCTGGATGTGCTTTCCCAGGAATATATCAAAACCGCCCGCATCAAAGGCTTGAATGAGTTCTTGGTGTTGACCCGGCACGCCCTGCGCAATGCGCTGGTGCCGGCCGTCACTGTCATTGGCCTGACTTACGGTGGTCTGCTGGAAGGATCGGTGTTGACTGAAACCATTTTTTCCTGGCCGGGGCTGGGCCGCTATCTGGCTACAGCGTTTTTGACCCTGGACTTGAATGCTGTTGTCGGTGGCACCATGCTGGTGGCCCTGACGTTTTCTCTGGCCAACCTGGCAGTGGATCTGGTTTACGCATTTTTAAATCCCAAAATAACACTGGCGCAACCATGAACCTAACGAATGCCCTAAATAAAACCGAAGCCCGACGCCAGCGTTGGGAGGCCCGGCGGCGCTATTTGAAAGACAGTTACATCCTGTGGCGGCGCAATCACCTGATGGTGGTTGGAACAAGTATCATCATCTTTTTGTTGTTGGTCGCCGCCGCCGCACCCCTACTGGCAACCCACGATCCGTATGAACAGATTTTACCGGATCGTCTGTTGCCGATTTCGGCCGAACACTATTTCGGCACCGACAGCCTCGGCCGGGATATTTATTCACGCGTCGTGTATGGCTCCCGCGTCACACTGACCATTGTCTTTCTAGTGGCCGCCATCAGTATGCCGTTGGGGTTGGTGATCGGGGTTCTGGCCGGCTACTTCGGCGGAGCACTAGACGAGATTTTAATGCGCCTTTCGGATGTCTTTTTGGCCTTTCCCAAGCTGATCCTGGCCATTGCATTTGCCGCCGCACTGGGACCAGGGGTGGAAAATGCCATTGTGGCCATTTCGGTCGCCAACTGGCCAAGCTACGCCAGGCTGGCCCGGGCCGAGACTCTGAGTGTGCGCAACAACGACTATATCCAGGTGATTCGCAGTATGGGTGCCAGTAACCTGCGCATCATGGTGGGCCACATCACTCCCATGTGCCTGTCTTCGATTATCGTCCGTTTGAGTCTGGACATGGGTACCATTATTCTAACCGCCGCCGGACTTGGATTTCTCGGGTTGGGCGCTCAGCCACCGGTGCCGGAATGGGGACTGATGGTCAGCGACGGGCGTCAGTTTCTGGTGGATCAATGGTGGGTCTCGACCTTGCCGGGAATTGCCATTTTAATAGTGGTCATGGGGTTTAATTTAATGGGTGACGGCTTTCGCGACATCCTGGATCCCCACCAGCGGCAAAGCTGAATGGAAGTCGGAAGTGGGAATGTGGAAGTGGGAATGTGGAAGTGGGAAGTGGGAAGTGGGAATTCGGAAAACCGATTTAGGCGGTAGTCATTGATCCCACTAGTACTACAGACTTAGGCTGGAAAGCCCCAGGCCTTTGGCAGTATTAAAAAGATTGAGCGAAGCGAATCATTCATTAGTCATTAGTCATTAGTCACTAGTCATAATTCATTAAACGTTAGTCATTCACCCGGATTTCCTGTTGAGTGGTCATATTACGATGGCATCAATTGAAGAGCCCCTGCTGACAGTGCAAGATCTCAAGGTTCATTTCTACACCTTGCGCGGCGTGGTGCATGCCCTGGAGCGGGTATCTTTTTCATTGAATCGTCAGGAAACCCTGGGCTTGGCCGGTGAGACCGGGTGCGGCAAGTCAGTAACCGCACGCTCTGTGTTGCGTCTGATCGATCCGCCCGGGCGCATTATCAGCGGCGCTATCTCGTTTAAAGGGCAAAATCTGCTAACCCTGGATGAAACGGCCATGCGCCATATTCGCGGCAGCAAAATATCCATGATCATGCAGGAGCCGAAGATGTCATTGAATCCGGTCATCCGGGTAGGCAATCAAATCGCTGAAACATTGATCATTCACGGTCAATCCCTGAATCGCCGGTCGGCCAAAAGACTGGCCGTTGATATGCTGGCCCAACTGGGTATCGGGGATCCGACTCGCATCGTGAGACGCTACCCGCACGAGTTAAGTGGCGGCATGTGCCAACGGGTCATGATTGCTATGATGCTGGTGACCCGCCCGCAGCTGCTGATTGCCGACGAGCCGACTTCGGCCCTGGATGTCACGATTCAGGCCCAAATTCTGGAGCTGATCCAAAAGCTGATCCATGAAATCAAAACATCCGTTCTCATGATTACCCATGATCTGGGAGTAATGGCCGAAACCTGCGATCGTGTGGCAATCATGTATGCCGGAGATATGGTGGAAATAGGCACGGTGCGCAGTGTGCTGAAGAACCCCCTACACCCCTATACCCAGGGGCTTTTGAAAACGGTTCCCGATAAATCCCAACCGGATCAACCCCTGTATTCCATCAAGGGGAATGTGCCAAGCCTGCTCGAGCCGCAGACCAACTGTCGATTTGCACCCCGCTGCGAATGGGTCATGGAACGTTGCCGGCAGGAGATACCGCCACTGTACAATCTGAACGGCAACCATCAGGCCGCCTGCTTTATCCATGATTTTTGAATATTAGTATCAAATAGATCTGCTATTAGAGGAAGTCTACCATCACAACACACATCGATAAAACCTTGCTGCGGATTGAGGACCTGCATGTCCACTTTCCCATTCGGGAAGGCTTGCTGCTGCATCACCATGCAACGGTCAAGGCCGTAAACGGCTTGAGCTTTGCGCTGGATCGGGGCGATGTGTTCGGTTTGGTGGGGGAATCCGGCTGTGGCAAGACAACTTTGGGACGCGCGGTGGTGGGACTGGCACCCATCACCGACGGTGAAATCTATTTTAACGATCAAAGCATCGTCGGGCTTAGCGGTCGGGCAGCCTACGAACGGGCCCGTCATATCCAGCTGATATTTCAGGACCCATACTCGTCGCTGCACCCCCGCAAAACCGTATGCGATCTGGTGGGAGTGGGGCTAAAGCTCCACGGTCTGGCCGAAGGTTATCAGATCGACGAACAGGTGTTGGCCATGCTCAAGCGGGTCGGTTTCGGCCTTGAGCATCTGTATCGATATGCGCATGAGTTTTCCGGCGGCCAACGCCAACGTATTGCCCTGGCCCGGGCTTTGATTTTGCACCCGCAACTGCTGATTTTGGATGAACCGACCTCAGCCCTGGATGTTTCCGTTCAAGCCCAAATTTTGAATCTGCTAAAGGAATTGCAGCGCGATTTCAACCTGACTTACCTGTTTATTTCCCATGATCTGGGAGTCGTGCGATATATGAGCAACCGGATCGGCGTGATGTACCTGGGTAATATGGTAGAAACCGGATCAACCCGCGAAGTTTTCAAACTGGCCCAGCATCCTTACACCCGGGTATTGCTGTCATCTCTGCCATCGCTGGATCCCGATACACCGCATCATGGAATATTGCTGGAGGGTGATCCACCGACACCCATAGATCCGCCACCCGGCTGCCCCTTTGCGTCCAGATGTCCCATAGTCCGGGACCGCTGCCGGGTCGACAAACCGGCTTTAAAGCAACGCGGCCAAAAATCCACTCACCTGGCCGCCTGTCATTTTCCATATACGGATTAGCGCTGCGGCCTATAAACAATGAAGATGGCAGATGGTTATACAAAAGCGCATTCCATCCCCCCGGTTCTATATTGCCCGCACGGTTCCTGATCGCTTGTGTTTTACGGAAATCAATGATAAACCTATATATATTAGGGCTAACGATGCTACTAGGCCATTGAAGATGGCAATATGGATGACTAAACTAAGGAACTAAAATCATGTTGCTGAATTCATCGGGAACAGCTAAAGGTGGGGTCGCTTGGCTGGCGGCCGGAATCATTATCGTTTTTCTGGCTGTATTATGGCTCTTTTCAGGTCGTGGTCCCTGGGCACCAAAAGCGCCGGATGAGATATTGGCCAAAACGGTAATTCAAAAAAAAGTGAAGTATATTCCCAAATCACCGGAACCGGAAACCGTCCAAAAAGCGGCGGCGGCCGTAATCCCCCTCAAAAAGCCGGCGCTAGCTCCAAAGCCCCAACCTCCGGCACCTGTAAATGTTGCCCAACCGCCGGATTCCTCTATGGCCGAGCAGCCGGTGCAAGAAGAACCGGCAGCCTCAGCACCCATCGTCACAGCCGAACAAACGCCAAAATCACAGGTGTCGGCCGAAGGATCATCGGCAGCCGAAGAGCCAACGGCAGTCAAAGAGCCATCGGCAGTCAAAGAGCAACCGGCAGCCAAGGAGGCGACGGCGATTGCCTCGGCCGTCCCGGAATCCAGTCCACAAGCCAAGACCGAGCCGACGCCGGCAGTAAAGCCGGCTCCCGCAAAAAAACCGACTCCGGCAAAGCCTTTGGTGGCTATGACGAAGCCAGCGGCGAGGAAAATCCATCGCGAAAAATGGCTTCTATCCCAGGACGCTTCGTCCTACACGATTCAAATCATCGGCGTTTCCACCGAGAAGTCAATGCTGAAATTCATTGAAAGGAATCAGTTATTGAAGCAAAATGATATCGCCTATTATGAATCGATCTTGAGGGGCAAACCCTGGTTCCAGGCCTTATATGGCATATACCCTACGAAGGAAGAGGCCCGGCGGGCGATTGAAAAGTTGCCTGATAATATACGCCTGGCCGGACCTTGGATAAGGAGTTTAGCGGCGGTGCAAAATACGATCGGGAAATAAGGTGAGATCGATTCAATTCTCGGAATTATCTTCCGCCCCCAGCATCTCTTCAGTTTCCATCCACATGACATTGATGATGCCAAAAGCGCAGGCTAACAATACGCCCAATATCCATGCAAAATACCACATAAAATATCCTTTAATTTATATTCCTATTGTCTGTAAATAATTGCCGTTTCGTTAAATTAACCTGGTACGCTATGGTCCGTCGTCAGTGGTCCGTTATTTGTTGACTGTTGGAAAAAAAATAGCAACTTCGACGGACCACGGACAACGAACAACGGACTTCAATACGCCGTATGCGTTTCCTTCTCGATCCTGTCTTCCGTGACCTTACCCCGCATAACCCGATAGACCCAACTCGTGTATACCAGCACGATCGGCAAAAATATGACTACCGCCATAAACATCAGGTTCAATGTGCGGTGGCTTGATACCGCATCATATACCGTCAGGCTGCTGTTAGGATCCGTGCTGGACGGGATGATAAACGGAAACATGGCAAAACCGGCCGTCAGGATCACTCCGGCCAGCGCCGCACCGCTGCAAACAAATGCCGCACCGGGTCGATTGGTCCCGGACAGCACAATTGCCAGAATTGCTCCGGCAAACGCCAAAATCGGAGCCATGATCGTGTAGCCGCACGCTGCGTAATTCTGCATCAACCCGCCGGCTGCCATTTCAACCTTCTTTGCCAGGGGGCTGAAAGCGGTTCCGGGATCCGGCATAGAGACGATCCGATAAAACTCAATGCCGTAGGCCTGCCAGATTCCGGCCAGGGCAAAGGCGGCCATAAAGGCGATGCCGAAGATCCGTACCGCTTTTTTGGACCTGGCATTGATTGGATTTTCGGTGCGGATCTGCAAAAAAATGGCCCCGTGCATCACCAGCATGGTTACGCTGACCACTCCGGCCAGCAGGGCGAACGGGTTAAGCAGCCCCCAGAAACTGCCGGTATACGACAATCTTTCAAATTCACCGTAATGAAACGGGACTCCCTGCAGCAGATTGCCGAATGCAACGCCAAAAACAAGGGCCGGTACCAGCCCTCCGACAAACAATCCCCAGTCCCAGGCATTGCGCCAGCGGGTATCTTCAACCAAACTGCGATATTTAAAGCCTACCGGTCGAAAAAAGAGCGCAAACAACACCAGCAGAATGGCCCAATAAAATCCAGAGAAAGCCGCCGCGTAAACCAGGGGCCAGGCAGCAAAAAGAGCACCACCGGCCGTTAGGAGCCAGACCTGATTGCCCTCCCAGGTCGGTCCGATCGCATTGATCATCACGCGCCGCTGGGTATCTGTGCGTGCAACAAACGGCAGGAGCGTTCCAATCCCCAAATCAAAACCGCCCAACAGCGCAAACCCGATCAGCAGGACCCCCACGAAGACCCACCAGATGATTTTCAACGTCAGATAATCGAATAACATGCTGGATTCTCCTTAATGCTAGCTAAGCAAATTAGTAAATCACACTCACTAGCGGAATACTGGAATACTGGAATATTGGAACAATGGTCCCGCCATTGACGGAATCGAAAGTAATTCTAAAATTGCTCAAATCCTTTTGAAGACCAATATTCCAATGTTCCACCATTCCATTATTCCCTTTGCGCGACAAATCCAAAAACAAAATAAGCCAATAAATTATCTTTGGGTTGTGTTATTGTGAGACGTCAACTCACCACGTCCTGCTCAAAGTGATACCGGCCGGTATGCAAACTACTGGGCCCCAACCGGACAAATTTGGTCATCAGATACATTTCAACGACCAAAAAGATCGTGTAAAGAACGGTAATCACCACGATGCTGCCGATGAGATCGCCGGTCGTCAAATTGGAGGTTGAGAAATAAGTGGGCAGCACACCGCCGATGGTCCAGGGCTGGCGACCGTATTCCGCCACAAACCAGCCCAATTCAATGGCGATCCAGGGTACCGGCAAACTGAAAAACAGCGTTTTTAAAAGCCATTGCTTCCGGTCGAAAACCCGCTTGGCACAATAATAGAAACTCAGCGCAATCAACGCCAGCATATAGAAGCCCAGTCCTACCATAATGCGAAACGACCAGAACATGGCCGCCACGTTGGGAATCGTATCCCGGGCCGCCTGTTTAATCTGCTGCTCCGTCGCATCTACCACCCGCGGTGTATAGCGCTTTAGCAGCAGCCCATAGCCAAGGTTTTCTTTGTGATGATCAAACTGCACTTCGTTCGCAACCGATCGATCGCCGGCGCGTATTTTTTCCAGCATTTCATAAGCAATCATGCCGCTGCGAATCCGCACCTCGCTGTCGGCGATTAAATCCTTGATACCCGGCACCGGCGTATCAATCGAACGCGTAACGATCAGGCCGCCGGCCCAGGGAATTTTTATCTCGGCCGCGGTTTCCTGCTTTTCCTGATCCGGAAAACCGAACAAGGTAAAGTGACTCGGCGGCGGTTCCGTCTCCCATTCAGCCTCCATGGCTGCCAGTTTAACTTTCTGAACCTGGCCGACCACATAACCGGTTTCATCCCCCAGAACGATCACCGATAAAATTGATGCCAACCCGAAACCGGCCGCCACCGCAAACGAACGCCGGGCAAAGGCCAGGTCCCGGCCTTTGAGCAGGTAGTAAGAGCTTACCGCCAGCACGAACATGGCCGAAGCCACATAACCGGCCCCGACGGTGTGGACAAATTTAACCTGGGCCACCGGGTTGAAAAACAGGTCCTTGAAACTGGTCAGTTCCATACGCATGGTTTCAAAGTTGAACTCGGCGCCGACCGGATTCTGCATCCAGCCATTGGCCACCAAAATCCACAGGGCGGAGAGGTTGGCGCCCAGTGCCACCAGGAATGTGACCGCCAAATGCGCCCGTTTGCTGAGACGGTCCCAGCCGAAAAAGAATAATCCGACAAAGGTTGCCTCCAGGAAAAAAGCCATGAGCCCCTCGATTGCCAGGGGAGCGCCGAAAATATCGCCGACATAATGGGAATAGTAGGCCCAGTTGGTACCAAATTGAAATTCCATGGTGATCCCGGTGGTCACCCCCAGCGCAAAGTTGATGCCGAACAGTTTGCCCCAAAAACGGGTCATATCCTTGTAGATTTGCTTGCCGGTCATGACATAGACCGACTCCATAATAAACAGGATCCATGCCAGACCCAGGGTCAGGGGAACAAAGATGAAATGATACATGGATGTTAATGCAAATTGCCAGCGGGAAAGCTCAACAAATCCTTCTGTGGGTAGCATAGATCTGCTCCTAAAATGTCTGTGACAACGATTAACCTTGATCGTTGTTAACGTTTTAATGTAGTAATTACAGGTTTTGTGCAATCCCTCCCAAGGCGGATTATCGGTTGAATTTCAATCGCTGGGGATTTTCCATGCACAAATTACCAACCGGCTAATTGTTGCAACTGGTTGATCTACTATTATATTGAGTCAATCTTTGTCAAACAGAATTCCCATGAATCCCACCAAAAAGCCATCCAACAAAAAGGCACTGCGCTGGTTGTTCCGTCGGGTCGGTCCGGCACGCAACTGGATTATGATTTCAGTTGGACTGGGTCTGGGCAGCGGCCTCTTGCTGATTGCTCAGGCGAGCTTCTTATCCAGAATCGTACACCAGGCCTTCATGGAAAAGCGCTCCATTGAACAGTTAGGGGGCCTTTTTGCCGCATTGGCGGTGACTATTATATTACGGGCCGCCCTCGGCTGGGCCCGGGAGGTGAGCGGGTTTTATGCCGGATCCAGCGTTCGGCGGGAAATTCGCTTGGAACTATTGCAGCATATCGTTGAATTGGGCCCCTCATATACCGGCAATCAAAGTACCGGTGCCTTAACCAGCACCATCATGGATCAGGTGGAGGGGCTGCACGATTTTTATGCCTTTTATCTGCCCCAGCTGGCCCTGGCCGTGATGATACCGGCGGCAGTTCTGGCTTTTGTCTTTCCCCAAAGCTGGGCGGCCGGAGGACTCCTGCTGGCCACCGCGCCCCTGATTCCCCTGTTCATGATTCTGGTCGGCATAGGTGCGGAAAGTATCAGCCAAAGGCACTTTCAAGCCCTGGCCCGCATGAGCGCTTATTTTCTTGATGTTTTACAGGGATTGACCACACTTAAATTATTTGACCGCAGCAAAGCCACCGGGAGGACTGTCGCAGATGTATCGGATGAGTATCGCAAGCGCACAATGGGGGTTCTGCGGGTCGCATTCTTATCCTCGGCCGTGCTCGAATTCTTCAGCTCGATCTCGATCGCCCTGGTGGCGGTTTTTTTAGCGATGAACTACCTGGGCTACATCTCCTTCGGCGTCTATGGACAATCGTTGAATTTGGCCAGCGGCTTATTTATACTGCTGCTGGCGCCTGATTTTTATCTGCCCCTGCGCGAGTTGGGAACCCATTATCATGCCCGCGCCGAGGCCGTCGGGGCAGCTGAAGAAATCCTGAAAATATTTTCGGTACCGCACTCAGTAGCCCTGAAGGGCACGGCTGTCTGGACTCAACCAGATTCCTTTAGGATTCAATTTCAGGACGTAAGCCTGGCATTTGACGGTGGACGCAGACCCGCGTTGCAGGGGATGACGTTTAACCTGAAATCCGGCCAACAGATTGCCATGGTGGGTGGCAGCGGTGCCGGCAAGACCACCACCCTCAATCTTTTGTTAGGTTTTTTGAAGCCGGACAAAGGATCCATCCTGGTTAACGACAATAACCTGACAGATCTCTCACCCGAAAGTTGGCGCAGACAAATCGGCTGGATCGGCCAACGCCCATTTTTATTTCATGGCACGATCAGGGAAAACATACTGTTGGGCCGTCCCCAGGCGACTGATGATCAAATCACAAGGGCCGCCGGTGCGGCCGGAGTACTTGAATTTTCAATCCATTTGCCTGAGGGGCTGGAAACCCGGGTGGGTGAGCAGGGCGCCGGAATTTCGCGCGGGCAGGCCCAACGAGTTGCCCTGGCAAGAGCCTTTCTAAAAGACGCGCCGATACTGCTGTTGGATGAACCGACCGCCGGTCTGGATATCGAAAATGAGTCCATGGTAATGGACGCCATCAGCAGACTTTCCCGGGGACGCACCGTGTTGATGCTCACCCACCGGCTGACAAATATCAGGCAGGCGGATCGGATACTGGTCTTGAAAAACGGTTGTGTGGTTGAACAGGGAAATTATTCGGAGCTGATGGATGCCGGCGGGGTGTTTGGTAAACTGGCCACCAGAGGAAATTGAAGATTGAAGAATTAAGATTGAAGATTTGTGGAATTTTATCGATTTTATTACTACCTCTTCGTAGAAAGGCAACAACGACAGGCCAGGATCCAAGCTCAGAGGGCCAGGCTTTGGTTTTACCCCAGAGGGGGGTGCTTTAAACATTGAATGGAATTATGGAACCTTGAGCATAAAAATTGAATAAAAAGGACAGAATTCCTTCATTCTTCAATCTTCATTCTTCAATCTTCAATTCGTCACAGGGGGATAACAATCTTGTCTAAGCAACCTCAGACATTAACTCTCTTTGTCAAACTCATCGGACGTCATTTCAAATGGATGGTCCTGGGCACCGGATTCGGATTGTTGGCGATGGTCTCGGCCGTCGGACTGCTCGCCCTATCCGGCTGGTTCATTACTGCCGCCGCCTATGCGGGGCTGACCGCTGCCACAGCCCAGTTGTTTAATTTTTTCCATCCCGGCATCGGCGTGCGCTTGTTCGCCATTGGCCGCACCCTGGCGCGCTACGTTGAAAGAATTGTGAACCATGATGTTACGTTCAGAATTCTGCGCAGCCTGCGCAGCTGGTTTTACAGTCATCTGGAGCCCCTGGCACCGGCCCGTCTGATGGGGTATCGCAGCGCCGATATTCTAAATCGGATTGTGGCCGACATCGACGCCTTGGACAATGTTTATTTGCGAGTACTTTCGCCGAGTATCGTGGCCCTGATCACGTCGATTCTGGTGATAATTTTTCTTTGGATTTTTGATCCGCTGATCGCATTGTATGTCGCAATATTTCTGGGGATGGCCGGCTTTGGTGTTCCGGCGCTGGTGCTGCGTCTGGCAGGATCCAGTGGACAAAATCTGCCGTTTCTGATATCCGATCTGCGAATCCAGATCGTCGATGCCCTGCAAGGGCTGCCTGAACTGCTGGTATTCGGTGCCGACACACAACAGATTGAAATAGTGCGAAAATGCAATTCGGCACTGTTAAAAGTCCAGTTGCGCATGAGTCATATTCGGGGGGTATCGATGGCTCTGACCACTTTGTTCTCAGGCTTCGCCGTGCTGGCCGCACTGTATATATCGGTTGGCATGGTTCATCGCCAGGTGTTGGATGGACCATCCCTGGCCCTGATAGTGCTGGCGGTAATGGCATCATTTGAGGCAATTAATCCATTGCCTCAGGCATACCAATATCTCGGGCAGACCCGTGAGGCCGGCCGCCGGCTGCTTGAAATCGTTGAGGTTGACCCCCAGGTTGTTTTCCCCGATTTGTCCCAGGTGCAGGACCGACCATTCAGCCTGGCATTTGAAAACGTAAGTTTCCGCTATCGGGGGCCGGATCCCTGGGCCTTGAATAATATAGATTTGCATATTCCCGCCGGTCAACGGGTAGCCGTGATCGGTGAAACCGGATCGGGAAAATCAACCCTGATCCACCTGCTGCTGCGCTTCTGGAACCCCACGATGGGACACATTCGCATCGGAGAAAACAAAATCAGCAGCTACAGTGAGACGGATTTGCGCCGGCTTATAACAACGGTATCCCAGCAACCGCACATGTTCAACGCCACTCTAAAAGAAAACCTATTGCTGGCCTGCCCCGGGGCCGACGATGATAAATTGCTGGCAGCGCTGAATACGGCCCAACTGCTTGAGTTTGTAAACGATTTGCCTGATGGTCTCGAGACCTGGATTGGTGAAGCCGGTCAACTCCTATCCGGTGGTCAGGCACGCCGGCTAGCCGTAGCGCGGGCCATATTGCACAACGCGCCTCTGTGGGTATTGGACGAACCGACCGAAGGGCTGGACCCGATTACCGAAAAAAGAATAATGCAGAGCTTAATGCAAGAAACCGCCGGGCAGACCCTACTGCTGATCACGCACCGGCTGATAGAGTTGGATTGGATGGATCAAATCGTAATGCTGGATCGCGGTCGTATCATCGCCCAGGGAAGACATGCGGAGTTGCTGAAGAACAACCGGCGCTATGCTGAATTGCATATGCGCGTAAGATACTAAATTTTCTCCGAAACAAGGTTTGGGAAAAAAGGCCCCTGCGGGCAGTAATAGCGTAATTCATTGGTTGTAGGTTTCAGGTGTCAGGAAAAAGAAGTACTTTATGCTGACACCTGAAACCCTTGAAAAATCATTACGCGCGGCAACATCGACAAAAAATTGTCTATGTGATGTCGCTAAGCGCCTAATACGTTACATATTAGAGGGGTAGGTTTATCTATAGAGAATATACTACAAAATTAATTACAAGCACCCAATCACAAATAAATTCCAAATTCGAAATTTCAACGATCTAAACTTATATTTGACAGAGCGCAGCGATTCCACCAATCCGCAATCCGCAATCCGCAATCCGCAATCTAAAATCCACTACTCGTTAGCGAAAAGGTCCGTACTGATGTATCGCTCCCCGGTGCTGGGGATAATGGCGACGATGTTTTTACCTTCGGATTCCGGTCGCTTGGCTACTTCCCGGGCAGCCCAGATGGCAGCCCCGGATGAAATGCCGCAAAGGATACCTTCCAGTTTGGCTGCATTGCGTGCCGTTTCGAAAGCGTCTTCGTTGGAGACCGTCACCACATCGTCGAGAAGGGACTGATCCAGCACATCCGGGATGAAACCGGCGCCAATGCCCTGAATCTTATGCGGCCCCTTCTCACCGCCGGATAAAACCGGCGAATCCGCCGGTTCCACAGCAATAACCTTAAATGACGGTTTTCTGGGTTTGATCACCTCGGCCACCCCGGTAATCGTCCCGCCGGTGCCCACGCCGGATATCAGGATGTCGACCTGCCCCTCGGTATCGCGCCAAACTTCCTCAGCCGTTGTTTCGCGATGAATCCTCGGATTGGCCGGGTTGGCAAATTGGTTCGGCATCCAGGATTTATTCTCGGTTTCGAGAATTTCGCGCGCCTTTGCAATAGCCCCCCCCATACCCTCAGCACCGGGCGTCAATACCAGTTCAGCACCGTGATGCATGAGCAATTTTCGCCTCTCCTGGCTCATGGTATCAGGCATAGTCAGGCAGAGGCGGTAATTTTTAGCCGCGCAGATAAAGGCCAGCGCTATTCCCGTATTTCCGCTGGTAGGCTCTACGATCAGTGTTTCGGAATCAATCAGCCCTTCAACTTCGGCGGCTTCAATCATCGATGCCGCGATGCGGTCCTTGACGCTGCCCAGCGGGTTAAAAAACTCGAGCTTGCATAATATATTGGCATTGATGTCTTCAGCCATTCGGTTTAGCCGGACCAGCGGGGTAGACCCGATCGTGCTGCTGATGATGGATTGATATTTCATAGCTGATCTCCTTTCAGAGAAAAGGCAAGGTTACTTGTTACGGGTTGTTGCCACCGGGACCATGTTCAATTCGGGGAGTCGTAGGCCGGCTTAAATTTTTATTCCAGAATCGAATCGATCCACCGAATCGACGCATATTCGTTAGATCCCTTTTTACGAACTACGCCGATTCGGAAGCTAAATCGCCGCGTCAAACATAGCCAATGCCGATTTTTTATTTTTTGATTTGTAAGCCAGGCGCGGAGACTCCAGGGTAACCGTCGTGTCAGTCGGAATCGATTGGGTCAACCACACATTACCCCCGATTACCGAGCGGGCGCCGATGACTGTATCTCCTCCGAGAATCGTGGCCCCGGCATAGATGATGACATCGTCCTCAATGGTTGGATGACGTTTTTTGCCTCGAAATTGATCGGCCGAATCTTTCGGAATGGATAACGCCCCCAGCGTTACGCCCTGATAGAGGCGTACGTTTTTCCCAATATTTGTGGTTTCCCCGATAACCACGCCGGTTCCATGATCGATTACAAAGCACTCCTCGATCTCAGCCCCGGGATGGATATCGATCCCGGTGACACTGTGGGCATACTCGGTCATAATCCGCGGAAGCAGGGGCACGTTGTATTCAAAAAGTTTGTGGGCCACCCGGTAGACCATAATGGCGAAAATACCCGGATAGCTGAATATAATTTCATCATAACTTCTCGCGGCAGGGTCTCCTTCATAGGCGGCTTGCACATCGGTGGCCAGCACTTTTCGAATCGACGGTATGGCCTGCAGCAAATTGAGTGCGAACTGGTGTCCCTGCTCATCGCACACGGTGCAGAGTTGGCCATAGCGGAAGCAGTCGTGGCGAATGCTGCGACCGATCTGATCGGATAGCATATCAAAAAGCTTGGCGGTGGATTCTCCTAAACTGTATCGCAAGTTGGCCGGATCGAGCTTACCCCGGGTGAAATATCCGGGAAACAGGATTTCTTTCAAACGGTCAATAATTTCGATGACGCCTTCGCGAGACGGAATCGGCTCGTAATCAACATGGGTATAGCACTCCCGATCATTGCAGCTTTCGATAATTTCTTCGGCGATCTCGGGCAGCTGGCTCCGGATCTGTGCCAGCGAGTTCATATCGATTTTGCAGGATTCCTCGTCTTTGAGCATTTCTACCATCGGAAATTTATCTCCTTGTAAGCCCTGGAGCGAAATCCGGGCGCAACGATGTTGTACGTTCGTGTCGCTTAACACAGACAGGCTAATACTAAGTCACGAACTGAATCTTGTCAAAAAACAGGGACAGATGAAATGGGTTTTTGCGGAATTAATAAAACAGAGCCGGTATCGGCTCTGTTTCAATCATTAATACTTAGATCGGATGCACCTGATATGGTAATAATGGATTCGGATGATGTTACCATGCCGCAAATAGATTAGAATTGCAAAACCGCCGACATCGCATCCTCGTATTGCTTTTTCATATCAGCAGCCGTGTCATCGATTTGCTTTTTTTCGGGTCCGAATTCAAGTGGGCATTCGGTTTGAAGCTTTTCAACAAGGTGCTCCATATCCGCAATATTCTTGTGAAGTTCTTCAATTCGTGACCGGACTATCTCTTTATCCGAATTTCTTAACTTGTCCACTTTGCGAATCATGTCATACATCTTGGCTTTCCAGCCATAAAGCTCGACCTCTATCGATCGGCAGTAGTTTTTAGCATCCATAAGTTGCCTCCTTTCACCGATCTTCAAACCGCCGTAGACCGGTTATAGAACCACGGGAGGTGGATTTGATAAAAGCGAATTGGATTTTATACACCCGACAAACTCAAAATAAACCGTAAAGGGGTTATGTCAACCTGACGACAATCAAGGACTGTTATCGTAGGTAAGATGGATAAGCGATACCCACTTCTTATGTCTCACTGCCTGATTTGAGCGATCAATAGCTACGGGACCCAATACGGGAATGCGTCAAGCCCGCCCCTACGACAATTTGATTAATCCCAAAATTCAGAAAAAGTGAATTTTTTTCTTGACAGCTTTTCTATTAAAGGATATTTCCTACTTAAACGATATAGAATATTTAGGTCTGAAAACAAAAAAGCGGGGATCAATGAAGCTATCAACTCGAAGCCGCTACGGCACAAGAATCCTGGTGGATTTAGCCCGCCATAATAATCAGGGACCGGTCCAGATCGGCGAAATTTCCAAAAGACAGGACATCTCGGTAAAATATCTGGAGCAACTGATCCGGCCGCTGAAGCAGGCCGATCTGGTTACCAGCGTCAGAGGTCCCAAAGGCGGCCATCTGTTGGCAAAAAATCCGGATAAGATCACCCTGGGCCAAATTGTTCGGCTGTTTGAGGGACAAAGTGACCTGGTTGAATGCGTCAGCAGCCCCGAGAAATGCTCCATGTCCGACGACTGCCAGGTGAGATTAGCCTGGCAGGATGCTACCCGGGTTCTATACGAGAAGCTTGACACCACAACCATCGCGGACTTGGTTCAAACCAACAATTGCGATGAAATATAAATCGGCCGGATAAAAAAGAACCACCCGTTCATTTTAGACAACGCGCAGTGCCTAGCCAGTCGCAAAATCGTCTATGAGAAAGGAAAACGGTCAGCATTGAGTGAACATGAGCCGATTTTCCATGGAATAATGATTTAAACTACAAACGAGGAGGAAGTTGTCATGAAAAAAATTCTCATTCTAGGTTCCGGTGCCGGCGGCACGATGGTCGCCAACAACTTACGTAAAAAATTAAGCCCCAAACAATGGGAGGTGACCATAATCGACAACGATGAAATCCATCACTACCAGCCCGGTTGGCTTTTCATCCCATTCGATGTCTATACACCGGAAGATTGCCAGAAGCCAAAACGCGATTTCATTCCCGAAGGGGTTAAATTTATTTTCGACGAGGTTGTGGGACTGGACAAGGAAAGCCGCACGGTCGAAGGGAAAAAAGGCAAATACGATTATGACTGGTTGATTATCGCCAGCGGATGCGGAATTGAGCCTGAAGAAGTCGAAGGCATGAAGGAAGACTACTACAATAACATTCATGATTTCTACACCCTCGAGGGTGCTATCGCGCTGCGTGAAAAAATGAAATATTTTGACAAGGGGCGGGTGGTACTCAATATAGCCGAGCTGCCCTATAAGTGCCCCGTAGCACCGATCGAGTTTATCTTTATGGCCGATTGGTTTTTCGCGGAAAAAGGTGTTCGTCAGGATGTGGAAATCGAGTTGGTCACGCCCATGGCCGGAGCCTTCTCCAAACCCATCGCATCCGGCATTCTGGGTGAAATCGCCATCGAAAAAAATATTCGTGTCACTCCCAACTTTGATATTGCCCAGGTCAATGTGGAGGAGAAAACCATCGAATCCCATAAGGGAGAAAAGGTAGACTATGATTTGCTTGTCGCCATTCCCCCTAATTTCGGGGCCAATTTTCTTGAAGGCTCCGGTCTGGAAGATCCTCTGCGATTTGTTGAAACGGACCATTTCACGCTGAGAGCCAAAAACGCGGAGAATATTTATGTTGTCGGTGATGCCACCAACGTACCGGCTTCGAAAGCCGGAGCGGTTGCCCACTACCAGTCGGAAACCGTTGTCGAAAACATCATTCGTGAAATTGACGGTCAAGAACCCAAAGGCACCTTTGACGGCCATGCCACCTGCTTTATCTGCTCCGGATACGAAAAGGCGTTTTTGATTGACTTCAACTACGAATACGAACCCCTGCCGGGTAAATTCCCCTTTCCAGGTATCGGCCCTTTCAGTCTGCTGGGTGACAGTTACTTGAATTACTGGGGCAAAATGATGTTTAAGTGGGTTTACTGGAACATGATGCTCAAAGGTATAGAATTGCCCCTGGAGGATCAACTGACATTGGCCGGCAAATTGCGCCACAGCCCGGTAACCGCATAAGGAGGCAGCCATGACAAACGAAGAATTAATTCTTGAGCGACTCGATCGCATCGAAGCCCAGCTGGCTCCGATCACGCAGACTGCCAGCGGCATTAGTGAACTTCGCGAGGACCTGATCCCTCTGAGCGGACAGGCGTTTCGCCTATTAATTCGGGAATTGGAGGATGTGGAATCCAGCTTCCAACTTGAAGATCTGATGGCCCTGTTTAAACGATCGTTGCGCAGTGTCAAGCACATAATTTTTGCCCTCGAGCAGATGGAGAATATTGTAGACTTTGTCACCACAATTGAACCCCTGTTGAAATCATCTGTCCCTCAGGTCATCAATTATCTGGATGATCTCGAACAACGTGGCGTGCTGCGAATTATCACATCCATGCTGGATGTCCGTGCAAAAATTGCAGCCGCCTACAGCCCGGAGGACATCGATCAAATCGGCGATGGTGCTGTGGTGGCCCTGGGATTGGCCAAAAAACTCAGCGATCCCAACGCATCAGAATTTTTGGAGAAAATCGCCGAGCTGCCTTCAAAAGTCGATCTATCCAATGCCAAACCGGTGGGCCCCTTCGGGATGTTGGGCGCCCTGTCCAGTAAAGAGGCCCGGGAAGGCTTGGGTGTATTGATGCAATTGACCAAGGCCATGGGTGAACTGAAAAACGGCGGCAACGGGGCATCCCTGGAATCAGAACCAATTGCCTGATATGCCAGGCGAGCGCGACATGGCCAAACTTGGGATGACAGCCAGGCCAAAGCTTGGTATAGTAGGACCCGCGATGCGGACAGGTTTAATTAATCGAGGGGAGATTTGCAATGGAAAAACAAATGGTCCAATGTGAAGACGGACGGCGCAGGCAGGCCCGCATTCACGGAGTTCCCAAGCAGGAAGGGGATTTCAAAATCTGGCCGGCCGGTGTTCGTTTAAAGGGCAAACATGTCTCCGGGGAAGCATGGTACAGTTATAAAACCAAGACATGGTATTTTCTGGCCGACCCATCGGGCAAGCATGCCCACCTGATGGAGCGGCTTAATACGCAACTAAAAGAAGATTCCATCAACCAATATAAAGATCAGCTTAAGGCGCTGTCGTCGCGGCTTACGGTTGAGCAGAAAAAAATCGCCCAACACCGCGCCGCCAGAGACGGCATCAATGCTGAAATCGAGGATATCAAAGCCAAAATAAGTCAGTTGGAATCCGGCGCGCCGCTGGAATCGGACCGGCCGCTGGAATACTCCCGTCACGTTCGGAGACAGTAAGCCGGACGTCTAATAATGAAGATTGTAAATTGAATTTTCAATCGCCATAAAACCGGCAGGCGAAGCCGGGATTCGAGCTTCGCCTGCGAAACGGTTTTGCCTCCGGGATCCGGATTATCTTGGCGTCCACGGCAATGATACACGGTTTTTGATGATAAAATCGACCGGATGGTAGGAAAGTTTGGCTTTGCGCAGACCTTCATCGTCCAGGTCCTGCTCCCGGTTTACCCGTGCATAATCTGGCGCGGAATGCGCCAGAAACATCTGATTGATGGCCTGGTAGATACCCTTGTATTGTGTATCGCCTTTTTCAAAATGGATGACAATACTGTCCCGGGTCAATTTTTCGGCAACGGTATAGGCCACCATCGCGTCATCTGCAATAATGGCGCCACCTTGAATCCCGTCAAAATGGTCCCAGTCACGGAGTATACGGGAAATGGCCTTATTTTCAGCAGAAAGAACTTCTGACGATTCGCAATCCCGCCACGTACACCAGTCCTGTTGCATGTCAAGTGCCTGATCGACTAGCTCGGCCCCGAAAGGCCGATAGACGTATTCGTATTTTTTTATGAATTGATTTAGCAGATTTTTCTTTTTGTGATAACGGTTGCCCCTGAGTTCGATCAGATCGGCAACCGTGTACAGATAATCCCAGTGACCTCTTTCTTCCGAAACCCTGGCCTCATTTTCCGTTGCCGCACTCCAGATTTCAACCAAATCCTGGGGCACCCGAATAAAATCAGTGAGCCGGTCAGCCGGACCATTGAATCTGCGGCGCCAGTCTATTGAATCCCAGGGGCCCACCGGTGCCCAAAAGATTTCCTCGGGCCGAGTCTGTTTAATCCATACCAGATTATCTTCCCAGGCCCATTGCAGACCGTAGTCTTCGCCCCAGGCCCAAAGATTTAAAAAACTGTAGTCGGAGGCAACCTGGGGGCAGCTGCCCAGTAATTTCAGATAGTCTTGTTGTTTCTCCAGACTTAGCGGTTCAAAAGTAAGGTTCATTGATTCTCAGATCTCCAGTATCAGCCCTATGGGACAATGGTCCGAACCGAAAATATCATTATTGATGATGGTTTCCTTAATCCAGCCTTTGTCAATTATGTCCTGTGTGACAAAAAAGTAGTCAATCCGCCACCCGACGTTGCGGTCCCTGGCATTGGAGCGATAAGACCACCATGAGTATTTTTCCGTATCCGGATTGAAATGACGGAAGGTGTCGACGTATCCCCGGGCTTGGATCTGGTCCAACCAGTCCCGTTCAATCCTTAAAAACCCGGATCTTTTTTCGTTGGCCTTGGGGTGTTTCAGATCAATCTCATTGTGAGCTGTATTGTAGTCGCCGGTGATGACCAGGCTGCGGCCCTGTTTTTTATATTCATCGGTATAGCTGAAAAATGCTTCGTAAAAATCGAGTTTATACTGCAGGCGTTCATCGTTTTTCTGCCCGTTTGGAAAATAGACGTTGAAAAATGTAAAATCATCGAATTCCAATTCCAGTATGCGCCCCTCGCAATCGAATTTAGATTCCCCGATGCCGTGTTTAATGCTTTTGGGTTCCATTCGACTGTAGGTGGCGACGCCGCTGTATCCTTTTTTAACCGTTGAGTATGACCAGTTCGATTCATAACCTTCAATGCTTTCCATTTCGTCTGTCAGCTGGGACGATTGCATTTTGATTTCCTGCAAAGCCACAATGTCCGCATTCAACTTCCTAAATGAATCAAAAAAGTCTTTTTTTATCGCAGCCCGCAAACCATTAACATTCCATGAGATCAACGTTATATTCTTCTTCTTTTTCTTCGCCATGTCTTACCTGTTTACGATATCGGTATTATCACCAATCAAAAAGTAATTATGCAGTTTGCAAGCAGTTATTGAATGTCTCGGTTTTGGAGTTATGGAGTACTGGAGTGATGGCAATTTTAGATCGTGGATTTTAGATTTCGGATTCAATCCATGTACTATAGGAATCGATAAAAAATCCTTCAAAAAAATCCGCAATCCGCAATCCGCAATCCGCAATTATTTTTTCCTCCATCGCTCCAATACTCCAGTTTTGGTAATCATTGTATGTCTTTTGCCGGCTGAAGGGTTGCCGGGATTTCACTCCCCGACCAGCCCTTTGGCTCTGTCGTGCAAACCCAGGTCAGCGGTGGTCTTCAACACGCCGCAAATTGAAACTAGGCACTCTCGCAAAATTGCCGTTTTGGGTCGTGATGATCCCAATTGTGCATCAATAGTTTTCAAATCAGCCATCAATTCGGTCAGGGAATCAAAATCCAAACCCAAACTGCCGCTTTGATCTTTAATCGCCATCAAAATTTCATCGAGGGCCTGCCGGCTGGCGGAATTTAGCAGCGGTTCATCCCCCAGTGCGGTTGGCGCACCGACATCCGCCGTCAACGGTCCGATGAACTCCTGCATCATCTCAGACCCGGCAGCGCTGATTCCAATGCCGCCTGACAGTGTTCTGATTTCAACCATTTGCAAACCCATTAATTCTTCGGCCACCCGGGAGGCAGCATCCCGCTCCAGGTTCAACAGGTCGCCGATGTCATACATGGACACCTGCAACGTTTGATCCCCACGGGTCTGCTCAAACAATTGGACCATGAATTGTTTTCCGGTATCATCCAGCTCGTCGATTCCCATCGTATCAGTACGCCCTTTCTGTGCATAATTTCAGTTCACTGCCTTGTACCTTAAAGTTTCTGCCGCTTGATACTGGATACTGGATGCTGGATTCTCGATCCTGGATACTTGATGGAACGAGGTAAGGTGCAGAGCAAGGTGCCAGGAATGAGAATGAAATTTTTCCTATTTTGTCCTGAACCACTGCACAGCTGTTCATCTACCCTCATTCGTGATCATTGTCTTGGGCCTTTAAACCTTCTACCCTTCACCCGATACCGCTTTTCTCGTGCCTATCGACTTTATTCCGTATCCAGCATCCAGTATCCAGCATCGAGCATCGAGCATCCAGCATCGAGCATCCAGCATCGAGCATCCAGCATCGAGTATCCAGCATCCAGCACCCAGCTTCGAGAAACCAGCACCCGGTCATCCCGCCACAACAGCTCGAATTGCATCTTCAATGTTCGGATATTGGAATGAAAAGTTGTGGCTCAACAATTTATCCGGGAGCAGACGTTGGCTCGCCAAAAAGACTTCGCCGAATTCGCCCATTGCGAGGCGAACCATAAATGCCGGTACCGGCATGATTGCCGGACGATTCAATGCCTTGCCTAAAGTTTTGGCCAGATCACGATATCGTGTCGGATTGGGTGCACAAAAATTGACAGGCCCTCGAATCCGGTCATTTTCAATAATGAAATGAACGGCGGCCATCAGGTCATCCAAATGCATCCAGGGGAACCACTGCTCGCCGCTTCCCATGGAGCCGCCAACAAAAAACTTGAAGGCCGGAATCATTTTGGCCATCGCTCCGCCGCCTCGGCCCAGGATTACACCAAATCGCATCACGGCGACCCGCAAGTTCTCGTCAGCGGCTTGCAACGCCTCTTTTTCCCAGTCCACCGAAACTCCGGCCAGAAAATCATCACCGGGTTGCTCATCTTCTTTGAGCAGATCGTCTCCCCGGCTGCCGTAGTATCCGGCACCGGAGGCGCTGCAAAGTACGACATATTTGCCCCGCGGCAGGGAAGCTATCACGTTGCGAGTGGTTAAAACGCGGCTTTCATATATCTGCCTTTTATAGGCTGCGGTCCAGCGTTTAAATATAGTGGTTCCGGCCAGGTTGACAACAGCATCTGCATCCTGGAAATGATTTTGCCAATCACCCGGTCGAGTGGTGTCCGCTGATATATAAGTATAGTTTTTGTGATGAATTCGATGATGATCGGCGGATCGGCCCAAGCCCGTCACCCGGTGGCCGCCATTGAGAAAATAATCCGTAAGATGAGTACCGACAAAACCGGATCCGCCTGTGATGAATATATTCATGAGTTATCTCATCCTTTGAAGTAGTTATTTTTTTTCTTTTGGACAGGACTGGCCGGATCGAATCCATTTAAGGACTCATCGTATGTAGCATAACAGGGTTTGTCAATACGGGAGGGACATTTGGTGGCGCTAAATCGCCACAATCGGCAAATCAAATTGTCGGCCGCCGGATCAGCAGGGTTGGGAACGGTTGAGACATGCGGGACAAATGCCGATAAACTCAAGCTTATGCCCGAGTATTTTAAAGCCGGTGCTCTCTGCCAGTCCATGGGTAATGCTGACATCGAATCCGGGAGGAGCATCTATTACCCGGCTACAGTCGAGGCAACGGATATGGTAATGGTCGTCCGCCACCCCATCAAATCTTTTGAGACTGGTACCGAGCTCAAGCCTTTGAATTTCTCCGTTGGCGGAAAGAATTTCAAGGTTGCGATAAATGGTGCCAAGGCTGATACGGGGTAGACGCTTGCGAACCATTTCATATATCTCATCAGCGCTGGGGTGGGTATTTACTTTACGGAGTTCTTCCAAAATGACCTGGCGTTGGCGCGTCATCCGCAGATTTGATTGATTTAACAAACCGTCAACCTCCTCACCCGGGCAGACCGGAATTGAAAATTGAAGAATGCAAATTGTCCTGCTCCATGCACGACGCAGTCTGCACACTACCCGCAACGCGAACCCCGCATCACGTAACTCGCAACCCGTCACCTGCTTCCGTTCATCGATCATCAAGTGGTGTCCATTCACACACATCAGGGCCGCAATAATCCCCGATATATTCCGATTCTGGCCGATACAACATCGGTTTGGGCGCAGCCCCTGCAAATTGTTCCTCGATGACATGGGCACACCAGCCGGATATACGGGCGACGGCAAACACCGGTGTAAACAGATCCACCGGGATTCCCATAGAATAATAGAGCGAACCGCTGTAAAAATCTACATTGACGTAAATATCCTTGTTTTTACGCCTACGAAATTCTTCTTTGCCGGTTTTTTCCAGCAAGGTAGAAATATCATACCAGCGGGTTTCACCGGTTTTGACGCCCATGGTTTTTATCATATCTACCAGGATGGGAGCCCGGGGATCATCCGTGTCGTAAACGGCATGGCCCAGGCCGAAAATTACCCGGCCGGCGTCGAATTCCTGATTGACGTAGCCAAGTACATTGTCGGGCGACCCGATTTTAAACAGCATCTCCATAACCCTCGCATTGGCCCCACCGTGTAAATCGCCGGATAAGGAACCTACAGCTGACGCCACCGCGGCATACATATGCGCCCGAGTGGATGCGACTTCGCGGGCGGCAAAGGTCGAGGCGTTGAAAGAATGCTCAGCATGACAGACCAGGGCGACATCCAGAAAACGGGCCGTTTCCTCATCAGGCACTTCGCCGGTCAGCATGTACAAAAAATTAGCCGCGTGATCCAGTTCCGGCAAGGGCTGTACCGGTTCTTGGCCGTTGCGGATGCGGTGCCAGGCGGCGACGACCGCTGAAAATTTAGGTATCAGTTTGATGGCCATGCGCAAAGATGCATCCATGGATTGATCTCTATTTGTAACATCTTCATCATGCTGCGCCAGCATCGGCACCGCAGATTGCAGGACATCCATGGGCATTGAATCTTTGGGCATGGTTTTCATGGCGGCAATCACCTCGGCCGGCAAGCCCTGCTGTTCACGGAGGCGACGTTTGAATTCTTCTAGTTCGGCAGCATCGGGCAGTTTTTCATAAAGCAGCAAATAGGTAACTTCTTCAAAAGTAGCATTTTTTGCCAGATCCTGCACTAGATAGCCTCGGTAAATCAAACGCCCGTTGGCGCCATCAACTTCGCAAATACGCGATTCAGCGATTACTACCCCTCGCAGACCGATATTTACTAAGGGTTTGCATTCTTCCATTTTCCACCTCTCAACGGTTATTGAAGTTTGAACAAATTTGCCTGGTTAAACTTAATGACTGTTTCTAAATTATTCAATATAAAAAATCAAATTTTTTGAAGTAATGCAAAACTGCAATTTTAAAATTGCATTTTGTCCGGAGGACGACGCTCCGGAACATATTCGTGGGGCATTTTCCCGTCATTCCATTCTTTTGAAACATACAGATTGCAATAGCAACTGCCGAATTCTTCGATATCCGGTACGCTGTAAACACAGGGGCAAATGATGTCACGGTCGGAATCCCTGTCACCACACAGCAAACGACACGGGCATCCCATATACCCGTAGCGCTCTTTATTGACTAGCAGTGCTTCCAAAAGCTCAAATGTTCTCTCCTTTTCCTTGTTGAAATAATATCCCTTGGCTTCCTGCACCTTTTTCATTCTCTCATAAAGTTCTTGTGCATCCATCACATTCCCAATGCCTCCTTGATTTCCTTTTCCTTGTATCCGACGATGACCTTTTCACCGATTATAATGGTGGGGAAAGAACAGCGTGGATTAAACTTCTTGACATCCTCGATGATCGCTTTTCTTTCATCCCCTTTGAGCAGATCCACATCGACAAATTCGTATTTGATGGTGCAGCCGTCTATAAATTTTTTGGTGGCCTTGCAATGACTGCAGGTACTCAGCGAAAATATTTTGACCTCCGGGTTAGCCATAAGATCATCCTTTCGTAAATTAGAATGTTCACCGGCATGCAAGCGCGTACTTGCCGGATCCTGAAAAGCAAAATAATCAGGGTACAAATTGCTATGCAAAAAAGAAGCACATTGTTCGATTCGCACCCTTATCGTTGATTTCTTTGGAGCAAAGCTTCTATTCGAAAACGATGACAAGCCGTCAGAATCATACAATTTTAGATAATCCGTCACCATAGCAGAAATTGCTGCTTATTAATACAGAAATCTTTTTTCCGGGACTGCATTCGGTCGGACAGCCACCGACAGACCCAGACCTCCAAATTTTGTACCAAATTTATTTGAGAATTCAGGAATAAAAAAATCTCATAATTTTCAAAGCTTAATCAATACATCAATCCACTTTCCTGACGATCCCATCTCTGTGAGACAAATGAGACACTTTGATTTCAATTGTCAATTATCAGCAGAATTTAATCAGCATCGGTCGAATAGGGATAGTAAAAATTGACAGGACACCACCTCAATCCAGGATTGTCGAGCCAATAACTAATTAACTAATTGAAATTTTTCTATTTTTGTAATCTCCTGATAATTCTAAAATCTATATAGGTATATCTTTGATTTTCATACTGCTTCTTATCGATATGTCTCATAATTTCTTGATACAAACATGTATCTTAATACACAATTTTATTGCTTGTTCATCAAGTAATCCATTCGTCTATCAAAGCAGCCAAAGGTACAGGGTCTGCTTTAATAATATTTCTAAATAGTTATTCGGATATTGAAATAATTACTGCTAAATCCGGCATCTTATGAAAAATGGCATGGATATTGTTATATTCCTCTGTATATTTTAATTAATTTAACAAGGGAGGCAATTAATGGCTGAAAAAAAAGACATCAAGAAAAAGGAGATCGACATCAACTCTGTAACCATCTGTGATGCAACGGCGCAGATGCTCGTCAAGGCCCGCAAGGACGGGGTGGAAACCGCCTTTGATCGTGCGGCGAATATGAAGGCCTGTCCCATCGGTGCCGATTCGGCCTGCTGCAAACATTGCACTATGGGGCCCTGCCGTCTGAATGCCAAGGATCCTTACTCCAAAGTTGGGGTGTGCGGCGCCACCATCGACACCATCATGGCGCGAAATTTTGCGCGCATGGTTACTGCCGGCACGGCTGCCCATACCGATCATGGCATGGGTATGCTGGATCTTTTTCGCGATGTATTGAACGGCAAGATCAAAGACTATTCCATCAAAAACCCGCTTAAATTGATTGAGGTCGCCAAATCGATTGACATCGAGACCGAAGATCGCGAAATCAAGGACATCGCCATGGATCTCTACCACGAGCTAGAGCGAACCTATGTCCAGGTTGACGGAGAAATTCCTTTCGCCAAACGGGTTCCGGCCAAAACCCTGGAGACCTGGCGTAAAGAGGGAATCGTTCCGCGGGGTGCCATGCGCGAGATTATGGAACTGATGCACCGTTCCGCCATAGGGGTGGATCAGCACTACGAAAATATCACCAAAGGCTGCAGCCGCACGGCGCTGGCCGACGGTTGGGGCGGTTCCATGGTCGCGACCGAAATATCCGACATCCTGTTCGGCACACCATCTCCGGTAGCGGTCGAAGTAAATATGGGAGCATTAAAAGAAGACCAGGTCAACATCATCATTCACGGCCACGAACCGAATTTGTTTGAATCGATGCTCGAGTCGGCCGTTGAACCAACGTTGGTCCAGGCCGCCAAAGATGCCGGCGCCAAAGGCATCAATTTGATCGGCATGTGCTGCTCCGGCGCCGAGGTTCTGGTCCGGCATGGAATTCCTCACGCCGGCAACTTTATGTCAACGGAAGCTGTTCTGGTTACCGGTGCCGTCGATGCCATGGGGGTCGATGTCCAGTGCATCAAGCAGGGCCTGGTCAAAGTGGCCGAATGCTACAACACACCCTTGATCACCACCAATCGGCGGGCCCGCATCGAGGGTGCCTTGCACATCGATTTTCATGAAGACGATCCCAAGAGCTGCACCGACGAGATCGTCATTCAGGCCATTGGCCGGTTTAAAAACCGCAATATGCCGATTGAAATTCCTAATATCGTCAACACCGGTGTTCATGGATTTTCCCACGAGTACATCAACTACATGCTGGGCGGCACGTTTCGGGCCTCGTATACCCCTCTCAATGACAACATCATCAACGGCCGCATCCGCGGCGTCGCCGGGGTCGTCGGCTGCACAAACCCCAGAATGAAGCAGGATTATGTCCATGTGGAGCTGGTCAAAGAACTGATCAAAAACGACGTGCTGGTGGTCCAGACCGGGTGTTCTCAAATCGCATTGGCCAAAGCCGGATTGACGACACCGGAAGCAGCCCACCTGGCCGGACCGGGCTTGAAAGAAGTGTGCGAAACCGTCGGCATGCCGCCGGTACTCGGCTGCGGCGCCTGTGTGGACAACAGCCGCATATTGATTGCCTGTTCCGAAATGGTCAAAACCGGGGGATTGGGAGAAAGCATTGCCGATCTGCCGGTCGCCGGATGTGCGCCGGAATATATGAGCGAAAAAGCCATCGCCATCGGCCAGTACTTTGTAGCTTCCGGGGTTTACACGGTATTTGGCGTAACATTCCCGATAGTCGAAGGAACCAAATTCCACAAGCACCTGTTTGAAGAGCTTGAAGAACGCGGTATGGGCAAATGGGGTTTTGCTCGGGATCCCTATGAAATTGCCAGATTGATGATTGGCCACATCGACAAAAAGCGCCGGCAGCTCGGCATCGATAAGGCCAGAGAACGGGTATTGATGGATATGGCCGATCGACGCGATATGGACGCGGCGTAACTCGAATCTTTATAGCAATACCAACCCAAAACAGAAAAGGGGCTCCAGGATGGAGCCCCTTTCGATTTTGGATTGCGGATTTTAGATTTTGGATTTAAAGGATTCTGCCTGTCGTGAGCTTCTTTTGTCTAACGGCCTTTCAAAAAATAGATAGAGCCAAGCGATACCACCAATCCAAAATCCGAAATCTAAAATCCAAAATATACCTATACCCCCAGCTCACTTTTCAGCCAGGCTTTGACATCATCCTCCAACCCGTATACCCCTTTCAGTTCACAAACATCTTTTTCATATTGGGGCGGCAATTCAAATCGTGCCAGTTCGACAGCTTCCTCCGAGTTGCGGCGGATTAAATAAATATAGTAGGGTTTGCGCCAGCAGTTTACCACGAAATAGGTAGAGTAATCTTCTTTTGATCGTATGGTATATTTGCCGCTGCCCCAGTCCGTGTTGCCCCATTCCAGATAAAGCTTCACCGCCTCCTCGGGGCCGAGATCCCAGCTGACCTCATTAATCAAATCTTCTTCTTTTTTTAGTTCTTCCAGTGACAGCATTTTAGCCTCCTTCCTTCGATCGGGATTCAAAAACAATGATAAAAGTAATAATCACCGAAACGGCTGTCAAACGGATGTTGGGATCGGCTGAAAATTTGATGTCTTCCTGCAGTCCCCAGTGCTCCAATCCTCCAAGATCAAGGCATCTCGATCGCTTGCGGCTGCCATAAATTTGTTTTTTTCAGGGATTTTCGGTCGCTGGCATCTAGCCTATGTCGGCTCAAAGCTCGGGATGGTCGGATAGAAAGCGGTACAGTGTGGCCCGGCCGACACCGAGCAATTTGGCGGCTTTGGCTTTATTGCCGCCGGTTTTGATCAATGCCGTGCGTACGCCCTCTGAATTCAATTTTTTGCTCGGTCCCCGGCGAACGCAGGTGTTATCGGCTTCCCGCAGTTCAATTGGCAGATCCTCCACGTCCAGGGTATTGCCGCTGCATTTGACAAAGGCAAATTGGACGGCGTTTTGCAATTCACGGACATTGCCCGGCCACTGATAGTCCAGCAGCAAAGACATTGCCCCGGCCGAGACCTTGAGCGGGTCACGTCCATAGCGTTCGGCGGCTTCCTGCAGAAATCGTTCGATCAGCAGGGGAATGTCAATCTTACGTTCGCGTAAGGGCGGCATGTGAATGGGGATGACGTTGAGCCGATAATAGAGATCTTCGCGAAATTGCGATTTTTTGACGGCATCCTTAAGGTTTTTATTCGTGGCGCTGATGATTCTGACGTCCACTGAAATGGTCTGTTCGCCACCTACCCGTTCAAATGTATTTTCCTGCAGAAATCGCAGCAACTTGGCCTGCATGTTGTTGGACAGCTCGGCCACCTCATCGAGAAAAACCGTGCCTTTGTCGGCCAGTTCAAAACGACCTTTTTTGTCCCGAATCGCTCCGGAAAATGCACCTTTGACATGTCCGAAAAGCTCACTCTCGATGAGACCTTCCGGTAATGCGCCACAGTTGATGGGTACAAATGAGGCTCCGTTGCGCGAACTTTCATTGTGGATGGCATAGGCAACCAGTTCTTTGCCGGTACCGGTTTCGCCGGAAACATGAACCGGGTAATCATAGCCGGATACATCACGGATATGTTTGAAGATTTTATACATCTTGTGGTCTTGGCCGATAATGTTACCGAAGCTTGTCAATTTTCCGGCTTGCAGCTGTAAACTGAAAAGGTCGGTAATGTCCCGAAACGAGGTCAGGATCCCGACAGATTCGCCGTCGTCACCCTTCATGCTGGTGATGCTCATTTCCACCCGACGCGACTCGCCGCTGCGGGTTGTGATCGAAAGGGTATTATCGGCGCTGTCAATCATGTCCGGCGCTTGATCTCCAAATTTGCAGCGTTCACCGCAAAAGGGATGACCAAAGGCCTCATAGCAATCTTTTCCCAGAACATCCTCGCGGTTGTACCCCGAGATACGTTCAGCTTCTTGGTTGAAGAAAAATATGCGTCGATTCATATCATGAGCGATAATGCCTTCCTTGAGACTGTCCAGGACATGCTCCAGGTTATCGCGATGGCACATTATATTTTCAAGTGATAATTCGGACATGATTGATCCGCATAATTAATCCGCCAAACGCTAGTACACACGGAGCTGTATAATACTCATGGATCACTGAAGTAAATTGATCCATCATAGCCCCGGCGGATTAATTATTTAATGCTGCGCATATTTTTGTTTTTATTTCAAAAGGAAAACATAACAAAGGGGTTCTACCATTATTCAGCAATAAATATCAAGCATCCAACATCCGGTTTCCAGCATCCAGTGTCCAGGATCAAGCATCCAGGACACAGGGTATCTTGCGATTCAATTTGATGCCGGACAAATCAATGGCAACATCGTAAGCCAATACTTCAACCCCCCGATTAACGGCCTGGCGCAACCCTTTGCCATAGCCGGGATCAATCAAATCGGCCGGTTCGAATACCCTGGCATCCATTCTCTGAATAAAATAGAACATTATGCACCGGCAGCCGGAATCGGTTAACTTTTCGAGTTCATTGAGATGTTTAAGCCCCCGGGTGGTAACGGCATCCGGAAACCGGGCAACTCCATTTTCAACCAGGGTGCAGTTTTTAATCTCAACATAGCAGTGATCATTGTTGCCGTTGCTTAACCTTAGATCGATCCGTGAGTTGCTGCCGATTTTCACCTCACGTTCAACCGTGTTATATCGAGACAACTCCGAAATCAATCCGGCCTCGGCCGCCTGGAATACCAATCGATTCGGTATCAGGGTGTTTACGCCAACCAGCGAGGTCGGCATTTCGATTAGTTCCCAGGTATATTTTAACTTGCGTTTCGGATTATCATGCCATGATAAGTATACCGGTCGCCCGACATCGGAGCAGCCCGTCATGCTTCCCGTATTGGGACAATGCGCTGTGACAATGCTGCCGTCGGCCAAACGGACGTCGGCCAGAAACCGTTTGTAGCGCTTAATGAGGATCCCGCGGACCAGTCTTGGCCATTCGAGTACACCTGCAGGATCAACAACCTTCTTGTTAGATATCATTTCGGATTTAATAATTTTCTCTCAATAAAATCAGCCAGATTTTCGACCTCCTCGAGACCAAATACGGGCGACTCGATTTGGAGGTCGGCATCCGTGACCACCGCCACCAGATGTTCGTCCCCCCTAAGCAGCGCATCGTGGTGCCGGGCCGCCCGAACGACCTCGATCTTGGGTTGGCGTGCACTTTTATAGCCTTCGGTAATCACCAGGTCCAGATCGCCAAAATAATCCAGCAGGCTTTCCAGGGTACCCCGATGATCATTTTTTACCATGGCAATCTTTCCCGGGGAGGCGATAATAACCGCTTCAGCGCCGGCATCTTTATGGCGCCAGCTGTCCTTGCCGGATTTATCGAAATCAAATATATGGTGAGAGTGCTTGATGGTCCCGACCCGGTATCCTTTACTTTTGATTACCGGGATCAATTTTTCAATCAGGGTGGTTTTGCCGGATTGAGACCGTCCGACAATGCAAATAACCTGCGGCATATTGATCTCTCCTGCCTATTTAATGTTCACCATTCAGTCCTATGAAGGATTTTGGTCTTAAAATCGGATCAAGTAAATATAAGGACGAAAACTATGTTGCAAAAGTCAGATTGTCAAGAATAACCCTGGCGAGGCGCCCGAAACATTTAACTCAAATAATTTGGCGGAAAGAAAAAATGCCTGTCGCATTTGCAGCTTTCAATCGATTCCATTGATAACTTAAGTTTAATGCTTAGAATTCTGAAGTAACTTTACATAATATACTCAAAAATTTCCTGTTATTAGGCATTTAACCCGCCGCCCTGTCAAGCGGCAAATTGGAATATGGTGTTCAATAGCTTTGATTTTCCGAAATATCGAACCATCGTAGTTTTTTACTTTGTACCCGGAACCCGGAACCTTGGACCCAGAACCTTGAACCTCAACCAACCCAGAATTTCATGACACCATTGCTTGAAATCAGAAATCTGGTTAAAAAGTACAAGAATGTTGTTGCAGTTGACGACATCAGCTTTGCCATTGAACAAGGCACCTGTTTCGGGTTGCTGGGACCCAACGGGGCCGGCAAAACCACTGCCATCGAGGTGATTGAAGATGTCGTCAAACCCACATCCGGCGAAATTTTCTACAAAGGCCAATCCCGGGGGGAGGCGTTCGTAGATGAAGTTGGTATTCAGTTTCAAAGCACCGCGCTGTTATCCATGTTGACCGTGCGCGAAACCTTGGAGACCTTTCAGAGCCTTTACCGGAAAACAGCTGCCATCGACGATCTGGTGCAGATGTGCCAATTGGCGGAATTTCAAAATCAATACAATGACAAAATATCCGGTGGCCAGCGTCAGCGCTTTTTGCTGGCCCTGGCACTGATCAATCAACCCGAACTGCTGTTTCTTGATGAGCCGTCAACCGGTCTGGACCCCCAGGCACGCCGCAACCTGTGGCATCTTGTCCAGCAGATCAAAAAAGAAGGCAAAACCATCATTTTGACCACCCACTACATGGAAGAGGCACAATATCTATGCGATGAAATTGCCATCATGGATTATGGGAAAATTATCGCCCACGGTAGCCCGGCCGAGTTGATCGGAACCCACAGTCCGGAGATGACCGTCATCCTCCCCCAAAATCAATTCGTGCTGGATCCGGATCAGCTGACAATGCCCGTCAGAACGGTCAATGACTCCATCGAGATAAAAACCAATGATGTTAATGCGTGCCTGAATTCGCTAATGACCCTTGGCGTTAACCTGTCGGATCTTACGATCCGGTCTCCCAATTTGGAGACGGTGTTTTTAAATCTAACCGGACGTCAATTGAGAGATTAGGGATGAATTTCAAACGATTCTGGACACTGCTCAAAGCCAGGAACCGGGAATTTTTCAGGGACCGGTCGGCGTTTGGCTGGAACTTTGTATTTCCGTTTTTAATTGTCGCCGGATTCGGTGTTATTTTCGGCGGCCAATCTTACACCGAATACAAAATCGGAGTATTCCCGCACAAGACAACCCGGATTCAACTCGAACAGATTGAGATACCCGAAGCTTTTCGAAACATGCGCTACCTGCAATTCATCGGCTTTGCCTCCGAAGCCGACGGGTTGGACAAATTGAAGCACCATAAAATCGACTTTTTATTGAAAAGCGGCAGGCCGCCATATGAATATTATGTCAGCAACGAGTCACCCAAGGGATATGTCCTGGAGCAGATGTTCAAGGCCAGTTTAATACCTCCCGCAACCCGGATCCCGGCTGCAAAGAAAGAGATCAAAACCAGTCCGATACGCTATATCGACTGGCTGTTTCCGGGAATTTTGGCCATGAACATGATGTTCAGCGCCTTATGGGGCGTCGGCTATGTGGTGGTGCGGTATCGTAAAAACGGAGTGCTGAAGCGCTTGAAAGTGACGCCGTTGACGGCCTTCGAATATTTGTCAGCCCAAGCCCTGTCGCGGATATTTTTATTGATGTTTACCCTGACCATTGTGTGGACCGGTTGCGACTTGATTTTCTCGTTTACGGTGTTGGGGTCTTATTTTGATCTGTTTCTGGTTTTCACCTTGGGCAGCCTGAGCCTCACGGCCCTGGGATTGGTGCTGGCCTCGCGGGGCACCAGTGAAGAGTTTACCACCGGTATCCTGAACTTCATCTCCTGGCCCATGATGTTTTTGTCCGAAGTCTGGTTCTCCCTGGAAGGCGCCCCCCAATGGGTCAAAAACGCCGCCCAGATTTTTCCCCTCACCCACCTGCTCACCGCCGCCCGTAAAATCATGCATGACGGTGCCGGGTTGGCGGACATCAGCCTGGAACTGCTGTTCCTCACTTTGATGACCCTGGCCTTTCTAACCCTCGGCGCCAGCTTGTTTTCTTGGAATAAGTAGATGCAGGCGACAACCCGAAAGAATGTAATTCATCGAAGGGCTTTAAAAATATAAATTTCGGGGCATTGGAGTGTTGGAGTACTGGAGTACTGGAGTACTGGAGCACTGGAGTACTGGAGTGTTGGAGTGCTAGGATGTTGGAATGTCGGTTGAAGGCTTGATGGATCTTACTATTGCCAAGTACTTGGAGGTCAAGACCTTCTAATAGCTTCTTTCAATCTTAAATATTCAATCCTTACAAGTGGAAGGGTGGCCTGTGCCGACCCGGCCGCGAGGCGGGTCCGGATGGGGCACAGGCCTTTTTTGTATCTGTTCGGCCTAAACGGGCGCCCCATTCGGAGCCAAGCCTGGATTCAGGCGCAGCTTGGGCTCGTGGATATTAAAATTCACGTACTCGCCGGGTTGATAGATCTCCCGCTTTAAATCATTTTGAAGTTCAATCAGGTTGTCTTCCAGACGGAATTCAAATTCGGCAGCAGGTCCACGGCCGCGCTTGCGATTGGCCGCCCGGCGAAAGACGGTGTAGAGGTTTTCCCAGTCATAAACATCGGGGTAACTGCCGGTTACCTGGGTTGCCATAGTCAGCTCGATGCCTCATAAGTTCATAATTTGCTGGATAACTGTGGGAAATATTTCAGGTGGCACATAGCCACTTCTATTACGTTCCGTTATGCCTTCAGTTTTCGATTTTCGAAGTCCTTGCTCGGATCCCCATTTAGCGTTTCAGAGGTCAGAGATTTACAGAGGTCAGAAGCCGGTGGAGACAACTCGAAAACCGAAGTAGTTGAACCGGAAGCTCGGACCTCGGCTGATGCGGTCGGCGCAGCTTACGTTCTGCCGAACGTGGCAGAACGACCCGCCACGCAACACACGCGGGGCTTCTCCTTCCAGGCTGTCGTCAAATTGCTTTTGATAATCATCATAATTCTTCAGCCATCTGCTCCGGCACCATTCAAACACATTGCCGGATAAATCGGCCGCACCGCATTCCGCATTTCCGCCGGGAAAAATTCCCACTGCCGAAGTACTACCGATCTTGGTATCGCCCATGTTGCATTTAGCTGAATCAAACTCGTCTCCCCAAGGATATATTCGACCATCCGTGCCCCGGGCCGCTTTCTCCCATTGGGCCTCGGTGGGCAGAAAAAATGGATTCCCCGTCTTATCGGACAGCCAGTTGCAAAACGCAGCGGCTTCGTACCAGCTGACGCCTACCCGGGGATGGTTGGGCGTTTGATAGATTTCAGAATAATTTTCCGGACCCATGACATTTTCAGCCAAGCGCCATTTCCAGCCGGCAGGGGTCCAGAACTGCTCTTGCTGATATCCGTCCGCTTCGATAAATGCCTGATATTGGGCGACAGTCACTGGATAGCGGCTAATGCGAAAGGACAATTCGACCAGGGTGCAATTAAACTGAGGCGTCTCATCATTATCAGCATCCGAGTCTCTTTTCTTGTCGCTGCCCATGATGAATGGGCCGGCTTCTACCGGTATCCACTCAATATCCGGCAAACCGTTTTTTGAACCCACACCGCTTCGCGGATCATCGAGCAGTCCCAAGACGGTGCCGGCTTCCGCCCGCTCACGTGGTTTGAGAAGCCCACGGGCGGCCAGTTCCACCAGATTTTCAGGCACCCGCCTCAAAAGCTCCCGGCCAAGCGCTTTGTGGGCGGCCCGGGACAGACCGATTTCCAGCAGGACCTGGCCGGCCAGCCAAACGTTGCGCCACCCGGCATCGTCTTCCAAGGCCGGGGGACTCTGCGGGCAGAGTTCATTCACCAGCATGAGGGGCTTGTCGTAATCGCCGCTGAGGTGAACCAGCCGTCCGACGGCCAGGAGGATAACCTCCCACCAGAAAGTTCCCCGGGCAGCCAGGGTCACACTATGTGCGGAAAGATCGAGATTGCTCAAATGGCAACCGGCCAGATATTCCTCAAAGGTGCGGTGGGGGAAGTTGTAGATCCCGGGTTTGCCCTCCAGCAGCAAACCGGCGCGTAGCTTCATGATCCGTATCATCTGATCCGCCCAGTCGAGGCTGCGCTTGGGATGCAGTTCGCGCAGCCCGCTGAGCAGCATGGATTCGGGAATATCCGCCGTGGCCTCACCGCTGTCGGTGCCGGCAATTTGACCGTGCGCCTCGTAGGTCAGGGCCCAGAGGGAGCGTTTAACGTCAATGTCGCTGAGCCCGGCATCCTTTAAAAGCTGACGCCAATCGATCTCCCGCCGATCATCGCTTTCCAGCTTGATCGCCTCCCAGCGCCACAACAGCATATCGATGACGTCTTCGTAGAGCATGGCCCGGGCATCGGGCAATTCACCCTTGTGGGTATGAACGATGGCCATAACGGTCAGAAGCAGAGGATTTCGCGCCAGCCGCACCAAGTCCGCTTTCCGAACTGCGCTTAGCAGTTTACTGCTAGCAACCGCGGCATTGTTTACAACGGCAAGCCTCTGCAGTTTTTCATACCAGGCATTGATAAAGTGATCGATTTTATCAACGCTGAGATCGGCCAGCTCGAACTGTGACCAAATTCTTCGATCCAGTCGCCAGTTATGATCCTGATAACTCAGAACCCGGCAAGTCGCCAGCATCGGCGCATCCGGAAAAGCCGCCGGCAAATCGGAAATCGTTTCGATGACAGCTTCGCGCAGCGTTTCGTCAAGCGGCACTTCATCCAATCCGTCCAGCAGCAGGATGGCCCGGCCGTCGCGCAGGGCCTGGTGAAAATCGCTAAAAAATTCAGTCAGGTTTCGTTGCGAAAGCCAATGCTTGAGATAAGCGGTCAGCAAGCTGGTTTTGGTGTCTTCACAGGCTGATTTTTGAATCCAGGCAGCCAATTCGCGCAGTACCACCGGCACGGGCAGCAAGTCGCGCCAGGCTGCCGACCAATCCGGCAGGCGATCACGCCAGCCGCTGTTCGGTTCCAGGACATCGCCCGCCAGACACAGGCACAGGTAACTGACAAAGGTTGATTTGCCGCTGCCCGGTTTACCCAGCAGGACCATTCGACGGCTTCTAATCAACGCTTCGCGCGCCGCCAAAGGTCGGCTTCCTTCTTCTCCACGAGCAACTCCGGGAGACCTCAATTCTTTTTCGGCGCGTTCCACACTGGCCGTTGTATCCAGCTGGATATAGACATCACAAAGGTCTACCCGTTTGCCTTCATCCGCGGCCGCATCGGCGCTCTTGAAGTCCAGTCCGCGCAATGGCAAATAGCGATATTGTTCGATTATGCGCTGAAGGTAATGGCGACGCAGCAAAGACATATCCGGCGCAACTTTAGCGGCAATTCTGTCCAGACTTTCTCTTTGCGCGGCGCTATCCTTCACCAGCAGGTGAGTCTGGACGGCGATATTGCGCAGCAATCCGATTTTGACAGGCTCCTGCAGCTCTTCCTGCAGTAGGGCGGCATCATAAAAGGCGTCGATAAAGCGGGCGATCAGGTCGTTGAACTCAACATCTTCCCCCAGCAGCTCCGGAGCCAGACCGGCTGCCTCGAATTCTAAAGCAAGCAGATCCAGATCGATGTCGCTGTCCGGCCGGGGATCGATTACCTGGGAGAGCTCTTCGATGACATCATCGCGTTTCATCCACTCATCGAAGATGCCGAGATAGTGCTTGACCAATTCAGGATCGTCAGTGATGAGGCTCACGGTTTCATGCAGGGCCTGAGCCATGGCAAGATTCAAAGCCAGCTGACGGGGAGTGTCTTTGAACTGTTTTTGCACCCGACGCCCTAGGACCCCCAAAAACCGGCCGCTCACGTCAGCCGCCATACCGGCCATATAACCGCCGGCCCCTCCCAGCAGGATTGTTTGCAGTGGTTCTGCGAGTTGATTAAACCAGGTCAGATCCATAGGAAAGTCTCCCTTTGGCTGGTAGTTTTTGGAAAAATACAGCGGGAGCTAAGAATGGAACAACACCGGTAACTTCAATAAAACAATGGCGATCAAGTTTCAACCGAAATCTTGAGTAGACAGGAGTATTGCTGTCAAAGCCGAAGAATCGAAAACGTAATAAATAGATGAACAGCAACCCGTCTGAAATAAAAAGAATTTCTAAAAGACGCTGATATGATACTTTAGAAGATGCTTGCCCGACCAAGTAAATCGCGGTTAAAAACCGCTCCCACCATCTACAATCGCACTATGATTCAATAAGGTATATATTTTTATTAAACCGGTCGTTTCCTCGGTGAATCTCGTAGTTACCAATAACCAATAACGAATAACAATTAACCAAGCCGTTTTCTCTGACCTCTGCCTTCTCACCGATCATCCCGAACGCCGAAAGCCCAAAGCCGAATGCCGTCGTTTTCCGAATTCCGAATTGGAAAATCTGTCTTCTGACTTCTGTCCTCTGTCTTCTGATTTCTGTTTTCTGTCCTCTGTCCTCTGACCTCTGACCTCTGTCTTCTGACCTCTGACCTCTGCCTCAAGTTGCCGCTTCGGCCTTTACCTTTCTATCTTTAGGGATAAATTCGTAGATAAAATGACTGGAGTGAATGACGGCAGCAATCTTTAAATATAAATAAACGGGGAAGAACACCGGATGCATAAATTCCAGTGGATCCTGAGCCGGGGCGTTGACAAATAGATAATAAAAGTAGCCTGTCAACACGATTTCCAATATGGCAACCAAAAATCCGAGCATGTATTTTCGGGTATAAAAGTATCCGCCTCCGGGAAAGAGGATTGCGCAGAGTGCTGCAATCCATTGGCGCTTAAACGGTAGCTGGCACTTTGGGCATGTGACCTTACCTTTTTCAAGATACCGTGTGCAACGCGGACAAAGATGAATTCGCCAGGACAACCGCCACTTTTTACCTAAAAATGAAATCCGGTTCTTCAGCAAAGATCTGATTTTTTTTCTCTCAGAATTTGCAATCGCCCTAAATTTCTCGACTATTTTGTCGTCAGAATGCTTATATCGAATGGTTAGAGTCCCGCCTTTAAGGACGATGGATTGACAACCCGAATAGGCCACCTGAGCAATGGAATTATTATAGTTGCCTCGTGTGGTTACCGGTATATGCAGAATGCGGTAATTCGTGAAAACCAATAATGAGCGTTTCAGGTAAACAAAAAGGAACCCCGTGATGTATTGAGCTAGTGAATTTAGTGGCGAATATCCGGTGGTTACCAGAAGCACTTGTTCGCCTTTTTTTAGAAAAGGCTTTAAGAAAGAAATTTTAACGATTAATTTCCGCTGCCGCTTTTCAACTCGCTGTTTGTAGATCTCCTTGTGGTTGGAAAACAAAATTTCGCGATTGACCGGGAGACCGAAAATTTGAGCGCCCAGGAAACCGGCAGGCTCAAAAGCCGCTTCTGCCATCTAAAAATTCCTTTCAATAATGAAGGGTTATAGCGGTTGTCATCAAATCAGCACTATAAATTAACCGTAATCCTGACAAAATTTCGATATTTATTATCGGCGTGTTTGGGTTGAAACTTGAGTGAAATGTTTAATGGCCGGGATCTGTAGTCGGGGAAGCTAGCGGGCTTTGATGCACTACTTATCGCCAACCAGAAGGCCGGAGTCATTAGGGGTGATTACCGGAATCCGGCGGATGTTGGTAATACCGGCAGCCTGCAGCATATCGGTAAGTTGCTGTTCGGAATATGATTGGCCCGAATCCGTGCCCAAGAGCATGTTCAAAGAAAACAAAGCCGGGAAAAGGGGGCCGTCCATGCTGTTATTCAAAATAAATTCATGAATGATAATAGTGCCTTGCGGTTCCAACGCATCGACAGCCTTTTGGATGATCTGACGGCAGTCTTCAGGCCCTTCACCATGCAGGATATGCGACAGCCAAGCCACATCATAAGAACCTTGAATGGATTCCGTCAAATAATTCCCGTCTCTGAATATAATCCTATCGGATAGATTAAATTGTTCGATAGTTTTCTCAGCAAAGGGTCGGGTGGTCGGCAAATCATACACTTCGGCCCGCAGACCGGGGTTGTTCAGGCAGAAATGGATGGCATAGGTCCCTGGTCCACCCCCCAAATCGAGCAGGAGTTTCCGCCTCGATATATCGATCTTCGGCACCAGTTGGGGCGCCAAGCCCATGGCCAGGTTGAACATTCCCATCAAAAAGCTTTCACGCCAATCTTCTTTACTGACAGAAGAACGGTCACGGACGGGCAAACCCGACTGCACTGCCTGGTCCAACTTAGACCAGGATTCCACCAGATGGTGATGGTGCATCATAATATGACCGATATACTGGGCGGAATTTTTTGACAAAAACTTTTGGCTGGAAGGTGAGTTGGCGTATAACCCGTCTTTTTTGACCAGAAGCTCCATGGCCACCATGGCATCCAAGAGCCGTTCAACGCCTCGCTGATGAGCTTCCAGTTCGCGGCTGATTTGCTCCGCGTTTCGTTGCCGGTCACCAACAAGAGTAAATATATCCAGTTTAACGGCGGCGTGCAACGCCGCCGTCTTCCAGTAAAAACCGGATATCTCAAGCAACTCACCGGGATTCCATTGTTTAGAAGTCATCGGTATGGTCTAGTCTTTGCGCATCTCTTTGGCAAGCTGCTGCTGGGTCATCGTCCAGAAAGGCGTACCGTCTTTGGTCAACCGGACTTTGATGATTTCAGTATTAGGGTCTTTTTTCACTTTCGAGGCCATGAAAATATCCTTGCCGTCGATTTCTGCCCAGACCCCTTTGATTTTAATGCGCTCATTTTTTTTCAGCCTGATTTCGCTGGGTTTGCGATACCAGGTCGGACAGAGATGAACCTCGTGGATATAGGCCCCTTCGCGCACATCCAAGGCAGTTGCCGGCGACATCCCGGGCATTGGTACGACTTCCTTAACCCGAACAACCCAGGCTCTGATCTTTTCGAATTCGCGAACATCGTACAGCTGGTTGTAAGGATCATCGATTCCCCAACCTTGCATATCGCGCTGTTCTTCGGCCTGTACCCAACTGATCCCGATAATCAGGGAAATACCGAACATCATCATGATCAACAGAGAACGTCTAACTATAGTTTGCATGTTTCCCTCCTTTGGAATCGATCAGATCCAACCTTTGATCGATTTGGTGCTATTTAAACCTCCACTATTATATCTATTGAATCGACATTTGCAACCCAGAAAATATGAGGATCACAGATCAGCGATGTATCTTACATTCGTAATACGCAATCATATAAATGAAAAACAATAATTTACGATGGCCATCTAACGTCTGCGCCTTTCGTGAAACTCGCGGGCCCGTCGACAATTGTCCGCCAACAGTTCCCCAAGCATGGCCTTGATGGCTCTGTTGCCCTCCGTCCGGTACGCATTTAAATTGCATTTGAAATCAGGCACACGGTAGAGAAAGTTGCCGATAGCTTCAGTTCGGACCCTTCTCAAGTTGAGGCCGTACTTCAAACGGCCTAGCAGGTAGGCGTTGAGCTCCTGTTCGAATTGTCCATGCATGGGCAGTGCCAGGTAGGGTTTGCCCAGGAAAAAGGCTTCCGTCATCAGGGTAAATCCGGCTGTTGCCATCACCGCCTTGCATCCGGCCAAATCCTGTAAGAATCCCGTCTTACTAAAAGGCTTATAGACAATATGGCCGTCCTGTTCGTCGCGGTCGTAACCGTACACCATAAATCTTTCGCGGGTAAAGGATTTTAAGGATTTTAAAAACGATTCGAATCCGCTCGTTAAATAGACCAACACATGCCCGCCATCTGAGGGCCGATGTGTTAATACCGATTGGCGTAAAATCGGCGGGAAAAAGAATGTACGATCGTTTTTAGCTTCGCCGTAGAAAAAGGTCGTCACCAGCGATACATCCGGCCGCGGTACCATCGCCCGAATGATACTGACCGTCATCCGACGCTCTTTTTGCAGGCGGGTCGGGCAGGGATAAGTCATATACCGAATGCGATGTTGATTGTCGATGCTGATCAGCGGCAGATTATAGAGTGTACGCATAAACTCAAATTGTCAGGCAATAAATTACAAAATTGTAATTTAAAAATTTTAAATTTAGTTGATATTCTTTGAAAATTTAGCTAATTCAGCAAGCTGCTTTACTTCAGGAGCAAA